>Ga0105240_10000403_pt1 | contig 80293 bp, 73 predicted proteins | sample KBSC54metaG_FD_80426 | JGI IMG/M metagenome (GOLD analysis project Ga0105240, IMG submission 80426) | Corn rhizosphere microbial communities from Kellogg Biological Station, Michigan, USA - KBS C5-4 metaG | ecosystem: Host-associated > Plants > Roots > Rhizosphere > Soil | place: Michigan, USA...
ACGCCTCGCCAAAGACGTCGAAGCCACCATCACCTCCGCCAGAGCCTTCCTCTATGCCGCCTCCATCATGCTGCTCGTCCGGCGCCTCGGACGATCAGCATGACTTCTCGGATGGACTCTAAGGCGCTCAAGGACAAGATCAACGGTTGATCATAAGTTCTCCTCGTCAATACCGCTGACCAGGAGAACTTTTTCTGATCTCGTAAAAGAAGCGGTGGCCATATCGTTCTTTCCCGTCATCGCCTGCTTCAGGTCCATGAAGCCGTGATGGGCAGCTGCGAGGATGCTCTCGCTCATCGCCATTCGCGCCAACGCCCCGCAAATCGGGATATGCTCAACCACAAGCGGAGGGGCATAGAAGGCATATACTACAAGAACCAAGAACTTCTCCTTCGTGCGGCAGGTTTCGCTGCTTGGGAGGGATTTCTGTTGGGATTATCGGCCGATGTAGAGCTATTTTCGCCCACCATGAGGTTGCCAGCGCGGCCCTACGCGCGATCCCCTGCGTGAACGCGCGATCAGGATCAACAATTGTTTTCATCACAGCTTCATGCGCGAGGCGTCATCGCATGTGAAGCCGCCGCTGGTGGGAGGTCGTCGGATCTCAAAGCCGGCTGGAGCGTCGAGCGTCCTTAACGGAATCACAGATGCGTCTGATGGTCAAAGCCTCGATTCATATGCTCCGGCCGGTAGATTGACGAAGCGCTCGCTTGACGATGTCTTTCCAAGGCTCGCCGGATCGGCTTTCCGGGCGCGGCTTCGCCTAGGCCCAAAGGAGGAGGCTTAGCTTCACGAGCGCGGCATGGGGGTGGTGCTCGAACATGCCACCGACTTCGTCGCAAAGCGGCTCGCGCCCGCTGCGCCGCCTAAGGACGGCAATCAGACGCCGATGCGCCATTTATTCAGAAATGCGGCGCTGGTGGCAGCCGTGGTTGAGGCGGCAGGATTTCCCGGCGTGATCCATATGCGCTACGTCATAGTTCGATCGTTCGCGGGATTGGCGCCGGACTATCGATTCGGCTTGTCGCTGCTATGCACGACACGTCGACAGCGATGATCGAAAAGCTCTATGCGCGGTGGATCACCGAAAGCCTGGACGATATCGCCCCCGCGCGATCCTTTCGCTTGTCAGTGTTGAAACTGTGCCTGCCGACATTGGCTCATAGACGATGGGAATTTCGCACGGCGTGCAGAACCCGCAAAGACTATTCATAGCTTGCCCCCACCACTGGCTGTCAGGCTCGATCGGATCGTCTGACATCAGCATCGAAGCATTTAATGTGCAGCTACGCCCAGGCGTAGAGTCCTGTTTGTCGATAAAGGCTGCTCCCGCCTTCAAGTTTCCAGCCGGCTTAGGCGGGTTTCAGGATAATGCCGGATGTTGTAAAAATATCTAGCCTGGGCGATGCAATGATGATTAAATCCGAGGCGTGCCTTGAAAATCAAGGCGCACTTGAATCCAGGATTTGCAGGCGTCTCCGACGCTCTAAGCTGCAGGTTAGCTCGGGATCGTTGTCTCTTAAAGGGCGACTCGCTGCCGCCGCAGTTTTGATATTTACAAGCTAATGCAATTATGTCACTCTTCAGAATAAGCGGGGTTCAGTCCCGGTCTAGAAATGGAAAGGATGGCCGAGACAGGGCTAGGCTTCACGCGGGCGATAGGTGCATGTGTTCACATATTGTGATTGACGCGGCTGAACTCACCCCTCTGCTGCAAGGCCCGTGGTAAATCTCAAACCACCCGCGGCAGAAGCTTCGAACATTCTCAGCCGCTTTAAATCGCGTCGTGAAAATGGCGTGACGGCGTCCAACCGCCCTTTTCCAGGTCGGACATGTTTCAAGTGATTGTTATCTAAAGACGATATTTGGGAGAGATCATGATTTTTCAACGTTCCGAATGGACCGCCCGCAACAGGATCGCGGTCGCTGCTTCCGCCAGCTTGCTAGCTCTGGCTTCGGCTCAACCGGTATTCGCTCAGGAAGCAGTCGCGGCGGCAGCCGACGACCAATATGGCGAGATCATCGTCACGGCGCAGAAGCGCGCGGAATCGATCAACCGGGTCGGTCTGACCATCAATGCGTTCAGCGCGGATGACCTGCGCAATCGTCAAGTCAGCTCGCTGGACGATATCGCCAAGATCGTGCCGGGCCTGAATTATGCGAACACGCAAAACGGTACGCCCGTCTATACGCTGCGCGGCGTAGGCTTCTACGACACTTCATTGAGCTCCTACCCCACGGTCAGCGTCTATCTAGACGAGGTGCCGTTGCCCTTCCCGGTCCTGACGCGCCATTCGGCTTTCGATCTCGAGCGGATCGAGGTCCTCAAGGGTCCGCAGGGAACGCTTTTCGGACAGAATGCGACCGGCGGCGCGATCAATTACATTGCGGCCAAGCCGACCGATCATTTAACGGCGGGCGTTGAACTTGGGTATGGTCGGTTCAATCGTTTCACCGGCGAAGCCTTCGTCAGCGGGCCGTTGACCGACTCTCTCGGCGTGCGTGTGTCCGGTCGCGTGGAACATGGCGATGGCTGGCAGTACAGCGTAAGCCGTCCCGGCGATCGCAACGCCAATCTGCGCAACTACATGGGGCGGATCCTACTTACATATCATCCGGGGGACGCTGTCCGATTCACGCTCAACGTCAACGGTTGGCTGGACAAGGGCGAGACGCAATCGCCGCAGTTCTATGCGATCATTCCCGGCTATGGCGTCACGCCGGACCAGGGTGGCGTGTACAATTTCCCGTTCACCCCCACAAAGCCTCGTGCTGCGGACTGGACCCCCGGTCTACCTTTCTCGGACAACAAGCTATGGCAGACATCGTTGCGTGGTGAGATTGACCTGACCGACAGCATCACGCTTACCTCCATTTCTGCATACACTGACTACAAGCAGAACCAGGGAACCGAAGGCGACGGGTTGCCTATCCGTACACTCGAACTCGTCAACGACAGGGGACGCATTAAAAGTTTCACGCAGGAACTGCGGCTCTCGAACGGCGGCAAGGCAGGCTTTCGTTGGACCGTGGGCGGAAATTACGAGCGCAGCAGGGTCGATCAGGCGGTAGACAATCGGTTCGACGACAGCTTCGCCAATATCGGGCTCGGCAATGCTCTAGGATATCCTATTTTCCATACCTATTACAGCGTCTTCCAGAAGATGCACAATTACGCCGCTTTCGCAAACGGCGAGTACGATGTCGGGGATTTCACCCTGAAGGCAGGCGCGCGCTACACCAAGTCCGAGCGGACGGCACGGGCCTGCAACCAGGATCCCAGTGGCGCGCCCAACGGTACCGGCGCGTTCTTCTTCAATATTCTGCTCGGCGGTGCCTATGGCGCCTATGCCCCCGATCGATGCTATCTCCTGAACCAAGATGGGAATGGCAATCCGGTCGTCGATTATCTTCCAGTTGGGGCGCCCGGCGAGTTCCGCGGCAAGTTGAGTGAAGACAATGTGTCCTGGCGCCTTGGCGTAGATTGGAAGCCGAATCGGGCCACCACGCTCTATGTCAATGTTAGTAAAGGTTACAAGGCCGGCGGCTTCCCGACCACATCAGCGAGTACGATGGCACAGTTCCGGCCTGTGAAGCAGGAATCGGTGATGGCTTACGAAGCCGGCTTCAAGCTGCGACCGCTTGGCCGATTGCTTCAATTGAACGGCGCCGCCTATTATTACAACTACAAGAACAAGCAGTTACGTTCGAAGCTCGTCGATCCTGTGTTCGCTTTGCTTGATGTCATTCAGAATATACCCAAGTCGGACGTGAAAGGCGCTGAACTCGAAGCGACTTTCACGCCCAATAATAATCTCACGTTGCGCACGGCAGCGACCTATACGGATGCGAAGATTAAGAAGTTCGTCGGCATCAACTCCTCGGGCGTCGCGGCCGACTTTGCTGGCACTGAAGTTCCTTTCACGCCGAAGTGGCAGCTGAGCGCCGATGGCGAATATAGCGTGCCGCTCAACGATGCGATCAAGGCGTTCGTCGGTGGTACGGTCAGCTATCGCTCCGATACGGTTGCCTCGGTCGGTGGTCGCATCAATCCGACTCTCGTCGTCCCGCAGCGGCCGGGCATGTTCACGATCGCCGGCTACACGCTGGTCGATCTGCGCGGCGGCATCGCTTCTGCGGACGATCGCTGGCGTGCACAGGTCTGGGGCAAAAACATTTTCAACAAATATTACTGGAACAACGTCGTTTCGCTGGCCGACGTCGTCGGCCGGTACACCGGCATGGGTGCGACCTACGGTGTCACGGTCAGTTATCGCTGGCAGTAAGAAAAAGGGGTTCGGCGGAGTCTGACGACTCCGCCAAAATGCGGACCTACAGAGTGCAATATTCGAAGGATGCTGTAACGAATCGTTGACCCTCTGCTCAGGATCGCCATCGACGAGCTGAGGCGTTTCAGGCAGCAGAGAGCCACAGTAATTGGGAGTAGGTGATGCAGCCGGGGTACGACCTCAGAATCTATACCATGATCAAGGCGCTGACAGACACGGTGCTTCCGGCCGTGGACAGCGGCAACCGGGCTGCGGTCGAGCAACTGCACCTGGTCATCGGCTCCTTGAAGCTTCTGCGCGATCAGATCGACTATGCACATTGGTTTGAAGTTGCGGATGCCCGGAGCATCGTCAGGCTGATCGGCCAGCTTGCGGCGGAGGTCGACCTGCCGGCCGTAAGGACGGCCCAAGGGCGCGCCGTTGATCTACTTGCCATCGCCGAGCGCCATGACGTGCCGCTGACGACAATTCGCGACGCCAATGCCGAGCTGCGCAGCGCCATTCGCACTATCATCGAAGACGCGCAGGCCTCTTCGGATGCATCGGACCGACGCCGCGTTCAGTCGCTGGTGCTTGCCCATAGTGAAGCGCAGATCAGCCGTGAGCGCGCCTTCATCGCCGCGACGGGGTTCGACGTTTTTCCGGACACGCTTCAGTCGATCGAGGAATCGCTGCTCGCTGCCGGGTGACGGCTCAAGTGGCCGCTGCGGCGGCTTTGGAGAAAAGATCGACAGAGACAATATGGCGAACATGATGATAGGCGCAACGGGCAAGTTTGAAGGTATCACGCTCACCCGCGAAAACCTGCGCGTGGAAGACGTCCATGACGGCCGACATGCCCTCGCGGACAGGCCGCTAATGCGCGAATCCATTCCTTATTGCGTGGTGCTGCCCGAAGAGAAGATCGGCTTCTTCACCTATTTCTGGGTGGACAAAGAAAGCTTGGCTGGTGCCGCGCTGGGCCTGTGGGGGCCGGACATCGGCAAGAAGCCGATCCAGGTTCGCTTGCGGGATCGCCCGGTGCCGAACGACATGAATTTCGACGCCTGGCAGATCGATGGTTTTTCGATGCAGCAGGATCTCAAGTTCGGGACTGCGCATATCCGCTGGGAGAGCGCTGAGGCCGAGCTCGACTTTTCGTTCGAGGCCTTCCACCCGCCCTATGCCTATTCCAGCCACAAACATGGCAGCCCCTCCTACGCGTCCGACGACCGGATCGAACAAAGTGGACGTGTCATCGGGACGCTGAAGATCGGCGGGCGTACGATCGCCATGGACACCACGGGCCATCGTGATCATAGCTGGGGAACGCGTGACTGGGGGGCACTGCATTTCCATCGTTGGCTGCACGCCCAGGTCGGCGATGAAGTGTCGGTCCATTTCTGGGAATTTTACGCGCTGGGGCAACGGCAGGTCCGCGGATATGTCTTCAAGGACAAGGTGATGGCGGAACTGACCGAGCTGGATTTCCACTGGCAGGGCGATGATCTACTTAACCAGACGTCGTTCCAGTGCACGGTGCGGGACGATGCTGGGCGCGAAACCCGGCTGGAAGCGGACGTGTTCGGGGTCTGCCCGCTGATCCCTGACCCGAACTATGTACTTAACGAGGGGGCGGCCGTCGTGAAGGTCGACGGGCGATCCGGGGCAGGCTGGGTCGAGATGGGGTGGCCGGCCTCCTATCTCCGCCACGTTGCCGAGAACGGTCCTTATCGTAGAGACTTGCAAGAGGCGATGACGGCATGAGTGTAGATCTTCGTGAAAGGGTCCGACCGGAGCCGCCAGTTTTCGAGAGCGCCATGAAAGATACCGCAGACCTCAGGAACAATCCGACCGAGGCGTGGATCGAGAGTCTACGCGCGCGCTATCCGACCGAACCGAGCGTCGATGCGGCGCTGACCCGCAAGCTGCGCAAGCGTAGCGCTGACCGGGAGCCCTACCGCTCGCCGACGCTCAAGGATGTCTCGCGGCGTCTGTCGGATTTCCTGGCCAAGCAGGCCGATGGTCCGATCGCCATCCATAATGTCCGTGCGCTCACCGGCGGAGCGTCGAAGGAGCAGTTCGTCTTCGAAATGGACTGGCAATATCAAGGCGAGATGCGGCGCGGCGAAAGGATGGTCCTGCGCTGCGAGCCTGCGGCGTCGATCGTCGAGACGAGCCGTCGACGTGAGTTCGAGCTGATGCAGTTCGGTGGAACGATCGTCCCTGCCCCGCCGGTTTATTTCATCGACGACGACGGTTCGATCATGGGAACGCCCTCGCTGGTCTCAGGTTTCGTCGACGGCGTCACCAAGCCAAGCCGACTCACGTCTAATGTCAGCGGGATCGGCACGCATTTCCCGCAGGATTATCGCGAGGCGTTGGCGCCCGATTACATCCGTTGCATGGTCGCCATGCATAAGGCGCCGATCCCCGAAAATGCGCTGCCCAGCTTCGTCAAGCCAGCGGTGGGAACGACCGAGGCCGCGGAATTGGTCATCAACTGGTGGGCGAGGATCTGGGCCGAGGATCTTTACGAAGATGCGCCGATCGCCACCCTGGCGGAGCAATGGTTGCGTGCCAATGCGCCGGCGCTCGACCATCTCTCGCTCGTGCATGGCGACTTCCGGACCGGTAATTTCCTGTTCGACGAGGAAACGAAAAAGATCACTGCAGTGCTCGACTGGGAACTCGGCTATCTGGGTGATCGGCACGCCGACCTGGGTTACCTGCTGACCGAGTTCTACGTGACGCGCGAAGACGGCAAGCCGTTTCACTGTGGGTTGTTCGAGAGCGAGGATGCCTTGTTAGATGCTTATGCCAATGCCGGCGGTCTGCCGATCGACCCCGACAAGCTGGCATGGCACAAGATCTATTCGACTTGGAAGCAACTCATCCTGTCGCTGGGCTGCGCCTTGAGGGCGTGCGAAGGGCAGACCCATCAGGACGTCCTTCTCTCCTTCTTGTCGGCAGGTGGCTACCCGATTTCGGAGGCCTTGCGGAGGCTGCTCGAAAAACACGGTTGATTGCGCTGGCGGGGGGCAAGTGACATCGGTCGAGCCGGCGACGGTCATACGGGCGGGTTTAGTCTGCGCTATCGATGCGCAGAACGTGCTGCGACGTGTAATTTGAACTGACCCATATCGTTGCGACCTCTTGAATAGTGGGATTGTTTTTCAGCTCGAGCTGTGTTGACGATCAATAAGTTACAATCTATTATAAATTGAAATCCCTGCTGGGTGGCGAGAAGCTGGGCGAAGACCGTCCAGTCGCAGAAAAAGGTGTTAAATATGGGGACGAGTTTCAATGACGGTAGTTCAGGCTCGACCCCAGGGTCGATCACGCCGCCGATCAAACTTGCGCATATCGTTCTCAGGACCAGCCGCTACGAGGAGATGTTGGCTTGGTATCAACGCGCGCTGCGTATGCGGGTGGTGTTCGGCAACGAGGTTCTGAGCTTCCTGACTTACGATGAGGAACATCATCGTCTGGCTATTCTCAATATGGCGGGGCTTGCAGAGCAGCCGGACGGCATCTGTGGAGTCCATCATATCGCCTTCACCTACGACTCAATGAGTTCGTTGATGGAGAATTATGCCGTCCTGAGGGACGAAGGCGTGAAACCGGTCTACGTCATCAACCATGGTCCAACGACGTCGCTCTATTACGCGGATCCCGACGGCAATCAGTTGGAGTTCCAGGTTGAGAACTTCGCGACTGTGGAAGAGGGGACCGAGTTTTTCTACAGCGATGCCTTCAAGGAAAATCCCATCGGCGTCGAGTTCGATCCCGATCACCTGCTCGCCCGCGTCAGAGCTGGAGAATCCGAGGAAGATCTTCGCCACCGGCCGAACATCGGAAAGCGCGGCATGGAAGGCGTAGAGCTGAGATAATCGCTGGCCTCACCGAGACGGGGCGGTGATCACGGCTCGTGTCGAACTGGCAACGATGCCGGAAAAGAGCGGAGCAACGACCGCGAAGATGAGAGGAGAGAGGCGCCGATGAGTCAGGCAGTCAAAGGACCGTCCTCGGATATTCGCGTCCATCATAGGCTGTGCCCGTTCTGCGAGCAGAATTGCGCGACGGAGCTGACCGTCGACCACCGCACGCAACGTGTGTTGTCGGTTCGCGGCGACAAGGAAGACCCGCTGAGCAAGGGGTTCATCTGTCCCAAGGCAGTCGCGATCAAGGATCTCCACGAGGATAACGACGTGCTGACCGGCCCACTGGTCAAGCGAAATGGCGTGTTCGAACCCGCCTCATGGGACGAGGCGATCGCGATTGCGGCCGAAGGTATCCAGCGTACGCAGCGAAAATATGGACGTGATGGCGTCGGCTTCTTCTTCGGAAGCGGCATTGCCCATATTCCGGGGCTTACGCTCTATACGCTGGCACTGCTTCAGTCTCTCGGCACCCGGCAGATCTATTCGACGTCGAGCGTCGATTGTCATCCTCACTTTCTGACCTCGGTCTCAATGTTCGGTGGCCTGGCGTCGTTGCCGGTTCCGGATCTCGACAACAGCGACTATTTCGTCCTGATCGGCGCCAACCCGATGCAATCAAATGGCAGCTTCATGACGGCACCAGGGGTTCCAAGGCGGCTCAAGGCCATTCAGGCCCGCGGCGGCAAGGTGGTTGTAGTCGATCCCCGCCGCACTGAGACCGCGGCGATGGCGGACTGGTATCTGCCCATCCGCCCAGGTGGCGACGCAGCCATGCTGTTCGCGGTGGTTCATGTCCTGTTCGAGGAGAATCTCGTCCGGCTTGGCCATATCGGCGACTATGCGCGCAATCTCGACGAATTGCGCCGTCTCGCCGCCACCTTTACACCGGAGCGCGCCAGCAAGGCTTGTGGAGTGCCTGCCGACGATATCCGGAAGTTCGCGCGAGATATCGCAGCCGCACCGCGTGCCTGCGTCTACGGGCGTATCGGCTCGACCATGCAGGAGTTCGGATCGCTCACCAGCTGGCTGATCGTTGCCGTCAATGCCTTGACTGGTAACCTCGACAGCGAGGGCGGCTCCATGTTCCCGCAGGGCGTCTTCGAGGCGATCTTGATGTCGGAGCGGGCCAAGAACGGCGTGCTCCCCCAAGGGCGATATCATTCGCGGGTCAGTGGCTTCCCCGAACTAGCCGGGCAGTTTCCGGTGTCCGCCTTGATCGAGGAAATGGATACCCCGGGCGACGGGCAGATCCGCGCGATGATCACCTTGTGTGGAAATCCTGCGCTGTCGCTTCCCAATGGCGGCGCGCGCTTGACCAAGGCGCTCGAGAAACTCGATTTCATGGTGTCGTTCGACATCTATGTGAACGAGACTACCCGTCATGCCGACGTGATTCTGCCGTCGCCGAAGATATTGTTTCACAGCGACTTCATGATCTTCTTTACCTTCCTTACGGTGCGAGACTATCTGCGCTATTTTGAGCCCATATTCGAAGCACCCAAGGACGCCTGGCACGATTCCGACGTGATCTGTCATCTGGTCGGGCTGCTCGAAGGGATCTCGCCGCACGAAGCCGAGGAGCGTGCATTGCGAGGACTTTACGATCAACTGCGCGATCAGCACAATCCCGTGCTGTCCGAGCTCAGTTTCGATCAGGTTCGCCAGTATTTAGGCGGCGAACATGGCCAGGACCGGATGTGCGATCTCCTGGTGCGAAGTGGGCCCTATGGCGACCATTTCGGGGCCAACCCAAATGGCCTTACGCTGGAAAAGCTTAAGACGGCGCCGCACGGTGTCGACTTCGGTCCCATGAAGCCGCGCATCGCGGATGTGATTCACCATGCCGACGGAAAGATCGACTTTGCGCCGACCCAGATCACTTCGGACGTGGATCGTCTCGAAAAATGGATGGCCAGCGAGAAGCCGATTGGACTCCAGATGCTCGGACGCCGGCAAGTGCGCAGTTATAACACCTGGATGCACAATTTTCCGGTGCTGGCGAAGGGGCCGGAACTCTGCAAACTTATGATGCACCCCGACGATGCCGCCGAACGCAACATCGCCGACGGCGATATGGTGCGGGTGCGTTCGCGTACTGGAGAGGTGAGGGTCCGCGTCGAGTTGAGCGACACGCTGCAACGTGGAGTGACTAGCCTGCCGCATGGCTGGGGACATGACGAAGAGGGCGTGCCGGGGCAGTTCAACGCGAAAAGCCGTCCCGGGGCAAATTACAACCACCTCGCAGATGAGCTGCTGGTTGATGTGCCCTCGGGGCTGACCAATCTCAACTGCATCCCGGTCGATGTCGAACGATTGACGGAGTGAGGCTCGGTGCTACGGCGTCGGCATGGCAATCATCGGGTGCCCTCTGTGCCTTGATCGACGCAATTTCCTCTGGTGCTTACGCGTCATTCGCAAAAAATCTCTGTGTACAGTGCCCTGTAATGTATTATTCGATCCGTGAGATCGCGACGGTCGTGCTGGCCGGCGTGTTCGAAAAGCCGCGTTTGAAAGGCAATAGCCAGCATGAATGAACCCCGCTTACATTCGAGCGACGACCACACGGTGTCGAAGAGAGTGGGGTCCGCGCGCGAGCAGAACAAGCAGAAGCGCCGACATGACATCATTGCCGCCGCCGAACGGCTGATCCTGCAGAATAAATCGACCGACTTTTCGATGACTGACCTCGCTGAGGAGGCGGGTATCAGCATGAAGACGACCTACAATCTGATCGGATCAAAATCCAAGGTTCTCTATATCCTGTTGAGCCGGTCGCTGGATAAGATCAGCACGCAATCGCTCAATCTGGTCGACAGGGCGGACATCGCCTCCATTGTCTACATGGTCGAGGCGCCCATCTCCGTCTTTACAAGCTTGCCGGACTTCTATCGACCACTGCTGGGCTATCTTCTCGGAACCCAGAACACCACGGAGCGCCCCATCTTTATGGCGCGCGCTTATCAATTCTGGTCTCGGGGGCTGGCGCTTTTCGAAGATCAGGCGCCCGAAGGGCTGAATCTGCGCATGATGGCACTGCATTTGCACACCTATTTTGCCGGAGCGCTGGATCTATGGGTTCAGCAGGAAATCGATGCGGAGGAGTTTCGCCGCCATCTGCGATGTGCCGCGGCGATCACGCTGCTTCCGCACGTGAGCAAGGAGCAGCGCCCCAAGCTGCAGGCGCACATCGACGCTTTCGCGAATAGCGCGGCAAGCTATGGGGCGTCTGTCGCGGACATCATCGTCTCCACCGACGTCCTTATGTCCGGCTGACAGCCGCCGCCCGCGCGACGGGGCGGCCGGCGGCTGTCTGCGAAGTCAGCCCAGCCTCTTGCCGGTAAGGCTGTCCAGCGGCCAGTTTTCTTGGGCCAAACCATGTCCGATACGGCCGTCCATCGTCCATTCGATCGTGGAGAACATCGCTAGGCTGTTGCTGTAACAGGCCCAGGGATGCTGGGCGACGGGATGTCCGGTCACGGCGTAGCTCCGGCCCTGCGCATCGACGAGGCTGCCCGTGTAGCCGCTCGGATATGAACCGGCGCGATGCGCCTGCAACTGGCCATCGACAAGACCCCGGACCTCGCCATCTACCAACACATAGCCGTGCGCCAGCTTGAACTGATGCCAGCCCTTAGCCTCCGGGGAAAAGGTCCAGATCGTTTGAAACGCGAGATCGGTGCCGAAATTGCCGTTGATCCAACCCATAGGACGCAAGCCGCGTTCGTTGCGCGGACCCCAGCTGTGGTCCATCGTCGTGACGCAATCGACGTCGTAGCTCTTGCCGCGGATCCGCGCCGTGCCTGTGACGCGCGCAGTCATGTCGAAATGATTGGCGTAGGCTGACCCGAAGCCACTGGCGCTGACATCGGGCGAGGCAAGCGGATCCATGGCGGGATCATGAATATCGAACGGCTCCATCAGACCCTCGACGGTCCAGTGAAACTCTGTGCTATCGACACCGATATAATCGATTTGATAGCCACGTGGCTCGTTCATCGTGCTCACGGTCAAACCATTGGGCAGCGAAAAGGTCTCGAATCTGTCCGGCGCGGGCAAGTGCTGCTGGAAATCTATATAGAGCGCATTGAGCGATGAGCGGCCGATTCCGTCAATCGCCTCGATATCGCAGACCATGGCGCCAACGCCCTTGCGAGCCACGAGGTAGATCCACGCAGTGATATTCGGCTCGGGCAGGTAGACGGAAAAGAACGCGGTTTCGGCCCAATCATAAGCCACGTCTTCGGGGGTGTGATAGCGGACGTCGTCGGCTCGGATCATGGGCCTCTCCAATTCGGCTGAAATACTTGGGTTTCTTACTGGATGGAATTTTATATAATGGATTGTAAGTTATTGCAATCCGAGCTTTGCCGCCTTATCCTGCAATCACAAGACATAGCCTAAGGAGAGTTGCTGCGGCTCGTCGGTGAACATCGTGCGGACCGGCCGGACTACCCCCGCGCACTGCCTGCCATCAAGTCACGCCCCAGACGTGCCTCTCTCCTTCGTTTGGCACCTGCGAAGAGAATCAGAACCATTGGAGGTTATGTGGAGAAGATACTGGACCAGGGTTGCGGACATTCCGGCGCGATGGACCCGCGAGCGGCGCCCACCGAGGCATTCATCGGCTCCGTCCGCCACAGATTCCCCATCGAGACCGAGATTGATCGGATCCTAACGCGCAAGATGCGGCTGCGCACCAAACCCGGCTATGAGCCGATCCCGATGGACCGTCTGGTCGCGGGTTTGAAAAGCCTCATCTCGAGCCAGATAGGCAGCGATTTCGCTTTCTCGCGGGTCAGGTGGCTGACCGGGGGCGCCTCGAAGATCCAGATCGCCTTCGATCTGGAATGGAAGGGCATGGGCGGTGACCACGCTCAGGTCACCCCCATGGTGCTGCGCATGGAGCCTCCCGAATCCGTTGTTGAAACCAGCCGCGCGCGAGAGTTTGAACTCATCCAGGCGCTGGATGGGATTCTGCCGGTGCCTCCCTGCTTCTGGGTCGATGCCGAGGGCGAGTATCTTCCCTTCCCGGCGCTGGTCTATGGTTTCGTGGACGGTGTGACCCGTCCCACGAATCTGCCATCGGCGCAGGTGACGGGTATCGGGCTCAACTATGGCCCCGATCTGCGGCCCATCCTGGCCGACCAGTTCCTAGAGCAGATTGGCCGCGTCCACCGCATGGGCGCAGATCTGACAGCGAAATTGCCCCATTTCGACAGCGCGCAGACCGGCTCGCGCGACGCGACGCTCAAGCAGGTTAACTGGTGGCGTCGGGTGTGGGAGGAAGACCGCCAGGATGATGATCCGCTGATGGAATTCGCCTATCAATGGCTGGTCGCCAATGCGCCCGAACTGGATCATGTCTCGCTGGTCCATGGCGATTGTCGCAACGGCAATTTCCTGTTCGACGAGCAGAGCCGCCTGATCACCGCATGGCTCGACTGGGAACTGGCCTATCTAGGGGATCGGCATCAGGACCTTGCCTGGTCGATGCAGACGGCGTTCCGCCATCGAAGCGAGGACGGCACGCAGGATCTCATGGCGGGCTTCCTGCCGGAGAATGCCTATTTGGAACGCTATGAGCAGTTGTCGGGCCTCGCGGTGGACCGCAAGCGGCTCCGCTATTTCAGTGTACTGGCCAATTACATGTCGATCGTCATCACCGGCTGCACCGGCTGCCGCGTGGCGCGTGGCGGCAAGACCCACCAGGACATCGTCGTGAGCTGGCTGGCGATGGTGTCCTATCCCCTTGCCGAGCAGATGCGCCAGACATTGGAGGAGGCAACCAGATGAACCCTGATCTCGATCTTCAGCTCAAGGTGGTCCTGAAGGCGCTGGGCGATACGGTCGGCCCCGCGATCGATCCGTCCAACCAGCTTGCCCGCGAACAATTCGGCCTGGCGCTGGCCACACTGAACATGGTGCGCGAGCATCTGCCTGTGCAGCGCCGGTTCGTGCGCCGGCAACTTGAGGATGCGCTGCGGATGGCGGATGGTATCGGGGCGGCGATCGGCGGGGTCGACGTGGCATCGGCCGTCGCCGCGGCGAAGGCGATCCTCGCTGATCCGGAAGCCGAGGCCGATGAGATCGAGGCGAAGCGCACGGTGCTGAACGAGGCATTGAGTGCGGCGATCACCGGCCTCGATGCCGCGGGCTTGCAGAGCGTCCGCGATACTGTTCTGGGCTTGTCCAGGCCGGCGCTTGAACGCACCCGTGCTTGGTTCGCTGGCGCGGGCTTCGAGCCTGGGGTCAGCGACGTCAGGCCGCTGTCGACACTGCTGGAGCGCGCATCCGCCAACGCCAATGACGGGGCGGCGGCATGAAGCTGACGCGCGATCGCGTATTTTCCTACGTGCTGCCGGGGCAGGTGGCCGAGCCTGGCGCGGCCTTCGAACAGGCGCGTGCCGCCGAAAGCCTGTCGATAGGGGGCATCTTCCTCTCCGAACGCTGGGAAAGCAAGGAACTGGGATCGGTTATGGGCGCGCTGACGCAGGCCACCCAGTCCGTAAAGCTTGTCGCCGGGCTCACCCATTTCGGCACCCGGCATCCGGTGGTGCAGGCGGGCATGGCTCAGACGCTCCAGATGCTCAGCGGCGGGCGATACGTCCTCGGCTATGGTCGCGGCGTGCCGCCGCAGTTCAAGAAGCTCGGCATCCCCGTGCCCAACATGCAGGGCATGATCGATTATGTGGAGATACTCAGGCGGCTCTGGGCGGGGGAAACCGTCAATTACAGCGGACCGGCCGGCGACTATCCCGAACTGCAATTGCCGCTGGGCACGAATGATCCTCCACCCGTCATTTTCGGCACGATCGGTCCGAAGACCTTGGCGATGGCCGGTGCCCATTTCGACGGCGTCGTCCTCCACCCATTTCTGACCACGGAAGGTGTGGCGCGGTCGGTGGGCATCGTGCGCAATGCCGCTTCGGCAGCGGGGCGCGATCCGAGTGCGATCAAGATCTACGCGACCGTCATCACGGTGCCGGACACGCTGCCCGAGACCATGCGGGCCGACCTGCTGGAGGTCCGCGCTGTATCCTATTTCATGCACCGCGAAATCGGTGGCCCAATCATCGCTACCAACGGCTGGAGCGAGGAGCCCATGAACAGGATCGGCGAAAGCGGCCTGGCCGGCCTTGAATATGGAACCGGTGATCCGCGTGAAAAGCGAAAACGCATGGCGCAGATCGCCGAGATGATACCGCGCGAATGGCTGAGCCTCGGCGCCGCGACCGGCAGCCTCGATCACTGCGTCAGCCGCCTCGGCGATTATGTCGATGCCGGGGCGGACTATATCCTGCTACATGGCACGACGCCCGACCAGCAGGGCGACATATTGCGCGCCCTGACCTAAAGTGTTTGGTCCCGGCGTTGGAAGGCATAATCCGCAATTGAGTGGAAGGATGCGCTATGGGCCAGATCTTGCAAAGGAGCGCCCGAACGACAGAGGCAGTCCGTGGAGAGGTATCTCGACGGCATGCTTACAAGAACGGCTTCAGCCCTGTTGCATGATCCTGCCCACGTCAGTCGGTGAATCCTTCAGCTGGGCTGCAAGAGCGGCCAAATTGAAGTAATCCGTGTTGGTGACAATCCGATCATCACGGAGCGTCATAAAGGAGATTCCTTCAGCGCGGACTGGGCTGCCCTGATGGACTTTTCCTTCGAAGTCCCCATGAAACGACCCACTGAAGGTCCACTCCACTGCGCCGGCGTCGACAGACATACTATAGCGCCCGTAGCGAACCCGAAAATCGGGCATTAGTCGAAATGAGAAGTTGAACACCTCCCGCACGCCCTCATGTCCTTCATGAACAAGGCCAAAGGCCTTATCCTCGAAGCGACAATCCTCGGTGTACAGGGACAGCAGCAGGTTGCAATCGCCTGCCCACGCGCGCTCGAGGTCATCGATTAACTGCGGTCGTTGCTCGCCCATTCACGGATCCTCTCCATTTAGTTCTGCCGCACGAGCGTTTGGATCGGAGGCCATTCACTGCTTTGTGGATCCATGCCGGTGCGGGCGAACCACGCACGGTTGCGCTCGTGCGCGAGGCCTTCATGCTCGATGACGAGCTTGGCGACGGTTCTCCATTTATGTTCGTCGCCTTGAATTGCGATATCCTCGATCGCGGCACATATTACGTTGCCGATACGGTCTCGTTGGGCGATAAGCTCATCCGTCGACGAGGCGTCGCTCTCACCCGCCAGCAACACGGAGTCCATCACCGCGTCACCGGTGGGGCTGGACGCGTGGTGCGCGACGCTCCGACCGAGAGCGACGATGTCGTCGAGACACCGCTCGGCATAGCCGTGGGCGTAAGGCCACTGCAGTCGCAGCATTTCGAGCTGCCCTATGGTAATCGCCAGCTGTTCGGTCGCGAAGCCGTTGCCCGGCTCGACCGCCGGCAGCACAACCTGCTCTAGCGCCTTGATCATACTCGAAAGCCGAATTTCGAAGCCAGGCGTCATGATGCCATTTCCTCGCTGATCAACCTGGCGATCTCATTGCAGAATACATGTCCCACCGGTGCCATCCAGGACAACAACACATCTTGATGATTGTTGCCACGGGCGGCAATGCCGCTACCGGTCCCCAGGTTCATCGCGGCGCATTTGAAGGCGCACAGGATTTCGTAGAAAGCGAGGGTGCGGCGATTGACTGTAGAGCCGGTCGCCGACTCATAGGCTTTGATTAATCCCTCGCGCGTGATGAGGCCGCACGCCATCAGTTCGCCGGTCTCGGCGGGAGTTGCAAACAAGCGCTGGAGGATCCAAGCAAGGTCCTCGTGAAAGTCGCCGATATGCGCGAGTTCCCAGTCAAGCACGGCCGTCATCTCGCCTGTCTCGGCGTCGAACATGAAATTGCCGGTGCGAAAATCACCGTGGACCAGGACCGGTTCACGGCATTCGGGTAGGTTGCGGCGCAACCATTGCTCGGCAAGCGTCAACATCGGATAGGGCGCCACCGCGTCTTCGCGCCACACGCGTGTCCACCAGTTGACCTGCCACAAGGCGGCTTGGCCCGGGAAATCGAGCGGCGCGGAAAAATGGGGAAGATCGGCCTTGCGCCAATCGAACTTATGGATAGCCGTCAGATTGCCTAGGAATTGCGGGAGCAGCCGCTCGCGCCAAGCGGCATTGAAACTGGTGCCGACGCCCGAGATCGTCAGATTGCCGTCGCTGGGCGGCTTCGTGACGCCGTTGACGAAAGTAGTCGCCATGCTCGGTGCGCCGAGCTTGGATCCGTCACCGTCGACGAACCGGACCTGTGCAAGCGGTACAATGCCCCGCAGTGCATTCAAGACTTCCGCTTCGCGATAGCGGCAGGTCTCGACGATCGCTTCGAGAGGATCGACGCGCAGCACCAGTCTCTCCTCTTCGCCGCCGCCACGATCGACGGCAAAGAAGAACTGTTCCTTGGAGGCTCCGCCAGGCATCCTTCCGAAACTCGTCAGCCGGGCATTGTCTTGCCCTATCGCAGGCAGCATGGCGGCGAGACGGACTTCGAGTTCCTGGCTGTTGGCGACACGGTAGGGGCCGGTCTCACGCCGTGCGAGCTTGAGATCCATAAGCTGTGCGATGCGCGGTTCCATCTCGTCCCGTATTTGCCCGACACGTGAGACCTCTCGAACATCATCGGTGCGCAAGGGTGCGGTCCTCATGTGGTCGTCAACTCCAAAAACTCGCTATCAGGCTTGGTTCGTGACCATCCTCACCGGAACTTATAGGTCAGCTCGGCCGAGAACCAGCGGGGCATGCCGTAATTGCCGAAGCGGTAGCCGGCGATTCCCTGCTCCAGGAAGATGGAGCTGATGTAACGCTTGTTGAAGGCGTTCTTCACAACCAGGGCAAGCGTGTAGTCCTTGTTTATGTTCGAGACGTCAATTCGAGCATCGACAACTCCAATCGAAGGGAGCCGTGCTGCCGAGTCATTGCCCGGGTTCGCATAATAGTTAGCGCGGGCGCGGGCGTCGATCTGAACCCCGACGACCTGTTTGATGGCGGGGACCTCCGTCTCATAGCGGGCCATGCCGTTCAGCGTCCATTTCGGCGCTAGCGGCATTTGCCGATCGGCGACGACCAGACCCGCATTGGCAACCGAATCAAGCTTGGAATGGGTATATCCCGCGCTGGCATTTAAGGTCAGGCCATGGATCGGGTGGAACTGAAGCTCGGCTTCCGCGCCGTAAAGCTTGGCGTCATGATTGTCGATGAACGAGCCCACGCCGATATAATTCAGAGTGTCATAGTTAGTGTAGTCATAATAGAAGCCGGCCAAGCTCAGCGAAGCGTGGCGATTGAAGAATTGCGACTTCAGGCCCGCCTCGTAGGCGACGAGCGTCTCCGACTTAAACTGAAAGGCGGATGCGGGCAGCCCGGCAGAGATGAAGCCGTTGTTGAAGCCTGGCGATTTCACGCCCCGCGAGATCGATCCGTAGATCAATGTGGTCGGCGAAGGCGTGAAATCGAGTTCGGCTTTGGCCGACCAAGTATTCTTGCTGATACGAGTCAATCCACCCACCGCTGCGTCGGTGAAAACGTTGCTGGCCGCGATACCGCATACCGGAACGTCCGACGGACGCAGGGTATCGTAGCCAGCGAAAGGGTTCGTGGCATCGCAGGGAAGGTTCACGTTCAACACCTGCTGGAAATGCTTCTTGTCCTTTGAACCGCGTGCTCCGACCACCAGTTTCAGCTCCGGCGTGAACTGATATTCGACATTGCCGTAGATCGCGTAGCTTTGGGAAATCTGCTTGGCGACAGCGGTCAGCGCGATTTGGCCTGGCGTGTCGAGGAACAGTGGGGCGATGTTGTCTAGGCTCAGACGGTGATGCAGATAATAGAGGCCGCCGGTGAACTTGATGTCGTCAAAATCGGCGTTCAGGCGCAATTCCTGGGTAAATAGCCGGCTGCGGGTCTGATATTGGGTCTGGCAAGCACGCACCTGGGTCCCGTCGCAATCCTCGACCTGCGCACGGAAATAGCGATTATAGCCGGTCACGGCGCTGATCGTGAGGCGATCGAGTTTGATATCAAACCGGTTGGCAATATTAGTCGAATTGACACCACGCAGCAGCCGAGGCTGACCATTGTCGGTCGTGCGATTGGTGAAGTTTGGCTGGCCGTTTGAATCGCGCTGCGGACCGGTGCCATAGAAATCCTGACCCGGACCGAGCAGGAATTGATCGCCGCTCGTAGCGTTGATGCCAATCGCCTCATGATAGACGCCGCTCTGTGCGCCTGAGGCATGATCGTAGGACATCTTCAAATTGTTTGTAATCGTCGAGCTCGGGGTCCACTTGATCTGGCCGCGGATCGATCCGGTCTTGATCTGGCCGCCATCGGGCTGGTTGCCCGTGACATTGTGTACCCACCCGGCATTGGTGTGATACTGGCCAGCGACGCGCGCCGCCAGATGTTCGTTGATCGGAACGTTGAGCATGCCCGTGATCTCACGGGTTCGATAGGAGCCGATCTGCCCCGAAAGCATGCCCTCGAAATAGTCGACCGGTTTGGCCGAGATGAAATGAATCAAGCCGCCGGTAGAATTGCGGCCGAATAATGTGCCTTGCGGGCCGCGCAGCACCTCAACACGCTCCATGTCATAAAGCGGGAAGGCGCCAGCACCATTCGGCACCATATAGATCTCGTCTACATAAGTCGCGATCGGCGATTCCGTGCCGTCATTGTAGTCATTCTGAGCGACGCCACGGATAGAGAAATTGGTGCTCGAGCCCGGGCCGTAAATCGACTGATTCTCCATATTGGGCACCGAATTAACAATTTGCATCGAGTCCTTAATTCCGGCCTGAGCAATTTCGTTGCCCGATAGCGCCGTGATTGAGATGCCCACCTTCGATAGGGCCTGCTCACGCTTTTGCGCGGTAACGACAATCTCGGCGATCTGGTCAGGACTGGTGGTCGCATCAGCGGTCGGCGCACTCTTCGACTGTTGCGCACTGACCGGGGCGGCCATCACCATCGGCAAGGACGACCCCAACGCCAAAATCAATTGTTTTTTCGCAAACGCGCGGCCCATCACATTCCCCTCCATGTCAAATCCCCCATTTATTGGGGGTAGTTTCATTACAATATGATGTAAATTTATAGCGGTCAATCGGTTTTCACTGACTCCTTGCTTGACGCTGAAATCTTCGTACACATTGCTGACGAGCTGGTTTGGACAGCTCCAGAGGCGTCGGCGTCTATTGGCAATTTAATGGCCGTGACACTGGCTTTTACCCGCGATGGGACGGTTTGGAGCGCGCAATGTCCCGCTGCACTCTGCTGCGGTGAGCCTGGAGCTGCTTACGCCAAGTGCATCCGCTATTATTGACAAGATCATGTAATAATTTACCGCATAAGGGGAGATGATATTGTGAGGAAACCAGCTCAGATCAATCCGATGTCCCGCGCTCGGGCGAGGGCGGCCGTGCGACTCTTGACGTCAAGCTTTGAATAAAGATTGCGCAGATGCCATTTGACGGTGCGGACGGCGATATCGGCATCTTGCGCTATCTGGGCATTGTCCTTTCCCTCGCTGAGCATCTGCAGGAGCGATAGCTCCCGGCGTGTCAGCTCGTCCGAAACGCTTTTCCTGCCATCGTCGCCGCTGCCCGTATCGGTGGCGGTAGCCTGCGTCAGTGTGGCGAAGAAGGCACGGCTGCTTTCCGTCACCAGACCAAGATTCTTGAGAGGGGTTGCGACGATAATTTGCTGAATCAGCGTCGGGTTTTCGAGGAACGGGCTTTTCAGGCCCGATTCCGAGCCGAGGATCACGGCGCGGCTAAAGGCCTTTGCCGCCTCCTTGCCATGCCCTGCGCGGCCGTTGGCGGTGGCGCGCGCCAGCAGATATTCGATCCATGCCCGGCGGTTGCCGGCGCGCCGCGCCGCGTCCAGACCACCGTCAACCAAGGTGATAGCCCGATCATGTTCGCCGACCATGATCATGAGACTGACAAGCGACAGTTCGCGCCAGAGGGCCTCGCTCGGAAGGATTCCGGAGGGCCGCTCGATCTTGCATTGGGCGTTGGCCCACAAGCCGAGCCGGCCGGCAATCTGCACGGCTGCATCAAGCTTCTTCTCGATGCAGAGCAGGCGGATACGTCGATAATCCAGCAGCCGCGACAGTCTTCCCGGATAGCGTTGCACGATCTCCTGCAGCGTACCGGATGAACCAGTGTCGTAGCTGTCCTGCAGAGAATCGGGCACCAGAATTTCCACGCCAAGCCAGACGAAGTCGAGCATGCCGCAATCGCTCGCCCTGGCCAGGCAGGTCCGCGCGATGGCCGTGGCCTCTTCGGTGAATCCTAGATGGTAGAGCGCGTTGGCGCGTACGATCGCCGTGACGGCGCTAATCAGCGTCTCCTGGCCGATTTCGCGATAGAGGCAGTCCTGCAGTTCCTGGATCCGTTGATCCACTTCGCCGGGGTTGCCGAGTGCAAGTTCGAGAAGACCCCAGATGTTTTTCGCCCACGCCTGCCCGTAGAGACTTTCCGAAGGGGCGACAGAGGTTATCGAAGTGAGGGCAGATGCGTGCGCCGCTGCGAAATCCATCTGCGCGCCCTGCGCAATTGCAAGCGCGCCGGCGGCAGCGCCGGTTTCAAAGCGTTCCCTTTCCCCATTTTTCGCCAGCCAGCCAGGTGCCAGCGAGCAGATCGCGTTCATGTCATCGAGATGAACTTTCAGGACGATTTCGGCCAGCCCGACCTTTGCCTGGAGCGTCGCGTGGCGTTTCCCGGAATAGTTCATATGTTCCACAGTCGCCGCGAAACTGCCGAGTTCCTGCGCGGCATCGTCATATCGACGCTCGAAAATCAGGGTCCACAGATACCAGAAGCCGGCTTCGCTTCCGAGAGGCACGTCATGTCTTCGGGCACGTTCCACCCATCCGGTGAAAGAGGCGAGATTGCCGACGCTGCGCACCAGCGTCCACGACAGCTTTTCCAGCAGGCGCGTGCACATGGCGGCTTCGTTGATCTGAAGCGCGAGTTCGAGGCTATCGGCGATCTGATCGTTGCGCTCGAGCCACTTCGCGCCGCGCAAGGTCACGCTTCGTTGACGGCCGGTCGTAAGACGCTCGCTGGCCAGCCGAAGCAAGTAACGGCGGAACAGGGCGTGCAACCTGAACCAGTGATCATGCCCGCTGCGGGAGACGATGAGGATATTATTGGTAACGAGATAGTGCAGGAAAGATGCGGCGCGCTCGCTCTGGGTGGCTTCGGCGAGCAATTCCACCGAGAAAATCGGGAAAACTGAAACCTCGATCAGGAAAGTCTGCAGCGCCGGTTCCAGCCTTTCCAGCAGCCGTCTGAACAGTGCATCCAGTGGACCATCTCCTCCCCAGGCTTGCAGGCCGCCATCGGCTAACGCGTCTCCCCCGGTCGACGTCAGCAGTTGGAGAAGTCGAACGGCGGCTGGCCAGCCCTCGCTCTGGACCAGGATCTGCCTTGCGAGCGACTGGTCGGTATCGCTGACGCCGGCCTGTTGTAGCAGCAGGATGATGTCGTGCAGGTCGAAGCCCAGCTCTACCGCACCGATATTTTTCAGTTTGAGTTCGAGCAGCGCCCGGGTCGCGTCGAACACTGGCGCGGTGGAGCTGGAAACCACTAGCCTTACTCTTGGCGGGGTCTCGAATACCAGTGCGTCCAACAAGCGCCGTGTTTCCTCGGGCGCGCCGAGATCCGAGTTGTCGACTATCAAAAAAATATCACCTGATATAACATTCAGGCCTTCAATGACACGATCGATCCGCTCACGAAGCGTCGGTTTCTGCTGGTAGGCAAAGGCGTCGTCAATGCCGTCATGCTGACCAGCGAAACGCTGTTCCAGTTCGACGAGAAACGATGTCGTGGTGTCGGCATTCGCATCGGCGCCGACCCAGATTGCCTGATGCCCCTCCTGCTCAACAAGTCTGTGGAGTTCGGCCAGAAGGATCGTCTTGCCATATCCGGGCGGCGCGAGGACGGAGGTGATCTTGGCGCGATCATCCGCATCCAGAAAATCCCGATAGGCGCGCGTTTGCACGGCCTGAAACGTGTAGTTTGGCGGGCGTGAAAGCGAAACGGTCATGAAGCCGGCCGCCAGCGATGTTCAAGCTGGTTGCACGATGCGGTCGCCACAGCCTGCGTTTCTTCAAAAAGGCGCATCGTAACCTGAACAACTCGCTCCCATCACGGACGACCAGAGATAGGGGCGCTGCACATGATTTGACAGTGGCATACTCAAAGATCGGTCGGCAATCGCTGCCATGCGCCTCGTCCAACGGGCGGTTGACGGGCCGAAAATTACATCATATTATAAATAAAATAGAGATGACGGTCCCAACATCCGGAACGGGTTCCGTTTGGCTCGACGCTTTTCAAACCCTACCGGCTTGATCCTTCAAATCGCTGAGGCAGCTGGCCGGTCAATATCGGGACCGCTTATGGAAGCTTATATCTACGATCACGTACGTACGCCCCGCGGCAAGGGCCGCCCGGATGGCGCGTTGCACGAAGTAACGTCGGTGCGGCTCGTCACGCAGCTGCTGGAGGTGCTTCGTGATCGCAACAGCCTAGACACTGCCCTTCTTTCGGACGTTATCGTGGGCACTTCGCAACCCGTCGGCGAGCAGGGGGGCGTGCTCGCGCGCTCGGCGGTGCTCGAGGCGGGCTATGCGCAGACTGTGGCGGGCCAGCAGGTCCACCGCTTCTGCGCGTCGGGGCTGGATGCCGTCAATCTGATCGCTGTGCAGGTCCATGCCGGCGTCATGGAGGCTGGCATCGGCGGCGGCGTCGAATCCATGAGCCGCACGCCGCTGGGACTCGATCCCGGCCCTTGGACGGGCGATCCGTATATCGCCTATACCAATGGCTTCGCGCCGCAAGGCATCGGCGCCGATCTGATTGCGACCATCGACGGTTTCTCCCGCGCGGACGTCGATGCCTTCGCGGTGGAAAGCCAGAGGCGGGCGGCGCAGAGCTGGCAGGAAGGGCGTTTTGCTGGGGCCATCGTGCCGGTAAAGGACATTCTCGGGCAAGTTTTGCTCGACCATGACGAGCATATACGGCCGGGAACGACGCTGCAAGACCTGGCAAAGCTCAAGCCGGCCTTCGAAGGCCTCGGCAAGGCCGGGTTCGACCATGCTGCCATTGATAAATATCCGCAGGTCGCGGCCATCGATCATGTTCATCATGGAGGCAACAGCTCCGGTATCGTCGACGGATCCGGGCTGGTGTTAGTTGGTTCGAGGGCGTTCGGCGAACGGGCGGGCATTAAGCCCCGCGCGCGCATCCGATCTTATGCATCGATTGGCTCCGAGCCCACGATCATGCTGACTGCGCCGGCCTCGGTCAGCGAGCGAGCGCTTGCAAGCGCCGGCATGGCTTCCGCGGACATCGACCTGTTCGAATTGAACGAGGCGTTCGCGTCGGTCGTCTTGCGCTACATGGACGTGCTTGCGATCCCGCATGACCGGATCAACGTCTGCGGCGGCGCGATCGCAATGGGGCACCCCTTGGGCGCCACGGGCGCAATGATCATGGGCACCGTTCTCGACGAACTCGAACGGCGGGGTGCAGGCACCGCGCTGGTCACGCTGTGCGCGGCCAATGGGCTGGGGACGGCCACGATCATCGAACGTGTCTGACCAGCTTAGGCACCCGCGAACTTCAAGGAATGACGATGCGACACGTGACACTTCAGACGGCAGGCGACGGCTTCGCCACCCTGCTGCTCGACAATGCAGACGAGACCAACAACCTCGTCACCGAAGAATTCATAGCTGAGCTTCTGGACATGACAGCGCGCATCGCCGCGGACAATTCCATCAAAGGGGTATTGGTGAAATCGGCCAAGGCTTCCTTCATGGCCGGCGCCGATCTTAAGCTTATGGTGCAGGGCCATGCGACGCGCACGCTGGAGAGCGCCTATGCCCTGTCGCAGCGGGCAACTGCGATGCACCGGGCCATGGAACGCTCGGGCAAGTGCTGGGTGGCGCTGATCAACGGGTTCGCCCTTGGTGGCGGCTTCGAGCTGGCGCTCGCCTGCCACTATCGCATCCTCGAACGAAGCCCGAAGGCCGTCGTCGGCCTTCCCGAAGTGAATGTTGGCCTGCTGCCCGGCTCAGGCGGCACCCAGCGCCTGATCCGTATCGCGGGCGTTCAGGCGGGGATCGATCTGCTGCTGTCAGGCCGCGCGGTAAAGGCCGACGAGGCCCTCGAGCTCGGTATCGTCGATGTGGTGGCGCCGCTCGAAGAGATGGACGATGTGGCGCGAGCCTGGCTCGCGGGATCGTCCGATCCCGTGAAGCCGTGGGATCGCAAGGGATGGGCCCTGCCCGAGCAGCGCGGCCTGATCATTCCCGAACATGCCGCGCGCATGACCATGGCCACGGGTGGGCTGCACCTCAAGGGCGCGTCCAACCCGGCGCCGGCCGCGATCCTGTCCTGCATATACGAAGGCGCGATCCTGCCCTTCGACAAGGCCCTCGCCGTCGAGGGGAAATATTTCGCTCGGCTGCTCACCAACCCGGTGTCGCGCAACATCATCCGCACGACCTTCCTGTCAAAGGCGGCCGCGGAGCGCGGCGCCCGCCGCCCGGGAGGCGGGCCCAAGGCGACCTTCCGAAAAGTCGGCGTCATCGGGGCAGGGATGATGGGCGCGGGCATCGCGCTCGTCGCCGCGCAGAGCGGATGCGAGGTGATCCTGATCGATCGGGACCAAGCGACCGCCGACAAGGGCAAGGCCTATTCCGAACGCTTTACGGAGAAGCGCCTCACCCGGGGCACGATGCAAGCGGACGGCGCTCAGGCCTTGCTCGACCGGATCGCCCCGACCGATGATTTCGCTAGGCTGGAAGGCTGTGACATCGTGATCGAGGCTGTGTTCGAGGATATCGACATCAAGGCCGATACGACGCGCAAGGTCGAGGCCGTCATCCGGCCGGACACGATCTATTGTACCAATACGTCGACCCTGCCGATCAGCCGGCTGGCCGAGGCATCGGCCCGGCCGGACCAGTTCATCGGCCTGCACTTCTTCTCGCCGGTGGAAGCGATGGGGCTGGTCGAGATCATCAGAGGCAACCGCACGAGCCCGCAGGCCCTGGCCAAGGCCCTCGATTTCGTGGCGCTGCTGCGCAAAACACCGATCGTCGTCAACGACAGCCGCGGTTTCTATACCAGCCGTGTTTTCCAGACGATGATTCACGAAGGCGCGCGCATGTTGGGCGACGGGGTCCCCGCGCCGGTCATTGAGAATGCGGCCCGCAAGGTGGGCCTGCCTGTCGGCCCGCTGGCGCTGTTGGACGAGGTGACGCTCGATCTCCCGCTCAAGATCATCGATCAGGCTCTCGCGCAGGACGAGAAGGGCTATGTACCGCCGGCCGGCGTGGACGTGATGCGCAAGATGGTGGCGATGGGGCGGCTGGGCCGAAAATCGGGCGGCGCTTTTTACGACTATCCGGAAGGCGGACGGAAACAACTCTGGTCCGATCTTCGCGACCATTTCCCATCCAGCGGCGATTATGATGCCGACGAAGTGGGACGCCGGCTGCTGGTGATCCAGGCGCTGGAGACGGCCCGCTGCTTCGAGGAAGGCGTGATCGAGACGCCCGAAGATGGCGATCTTGGTTCCGTCTATGGATGGAATTTCCCGTCGTGGACCGGAGGCACGCTGTCCTACATCGACACGATCGGCATCGCCACCTTCGTGAAGGACTGCGATGCGCTCGCTCAAAAGTACGGGCCGCGCTTCCTGCCCTCGGCATGGCTGCGAGACCGGGCCAGGGCAGCCACCACCTTCTATTGAGGTCTCCGGCTATGCAACTCGAAGACATGTTCCGTATCGACGGCAAATCCGCACTGGTCACCGGTGGAGCCCGAGGACTGGGCCGCATGATCGCCGAGGCGCTGCTGGTTTCCGGCGCGCGGGTCACGATCACGTCGCGGCGTGCTGACGTCGCCGAGCAGGCGGCCAAGGAGATGGCGCATCTGGGCGACTGTCGGGCCATTGCCAGCGATCTTTCCACTCCCGGCGGGGCCGAGCAACTCCATGCGGACTATTGCGCGGACGGCAGGGGCCTGGATGTGCTGGTGAACAATGCCGGCAAGACCTGGGGAGCGCCGATCGAGGAATTTCCCGACAAGGGCTGGGCGGGCGTCATGGCTGTCAATGTCCAGATACCGTTCAAGCTGCTGCAATGCTTCCTGCCGTTGCTGAAGGCCAGCGGGGCTTCCTCGGATCCGGCGCGGGTGATCAACATCGGCTCGGTTGCCGGACTCAAGCCTGAAAATCTGAGCGCCTACAGCTATGTCGCCAGCAAGGCCGCGATCCACCAGCTCACACGGCAACTGGCGGCCGATCTCGCCAAGGACGGCATCAACGTCAACGCGATCGTTCCCGGCTTTTTCGCGACGTCGATGACGGCACACCTGCGCAACGAGGATGGGAGCGCGAATGAGGGACTTGCCGCACATATCCCGCTTGGCCGCTTTGGCTCGCCGCGTGAGATCGGCGCCGCGGCCGTGCTGCTGGCATCGGCGGCGGGCGGATATATGACAGGTGCGCTCATCCCAGTCGACGGCGGCCTCTCCGGTTGCTCCTGATGAAGAATCTCACTGGAAGGGTGGCCCTGATCACCGGCGCAGGGCGGGGAATCGGCAGAGCGATCGCACTGCGTCTGGCGCAGGCCGGATGTGATCTGGTGATCAACGATCTGGATGCCGCTGTGCTGGAGGAGACCGCCGATGCGGCGCGGCAGTTCGGAAGCGATGTCCTTTGCTGCGCGGGAGATGTCACCGCGCCCGATTTCGCCGAACTATTCGTGGGCACGGCGCTGGAGCGGCGCGATGCGCTGGATTTTGTCGTCAACAACGCGGGCTATGCCTGGGACTCGGTGATCCAGAAGACGAGTGACGATCAATGGCAGGCCATGCTCGACATCCATCTGACCGCACCGTTCCGTCTCCTGCGGGCCGTGCAGCCGGTGATCTCGCGACTGGCCAAGCAGGAAATCGCGCGCGACGGCACTGCGATGCGTCGTTCGGTGATCAATATCTCCTCCGTCGCCGGGCTTGGCGGCAATCCGGGACAGGCCGGATATGCGACAGGCAAGGCTGGCATAGTGGGCCTAACCAAGACCCTGGCCAAGGAATGGGGACGCTACAACGTCACCGTTAATGCTGTCGCCTTCGGTGCCATTCTCACCCGCATGACGAAGGGAGGGGCCGGGAAATCGACGATCACGATCAAGGGCAAACAGATCGCGGCTGGGGTCAGCGACGAAATATTGGCGGCCATGGAAAAGGACATCCCGCTGGGCCGGGCGGGAAGCTGCGAGGAAGCGGCCGGCGCAGTTTATCTCTTTTGCCTACCCGAATCCGCCTACATCACCGGCGAAGTGCTGACGGCTGGCGGAGGTTGGACGCTCTGACGCGGATGGGAAGAGCCTGATCCCAGGCCGCCGCATACGCATTTTCCCTGCAACCAATACTTTGGGACGGTCAGGCGCTCAGCCGAACGCTCTATTCTGATTCTAAAGGCAACAAGACTTTAGCGAGAGAGGAGCCTAAATGCTCAGCAATCCCCACCGGGTTGGCCCGACCCAGCTCTGGAACGATGAGGCGATCAAGCGCCTCTTCGACGAGCGCGGTGGCTATATCGACCCGAGGATCTACACAGATCGCGACATCTACGAACTTGAGCAGGAACTGATCTTCGGCCGATCCTGGCTGCTTCTCGGCCACGAGACGCATGTGCCCAAGGCGGGCGATTTCCTCGCCAGCTATATGGGCGAGGATCCGGTCGTCGTCGCGCGTCAGCGCGATGGTTCGATCAAGGTTTTCCTGAACCAGTGCCGCCATCGCGGCATGCGCATCTGCCGGGAGGATTTCGGTAATGCGAAAAGCTTTACCTGCACTTATCACGGCTGGGCTTATGATCAGGGCGGAACGCTCGTCAGCGTGCCGCATGTTGAACGCGCCTATGGAACCTGCCCGAACAAGCAGGAATGGAGTCCCAAGCAGGCGCGGGTCGAAACCTACAAGGGACTGATCTTCGCCAATTGGGATCAGGAGGCGCCGTCGCTGGCTGAATGGATCAGCGATGCCGGGCTTTACCTGGATTTCATGCTGGATCGGTCCGAGCGCGGAACCGAAGCTATCGGTGGCATCCAGAAGTGGATCATTCCATGCAATTGGAAGTTCGCGGCCGAGCAGTTTGTAACCGACTTTTACCACGTCCAATATTCCCACATCTCGGGCATGATCTCCGGCCTGCCCGAGGGGATGGAACTGCACGAGGTCGAGATGCCGACCGAGGGCTTCCAGTTCCGGTCCCAATGGGGCGGTCACGGCAGCGGCTTCATGGTGAACAATGCGGCGGTGCTGGCCGGAGTCATGGGGCCTGAAGCGGCCCAATATTGGATGACCGGGCCCATCGCGGAGGAAGCGGCCGAACGGCTGGGCGGACGCGACTATGCCAATGCGCCGGTCGGCCATCATATCACGATCTTCCCGACCATGTCGGCCCTGCCGGGGATCAACACGGTCAGAACCTGGCACCCGCGTGGCCCCGACGAGACCGAAATCTGGGTTTTCACCGTGATCGACAAAGACGCTCCCGCGGACATCAAGGAGCTGTATCGCCGCCAGAATGTGCGCACCTTCTCCTCGGGCGGCGTGTTCGAGCAGGACGATGGCGAGAACTGGGTGGAGATCCAGCGGGTCCTGCGCGGCTTCCAGGCGCGCAACACGCCTTTCAATCTGCAGATGGGCATCGACGGCTCGACCGAGGATCATCCCGTCTATCCGGGGCGCATCAGCTATGTTTACGCGGAGGATGCCGCGCGCGGCTTCTATGCGCACTGGCAACGCATGTTGACTGAACGCGACTGGGCGACCCTCTCGCTGCCCGAACCGGCCATGGCCGCGGAATAAGAAGCGATCTGGAGGGGACGAGGAATCTGATGCGTACCATGCTGAGGGAATCCGTGCCTCCGTTCGATGCCCAGAAGGTCGGCGTCGAGCTGCAGCACGAAATCGAACAATTCTATTATCGCGAGGCCGCAGCGCTCGACCGCCGCGAATACGACATCTGGCTGACGATGCTGGACGAGGATCTGCGCTACTTCATGCCGTTGCGTCGCAATCGCCTGAAGCGATTCGACAGCACTGAGTTTTCGACCGACGACGAGTTCGCCAGCTTCGACGACAATTATGCGATGATAAAGGGGCGTGTGCGCAAGCTGGCGAGCGACGTATCCTGGTCGGAAAATCCCGGCTCCAAGACTCGGCATCTCGTCAGCAACGTCATGATCGCCATCGGCGATGAGCCCGGCACTTACGCGGTGGATTCCGCCTTCATCACCTATCGCAACCGGGCCGAACGACAGGTGGACATCTGGGCTGGCGAGCGACGCGACGTGATCCGGCGCAGCGACACGCCCTATGGCTTCAAGATTTCTAGGCGAACCATCCTGATCGATCAGACGACGCTCTTGTCCAACAATCTCAGCATCTTTTTCTGACGGTGACCCATGGCATTTCAAAAGGTCTGTGAGGCCTCGGACATAGACGAGGGTGAGAGCCTTCGCGTCGAAGGCCCGCAGGGCGCAATCGCGATCCATCATTGGGAAGGGCAATATTATGCGACGCAGGACCGCTGCACGCATGACGAATGGTCGCTTGCCGACGGCTATCTCGAAAATGGCATGATCGAATGCACACTACACTGGGCCAAATTCTGCCTACGTACGGGTAAGGTGAAGGCGCCGCCCGCCTGCCACGCCCTCAAAATCTATCCGGTGAGAGTGAACGGTAACGATGTCGAGGTCGACGTCGATGCCGGTCACTTCGCGGCTTGATCGAGACCGTCGCTATCATCGGCAGCGGCCTTGCTGGGGCGGCCGTCGCCACCGGCTTGCGGTCGCTTGGCTTCGACGGCGGTATCCTGCTGTTCGGTGACGAGGCGCACCACGCCTATGACAGGCCATGCCTATCGAAGGCGGCGCTGATCGAGGGCCATGCAGAGCCGATGCCGCTGCACCCGGATGGGTGGCTAGAACGCAATCGGATCACCCTGATCGACGAAGCGCCGGTGACGGCGTTCGATGCCGCCTCGCGCACGCTGACCATCGGGACAGGGCAACAGTTCACGGCCGACGGGATTGTGTTCGCCACCGGCCTGCGCCCCCGCACGCTGGGCGTTCCGGGCGAAGAGCTCGCTGGCGTCCAATATCTTCGCACCTGGGCGGATCAGCTCGCCATGCGGGACGCGCTGCATCCCGGGATGCGGCTGGCGATCGTCGGAGGTGGCCTTGTCGGCTGTGAAATCGCCACCACCGCACGCCAACTGGGGGCAGAAGTCACGATTTACGAAGCGGCCGACGAACTGGTTGCCCGCGTCTTGGGTAAGGTGGTCGGCGAGCGGTGCCGGCGTAACCTTAGATCTATGGGCGTCGATGTGCGGCTGAACACGACGATTTCAGCGATCGAGGGCGACACGGCGGTTCGGGGTGTCCATTCCCGCGACGGCATGGTCGATGCCGTCGATCGGGTGCTGGTCAGTATAGGCGGCGTCCCGGCGGACGATCTGGCGGCTGCGGCCGGCATCGAATGCCACCGCGGCATCATCGTGGATGCACAGGGGCGGACCTCGCATGAGAATGTGTTCGCGGTGGGCGATGTCGCGAACTGGCCGCTGCGCGATGGAACGAGGCGCAGCCTCGAAACCTATCTCAACGCCCAAATGCAGGCGGCGTGCGTTGCCGCGGCGCTGGTTGGCCAATCCCAGCCGGCGCCGCAGGTGCCCAGGGGCTGGACCGAAATCGCCGGACGCAAGATCCAGTTCGTCGGCGACATGGCCGGTCATGGCAGCCTGATCGTTCGCAGGCGCGAGGGCGAGACTGCCCATGTCGCCTTCCTGGTCGGCGACGGCGGCGAACTGGTGGCGGCGCTCGCCGTCGATGCGCCCGGCGAATTCGCGTCGGCGCTGCGGTTGGTCGAGGGCGACCTCAGGCCGGATATCGCGCAGCTCGCGGATCCCGAGATCGCGTTGCGCGCAATCCTCAAATCAACCCGAACAGTGGAGAATGCGGGATGAGACTTCAAGGAGAGGTGGCCTATCTGACCGGCGGTGCGTCGGGACTCGGCCGAGGGATCGTCGAGAGATTCATCGAAGAGGGCGCGCGGGTTGTCGTGCTGGACCGATCAGAGGACAGGCTGTCCGAGATGAAGGCGCAGCTCGGAGACGCCTTCGTCGGCATTGCGGGGGACGTTCGCACGTTCGAGAGCCACCGCAAGGCGGTCTCGCTGGCCGTGGAGACGTACGGCAAGCTTGATTGCGTCATCCCGAACGCGGCGATCTGGGACTACAGCACGCCGCTGGTCGACATGCCCGAAGATGGGCTGGAGCGGGCCTTCGACGAGATGATGGCGATCAACGTAAAGGGCTATCTCTTCGCGGTGAAGGCCGGATTGCGTGAACTGGTGCGCAGCAAGGGATCGCTGATCTTCTCGATCTCGACCTCCGGATTTTACGCGGCGGGCGGGGGGCCGCTCTATGTTGCCAGCAAGCACGCCATCGTCGGGCTGCTGCGACAGCTGGCTTTCGAACTGGCTCCCCATGTGCGGGTGAACGGCATCGCGCCCGGCGGTATCGGGGGCAGCGACATTCGCGGCCCCGAGGCGCTCGGTCTGCAGGATACGAGCATCTCGACGATCCCGCTATCCGAAATCCTGCGTGGGGTGCTGCCGATGCACGAAATGGCCAGCGCGGCGGAATATGCTGGCGCCTATGTGTTCCTGGCCTCGCGCCGGGACAATGTTCCGGCGACCGCGGCGATCATCAATCTCGACGGCGGCATGGGCGTACGCGGATTGGCCGGCCCTTCAGGCGGGGACGATCTTCCGCAAAAGCTGGGCTTGTCTTGACCGATCGAGGCTCATCTGCCTTCCGGCATGCTCTGGAGAAGCCTGCTCGAAGCTAAGTCGCCGATCTTCAATTCGAAAAACAGAATATCGTCACAAGCGAAGATGCCCGATCGAAAAAAGGTCGTGGCATCGGTGGGAGAGGGTGCGATGGGCCGTCAGTTTGACGCTCTTGTGGTCGGAGCGGGCGCCGGTGGGATTAGCGCGGCCGCGCGTTTGACGCGCGCGGGATACCGCGTCCTGTTGGTGGAAGCGCAGGAGCGCGTGGGTGGAAGAGCATCCACGCGGGCGGTTGACGGATTTCTCTGCAACACCGGCGCGCTCGTCATAGAGAAGGACGGGGCCGTTGGCGCGCTCTACGCGGACCTGGCCCTGACCCTGACCCTGTACGAAGTGCCGCGCGCGTCGACCGCGATAAAGCTGGGCAAGACATATTATAGTATTTCCGAAGGCCTCTTGGGCAAGGTGCGCACAGTGCTACCGCGCCTGCTGGAGGCCGGCGCATCGAGATGGTCGCGATTGCGGCCCGGATCGGGCGAAAGCACACGCGACTGGATCGGCCGGTTCAGCCGCAACAAGGCGCTGCATGGCCTGATCGACAATCTCGTTGGCGCCATGTTCGCGGTGCCTGCGGAGCAGTTTCCCGCAGACCTGTTCCTTCGCTTCTTCTCCAAGGACACCGCCTATAAGCATATCGGCATGCCGATCGGCGGAACGCGATGCGTTTGGGAGCCGATCGTCGACTATATCGACGCCCACGGCGGCGAGACATGGGTGAACGCGGCGGTCGAGCGGTTCCAGTTCGGGCCCGACGGCCAGGTGACAGGGGCACGGATTCGTCGCGATGGCCAAGTGGTCGAGATCGGTTGCGCGATCGTAGTCAGCAACATGGGGCCGGATGCGACGAGCCGTTTCGTCGCGGACGTCCAGCCTGACTATGCCAAGACCGTTGCGGCCTGGTCAGAGCCCGCCGCGATCTTGACGGCGCACTTTGCAAGCAGGACGCCGCTGGCGGATTTTCCCTGTCTGGCGCTCTATGCGCATTCGAGGCGCCTCGTTTATGCGGGCAACTTCAGCGCACCGGAACTGAAGCGGGCACCACCGGGCTGGCATCTCTATTGCGCGGCGTCGGTGCCACGACCGGCCACCGGGGCCTTCGATGTGGAGGCTGAGAAGGCGCTGCTGATCGAAGACATCAAGGATCATTTTCCCGGCTTCGAGGAAAGCATGCTCCTGACGATCGACGTCACCGCGCATGCATGGCCGGCCCAGCGCGCCGTCGCCGGCCGAGACCTTCCGGTCGATACGCCTGTCGCGAACCTGTGGAACGTCGGTGATGGCGTGAAGCCCTGGGGGATGAGCGGCACGGCTTCCTGCGCGGAATCGGCGCGGGTCGCGGTCGATCAGATCCTCGCGAAATATCCTCTGGAGATTTTCCAACGGCATCCTCAGCGCCAAGACTGAAGCATCATCTTTAAACTGCATAACAAGAAGGGAAAGCGAAGATGAGTGGAGTTGATCGGGATGCTTTGTTCGGCAGGACATTACGCCTCTGTGCGTGGTCTGGTATTGCGTCGATTATCTTTTTCGTGATCGGCGGCGTCATTCTGGGAAGGATGATCCCACCGCTTCTTGCGCCGAACGATTCAGCGGACATCATGGTGCAGAAGATCTCCGAAAACGTCATGTCCATGCGCGTCGGGTCCGTCTTCCAGATGATCTCCTTCGCGCTGTTCGCAGTCTACGGAGCGGGGATCGCGGCCCAGACGCGCCGGTGCGAACGCTCGCCCGGCTTTTCCTATATCCAGCTCATGTTCACGGCGTGCGGGACGCTGGTGGCGCTGCTTGTTGCGTTCAGCTGGGCCCTAATGAGCTTCAGACCGGGCGAATATGAGCCGACGGTCATCCAATATCTTGCCGACTACGCATATTTCCTGGCGGTCTATTCGGTTCCCGTGTTCGGCGGATGGTGCCTGATGATCGCACTGCCGATCCTGATGGTACCAGAGGCCGAGGCGCCTTTCCCGCGATGGGTAGGCTATCTGAATGTCTGGGCCGCCGTGCTGTTCGCGCCCGGGCAGATGGTGCTGTTCTTCAAGAGCGGGCCCTTTTCCTGGAACGGGATCGTCGCGCTGTGGCTGCCGTTCGTGGCGTTCTTCCTGTGGATCCTTGTCATGTGCATCATGATGCTGGAGGCGGCCAAACGGCATGGCAACTGACGTTCCGTCCGCGTTGGCGGTGGAGCAAGTCCATGGCCAACGTCGCCTGCCCGGTGAAATGGGCATCTGGATCTTTGTGTTCGGAGATCTTGCCGTGTTCACCTTGTTCTTCGTGCTGGTCGCGCAGGCGAATGTTCAGCAAAACGAGGTGTTCCAACAATCGCGCCGTATGCTCGATTTCGGCCATGGGCTCTCGAACACGCTGCTGCTGCTGACCGGATCGTGGCTGGTGGCACTGTCGGTCGAAAAGCTCCGCCATGGGAGGGGGAAGCAGGCCGCGCGTGGCCTACTCCTGGCGATCCTGTGCGGCGCGGGGTTCGTCATCAACAAGATGGTGGAATGGAGCGACAAGATCGGTGCCGGGATCACGCCTGCCACCAACGACTTCTTCATGCTCTTCTTCGTGTTCTGCGCGATACATCTGTTCCACGTCGTGATCGGCCTGGCATGCCTGCTGATCATGCGCGCCAAATGCACACGCCCGATCGGCGTGGCGGACCTCCGATTCATCGAATCCGGGGCGATCTTCTGGCATCTCGTCGATCTACTCTGGATCCTATTGTTTTGCCTGTTCTATCTTATTTGAGGTGAGAGATGCAGACCATGCGCGCGACCATCGTCAATTCCACCACAGCGATGTGGCTGGTCCTGATTGTCGCGACGTTGATCAGCGGCTGGATCGGTGAGGGCGGGATGGACCGCCGCGCCTCGTCGGTGGTCCTGGCCATGGCGTTCTTCAAGGTATGGATCGTCGGCATACAGTTCATGGAACTGCGATCCGCACCGCGCCTGCTTTGCTCGATATTCAGCGCCTGGGCCTTCGCAACATGCGGCGCCTTGATCCTGATCCTGCTAGGGTGAAGACGTTCCCTTACTGGCCCGTTTTCTTCGGAAGATCGGTGCAGATGCCCATTTCCGCCTCGGCCGCGAGCCCGATGGTCTCTCCCAGCGTCGGTTGCGGATGGATGGTGAGGGCGATGTCTTCCTTTTGACAACCCATTTCGATCGCGAGGGCGATCTCCCCGATCATCTCGCCGGCGCCCGGCCCGACGATTGCCCCGCCCACCAGATACCCCTGCGCGGCATCGAACATCAGCTTGGTGAAGCCGCTGGTGCACCGGTTGGCGATGGCCCGCCCGCTGGCTGCCCATGGGAAGCGCGCCACCGTTACCTGACGGCCATCGGTCTTCGCCTGCTTTTCGGTCAGCCCCGCCCATGCGACTTCGGGGCTGGTGTAGGCGACGGCGGGGATGACCAGAGCGTCGAAGGCTGTGCGGGCCATTGCGGAATCCGCCAGCTGCTCACCGGCGATCACCTCGGCAACGACATGGCCTTGATGGGTGGCCTTGTGGGCCAGCATCGCGCCCCCCACGACATCGCCGATAGCGAAGATGTCGGGTATGTTGGTGCGCATCTGGACGTCCACCGGGATGAAGCCCCGTCCATCCAGCGCGACACCAACCGCATCGGGGTCCACATCGGCCGCGTTGGAGCGACGGCCCACCGCACATAGGACGAAATCGTAGATGCGGGCTTCCGCCGGCGCCTCTCGTCCTTCGAAGCCCACTTCGATGCCTTTCACCTTCGCCTTCGCCGAGGCGACCGAGGTGTGCAGCCATATGTCCCGAAGATGTGGGCGGTTTTCCTTTTCCCATATGGCGACCAGATCACGATCGGCGTCGGGCATGATGCCATCAGAAAGTTCGACGACGTCTACCATCCAGCCGAGCGCGGAATAGATCGTCGCCATCTCCAGACCGATGATGCCCCCGCCGATGATGAGAAGCGTGCCGGAGCTGGCGGGAAGTTCGAGCGCGGAGGTGGAATCGAGGATTCGCGGATCGTCCGGCAGCAGCGGCAGCCGCGTCGGTTCGCTGCCCACCGCGATGACACAGTGCTTGTAGGCGACCTCTGCTTCGCCGTCGTCCATGGCAATAATGGCTTGCGACGGACCGCTCAAACGGGCGCAGCCATGTACGGTCCGGACCTGCCGCGCTGAAGCTAGTCCGTTCAATGCGGTGGTGAGCCTGTCGACCACCGAATTCTTGTAGGCGCGCATCGCATCGATGTCGATCACCGGCGGCGCGAAGGAGATGCCGGCGGCGCTCGCGCCCGAGACTTCCCTGATGAGCGCCGCCTGATGCAAATAGGTCTTTGATGGGATGCAGCCGACGTTGAGGCACACGCCGCCCAGCTTCGGACGGCGCTCCGCGATGATCACTCGCAGGCCGAGGTCGGCGGCGTGGAAGGCGGCGGCATAACCGCCCGGGCCGCCCCCGATTACGAGAAGGTCACATTCGATCTTGGTCATCTTCTGCTCACTGGGTGGTCTTGATGGATCACGCGGGATGCCGGCTCATAGCCCGAGCATGATGCCCGGCTCCTCGATGACGTCGACAAGCCGCTCAATGAACAGGTTCGCAGCGATGCCGTCGATGATGCGGTGGTCATAGGAGGTGTTGATGTCTAGGCACTGACCGACCACGACCTGCCCATCTCTGACGATGGGGAAGGGGCGGATGCGCGAGATGCCGATGATGGCGGCCTGCGGATGGTTGACGATCAGGCGGCCGCCGGTAATCTCGACACGGCCATGGCTGCCGACATTGCTGAGCGTGATCGTGCCGCCGCGCAGATTTTCCACGGAGATCTGGCGGGTGCGTGCCTGCTCCGCCAGGCGGTCTACCTCCGCCGAGATTTCAGCCAGAGATTTCGCTTCGCAATTCTTCACCACCGGCACGATCAGCCCATCGTCGGTGTGCGCCGCAAAGCCGATGTTGATGCTCGGCGGAATGACGATCTCGTTCGTCGTATCATCGAAGCTGTAGTTGAACGCGGGGTATTTCTGGAGCGCCGGCACCATTGCCTTCATCACCATCGCGGTGAAGGAAATGCGGACGCCCAGCCGCTCCTGCAACTGCTTGCGCAATGCGACGAAGCGGCTCGCCTCACAGCGATAGGCCGATGCGGCGTGCGGGATCATCGTGACCGATCGCACCATCTGATCGGCGATCACCTTCCCTAGGCCGGTGAGCGGCCTGCGCGTCTGGCCGGGCTCATGGGCGATGGGAGCAAGCGAGAAGCGGTTGCCGGTGCCGGCCTGTCCGCCAGCGGCGAACCGGGCAACATCGGACTGCAACACCCGGCCGCCGGGGCCTGTTCCGGTCACCGTCTCCAGGTCGATGCCTTTCTCGCGTGCGAGCTTGCGGGTGGCCGGGGTAGCTCGCACCGCCGTGCTCCATGCTTTGGCCGCAAATGGAGCTGCTGCAATCGGTGTGGCTTCGCTGCGTGCCTCCTCGGGCGGTTTCGAGGGGGCAGCGGCCGCGTGCGGAGCGATCTTCGCGCCGATCGGCGGCTTTTCGGTTTCGAACACGGCGATGACGGTGCCCACTGGCAGCGTCTCTCCAGGAGCGCCGTTGATTTCGACCACCATACCTGTGCAGGGCGCGGTGATTTCGACCAGCGCCTTGTCGGTTTCGATCGCGCAGAGCGCGTCGTCCTCGTTGATGGTGTCGCCGGCGGCGACAGACCAGCTCGCGATGACCGCTTCTGTCAATCCTTCGCCGATGTCGGGAAGCTGGAATTCATAACGCATATGGGTGCCTTCCTAGAAAGCGAAATCGAGAACGGCCTGGAAGGCGGCCGTCGCGCGGGTCTCGCCCGGCAGGTAGAATTCTTCCGTAGACGTATCGGGAAAGGTGACGTCGAAACCGGTGACCCGCTTGATCGGAGCCTTGAGCCATTCGAGCGCATATTCGTTTATCAGGGCGATCAGCTCGGCGGCGGGACCGGCGGTACGACGGGCCTCGTGGACGATCACGCAGCGCCCCGTCTTCTTCACTGATTCCAGGATGGGTTCGACGTCGATCGGGGCAAGACTGCAAAGATCGATGATTTCGATGCTGGCGTCGACCTTCTCGGCGGCGGCGCTGCTGACATGCACCATCGCGCCCCATGTCAGCACTGTCAGATCGGTGCCGCGGCTCACGTGACGGCATTTGTCGAGGGGCAGGACATAATCCTCTTCCGGGACCGGTCCGCGGATCGACCGGTAGAGCTTGGCATGTTCCAGGAAGACGACCGGATCGTCGCTGCGCATGGCGGCCAGCAACAGGCCCTTGGCGTGATAGGGCGTGCTCGGGCAGACCACACGGATACCAGGCAGATGCATCAGCCAGGCTTCGGTGGATTCAGAGTGAAAGGGCAGAGGCTTGATGCCTCCGCCGAATACCGTACGGATGGTAACCGGGACCTTCATGGCGCCGCCGGTTTTCTGGTGCAGGTTGGACAGGTGGTACACCAACTGGCCCCACGCATTGTACATGAAGCCAAGGAACTGCATTTCGAGCACCGGCCTGTCGCCGGCGATTGCCATGCCCACGGCCATGCCCATGAGACCGTTTTCCGTCAACGGTGTGTCGATGATCCGATCCTCCCCGAAATCCTCGAAGAGGCGTTCGGTCGCGCGAAACATGCCGCCGACCGGCCCGATGTCATATCCCAGGATCCGCAGCCGTTCGTTGTTCTGCAGTTCATTCCGCAGAGCGTGGTTGATCGCGCCGATCAGGTTCATGTCATCAGCCACGATCCCGCTCCTGCTTTTTTATCAGGCCCTGTCCGTCGAAATCCTCGAAGGGGTTCCGACCGGCAAGCTCGGCGGCCAACTCCGCCTGTTGATGGCGCAGGCTCCAGCCGGGATCGCCATTAAGGTGACTGAGAAACATCGTATCCGCCGGAGTTTCGGGAATGGAAAGAGCCCGCTCCATGGCTGCGCGATGGTTCGATTCGATGCGGGCTTTCTGCTCCGCTTTGTAAGTCTCATCGATCAGGCCTTCCTTTTCGAGCCAAGCTTCGAAACGCGCGATCGGATCGCGCGTGGACCAGAACGTCTTTTCGTTCTCGTTGCGATAGAGCGTGGCGTCATCCGCAGTGTTGTGATCGGTCATTCGGTAAGTCACGGCTTCGATCACAAACGGCCCTTCACCCACGCGCGCAGCGTCGACGGCGGCTCTGGTTGCCGCAAAGACCGCCATGGGATCGTTGCCGTCCACACGCCGGTGCGGAATACCGTGCGCGACCGCCTTCTGCGCAAAGGTTTCGGCAGCTGTCTGACGGCTGGCCGGGATGGAAATGCTCCAGCCGTTGTTCACAATGACGACGACCAACGGGACCCTAAGAACGCCCGCCAGGCCCAGACCATCGTGGAAGTCGCCTTCGCTCGTCGCGCCCTCGCCGATAAATGCCAACGATACCCGACCAGCCCCATTCAGCTTGTCGGATAGAGCCGTACCCGTCGCGACTGGTATGTGCGCGCCAAGAAATACGGCATAAGGCGTGGTCTTGATCTTGGGGGCATTCTGCGGATCGAGCGGGAGGTGCGTCCGAACATGCTCTGGGGCATGCCCTAGGGCCGAAGCGAGCACGCGGTCAAGCGGGGCGCCCCAATAGACCAGTGCGGTGTTTTGGCGATAGGAGGGATGAAGCCAGTCCCCCGCTTGCAGCGCGGCGGCGGCGATGCCGACAGCTTCCTCGCCCGGCCCGCCGCCGGAAACGCTGAAGACGCCACGCCGCTGCAGCCGAACAGTCATCTCCTCAAGCATACGCGTCTCGACCATGGCCGTGTGCCAACGCAGCAACTCTTCTTTGGCGACGTCCGGCTGCTCGCCGACGAGAGTGCCGTCAGGCCTCAAGACACGCTCAAAATCCTCGGCTTGCCTAATTTCAGGCCAGTTCTTCAGTCCCATTTCGAACCCCCAACCTCTCAAATGCTGTTTGTGGGGAGTGCGGCATTGGCGGCGGAGTGGCGCGAGCGTTCCGGATGTCCGCGATGCATGTCCATTTAAGCACGCTCCCGTCTCCTGACCGACAACGACCTGCCTTTAAAGCATACTATTTATTGCAATAGATTGTAATTATAAATGGCGTCAACATCTTTCTGCAGGCTCGGCGTCAAGCGCTTGCCGGAAGGCCGCCTGACTAGCAGATCGACAAACATTTTGACTAATATGATCGCGCGGCGTAGGAAGATAAAATTATAATCTAATGTATTATTTTGAGCCGACATTGTCAGCGTTGGCGGCTGGTCAGTAAGCGGTTCGGTTCGTCGCGAATAAACACGCCACAACCAGGCGGCAGGCGAACTGCGCAGGTTAGGGTAGATAAAGTCGCAGTCGAATTGTCGCTAGAATGGAGAGGTTTGGGAAGAGAATGGTTTGGCGTGTGACCGGACCTGAACTGCAGACCATGGCGGCCGAGCTTCCGCTTGCGGCGCTCATGGCGCACGCAAGCCGGCTTCGAACCGAGGTGCACGGTGCGCTGGTCACATATTCGCCAAAGGTCTTCATACCCCTCACGCGGTTGTGTCGCGACGTGTGTTCGTACTGCACCTTCGCGAAGCCACCAGTCAGAGGAGAGCGATGCTATCTCAGTCCTGATGAGATTCTCAACATCGCCCGCGCGGGCGAGGCTGCAGGATGTCGCGAGGCCCTGTTTACATTAGGCGACAAGCCGGAGCTTCGTTACCAGGTCGCACGTGCGGAACTGGGCAGCCTGGGCTATGCCACGACAATCGACTACCTTGCGGCAATGTGTAAGCTGGTCTTGGAAGAGACCTCCTTGCTGTGTCACTCCAACCCCGGGGTGATGAGCCGCGAAGACCTCGTCAAGCTGCGTGATGTCAATGTGTGGCAAGGCCTGATGCTGGAAAGTAACGCTCTTCATCTTTGCGACAAGGGCGGTCCGCATTTCGGATCCCCCGACAAGCGGCCTGCCGTACGACTGAAATCTATCCGACTGGCCGGCGAGGAACGGATTCCGTTTACCAGCGGCATCCTGATCGGCATCGGCGAAACGCGCCAAGAGCGGATCGATGCGCTGCTTGCCTTGCGTGACCTGCACGAACGGTACGGCCATCTCCAGGAAATCATCATTCAGAATTTTCGTGCCAAGCCCGATACCCGGATGGCATTTCGCGATGAGCCTGACCGCGACGAGCTGCTCTGGACCATAGCGGTGGCGCGCTTATGCTTCGGACCGAAGATGACTATCCAGGCCCCGCCTAATCTGGCTGGTAGCGGTTTTGGAGAGCTATTGGCCGCCGGTATCAACGACTGGGGCGGTATTTCGCCCGTTACTCCAGACCACGTGAACCCGGAAGCGTCGTGGCCCACGATTGCCCGCCTGGCGAAAGAAACCGCGGATCATGGCGCAATTCTTCAGGAGCGCTTGGCCGTGCACCCGCCCTATGTTGTCGATCTCGATCGCTGGCAGTCGTCCTCCATCCATCGGCGCCTGCGTGAAGCAGTGGACACGCAGGGACTGCCGCGAACTGATGGCTGGCGCGTGGGACGCGCTTGCCATCCGCCTATGCTGCCCAATATTGAAGGCAATCCACGCGATCCGCGCGTGGTCGCCGCGCTTGCGCGCGTGGGTCAAGGTGACCGACTGGATGCAAGGGATATCGTTGCTCTGCTGGAAGCCCGCGGACCGGATATGGCGGCCGTCTGCGCCGAGGCCGATCGGTTGCGGCAGAGCACGGTTGGTGACACCGTTCGTTTCGTCGTCAACCGCAACGTCAATTACACCAACATCTGCTTTCACCGCTGCGCCTTCTGCGCCTTCTCGAAGGGCAAGCTGGCTGAAGATCTGCGTGGTCCGGCCTACGACATTGAACTGACAGAAGTGACCCGCCGCGTCGCCGAGGCTTGGGAGCGAGGAGCGACAGAAGTTTGCATGCAAGGCGGTATCCATCCACGCTACACCGGCCAGACTTATCTCGATTTACTCGCCGCCGCCAAAGCGGGGGCGCCCGACATTCATGTTCACGCGTTCTCTCCACTTGAGATTCGCCACGGTGCCAAGTCGCTCAACAAGAGCATATCGGCATTCCTGCGGCTTTTGCGTGATGCGGGACTTGGCAGCTTACCGGGAACGGCCGCCGAAATCCTCTGCGACGAAGTGCGCGAGACACTGTGTCCCGAAAAGCTGACTACGGCGGAATGGCTCGAAGTGATCGAAGCGGCGCATGACGTCGGCATGCGCACAACGGCCACCATCATGTATGGGCATATTGAAAGGGCAGAGCACCAAGCGCGCCATCTGCTCGCGATCCGGACGCTGCAGGAGCGGACCGGCGGGTTTACCGAATTCGTGCCGCTGCCGTTCGTTGCGATGGAGGCGCCCATCTATCTGAAGGGGCAGGCACGCCCAGGTCCAACTTTCCGCGAAGCCGTTCTCATGCATGCGGTTGCAAGAATCGCCTTGCACCCGATTATCCCAAACATTCAGGTGTCATGGGTCAAGATGGGGGAGGTGGGCGTGATTGCCGCGTTGGCGGCCGGAGCCAACGATCTTGGTGGAACCTTGATGGACGAGAGTATTTCGCGTGCCGCCGGTGCCTTGCACGGACAGGAGTGGTCGCCCGAACAGATGGAGCGCATAATCCGTAAAGCGGGACGGATTCCGGCTCAGAGAACCACGCTCTATAGGATGGCTGGTGCGAACAGGGTCGAGGTGGGACGCCATGCCTCGCCCCTCCGCCCTAAATTACAAATGCTGTCTGAAAGGCGGCCATATTCCGGCAGGAAAGAGGAAAATCTTGAACACGTCGAATAAAATTAACCTGTCATTGCCGTACCGGCGGGGCTTGGCCCAAAGGCGTGAGGCTCGCGTTGCGCCGCCCAGGTCGGCTACCCGTTCCTGATCGGATTACGCGACGCGGCGCACAGCGCAAGTACAACGGTTGAGATGGCGAAGAAGCCGGGAGGGAACTTCACCGACCGGCCAACTTCCAAGCAGCAGCATAGGGCGAGATATCGATGCACCGGTGCTATTCCATCAATCCTCTGCATTTGATCATCGCCGAACAACGAAGGAACAATCATGGTGGATAATGCAGTGATCGCCGTAGTGGGGGGTACGGGCAAGCTTGGCGCAGCGATCGCGCGCAGGTTGGCCAAGGCGGGGCACACGACGATCATCGGCTCGCGCTCGGCAGAGAATGCGCAGAATGCGGCTGACGAGCTGGGTTTTGGGCTTGCGGGTAAGAGCAATGCCGATGCGGCGAAGGCGGCCGACATCGTAATTGTCACTGTTCCATTCCAAGCACAAAGTGCGACCCTCGCCGAGATCAAGCCGTTCGTCCAGGGCAAGATCGTGGTCGATACGACGGTGCCCCTGGTGCCGCCGAAGGTGATGCGGGTGCAGCTTCCCGAGGAAGGCAGTGCCGCAGTGCGCGCGCAGAACGCGCTGGGCCAGGGCGTGACAGTTGTATCTGGCTTCCACAACGTCGCCGCCCATAAACTGGCGACTGATGCGGATATCGGCTGCGACGTGCTCGTCTTCGGCGACGACAAAATCGCGCGCAGCATGGTGGTCGAGCTCGCGAATCAGGCCGGGTTGCGCGGGATTCATGGTGGCGCGCTGGCCAATTCGGCAGCGGCCGAGGCGCTCACCTCCATTCTCATCTTCATCAACAAGACCTATCAGGTTGACGGTGCCGGCATCATTATCACAGGGGAGATGATCCAACCTGAGGCCTGAAAACCCTTATGATTCAGATCCATCCCCTTTCGGCGATCGATGAGGTCCGGCCGGGAGACGATTTGGCGCAGCTGATGGACGATGCCGTCAACGCTGCGGGGATTACGCCCTTAGCGTCGGACGTGCTCGCCGTCACCCAGAAGATCGTCTCCAAGGCGGAAGGGCGCTTCGTGGATCTTACCACGATCACGCCCAGCCGCGAGTCGCTGGAGCTTGCCGAAGTGACACGCAAGGATCCTAGAGCTGGGCGGCAAGAATCCGTCGATCGTTTTCGCCGATGCCGACCTGGCAAATGCCGTGGACGGCGCGATCAAGGGCTTAGTGTATAACAGCGGCGCCGAATGCTGCAGCGGAAGCCGCATTTTCGTCCAGCGTAGCGTGATCGACGCCTTCACAACGGCACTTTGCAATCAGCTCGACAATGTCGTGGTAGGCGATCCTCGCGACGATCGGACGGTGATGGGGGCGATTATCAACGCTCCGCAGTTCGAGAAGATTCAGCGATACATACGCGAAGGCAGCGCCGTTGCGACATTGGCCAGGGGCGGCACAATACGCGACGACCTGGGTGGCCTGTTCATAGAGCCGACGGTCTTCACGGACGTTCCGCTTAACGCGAGCATCGCGCGTGAGGAAATCTTTGGTCCAGTGGTGGCGCTCTTTCCGTTCGATACAGTCGATGATGCTATCAAGCTGGCCAATGATACGGAATATGGCCTAGCCGCGAGCGGCTGGACATCGAACCTAGAGACCGCAATGATTATGTCGCGTCGCGTACGTTCCGGCGTGGTGTGGATCAACACGTTCCTTGATGTACCGTCGGAAATGCCGATCGGAGGCATCCGCCAGAGGGGTTATGGCCGTGAAAACGGCCGCTTCGGGATTGAGGAATTCACCGTCATAAAGACAGTAATCATACAAAACGTATCAAAATATTCAAAATACCTTCCATAATATTGATCATACTATAACAATATAGCAAACTTTCATTCAATTTTTTGCCCTTTCATATCGCGATGCACTTGGCGTCGCGCGGAAGACAGGCGCGATAAATCACACAACCTTCGAAAGGTTAGACGGAGAGAACTGATGCGGTGGATGCCTCCTTCGACTGGCATCGTATGATGCTGACCAGCGCTACGGTGGCGCGCGAAGGAGGCATCCACCGCATCAGTTCAATCAGCTTGGCCGCAACAGATAGCGAACTTGAAACAACATTGTGCTTGGAAAAGTAATGGGAAAGCGACCTGAGCCGGACTTACAGTTAGCGTGACAATATTTTCCGCACCTACCCCATCAACTTACCGCAACGGAAGATCTTTGGTTTTTAGAGGTCTCTATCACACCATGATAGTTGCCTTTGAAAAACGCGAGCGGTTCAGCATCGGCATTGATTTCGAAGTTCTCGACCTTGCCGATCAGGATCTCGTGATCCCCTGCTTCGTAGCTTGCATAGAAGCTGCATACAAAGACGCCAAGCCGATCTGGCAGGATCGGAACACCCATGATGCCACCCCCATAATCCAACTCGCTCCATTTGTCGGTCCCATGTGCCGCAAAACGTGAGGAGGTGCTTTGCTGATCTGCGCCGAGGAGATGAACCGCAAACGCCCGACACCTTCGAAAATGTTGGAAGCTCGCTAAAGTACGGGACAGGTTCACTGAGACAAGCGGCGGATCCAGCGAAACCGAGGTAAAGGAATTGGCCGTGATGCCCTGCGGGGTACCCATCGCGCATCGCGTGGTTACGACGGTCACGCCCGTCACGAAATGACCGAGCGCCTTGCGGAATTCGAGAGGTACGACTGTCATGGCTCACCATCCAAGCATTGGGATATAGCTTTGCATTAAAGGTATTTGACAAAGTATGTCAACGCCTCTAGCACGATCCTTGGCGCTTGCGTTGTGATGCGCAGGAGACCGAGAGGGTGCCGTTGGCACAAGCGCGTCGCGGCGATTTGAAAGCGAGTGGGGTAAAGCAATGAAGCGTGAGACGCGTGTGAATCATCCAAAACTGCTGACGGTGAGTCGATCGGATCTGCTCGTGGACGGCTCCGACGCCCTGGCGCGCAACGTTATCCACCGTCTTCATGCGCTCGGCCGGGTAATGGAGCAGGTGGCCGGCGGATTTGGCGAGCTCAACGGGATCAGCGGTGTCCAGCATCAGATTCTTACCGCCGTCCAACGCTTGCAGGGTGTTGCGGGCGTACCGGTCGTCGACGTCGCGGAATATATCCGTCGCAGCGGTGCGTTCGTCACGCTGGAGAGCACGAAGCTCGTGGGCGCAGGCTATCTCGAGAAGTTGAGCGACTCTGCCGACGGACGACGCGTGCTCCTTCGTGTCACGCAGGAAGGCCACAGAACCCTGGCGGATCTCGCGCCGACGCAGCGCCAGATCAACGACATCCTTTTTGAATCGTTCGACAGAGCGAAGTTCGAACAGCTTTCGGTGCTGCTCGACGACCTTCTTCCCAGTGCGGATCACGCGGCGGGCATGCTCGAGCTCCTGAACAAGGATCGCAAGCGGTCGGGTGGCTCGCAACGGTCGGCCGGCAGGACCAAAAAAAAGGCGGTCTAGGATTATCAGCCTGGCGGGGCCGCACCGTGCCTTGGCGCGGACGGCAGAGCTTTGCCTGTAGCGACATCGTCAGAAAGGCAGCATCGACTTGGTCGAGTCAGTGATACTTGTTCCAGACTTCGTCCTGCCCGGTCCGGCGCAGACGACCCTGGTTCGCGATACCGCGGTGCTGGTCGAGGGACACACAATAACCGCGATCGGGGCGCTCGCGGACATCGAAGCGTCGAAGCCCGATGCCAAGCGGATCGAACTCCTCGATTGCCTGCTCATGCCGGGCCTGGTCAATGCGCACCAGCACGGTCGAGGTCTCAGTCAGCTCCAGATCGGCTACCATGATTTGCCGCTCGAAGCCTGGATTGCGCAGCGACGGGGCCGCGGCATCCTGTCGCCCCACATCCTCGCCAAGCTCACCGCCGCCAACATGATCGCCAACGGCGTGACGACAGCCGTTCAAGCCAATTTCGCATTTGGAAGCGGCGACTATGAGCGGGAACTCCGGGATCAATGGCTCGGCTACGAACAGGCCGGTATCCGTATGACGATGTGCGTCGGCGCGATGGATCGCGGCGGCGTCGCCTATCCGCCGCAGGAGGCCTGCTTCATGCGCGGGCTTCCCGAGGATCTGCAGACGTGGCTCAAGGGCGCCGCGGGCGCTGGCTATGTCGGGGACGGGGCGGCGACCGTGGCGTTGATGGAGCGCCTTCTCGGCGACTTCGGCGGGCATGAGCGTATTCGCCTGTGCTACGGTCCGGCGGGCCCACAATGGGTCAGCGACGAGCTTTTTGCAGCCATCGCGCGAGACGCGGACGCCAAGGGGCTTGGCATTCACATGCATGCACTGGAGTCACCGGCCCAGCGCGTGGTCATGAGGGATCTCTATCCTGACGGCGTATTCCCACATCTCGAGCGGCTCGGGGCGCTCAACGAGAGGACCGTGGTTGCCCATTGCGTTTGGGCGAACGAGGCGGACGGGGACGCCTTGGCGCGCGCGGGCGCGACCGTCGTTCGCAATCCTGGATGCAATCTGCGCCTCAGCAACGGCATAGCGCCGATGGCGCGCTACATGCGGCAGGGCGTACGGATGGCGATCGGCACCGACAATCACAGCTTGGCCGACGATGAGGACTTGCTCGCCGAACTGCGCCTCGCGGGTTGCCTCGCGCGTGATCCCAACTGGGCGAACGTGGCCCCTCCGACAACGGACGAGCTGCTTGCTATGCCGACGGTCAACGGCGCGGTCGCTGCCCAGTTTGCCGGCGAGATCGGCGAAATCAAGCCGGGAATGCGCGCCGATCTGGTCGCGTTTTCGCTAGAGCGGACATTGAAGCCGACGCTCGACGAAGACATGCCGCTGATGGAGGCATTTCTCGCGCGCGCATGCGGTCGGGATGCGCGAATGACGATGGTGAATGGGCGCATCCTTTATCGCGACGGGCGCTTCACCGATCTCGACGTGGCGACACTCGTTGAAGAGGCAGTATCCGTCGCGAAGCGCGCGCGCAGGCCCTCCGACATGAAGAACCGGGAGCGCTACGAAATCCTTCGACCCCGTCTGGAGGAGCACTATTCGACGATCCTGCGCTCCGACGCGTGCAAGCACTAGGAGCATCAGATGAACCAGATGTCCAATCCACGCGCGCCCTATGTGCTGACGAGCGATCATCCCCGCTTGGATCCCCCGCCGGGCGGCTCGCTGATCGTGCATGTCGTGGTCAACATCGAATATTGGGCCTACGACCAGCTCACCCCGCGAACAATTGTCATACCGCCGCACGGGCGGTCCCACGTTCCGGATCTACCGAACTTCTGCTGGTCGGAATATGGAAATCGCGCGGGAATGCCCCGGCTCCTCGAGCTTGTCGGAAGTCGCGGCATTCCGGTGAGCGCGAGCATCAATGCAAGCGTCGTCGACGTCTATCCCCGCCTTGCCGAAGCCGTTCTCGATGCAGGCTGGGAGTTCGTGGGCCATGGAATGCACCAGCGCGCGCTCGGCGAGGAAACCGATGAGGGCGCACTGATCGGGGCCGCGCTCGATCGGCTCGAGGCCTTCGCCGGCAAGCGCCCTCGCGGCTGGATGAGCCCCGGATGGTCCGAAACTTTCGATACGTTGGATCACCTGCGCGCCAACGGGATCGAATATGTCTGCCAATGGGTGATCGACGATATCCCGACGCGGCTTACGACCAAGCACGGTCCGATGGTCTCATTGCCATATGGGCTCGACATCAACGACAGCGTCGTATTCGCGATCGAAAAGCATGCCTCGGCGGAGATGCGTCTGCGGATCGAGGAAACCATTGCTACCTTCGAGCGTGAAATCGCCGAACAGAACCAACCGCGCATCCTGACAATCCCGCTCCATCCGCACCTGTCGGGTGTCGCCCATCGCATCAACCATCTCGCCGCTGTGATCGACCAGCTCAAGGCTCGCCCCGACACGGTATTCATGAACGGCAGCCAGATCCTCGACTGGTATCGGGGGGTGTCGCCGGATCCTGTAGCGTGACGAATATGCAGACCGACATCGCCGCTGGCATCGACTTGGCAGCGGGTCTGTTCGTTAGCGTCGGCGCGGCGACGTTTGACGGCATCGGCTACACGCGCGCTTCCTATGGCGAAGGCGAACAACGTGCGCATGATATCGTCGCCGCGGCGGCCCGCGACATGGGGCTCGTCGTGGAAACCGACGCGGCGCTCAATCTCTGGATGACCCTGAAAGGGAAGGATCCGTCACGGAAGAAGCTCATCATCGGTTCGCATCTCGACGCCGTGCCACAAGGCGGCAATTTCGACGGACTCGCGGGCGTGCTTGCCGGTCTCGCCTGCGCGCTTGCGTGGAAGCAGACCGGGCTCCAACCCAAGGGGGACGTTGTCGTACTCGCGATCCGCGCCGAGGAAAGCGCATGGTTCGGAGCTCAGCACATCGGCAGCCGCGCCATGCTGGGCACTCTTGCTCCTGCGATCTTCGATCAGGCGCATCGCGTAGACACCGGGCAGGCGCTCGGCGAGCACATGCAACAGGCCGGAGGGGACCTGGCGCGGCTCCTTCTCAATCAATCTCTCCTCGATCGCGAGACGATACGCGCCTATCTCGAAGTGCATATCGAACAGGGGCCCGTCCTTGTCGAGAAGGCATTGCCTGTCGGGATCGTCACCGGAATCCGGGGCAACAGACGCTGCAGGCGCGTCGTATGTCGCGGGGCCTACGGACATTCCGGCACAGTGCCGCGCGAACTGCGCCAGGATGCCGTCATGGGGGTATCCGAGCTGGTCGTGGCCATGGACGGCCTCTGGCGCCGGATCGAAGAGGATGGTGGCGACCTCGTCCTCACCTTCGGCCAGTTCTTCACCGATAGCAGGCGTCACGCCGTGACCACGGTCCCTGGCGAGGCGACCTTTTCGTTCGATGCCAGAAGCCATTCGTCAGAGACGTTGCAGCAGGTGGAGCAGGCGCTGCTCGACCATGCCGCGCGGATTTCGGCCGAACGTCATGTGACCTTCACCTTCGACCCGATGACCGGCGACGTTCCGGTATCGATGAGCGACCGCCTGCAGCGACGGCTTGCGGAAGGAGCAAATATACTCGCCATACCCGCCATGCCGATCGCCAGCGGCGCAGGTCACGATGCCGGTGACTTCGCTGCGGCGGGCATTCCCTCCGCGATGATTTTTCTACGTAACGACAAGGGCAGCCATAATCCGGACGAAGGCATGGAACTGGACGATTTCGCCCAGGGCGTGCGGCTGCTCAACTGGCTCGTCGAAGATCTGGACGCTCAGCCCCTATGACGCTGGCGCAACCGTGGCACCATGAGATCGGCGCGGCAGGATCACGCTATCGCATCAACACGCCCGCGCTCATTCTCGATCTCGATCAGCTCGAGCGCAATCTCGCTGCCATGGCAACCGCGATGGACTCCACCGGCAAGATGCTGCGCCCTCACATCAAATCGCACAAATGCTCGCGGATCGCGAAACTGCAAATCGATCACGGCGCCGCCGGCATTTGCTGCGCCACGCTCGACGAGGCGGAGGTGATGGCCGACCATGGTCTCAGCGGCATCCTGATCACCTCGCCGGTGACGACGAGCGAGAAGATCGCGCGGTTGACCGCGCTCGTCGCGCACGCGGCCGACACTGCCGTCGTTGCGGATCATCCCCAGAACCTGTCGGATTTGGCGGACGCCGCTGAGCGGGCAAGGCTGGTCATCAACATTCTTGTCGACGTCGAGCTCGGTTTTGGCCGCACGGGCGTGACGACGCCTGATGCGGCCATCGCGCTCGCGCGCGCCGTTCAAGCCAAACCAGCCCTGAGTTTTGCCGGTCTGCAGGCTTATGGCGGGCATCTGCAGCATATTCTCAGCGCGTCAGAGCGCGCGGCCGTGACGTGTCAGGCGGGCGCTTATATCGGCAAGATCCGCGATGAGGTTCGCAAGGCGGGCTTGTCTCCGACCATCGTGACCGGCGGCGGCACCGGTACCCATGCGGTCGACGGCGCCGGCGACTGGTTTACGGAGATCCAGGCGGGCTCCTATCCCCTGATGGACGCAGACTATGGAGCGGTCGCATACAGGGAAGGGGAGGGCTGGCCATTCCATCCGGCGCTCTTCGTTCAAGCCGCGGTCGTCAGCGCGAATATTCCAGGGACGGTCACGGTCGACAGCGGCACGAAAGCCATTGCGACAAATGGTCCTGCCCCGCAGATCGTCAGCGACGACCTGACCGGGGCGACCTTCGAATTCACCGGTGACGAGCATGGCCGCATCCGCTTGCCACCAACCGTCCAGGCACCCAAAATCGGCCAGAGGATTGAGCTGATCGTCTCTCATTGCGATCCGACGGTCGCGATGCACGACACATATCATTGCATTCGCGGCGACCGGCTCGTGGACATTTGGAGCATCGACGCTCGCGGCCGGCGATAAGCTCAGCCCTTGATTGACTGCTTTGTAACAAAGCGATATTCCAAAGCATAATTTCAATTGAATCGGAATGGTGATGATGCGGAGTGGTAAAGAGCACCTGGAATCCCTGAAGGACGGACGGACCATCTACATCGGCTCCGAACGGGTCACAGATGTCGCCGCACACCCAGCCTTCAGGAACGCTGCGCAGACGCTTGCGGAAGTGTATGACCTCAAGCGAGCGAGCGAACATGAGAATTTCGCCACTTTCGTCGGGCAGGACGGAGTACGCCACTCCAGCTATTATCTGCAGCCGCGGTCGCAAGACGATCTGCGCCGGCGCACGAAGACCCACCAGCTGATTGCCGATGCCACCTTTGGAATGTGGGGACGGTCGGTTGACCATGTGTCCTCCTTCATATCTGCGATGGCCATGCGGCCGGACATCTTTGCGCGTAACGGCGCGCAATATGGCGACAACATCGTCCTCTTCTACGAGCGGATGCGCGACGAGGACGCCTATGCGACCTACGCCATCACCCCGCCCCAAGGCTCTCGCGATCCGGAATTCTACCAGAGACAGAACAAGCCAAGTCCCACCCTTCGCGTCGTGGAGGAAAAGGACGACGGGATCCTCCTGTCGGGAATGAAGATGCTGGCCACGGGCGGCGTGTTTTCCAATTACGTTTTCGTCGGCAACATTCTCCCGCTTGCGCCAAGCCAGGTGAAGGAGTCGGTCACTTGTATGGTACCAGTCGGGGCTCCCGGCGTGGAATTGTGGACTCGTAAGCCTCTCGAACCAAACGCGCGGAGCCAGTTCGACGCCCCGCTGACATGGCGGTTTGACGAGACGGACTCGATGCTGATGTGCGATCGGGTCAAGATTCCTTGGGAGTATGTCTTCACCATGGATGATCCCGAGCTCTCGCGGAGTATTTATATCGAGACCCCGGCGCACAGTTTCGGCAATCACCAGTCGAATGTCCGCTACCTGTCCAAGATGCGGCTGGTCCTAGGGCTGGCGAGCCGGATAACTCAGGCATCGGGTGCGGACAAGGTTCCGGCGGTGCGGGAAACGCTGGGGCGACTGGCAGCATTGGAAGCTGGTCTTTCCGGGATGGTCCACGGCCAGATCGAGGCCTATGAAGACTGGGGCAACGGCTTTGTGGGCTACAACCGGCGGATGATGTATGCGGCGCTGGCTTGGTGTACCGAGAATTACTCGCCGATCGTGGACTGCCTGCGCGAACTGTGCGGCGGTGGCGTGTTCCAGATGCCGGCCGATATTTCGGTGACAGATAATCCGGAACTGGCCCAGCGTTTCGAAACCTATTTCGGGACACCCATGAACACAGCGGCGGACCGGATGAAGCTGTTCAAGCTGGCATGGGATGTGATCGGATCCGAATTTGCGGGCCGCCACCAATCCTACGAGAAGTTTTATGCCGGCGCCTCGTTCGTGGTGAAGAATTACAGCTATCTCCACGCACCGTGGGCTAGCTTCAACAAGACGGTCGATGACCTGCTCGGCAGCTACGATGCGCCCAACGCCGGGATGCTGAGTGCTGCGGAATGACGACCATGCGAAATTTCACAGCCAGCACGGATGACGTCCTTCTATTCGACGCGGCCAATATGCCCAGCCCGCGCCGGGTACGCATGTGCCTTATCGAGAAGGGGATCGCCTTCACGTCACGCTGGATGGCGCTGGGGATGATGGACCAGAAGCAGCCGTCCTATCTGGCGCTCAACCCGACCGGTATGGTTCCCACCCTTCTGCACCATGGGACGGTCCTGTTCGATTCCAACGTCATCAACGAGTATCTAGACGCCCTGTACCCCGACCCATCGCTTGTTCCCGCAAATCCCCTTGGCCAGGCCGAGATGCGCATGTGGTTCGCCGTTGAGCTGGACATAGCCAAGCCCTTCCGAGACGCCTCTTATGAGACCTTTGGCAAGGCGCGTCTGCAGAACAGCGGCATGACGGAGACACAGCTTGTTGAAGAGGTTGAAAGTCGTACCAAGAACCCGGCCTATCTGAAGTTCGCGATGAGCGTCCTCAAAACGCCTGCCGATCATCAGCTCATTCGTGACCGGCTCGAGGTCATCCTCGAGAAGATCGAGGGTATCGAGAAGAAGTTGTCCGATGGCCGAATTTGGCTGTGCGGCGACCTATTCACGCTTGCCGATATCTGCATGGCGCCGCGGATGGACATGTATCCCATCATCGGCATAGACGATCTGTTCGAACGCTATCCCCATCTTGGCGCGTGGATGGCGCGCGTGAAGCAGCGACCGTCTTGGGAAAAGTCCAATATCGTGCCGGAGCCTGGCGAAACCGAACGTATGGTAACGCCTTAAGCGATGCACACTTTCGGAATAATCAGAAGCCGGATGGAAATTACCCTACCGGCTTCCTTTTTCAGGCAGCTCCGGATACCGGCTGCTGCTCCAGCTTCGCGATTAGGGCTTCGGTAGTCTCGATCTGTGCAAATGCCATCGCCAGTGTCGCGCACACGGCTTTCTGGACCTCTTCCGCCGTGACATCCGCAAGGTCGAAGGTCGCCGTACCATCGCTGGTAAAGAAAACCTGATAGTCGCGCATATTCGCTTCGCGAGCCGTGGTCTCGCAGCACACATTCGTCGTGATGCCGGTGACGATAACTGACTCGATGCCCCGGTTGCGCAGTACCAGTTCTAGGTCCGTACCAAAGAAGGCGCCGTATCGCGGCTTCTCTATAATGGTATCTGTTCCGTCGATCTTGAGGTCGGGATGGAACTCGGCTGACTTGGCGCCCTTGTGCAACAAGCCGGCCTTGATGGCAGCGTTGAACTCTCCCATGACGCCGGTGGTGCTCCCATCTGCGCGTACAACGTGAAGCGTGTGGACTACAAGGCCACCGCTGCGGCGAACAGCGTCGGCTAATTTGTTGATGCGGGGGATGATAGCCTTACCGCCCGGCGCAGCTACCGGTGAGTCCTGAACGAAACAATTCTGAATATCCACGTTAATCAGAGCTGTCGTTTTAGGGTTCAACACAAAATTGGTCATCAGCTTTCTCCTCGCAGTGCGACGCATCTACACCTGGCACCAGCGGCGTCAGGCTATGATTCTGGTAAGCGCGTACAAGTAGGCATAATCCGCATACTAGCAGCAAATTTTGCCTTAGAAAACTAGCTTGGTTACAAAACTTTCTTATTGACATATTTGTGCGACGCGGCAAAAATTGCTGCATCGCTCAAGAGTCGATGCTGGATCGGCCCCGGTAACCGAGCAGAAAGGCTTTGGGCGACAAAGTTCGATGTCGCGCACGAGAGGCGCCCGGGACGACAAAAAGGCGACCGAGACAAGAAAGCATCGATTTTCGCAGGAGACATAAGGAGATCAAGCAAGGAGCAAGATAGTGACGTATTCAAATGGGGGAGCGCGCCGCCGTGAGTGGATGCGCAACGTAGTTGTCGCCGGCCTGAGCCTGCCGACGCTGGCATGGGCTCTGCCAGTTCACGCGGCAGACGAGGTTAATGCCGACTCGTCAGATATCATTGTTACGGCACAGCGCCGTAACGAGAATCTGCAACGAGTGCCTGTAGCAATAACGGCGCTGCCGGCGTCGAAGCTGAACTCAGCAAATATCGTATCAACGCAGGATCTTCCGGTCCTCACGCCATCGCTCAATTTCATGAACGTTGGCAAGTTCGGGCAGCCGCGCATACGTGGTATCGGCACGACCGCCGATGCTCCGACGGTTGAAAACCCTGTCGCAACTTACGTCGATGGCATTTATTACGCCAATCAAGGATCAGTCATTCTTTCTCTACCGAACGTCGAGCAGATCGAAGTCGACAAAGGTCCGCAGGGCACGCTTTTTGGGCGTAACGCGACCGGAGGCCTTATTCAGATCAAGACTAAGGACCCATCGTTCACGACTGTCGTCGGCTCTCTTGGCGCATCCTATGAAAATTACGACACGTTTACCGGCAGCGCCTACGTTGGCGGTCCCGTTTCAAGCAACATTGCTGCCGACATTGTGCTTTATGTTAGGCACCAAGGCGAGGGCTATGGCAAAAATGTCCTGACGGGCCAGGAAATCAACAAGACCAACACCTATATCGCTCGGTCGAAGTGGATCTTCACGCCGTCCGACACCACCAAGATCACGCTCATTGGCGATTACCTGCGCGTTCGCGGCGCCAGCGGCCAATCGCCCGCGCCGGGCACCACACCGCAAGGCGGCACGGTCCCGCTTTCGGGTCAGGATATCGCCATCCCGGCGCCGTCCAAGAACAGCATTAGCCAGGGCGGCGTTAGTCTGCGCATCGAGCAGGAGATCGGTGATCTCTCATTCCTCAGCACGACCGCCTACCGCAAGGCGAAGGGCATCGACTATTTCCCGAATGTAGGCAAGGATCCGAACTTTCTTCTTAATGTGCAATTGTTCGACTTTGCCGAGCAGGCTAGCCAAGAGTTTCAGCTCCAATCGGGCACTGGGGGCAAGCTCGAATGGACGGTCGGTGCGTTCCTCTATTATGCGGACGGCGGCTGGAATCCGATCCATCTGTTCGGTCCGGGCCTCGGCATCAATTACATCTTCGAATATACCGACCAGAAGACCTATTCGGGCGCGGTCTATGGCCAGGCAACGTACGAAATCGCCGATGCGACCCATCTGACTCTCGGCCTGCGTTACACGGTCGATCAGCGCAAATGGCACATCCTGGCGACGTTCGATCCCGCCTTCGGCATTCCCGATGCAACCGACCACGGTAACCGCACATACAAGAAGTTGACTTGGCGTGCCGCGCTCGACCACCGGTTCGATGACGGCACGCTGATCTATGCCTCAGCGAACCGCGGGTTCAAATCGGGCGGATGGAACGATTTCCTGTTTCCTGCGACCGACTACAAGCCGGAGCAGCTCGACGCCTATGAGGTCGGCGTGAAGGCCGAACCGTTCGGCAAGGCACTGCGGCTGAACCTCGCGGCCTTCTACTACGACTACAAGAATGTTCAGGTGAACCGATACATCAACGGCGTGCTATTGATCTACAATGGTGCCGCCGCACGGGTCTACGGTCTCGAGGCAGAGGGCTCGGCAAGGCTTTCCTCGCGATTCAACATCGATTTCGGCCTTTCCATCCTCGATGACAAATACACGTCGTTCCCGAATGCCGACATCGGTACGCCAACGCCCGGCGGGGGGACCACGTTCACCAGCGGTTCTGCCAAGGGCAACCGCCTGACACACACGCCGGATTGGACCGCCAATATCTCCGGTACTTATACCATCCCGCTATCGTCGGGCAGCCTGGAGCTGAACGCCAACTATATGCACAGCGACGGCTTTTATGGTTCGGTCGACAATCGGTTGCGTCAAAAGCCCTACGATCTGGTCGGTGGCCAGATTTCCTGGGTCTCCGAAGAAGACGTCTGGCGCATTTCGGCATTCGGCCGCAATCTTGCGAAAGAGCATTACGCCGCGACGCTCTACGCGCAAGGCAATGGCGATATCGTGCAATACGCCCCACCGCGAACTTACGGCGTGAAAGTGGACTATAAATTCTAAAGGCTCGGGAGCGGGGTAGAGACTACCCCGCTCCGTTCGTTCGTACCGGGAGCGCCTGCATTATCTTTGCCCGGTAATAGACCAGAACCGATCGAGATCACTGCCGTGATGATGTGGGCATGGCCTGTCACCCCCCTTGGAGACTGATCATCCGTGTAGGCCAGGGTCTTACCATAGGACGAGCGAAGTCGGTATCGACATCGACGATCTTGCGCGCCGATCGCTCGACCGTCAGCGAAGCCCAAGGAATATCGTCAAAACCTATCACCGACTCTTCCTCCGGGACACGCATCTTGTGCCGATGTCCTGATTTATGCGCATAGGTTATTGTACATTTTCTATACATGGTGCAGCTTAACTTCCCGTTCTGGTACGAGCCTGATCCTTGCGGCAGGCGTGTCCCAGACCAGAATCGCACCGTTCTTACGATAGTGCGGCCACGTTAACTGCTTGCTTTCATGAGGATCTTGCCGTGTGGCAAACTGGACCCACGCGTCACCGAGATTATTCGAAAGAATCTTGTCGTCCATAGTAGCGGTGCTGCCTAAAGTGCCAAAAACATATGGCATTTCGTCACCATGCGTGACTGGCAGGCGCTGGGGTGATGTTGACGGAGCGAAGCGATAGCGCCAAACGCGAGGCTGCAGGACAGCGCTGCCATTCGACAGAACATCGACTCCATGAAGGAATTGGCTGTTGGCGAACAGGCGGGCGAGAGCGGGTTTCACCTCGCCGTCCGTCCGAGCGCAAAACCGCTCGAGTATCGATGAACTTCGCTCACCGTAGGTGTTGGAGACGTAACGCCGATAATCATCTACCGTCGAGATAGGTCACCTCGCAACAAACAAGCGCCCTTCATCCGCGTTGTCTCCGACGATGAGGGGCACGGGAAGTACAGTCTTGTTGGCAATGGCCGTGGCATCGTCGGTCGGCAGCAACCAGCCATCGACGGTGGGGCCGAACACCCGAGGTTTGTCAAGATCGCGTATGGATGGCGATCGCTCCTCCGCAATCTTCTGTAGCACCGCTGCGTCCATGGCGCGAAGGTGGGATAGTCGCTCTCGATGCTTGCGCCGAACGCCTCGCTGTTCGGCAATGTGGCAAGCGGACGCAGCGCTCCGGGGCTTTCGAGAATGGCGCCCTGAAAACAAACCCCCAGACTGTCGTGAAATCAGAAGCATGGTAATTAGACTAGCGCCTGAGGACACGCCGAACACCGTCACTCGCGACGGATCGCCGCCAAAAGCCGCTATGTTACGTTTCACCCAACCCAGCGCGGCCCGAGCATCCAAGATGCCATAGTTGCCGGAGGCATGGTGGTTGCTTTCCGCCGATAAGGCCGGATGGGCTAGAAAACCGAATATGCCGGTTCGGTAGTTGAACGAGACAACCACCGTGCCGCGCCTGGCGAGGGCGGCGCCATCCGTCATCGCCATACTGCCCGATCTACCGACATAGCTGCCACCGTAGATCCACGCCATGACAGTTAGGGGGCGCCTGGCCTTCGTTGCGGTGTCCATATGTTGAGGAAAAGGCAGTCCTCGCTCTCGCTGGAAGCCCTGCTGGTTAACCGCATGGCGTCACTTTGAATGCAGTCGGCCGCAAAGGTTGTTGCATCGCGTACCCCCTCCCAGGCCAGGGCTGTCGCGGGTGGCCGCCACCGCAGAAGCCCCAAACTCGACCGAACGAGTGGTGGCCAAGATGCGGAAAGGTTAAGACAACTCCGTCGCCGGGTTCGTCTGCTGAAGGATCTGGGCTCATGTGTCCGAACACGGAGCAGCATTGGTCCGCCGCTTCGCACTTGGCTGAAATCCCAGGGCTGGCCGAGAGGCTACTCGCATGTCGGCGGACGGCTTCGAGCAGCGTTTCCAGAAGAAGAAGCCGTTCGGCGACGACAACGATCACGTCTTCGGCCGCCCTATGGCTACTGCTCAGGCGCTATAGCAGGGACGCCAACTGGCTCTGTTCGGGGACGTCCACCCTTTTTCCGGACGATGCGTTGGCGACCGGCCTGCCGATATCCGCGAGGTCAGCCGCCAGACGGTCGAAATCAGTCTTGGTGGCCATGACCGTCATGCGCCGCCGGCCCCCTCCCTCCGGGCGTTCGATAAGCGCCTCCTGCCGATGCTCGGACATATCGATGGCTACCAGCATAGCGTCCGCGGGAGTAGAAGCGAGCTTGGTCATGATCGGTAAGTCTCCAAAGGGTTGAGTCGACAACTTCACTTTAGAGACCTGCTGGCCGGTCATGGCCGCCTTGTTGCGGTGGCGAGATGCGCCGAAGGACTATAGCCCTCACAAGAACTTGTGTAATCGCTGGAAACGGTGGAGTGAGATGGGCGTCTTCACCCGGATGATGGAGGGTCTGGCGACTGCTGGTGCTGAGCGCAAGATGGTGATGATCGACGCGACCTATTTGAAGCGCACTGCACGGCATCGAGCCTGCAAAAAAAAGGGCGCAGGACGTCAGGTGCGCCGTACGAAATTCCGTACAAGCTTGGTTTCATGTGAACACGAAGATCTTGCCAGGATTGAATAAATCTTGTGGATCGAGTGCGCGCTTGATCGTGCGCATCAGATCCACCGCCTCGCCCAGTTCATCGACGAGCGCGATCTGCTTGCCGATGCCGATGCCATGCTCGCCTGTGCAGGTGCCATCCATCGCCAGCGCGCGGGAAACCAGCCGGGCATTGATCGTCTCCGCCTCCGCCATCTCGTGCGCGGCGGCCGGATCAATTGAGAAAATGACGTGGAAATTGCCGTCGCCGACATGCCCCAGGATGGTGGCGGGGATCGTCGCGCTCTGCAAATCCTGCTTGGTTTCGAGGATGCATTCCGCCAGCCGGCTGATCGGCACACAGACGTCCGTTGCCCAGCCTACGGCGCCGGGGCGCAGATTGACCGTTGCATAATAGGCCTCGTGCCGCGCCTTCCAGAGCTTGGAGCGTTCCTCCGGCTGGTTGGACCAGCGGAATTCGCCGCCGCCGTTCGCCGCTGCCAGCTCGCCGACCAACGCCACCTGCTCCGCGACACCTGTTGGAGAGCCGTGGAACTCGAAGAACAGGGTCGTGACCTCAGGATAATCGAATTTTGCCCAGCGATTGACCGCGCGCATCTGCATATCATCGAGAATCTCGACACGCGCGAGCGGAACACCGAGCTGGATCGCCTGAACGACGGTATCGACCGCACCGGCCAGCGTCTCGAAACCGCAGACCGCGCTGGAAATCGCCTCGGGAATGCCGTGGAGGCGTAGTGTCACCTCGGTGATGATGCCGAGCGTGCCTTCCGAACCGACCATCAGCCGCGTGAGATCGTAGCCCGCAGCCGATTTGCGCGCGCGCCGTGCGGTGCGGGTGTCGCGACCGTCAGGCGTGACGATGCGCAGGCTCAGCACCGCCTCACGCATCGTGCCGTACCGGACCGCGTTGGTGCCTGACGCGCGCGTAGAGGCCATACCGCCGATGGTAGCGTTCGCGCCAGGATCGATCGGAAAGAACAGCCCCTGGTCGCGCAAATACTCATTGAGCTGTTCGCGCCGGACGCCCGCCTGTACCGTGCAATCCATGTCCTCGGCATGCACCGCCAGGATCGCGGTCATTTCGCGGAGATCGACCGAGATGCCGCCACGTACCGGCAACGCATTTCCCTCGATCGATGTGCCAGCGCCGAACGGTACGATCGGCACGCCCGCCGCGACGCAGAGCTTGACCAGCGTTACGACCTCCTCAGTCGATTGCGCGAAAACGACCGCATCAGGCAACATTGCTTCAAAATGTGCTTCACTCGTGCCATGCTGGCGGCGGATCGCCTCGCTGAAGGTTATGCGACTACCGAATGCATCGCGCAGACGATCGGCGAAGCCATCCGGCAGGGGCGTCAGTTGCTGGAGAAAATCGGGGATGCCCATGGTTCAGAGCTCCACGCTAGCGCGGACGCCGTGATACCGAAGATTGCTTGTGAGGCCAAGATCGGACGCATACAGGCAAGCGCCATCGCGAGGCAGACGCAAATCACGTTTCGTCATTTCAACTAACTTTCCAAAAATCAGTGCAGTGCTCCGTACGCCGTTACGAGGCGATTCAGCGTCAGCTTTGGTGATTTCTCCGTTGGTCATGAGCTTGCGGTTTTAGCCTCTGGCAGCATTTTGGTTGCAAGCAACCTTGCGGATAACCGATTGAGCGCTGCTCGCCCGCGGCGAAACGTGAGACACGACCCATAACCCGACGAGGTTGGCTACAAGAGCTAGAATCCCGACATTGAAGTAGCTCGCTCCGCTCCAACTAGTCATAAGGCCTCCAACGGTAAAAAACCCGATAAGGACGCCGGCGATCACCGCCTTGGCCGGTACCCTTGCCCAGAAGAGGGCTGCGAGCAGGCCGGGGAAGAGTTGAGTGATACCCATGTGAAACAGACCATTGATGGTCGCCATCAGGCGGGTGGATGTCTCTGCACAGATGACGGATGCCACCAAGTAGATGCCGGTGACAACTTTAGCCCAGATCATCTGTCGATTGTTCGAAAGATTGGGGACCATATTTCGCGTGATCAAAGGGGCAATCGCCAGGCAAACCCCACTCAGTATAACAAGGCCGGCCAAAGTAACCGTAGCGAAAATGACTCCAGTCAGATAGGACGGTAACAGAGCTTCCGTTACGGCCAAGAAAACGAAATCCGGCCGCCCCGGCACGATTCCGTGCGTTCGCGCATATTGGGCTACGATTACGAGCATCGGAAACATTACCATATATAGCGGCGCCACCATCTGCGTCTGCCGGATGGAGTCGGCAGAGCGAGCCGAGAACAGAACTGCCCATCCTTGCGGGATCACCAGGAAGCCTATGGCCTGCAATATTATGGTCGATATCGCTAGGGCCGCGCCGTCGCCGCTCTCGCCGCCGCCCGTTGCATGCAATATTTCTGAAGCTGGCGGAAGGTTCGCGCCGCCATTCTGGCTGAGGAAAAGTGCCGCGACGCCGACAACGACGATTGCTGCGAGCATCAGCAGGTCTTTCAGTACCGCGACGAAAGCGGAAGCGCGAAGCCCGGCGAGCAGGACGTATGCGAGCGTCACCGCCGCTGCGAGGCTGGTCAGCAGGGCCGGAACAACCCCCGGCATCAGGTGAGTCAAAACAAGCCGGATGCCGACGAACTGCATCGTCCCGATTGGAATCAGCAGGATGATGCAACTGATCGCCACGAATATCTCTAAGCTGCGACTCTCGAAATGACGGCCAAAAAAGTCGGCTATCGTCGCCGCGCCATAGAGCCGGCCTGCTCGCCAAATCCAGGGGCCAATGAAGAACAGCAGCGTTGGCGCCATCATGATGAAGCCGAAGAACCAGATGATGAAGTCCTGCCCCCCAGAGTAAACCCCGCCGGGAAATCCAAGCATGGTCAGGACGCTGTAGGTCTCCCCTACGGAAAGGAAGAAAAGCAACACGGCTCCGAATTGGCCGTGTGCTACGAAGAAATCCTTGGCGCTCTGCTGGGAATGCCCCGCGCGAGCACGCATCGCCAGAACCATCGAGAGCGCGATGACGACCAGAAAGGATATAATCATATTATATTGCCCTCACTGGGGGCATGCTTACTCTTCTCAAGACTTGCTGAAGTTCCTTCGAGCTCGCTGCGGCAATAGCGCAAGCAGAGCGAGGTAACGGGGGCGCAAAGGAAAACCCCCCATATATTGAAGGATATCCCCCAGAAGACCTGATCGGACGGCAAGGCAAATGCAGAAGCGCAAAGCAGCGAGAACGGAAAGGCTACGCCGATCACGGGCAGTCTAAAAGGGGCGATATGACGAAGCATGTATTCGAACCCTGTCCGTTATTTCCATGCGGCTACAATGAAGGCATTGTGGATGAAATGCGCTGCAAATCATGGGCACCATTGATCAAGACAGGAGGCGCCGGGTGGCCCAGTGCACAGGCTACCCGGCCAGTCGTCAGCTCAATAATGAATTTCAAATTTCATGAGGTAGCGACGAGGCATTTCGCGGAAGCCAAGCGTGCGCCCGAAGCCGCTGACGCTGATGTTGTTGAACGCGCTGTTCTTGGTCAGGTTCTCGCCCGAAACGCTGAGCAGCCAGTTTACCTTGTCGTTGCCGCGCGTGCCGACGCCCACACGGGCAGCGACCAATTGGGATTCGCCCATCCGGAAGCGGGCAGCATTAGATGCGTCGGAATAGCTGTCGCTTCGGAACGAGTAATCTGCGCCTACCATCAGATATCCGCCGTCCATGGCAGAAATATCGTGCGTGTAGTCCACGCGACCTGAAAAGGTCCATTCCGGCGCGTATTCCAGCCGATTGTCGGTGTAGTCCACGCCTACGCCTCCACCGTTAGGAAAGTTGCGGTAGTTCGCCCAGAGACGGCTGCCGTTTGCTGCGAGCACGAGACCTTCGACCGGACGAGCTTCAAGCTCCAGTTCAACGCCGTAAGTCCTGACCGCAGCAGCGTTCGCCAGGCTCAGGAAGCTGAAACCATTGAGGACCTGGTATTGAAAAACCTGGTAATTGCTGAAGTTGTTGAGGAAAACGCTCGCGTTGGCGGTTAACTTCCGATCGAAGAGCGACGATTTCGTACCAAATTCGAAGCTATCCACCTTTTCCGCGGCGAACTGGTATGGTCTTCCGCTGCTGACCGAGGTTAGCGCGAAGTCGGCGTTGAAGCCGCCGCTCTTAACGCCTTTGGCATATTTCGCGTAGACCGTGAGGTCGTTCGAAGGCTTGAACGTCAGACTCGCTGTCGGCATGAAGCTGTTGTCTTTTCGGCTGTCTCTGAAATTTACGACAGCCGAGTAGCCGAGATCGGGCAGAGGGCCCTGGCTCTGATTGAGCACACGCCGCTCGAACTGGAGACGCCCCCCGACATTCAATGTAAGTTCGGGAAGGATGTCGTAATCGACCGACCCATAGAAGGAGAGCGTTCGCACGTCGAGATTAGGACGCGTTGTACTCGAAGCGAATGGAGTTCGCCTTACCAAGCCTGCGTCCGAGCCGAGCTGGATGAATCGGTCCGCGCTATTACTTGCATAGGAAAAGTAGAGACCCGCGAGGTAACGCAACCGGTCAGTCTTGCTCGAAGATACGAGCGTCAGCTCTTGGCTGAAGGTCCGGTAATAGTCACGGAAATCGATGTTGAGAAGGTTGGAAGTAGAGTGGTCAACGTCGACGAGCCAGCGACGGTTGGAAACGCGATATGCGGTAATCGAAGTGACGTCGAGAGCGCTACCTTCGTAGCGTGCTGTCGCGGAAACGCCGCCACTGTCGCGTTCATCGCTCTCAGGGTCGTTCTGATTGATCGTGTAAGGCGGCAATCCCTCGGGCGCAGTACCAAACACATTGGTAATCGGCTCACCCGTAACGATGTTGCTTCGGCGGCTCGAATAGTCTGCCGCGAGGTCGAAAGTGAAGTCCTCGGTCGGCTGGAACCGGATACGACTACGGAAGCCGTAGTTTTGCAGATCGCCGAGCTTGTCGCCATCGAAGACGTTGCGAATGTAGCCGGCCCTGCGCTGACCGATAGCAGAGAATAGCGCATATATCTTGTCGGATACAGGCCCGGTCACGCTGACCATGCCGCGTAGGTCGTTCCAGCGCCCGTAGGCCACGCTGCCGTCGATGTGGAGATCGGGTGACGGCGCCTTCGTTGCCACGTTGATGGCGCCCGCGTCGGTGGATTGGCCGAAAAGGAAGCCCTGCGGGCCGCGAAGGACTTCAACGCGCTCGACCCCGACCAACGCCGCATCAAGTGCTCCAGTGTCGCCGATGAAGACGCCGTCAAGATAGACACCATTCCGCGGCTCGAAGCCAATGTTCCGGCCGCCGCCGCCAACACCACGGACGAAGATCTGCGGCGTTCCAGTGACGGTCGCAAACCGAATATTGGGGACGATGTGCTGCACCCCGGAGAGCGCCGTGACGTTTTGTTGCTCGAGGGCGACGCTCGTGACAGCCGAGACGGCCAGTGGCGCGTCCTGAAGTCGATCACCTCGCTTTGTTGCTGTCACGACGATTTCAGAGGCCTCCGGCGTCGGCTCAGCTTGTGTCGCCGCTTCCTGCGCATGTGCGATCGCAGGCACCAGTACGATTGCCGACGTAGTCATCGCCCTGACGATAATAGATTTGATACCGCTTTCAACCATGGCTTAACCCCTTTTGTCATCAAATTGATCAAATTATCGACGAATGTGGCTGGAACGGGAAGATATTCTTGTAGCTATTTCTGTATTTCGTTGAAATACTATATGCGTCTAATTCGAGATGATGTTAATTATATTATGGTATCATCGAATATTGGTGGATCGTCATTATGCCAATTCGCTGTCAACCATTACCAAGGCAGAATCTCGGGCAGAAATTACATCCGCATCAACCGGGTCAAAAGTAGGGACGCGGTTCTCGACTGAAAGTGACAGCGCATGACCGGCTTTGAGCGCGGCTAAATCAGCACCCCAGCCCGCAACGATCTGGATACTGATGGGATCGCCTGCGGCACTCCAACCGCACGGGACTGCAAGAGCGGGGTGTCCGGTCATGTTGAACGCGTGCGTATCGGGAAACCATTGGCGATGAACGTTTCCCACAAGCTTGCCATTGATCGAGATTGAGTCCGGGATGTTCTGTTCGATCGAGATTGCCGTTCGAGTGGTCGTCGGCATCACCACGAGATCGTATTCGCCGAACCAGCGCTGGACCTCGGCGAACAGGCGAGCACGAACGATGAGGGCACGTTGATACTCTTGTCGCGTGAACCCGTCTGCCCCCCGAACACCATCCATGAACGAGCGGCTTAAAAATTGTTCAAAGCGGTCGATCGTGTCGCCGTAGCGCAGTCGCCGCAGCGAACCTTGGATGACGATCCAGGCGCCTGGTTCCGCTTCCCATGCCTCGGGATCCTGATAGAGTTCCATGGCGGCGGGCGAGATGATTTCAGCGCCTGCTGCTGCAAATATCCGAAGTGACTCTTCGAACGCGCTAGCGACCTCCGTGTCGAGCACATATCCCGGACGAGCCGGCATTCGGGCAATTCGCAGCCCACGCAAGTCGCCGGTCCACAATTCATCTGCGACGCTGGCCGCGGCGCGTGTCAACGAAAAGGGATCACTCGTATCGGGACCACTCATTACGCTCAGCATTAGGGCGACATCGCGCGAGCTCCGCCCCATCGGATTGGTCGAGATGAGGGAGTTGAAGACGTCCAGTGCAGCGTCGTCGGGGATCAGGCCCAAGGTCTGCTTCAATCCGACCACGGCGTTACATGCAGCGGGAATGCGGCTGGATCCGCCGGAGTCCGTGCCAACGGCCAGCGGCACCAGCCCTGCGGCGAGAGCCACGGATGAGCCACCGCTGGAGCCACCTGCGGTCAGACGATGGTTCCAGGGATTGATCGTGCGACCAAAAAGCGGAGATTCCGTCTTGCACGCATGCGCAAACTCGGGCGTCGTGGTCTTTCCGACGAGGATGCCGCCAGCGTTTTTGAGCCTGCGGATAGGCAGTTCATCAAATTTCGGGACATTGTCACGCAGCGGAAGGCAGCCATATGTCGTGGCCACGTTTGCTGTCTGCACCATATCCTTAACCGCGAACGGAACGCCGTGCAGCGGACCGATCGCCGCGCCATCCATGATGGTCTGTTCGGCGGCGCGAGCGGCATCCAGTGCCGCCTCTCCGCAGACCGTGATGAAGCAGTTCAAGCTCGGGCTGATGGCGTCAATGCGATCGAGCGTCGCGCGCATCACCTCTACTGGAGAGACTTGCTTGGTTCTGATCCGATCTGCGAGATCAGTCGCCTCGCAGAAAGCGAAGTCGGTCGTGGCCATTCTCCCGTCCTCAGCATGAACCAGATGGAAGCGCGCCAGCGACCGGCGGAGCAACATGTGCGATGCTGGCAATTTCGACCAGCAGGTCGGCCTTCGCGAGGCCGCACTGCACGCAGTATCTGGCGGGGCGGTCACTGGGAAAATATTCGGCATAGACGGCGTTAATCGCGTCGTAGTTCGCCCAATCAGTCAGAAACACGTGGTTAAACGTGATGTCAGCCATCGTGCCGCCTGCTTCTGCGAGGGTCACGCGGATCATCTCTAGAATATGACGAGTCTGTGCGCTGACGTCGCCGGGGTACGCCACCGTGCCGTCATCAGTAAGCGAGAGCATGCCAGAAACATAGATCGCTCCATCAACGGCGGTTCCCGCAGAATAAGGCGCGATTGCCTTCGGAAGACCTTTAGGAACAAGAATTGACTTAGGCATGGACAAATAAACCCCTTTTCGAAAGATCATATAATCTTCCGACATAGTTCAACTGTGCGGTTATGCTCCGGATAATATGGCCCGAAGAGGCAATCGACCTGATTTTTTCTCAAATCTAACGAGCGTTTCAGGCTGACTGCATCTTGTTTTGATCATTGATTGGGGGCGTATGTCAATGCGCATCGGAGGGCGATGATATCGTAGCTCCTCCTCGCTCAAACGTGATGTCAGTATCGCCGCGACCCTATCCAATGTCATGTAACCTGTTGTATTAAGCTGAAAAAGTTTGTGGGTTGGCTGCCATTCTCATCTGCGCCTTGCCGCTCGAACCTTTGACGCGGCGCGAAAAGCGCAACACCGTGACCTCGCATTTGTAGGGTTGTCTGCGTATCTGGTTACAATGGTGACAGAGCGTGGTGTAGTGATCTGGCTAGAGCAACATGGAGGGGCGTTGTAGAAATAGCGCACGATCAAAAACGGAGTGCGAGCAATGCGGATCAAAGCGCTGCAGATGTTTGTGGAACTCAGCCAAGCTGAGTCGATTCGGCAACTCGCGCGTGCCCACGGTGTCAAGCCCAGCGTGATCAGTCGCCAGATCGAGTCGCTGGAATATCACTTTCGCTGTGACCTGTTCGAACGCAATTTCGATGGAGTGAAGTTGACTGAAGCAGGTCGCTTGCTTGTTGACCAGGCACGCACCATCCTCGCCGATGTGCGCACAGCCCGCGCATTGATTGACGATCTGCGCGGCTTGCAACGCGGCGACGTCATGATTTTCACAAGTGCCGCACCCGCCGCCGGTCTACTGGCCCCTATGATCGCCAAAGTCTGCGAGGAATATCCCGGCCTCCGCTTCGGCATTCAGACGGCCAGCGGAGCGGAGGTTATTAACGCGGTCGTGGATGGCCAAGCCGATCTCGGCTTCACGATTTTCTCCCCGGAAACATCGAAGGTTGATGTAAGATGTACTCGCCAGCTATCTCAGCAAGTCATCATGGCCCCTCAACACCCGTTTGCATCGTTTGATAGCATTACCTACTCACAGCTTGCCAGTATTTCACTTGCTTTGCCCGAGCCGAACTTCGGAGCGCGACGTCTGCTCAATCGTGTGGGAGCGGATCTCCAACTCACGTTCCAGCCCGTGTTTGAGACAAGCTCTCTGGCGATGCTGAAAGAACTTGGAATGCAAGGTGCGGCGGCTCTGGTGCTACCGGCAGTGTGTTGCCGGCGTGAGATCGAAATGGGCCTGCTCAAGGCTGTCCCTATCGAAGGGGAACCGTCGATCGACACAACACTCGATCTCTGCTGCGCAAAGGATCGTCCGCTCTCGTTCGCTGCCCGCACCGTGCTGAATGCCATCCGAGATGCGATGAGCAGCCTTTAACCGGCGCTTTACCGCCTGTGGCCACATCGCAAGCGTGAAGGGCAAACGCAGATCCTCGGTGTACAGTCCGAGCTCTATCCGATGATCGGCACTCTCCCGATCTCGAAGATCACGCCGCAGGAGGTCCTCGCCGTCCTACGAAAGGTCGAAGCTACCGGCCGCTACGAGAGCGCCCGGAGAATGCGCAGCGTGCTCAGCCGGGTGTTCCGCTCTGGTATCGCGACGGCACGAGCCGATCGCGATGTCGCGGCGGACCTGCGCGGTGCTCTCATTACGCCGAAGGTCCAACATCTTGCGGCGATCACAACGCCGAAGGAGGCTGCCGGGCTTCAGCGCCACGAGACAACTGCATTACCGAAGAGTGGGTAATATCGGGCCGGAGGGCTGCGCGCCCGAACTGGAACTCTTGAGCCAATACCACCTGCGCGCGCTGGTGCCTCACTATATTATCAGTCCGTCGTATTGCTTTTTGGTCGAGTGCCTTAAGCTTCGGCATTAGAACGCTGATAGGGAGGCAGTCGTGCAAACAGGGTCGCGGTTCCGGCAAGCACCAATGTGGCTCCCAGCAACGTCGGCGTGTAGGAGCCTAGTAGGTCGTGCCCCAGCCCATAAATAAGGGGCGACGAGGCCGTCCCCACGAGGCAGGCGGAATAGAGCCAGCCGTAGATTCGGCCGTAATGCTGCATGCCGAAGTATCGCGCCGTGAGATAACCGATCAAGTCGATCTCGGCACCTATCGAGAGGCCTACGGCGAGCGCTCCCAGGAACGCGAAGGTAGGACCGAGCAATACGAACAAGAGCAGTCCAGCCGAGCTGAGTGCGAATAGCCAACAAGCGATCCGCGGCGCGAAAAAGTGGTCGACAAGCATCCCAGTAACTAGACGAGCGACCGCAACAGTGAGGCCGATGCCACCCGCGTAAATCGACGCTTCGCGTAAGGTCATACCGCTGTCGACCAACATTGGTACGAAGTGCGCGAGAAGCCCGCTGACGGCCAACGGAACTAACATGAATGCAACCGCCAGCTTCCAGATGATGGGCCCAGTCCGGCCCTTTGCTATTCCGGCACCACTGATTGCTACAGGGCTGCCGCCCGCCCGCGCCGAGTGAGCCGGCAGCAGTAGTGCGAGTAGGGGAACCGCACCCACCGTAACTGCCGCCAAGAATAAGTATCCTGCACGCCAACCTTCCGACGCAATAATATTTGCGACAATGATGGGGCTTATCGTTGCTGCGGCTCCCGTTCCAGTCATCGCCACTCCAAGGGCGGAGCCGCGACGACGGTCGAACTGGCCGTTCACCACCCGGCTGAAAGCCAATGTGGAGCATGCAGCACCGGCGACCGCCATCAGGGCAAAAGTAGCGTAGAAACCGATGATGTTTCCGTTCATTTGGGCAAGCCCCAAAAATCCAGCGGCAATTGCTATCGCTGACAGGCATGCGAGCAGGCGGACACGGCCTCGATCAAGCAGCGCACCGGCAAATGGCGCAGCGATTGCGAGGCTGATGACGAGGATGGCCGGACCGAACGAAAGCTCGGTCCGATCCCACCCGAAGGCCGCCTGCAAGGACGGGAAGAACAAGCTCGGAGTGTAAGAGGCGAGCGAGTGAATCCCTATCCCCATGCCGATCCAGCATCCAAGCAGCGCCCGCCAATTCGCTGCCCATTCGGGATCAAAACTTCTCGACATGGCCTCTCCCGACGACTCGAACTTTCTGGCGCTTGCACAGACCGATAATTTTGTTAAACAGCCGTTGAATGTTTGTCTAGACTCGGATGGAGAGAGCAATGGTTATCGCCGACGTCACCCGCTTCGAATGGTCATCATCCGACGAAGCGGACATCTTTCAGGTGACGGACCCATCAACCGGAGCGGTGATCAGGACTATCCAGGGGGGAGGCTTTCCCGAAGTCGATGGTGCTGTACGGTCGGCCCATGCCGCCTATAGCAGCGACTGGCGCTGGCGGCGCGGAATAGAGCGTGGCGCAATGCTGCAAGAGATCGCGCGAAGGATCGCCGCGCGTGTAGACGAATTGGCAACTCTTGAAACGAAGGAAAATGGTAAGCCGCTCGTACAGTCTCGCAACGATGTGCTCGCAGCCATTTCTCTGTTCGAATATTTCGGCGGGCTCGCTGGTAAACTACCAGGAGACTTCTTCGACGGTGGGCTGACTTATGGTGCTGCTATCTTGGAGCCGTACGGCGTCGTTGGCGCTATTATTCCGTTTAATTGGCCGCCCATTCACACGGCTGGAAAGCTCGCGCCGGCGCTCGCCGTGGGCAACACAGTGGTCATCAAGCCGCCCGAGCAAACACCCTCGGTAGTCATGGCGATAATCGAGATCGCTCAGGAGGTTTTGCCGCCGGGAGTTGTTCATGCCGTGCCGGGGCGCGCAGCGGCCGGGCAAGCCTTGGCCGCACACCCGCTGGTGGGCAAGCTCTCATTTACAGGGGCCCCGGCTACTGGCTCCGCCGTGGCAAGGACTGGAGCCGCGAATCACACGCCGACGCTTATGGAGCTTGGCGGAAAGAACGCCATAGTGGTGATGCCAGACGCAAATCTCGATCAGGTCCTTCCGAGCTTGGTGGACGCTGGATATTACAATCAGGGCGAGGCCTGCACAGCCGGATCTCGCATATTGCTGCACGAGGACATCCACGACGAGGTGGTGGCGCGGCTCGGCGAAGCGGTGAAGCGCCTCCGTGTCGGCCCGGGCACGGTCGATGGCACGCATGTCGGGCCAGTTGTCACGCGTGCACAACGGGACAAGATACTTGGCTATCTTGAAAGCGCGCGCTTGGAGGGCGCCCAAGTCGCCGCAGAGGCAGAGCTGCCGAGCGATGCTGCGTTAGCCGACGGCTTCTGGGTAAAGCCGACCATGCTGGTAAATGTGGCGCCATCCATGACCGTCGCGCGAGAGGAGATATTCGGCCCGGTAACGACCGTGACCCGTTTCTCTGGCGCTGAAGAGGCAATAGAAATCGTTAACGGAACGGACTTCGGATTGACTTGCGCCATTTTCACGCATGACTATCCGCTGGCGATGCGGATGGCTCGGTCGATCGATGTCGGATTAGCGTTCATTAACAACTATTATCGGCTTGGCGTGTTCGGAATGCCGTTCGGTGGGACGAAAGCCAGCGGCTATGGTCGGGAGCATACCGTTGCGACGCTGAAAGAGTTCGGGCGGCAAAAGGTGATGATCATGCCTTCCGGTCTCGGCGATCTGCCGACATGGCAAGGGGCAACCGATGTCGGACTCTGAAGGCAAACACGGTCTCTATCGTTGTGGCTGCGCACATGCTCGCCCCGCCTCTCCTAGCACGAGTAGCCCGAGCGTGGCCGGAGGGATCGATCTCCACTGCCACATATTGGTACCGGAGGTGGACGCCACGTTGGCGGACCGGGCTGAGTTGCAACAGATTGCCGCAGCCGCATTCGAGCAAAATGGACGTAGTTCGCAGGAATATAACAGCAAAATGCTGGCCGAGCTGATGCCGAAACTGACCGATGTTGAAGAGCGTTTGGCGGACATGGAGCGGCTCGGCATCGAAAAGCAGGTGCTTAGCCCGTCGCCGACGCAATATCATTACTGGGCGGACCTTAGCACCGCAGCGCACATCGTCGAATTGCAGAATAAGCGACTGGAGGAGATTTGTGCGGTACGGCCTGACCGGTTCCTCGCCTTGGGTGCTGTCGCAATGCAGCACCCGGAGCTTGCGGTCGAGCAGCTCGACAACCTCATGACGCGGGGTTTCAAAGGGGTCGAGATATCAACCCGGATCGATGGGCGCGAATTGTCGGACGCGGCCTTCGAGCCATTCTGGCGCTTAGCCGCCGCGCGAAAGGCCGTAATTTTTATCCATCCGCTCGGCTCATCGCTCGGAGCCCGGATCGCTCCATTCTATCTTTCCAATGTCATCGGGCAGCCGATTGAAACGACCATCGCACTGAGTTGCCTCATCTTCAGCGGCGTTTTTGACCGTTATCCGCGGCTGAAAATCTGCGCGGCTCACGGCGGAGGCTATCTTCCGGGTTACATCGGTCGTTCAAACCATGCCCACCAAGTGCGTCCCGAAGCCGCCGCCTGCCTTAGGCAGCCGAGCGAATATCTGCGGGATATCTGGTTCGATACCGTCGTACATGATCCCGCCGTGCTCGCGCACCTCATCGAGGCTGCGGGTGTCTCGCAAGTTGTCCTCGGAACCGACTATCCCTTCGACATGGGCGAGTATCGTATCGCCGACCTTCTTGAGTCCGTTCCCGGTATAGACGGGGCAACACGGGAGGCGATCATATCGGGCAACGCACGAAGGCTGCTCGGAATCTAGCTATCTGCAAGCATGCTCTTGATGCCAGCGACCGTGTATCGGCACAGTTGAAGATAGGCCTGATCCATTTCTTCGATGCCGCCGACAGATCCCGATAGCCGCTGAATGCGTTCCCAGCCGATCAGAATTTGGGCGAAACTTCCCGTCATGAAGCCGTAAATCCAGTAGAGAAGTTGACGATCTAGTGTAGGTGAAAGCCTATTGATGGCGTCCACAAAGACTTCGGCAGTGGGATCCAAGTATTCATGTTGAAAGTCTACATACTTTCGTGAAAAACTGATTTGGGCAATCAGGGCAGCGTAATGGCTCCAGCCGACATCACGACTCCGCACGCGCTGGAAAAAGGGATATATGAACGCTTCAACAATCTGTTCGATCGTTGGATCGGGACCACAGTCACGTAACATCCGCTCGCGCGCCCTACTAATGATGTTGGCCCGCCGGGCGATGATTGTTTCGTATAAACCATCTTTCGACTTAAAGTGATAATTCACTAGCGCGAGGTCCACTTCAGCCTCGGCGGTGATCTCGCGCAGCGACACTCCATCCAATCCGTGCAGAGCGAACAGACGTTCAGAAGTTCGCATGATGCGGGCGCGTGTCGCCAAGCCCTTGCTGTGGCGACGCCGCTGGCCCGAGCTATTTTTCTCCAGTCGCCCGCTCATCCGTTCGTTCTCAACGTTGCTTCCCATTGTGTCGTCATAGTCGGAATCGAGCCGATTGATCCACACCTAACACCCCACCACAAAAGATTGTTGACGAAAGTTGCAACGAACGTTTAAGAAAGATGCGCGCTGATCGATGGATGGGCGGTAATCTGGATCCGGCGGAATGGCGCTTCGATCGACCGGGCCGGGCACGTGGAGAGAATTGAGGATGCCAACGAAGTACGTCTTCGGACTGCGGCCGGACGGCCATTCGGATGTGACATATGAACAGGATATCAGCGTCCTCCCGGAGTTCGGCAACGGACTGCGGGGACTCGATCTTTGGCTGAACCGCGAAACGCCGGCGGACCTGTCTAGTTCGGAGGATCCCGTTGTTGGTAAGCCGATGATTCACGAGCCGCCCGATGGCGGCGCCATCTTTCGCGTGCTCGATATCCTTCCGGGTAAGGCGTCCAAGGAAGACTATATCGCGGTACACCGGAACCTTCAAAGCGTACACATTCCAGACCGTTTCGACGCGTTGAAACATCCATCGATGCACAAGACCGATACACTCAACTATTTCTGCCTAGTGGCGGGAGAGCTGTGGGCGCTTAGCGAAGAACGAGACGTGTTGATGCGCGCTGGTGATGTTATCGTGCAGCAGGGATGCATGCACGGCTGGCGCAACGATGGCACGACCACCGCTCGCCTAATTTGCGTGCTGATCGACGCCAGCCCGGCCAGCTGACTTCCTGTGGCCTGCTTTGTCGATTGCACTTGCTGGCCGCGATCCGACCAACACGCGCTCGCCTTTGAGCGCGACGCAGAGCAGCGGTCTGGCCGGATCCCCGATAAGTCGGCCTTTACGGCGGGCCGCCTACTCGGAAAGTCGAATTGCACATCCACTCCTAATCGGGAGGAATATCGTGAAACGAAACTGCATCAATCCGGCTGCTCTGCACCAGTCAAAATTCATGTCACGAGCAATACAACTCAGCGAAGTCGGTACGATGATCTATTGCTCCGGCATGACGCCGGCGGATCAGGAGTACCGACCGGTCTACATAGGAGACTTGAAAGCCCAATATAATAAGGTGAAGGCCGACTGCGAATTGGTTCTTGTAGAGGCAGGTGCGGGCTGGGACGACGTTGTCTCAGTCCGCACCTATGTGCGAGACATGGCAGAGTTCATGAATTTGTTTCGCACTGGCGAGATCGAAGTGCCCGGCAACAGAACGCATCCACCCTGCAGCACGCTTGTGGAAATTTCTCGGCTGTCTGACCCAGATTTCTTGGTTGAGATGGAGGTGGTGGCGGCCCTGCCAATTGGTGTGGCCGAGGAGCCGATGGCATGAGCGCTCAGGGTAGCGGCAATCGAACAGTGTTCGTGACCGGCTCGGACCGAGGCATCGGAAAGGCCATCGCGATCGCGTTCGCGAGAACGGGCGCCAAAGTAGCGGTTCATGGCCTCGCTTCGCCCCAAGAAGCGCAGGCCGTGCTAGAGGAGTTGCGCGAAGCCGGCAGTGCAGAAAGCCGCTTCTTCTCGGGAGATCTGCGTGATCCCAGCGCGATATCCGATTTACTGGATGCCGTTACCAATTGGGGGCACATCGACATCCTCGTCAACAATGCTGGGATACAGAAAACAAGCCCATTGCCGGAAGTCACCGACGTGTTGTGGAACGATGTGCTGGCGATCAACCTTTCGGCACCCTTTCATTTGATGCGCCGCCTCCTGCCGAACATGGCAAAAAGAGGGTTCGGACGCATCATCAACATTGCGTCGGTTCATGGCTTGGTCGCCTCCGTGAACAAAGCCCCCTACGTCACTGCCAAGTTCGGGCTCGTCGGCTTGTCCCGCGTCGCCGCTCTCGAATATGCATCCGTGGGCGATGCGCTCAGCGGCGGGGTGACGGTGAATTGCATCTGCCCGGGGTTCGTGGACACTACCCTTCTGAGCGCGCAGATCAGTGATCGTGGAACGGACCTTGGGATATCTGCCGATGAGGCCGTCGCTTCGTTGCTTTCGGAAAAGCAACCGTCCCGCAGGCTGTCATTTCCTGACGAGATCGCCCGTCTCGCAGTTTGGCTATCGGCGGCGGAATCGCACAATATCACCGGAGCAGCCATCCCGATCGACGGCGGCTGGACCGCTCAATAGGCAGCGAGCGCTATGAATCCATGCCGGACGGGCGAAGCTTCCCGCCGTCGCGTGATTTCCGGCAATCCGCAGGCGAAAGGAGCGGAACATGAGCGTGATGATGGTCGTAAGAATGGACATTACCGATCCCGCCTGGATGACACCCTACTTTGAGGCGGTACCTGCGATCCTTGCCGAGTATGGGGCGCGCTCGGTGGCCGGTGGTCGCGACATCAGCTTGATCGAAGGCAGAAACGATGTGCCGCAACGGGTAGCCATATTGGAATTCCCAACGATCGAGTCCGTCGAGGGCTTCATGGAGGATCCAAGGTACCGCCCATTTAGGGACGCGCGGCGAGCAGGCTCGCAAGCTGAGATCTGGGTCTTCGAGAACGACGTGAAGCGAGGTGAGCTTTGCTGAGGAGCGCAGCGTAGGTCCCACTAGCACTGCACTCGCCACGCGACGGCATCTTCTGCGGTCGGCGCGGAAGACCAGAAGCCCCTTCGGCGGCGCGACAACGTGTATGCGAAAAGGAGAAGAATATGAGGGCAGCAATGGTGGGCTGGGGTCATACGCGCTTCGGTAAACACGATGGCCTGTCGCTGGAAGATCTAATCGTAGATGCCTCGCGTCAAGCATTGGAAGATGCCTGCATAGAGGGAAGCGAGGTCGACGGGGTCTGGCTCGGACATTTCAATTCGGGCTTGGTGAGCGATGGCTTCTGTTCGTCGATGGTGATGCAGGCTGATCCCGGATTACGCTTCGCGCCGGCCATGCGGTGTGAGAATGCCTGCGCGTCGGGCAGCGCGGCGCTCTATGCTGCCCTCGACGCAGTAAACGCGGGCCGGTGCCGTGTGGCGCTTGTCGTGGGCGTGGAGAAGATGACTGAGCGGGATACGGCCGGTGTGACCCAAGCGCTCGGAGGGGCGAGCTATCAGCGCGACGAGCGCGGCATGTCTTTTCCGCAGATATTTGCACGCTTTGCCCAAGCTTATAGCGATGCATTCGGCGACCCATCAGAGGCGCTCGCACGCATCTCGGTGAAAAACCACGCTAATGCGATGCGCAATCCTTTGGCTCACATGCGTAGGCTGGTCGATTTCGATCATTGTATGACCGTCTCAGACAAGAATCCCATGATTGCCGCGCCGCTCAAGCTTTCGGACTGCTCTCTCATCTCCGACGGTGCGGCGGCGGTCGTTGTTGCTCATCCCGCAGAATTCGGACGATTCCGTCGGGTGGTCGGATTCCGGGCGGCGAAGATGGTCAGCGACTATCTTCCGCTCTCTGCCAAACGCCTCGAACTGTTCGAAGGGCCTGCACTGGCCGTCCAGCGTGCATATGCGGAGGCGGGCATCGGTGTCGATGATCTTGATCTTGCGGAAGTCCACGACTGCTTCACCATCGCCGAACTGCAGGCCGTCGAAGCGTTGGGTCTCACCGCCGTTGGACAAGGAGGGGCGGTCGTCCGCGAGCGACAGACGGAGCGTGCGGGGCGTCTGCCGATCAACCTCTCAGGAGGCCTCAAGGCGAAAGGGCACCCCGTCGGGGCCACAGGCGTGTCAATGCACGTGACGGTGTCGCGACAGCTGCTCGGTGAGGCGGGCGAGATGCAACTCGAGAGCCGACCGAAGCTGGGCCTCTGCCTCAATCTTGGTGGCGGAGCGGTAAACGCGGCGGTCTCCATCCTCGAGCCCATGAAAGCCTGATTTATGAAAAGACTTTACTCCAGTGCCCGGGAAGCCCTCCAGGGGCTGCTTCGCGACGGCATGACGATATGTGCGGGCGGGTTCGGACTCTGTGGAATCCCGGAAAGATCAATCGATGCTATCCTCGAATCCGGGGTTAAAGGCCTGACGATTATCTCGAACAATTGCGGCATCGACGACGTAGGGCTCGGCAAGCTACTCAGAGCCGGACGGATAGCCAAGATGATATCGTCATACGTGGGAGAGAACAAGGAATTCGAGCGACAATATCTGGCGGGCGAATTGCAGCTCGAGTTCAATCCTCAGGGCACCCTCGCCGAGCGGATCAGGGCTGGGGGCGCTGGCATCTCGGCGTTTTTCACCAAGACTGGAGTTGGTACACTGGTTGCAGAGGGTAAGGTCCATCAGGAATTTGATGGCGAGACCTTCATCATGGAGCGCGCGCTCCGAGGCGATCTCGCGATCATCAAGGGATGGAAGGCTGACGAGGCCGGCAACCTCGTCTTCCGCAAGACCGCCCGTAATTTCAACCGCGTGATGGCGACCGCGGCTGCCATTCGCGTGGCTGAGGTCGAGGAGATCGTTCCAGTAGGCGCGATCGATCCCGACGCCGTTCATCTTCCCGGCATTTACGTGAAGCGTCTCTTTTGCGGGGCGCCATACGACAAGAAGATCGAATTTCGAACCGTTCGAAGCGCGGAGGCCTGACCATGGGATGGACGAGAGACCAGATCGCCGCTCGTGCAGCCAAGGAGCTCCGCGATGGCTATTACGTAAACCTGGGCATCGGAATACCCACGCTTGTAGCGAACAATATCCCTAGCGGCATTTCTGTCACGCTCCAATCCGAGAACGGGATGCTAGGCATCGGTCCTTTCCCGGTTGAAGGACACGAGGATCCCGATCTGATAAATGCCGGCAAGCAAACGATCTCTGAGCTTCCGTCCAGCGTCTATTTCGGATCGGAGGACAGCTTCGCCATGATCCGAGGCGGGCACGTTGATCTCACGATCCTCGGGGCGATGGAAGTCGCGGAGAACGGGGATATTGCGAACTGGATCATTCCTGGCAAGATGATCAAGGGAATGGGGGGCGCGATGGACCTAGTGGCCGGCGCCAAAAAGATCATCGTGCTGATGGAGCACGCGAGTAAGGACGGGAGCCCGAAGTTCGTCGAAACTTGCTCGCTTCCGCTTACTGGAGCAGGTGTAGTGGATATGGTAATCACTGATCTAGGGGCGTTTGTCAGATCCTCGCGCTCCGATCCCTTCCGCGTCGCTGAATTGGCCAGTAGTGTCAGCCTTGAAGAGCTAAGATCGAAGACAACTGCGTCGTTCCTCGTCTAGTGGCGGCTGATCAGCGCCAGGCGCTTTGTGCTACCGCAGCGGCGAAACGGAGGTCGATTGTCTGTCCTTGGTCTCAAAACTTTAGCTTCAGCCTCGGATTCGGCTGATAGCCGATATTGGCAACGCCCGATCGCAAGCGGGAAGCCGTCGCCCATGCCCGTGAGCATCGCGGGCAGAGCGAGCGTCGGGCGTGCGGTCTGGTTGGGTCAGCCGCCTCGTGATCCGGTATCAATTGACGCGCGGCGAGGATGCGCCCTTGCGCGGGCTGAGGCTGAATGCCGCCGGTTCGGGTATCGGCGGCCGGGCTTTCAGAGGCGCACGTCACCTATTCAGAAATCCGGCACCACTTCAGACCGCTAATCCTGATAACTCGCTGCCGCGTGAAAGGTCGACCGACTCCAATGGCCTTGATCGACAGTCCGGCTGAGCTAGAGTCGATCTGATTCAGATTGACGCATATCCTGCGCCTCGGACGTAGTTTGCGCATTCGTCTGGGCTGAAGTGATTGAGCAGGTTTCCGATGCGTCGCCATGTGGCCTCGACGGTTCG
>Ga0105240_10000404_pt1 | contig 80037 bp, 68 predicted proteins | sample KBSC54metaG_FD_80426 | JGI IMG/M metagenome (GOLD analysis project Ga0105240, IMG submission 80426) | Corn rhizosphere microbial communities from Kellogg Biological Station, Michigan, USA - KBS C5-4 metaG | ecosystem: Host-associated > Plants > Roots > Rhizosphere > Soil | place: Michigan, USA...
CGCCATCGCCGTCGCGCAAACTGCCTCGCCGCAGCCACAACCTCCGACGGCAGGGCAGGGAAGGGGGCAGGGCCGCAGCGCACCCGTCCCTCAGCGCGTTTCCAAAGACATGGCCGTAGCAGCGCTTGCCACTCTCGGTCTGCAATTCACCGATGCGCAAATCGACATGCTGCTGCCGAACGTGAACCGCAGCCTGGCATCTTACGAGCAACTCCGCGGGATCGACGTTCCGCTCGACACGCTGCCCGCGCTTCTTTTCTCGCCGATCCTTCCCGGCCATCCCATCCCCCAGGGCAAGTCCACTTTTCGCGGCCCCAAAGCAGTCGCGCTGCTTCGTTTCAAAGATCCGGAGGAACTGGCATTCCTGCCCGCCGTGCAACTCGGCGCCCTCATCCGCGCTAAACGAATCACTTCGGCAGCCCTTACCAAGATGTACCTCGATCGGCTCAGGACGTACGGCCCCAAGCTGAACTGTGTCATTACCCTGACCGATGACCTTGCCACGGAACAGGCTAAGCAGGCCGATACGGATCTTCGCCGTGGCAAGAATCATGGTCCCCTTCACGGCGTTCCCTACGGCGCCAAAGACCTCTTCGACACCAAGGGCATTCTCACCACATTCGGCGCCGAGCCGTATCAAACCCGAGTCGCGGAATACGACGCCACGGTTATTGAAAAGCTGCGTGGCGCCGGCGCGGTACTCGTTGCAAAATTGTCCATGGGCGCGCTCGCCCAGGGCGGCCTTTGGTTCAAAGGCATGACGAAGACGCCATGGAACTATGACCTAACCTCCAGCGGCTCCTCCGCGGGCTCCGCGTCCGCCACATCCGCGGGCTTGGTGGGCTTTTCCATCGGCACGGAAACTCTGGGCTCTATCGTTTCCCCCAGCACCCGCTGCGGCGTGGCAGGCGTTCGTCCCACATTTGGCCGCGTCAGCCGATACGGGGCCATGGCCCTCTGCTGGTCGATGGATAAGATCGGACCCATATGCCGCTCTGTGGCCGATTGCGCTGAAGTGTTGCGAGTCATTGGCGGACCGGATGGCAAGGACCTCACAGTCCTGAACGCGCCCATGCATTGGGATGCCCGCAAGCCCCTGAAGGCGATGAAAGTCGGCTACCTCTCCGCCGAGTTCGAACGGCTGAACGAAAAAACCAGGCCCGTGTACGATGCGGCGCTCGACTCTCTTCGAAAATCCGGAGCGAAGCTTGAGCCAATCCAGCTTCCCGAGTTCCCTCTCAACGCGATCCGCTTCGTGCTCGACGCCGAAGCCGCCGCCGCGTTCGACGACATCACCCGCTCAGGCGCGGTGGACCAACTCTCCGGCCAGGCTCCCGGTGACTGGCCGAATCAGTTCCGCGGTTCCCGTCTGATTCCGGCTGTCGAATACATCCGCGCCCAACGCGCGCGCACCATATACATGCAGAAATTTGCCGCGTTCATGGGCCAGTGGGATGCCTTTGTTTCCCCCACCAACAGCCAGAGCCTGACCGCCACTAACCTGACCGGCCATCCCCAGGTTGTTGTGCCCTGCGGCTTTGTCGATGGCCTACCACAAGGCTTGTTGTTCACCGGGAGATTATTTGAGGAAGGCGCGCCCATGCGCCTTGCATACGCATATGAGCAGGCCACTGACTGGCACACGAAACATCCGGCGCTTCAGTCTTAGGCTCGAAGCCGCGACCGTGAGGACGTGCTTTGTTCTCACGCTCATTCCGTTTCTCTCCGCCTCCGCCTTCGCCGGCCTTGCCGGCTTCCACGATCCCGAATTTGAAAAATATCCGCTTGGCGCCTGGATGACGGCCGGCACTCAAACCCATCTGCGGTGGCGCGTGGAAATCCCCACGCCGGAACTCTCGACGCACCAGCGGCTGATGATGCGCATCATCACGCGCGTTGACGGTCGCGAAATCGAGAAGCGCCGTGCCGGCAAGGGTTTCCTTACGCTCATGCAGGTTCAGGATTCCGCCGGACATGCCTGGCAGAATCACGCCGAACTCGATTTCAAGAACATTCACCAGAATGTAAACCAAAGCGATTTCACGTTCACGCATTTCGCCTTCGTTCTTCCTGGCGATTACACCGTGACCGTGGCCGTGTGCGACACGGTCACCCTCGAACACAGTGTCATCGTGCGAAAAGTCCATGTGAATGCGCCGCGCACCGAGCCTTTCCCGAATGCCTGGGAGGGCTTGCCGCCCGTTGAATTCATTACCTCGCTCGATGGGCCGCCCGACGTCTGGTACCTGCCCGAAATCGAAAGCCATCTCAACTTGCCTGTTCGGAGCAGACGCCCGCTGCACATCCAGATTCTTGTGAACACCACGCCGTCAGAGCGCGCCGCGGCGTCCATTACGACAATCCGGCGCAACATGAGCCTGTCCATACCGGCGATGAAAATTCTCTCCCAGCTGCGAATTCCCGGCAGCACAATAGACACCGCGCTTCTGGACCTGACGCACCGCCGCGTGCCCTTCGAACAGAAAGCCGTGAATCGGCTTGAATGGTCGAATATGCGGCGTTACTTCGCCGATGCGCAGCCTGCCATGGTCGACGTGAGCGCCCTGCAGGGCCAATGGAAAATGCGCCCGTTCTTTTGGGACGAGGTTACGCGGCGCCTCCGTTGGGATGGCGATGCGATCCCAATTGTCATCGTTCTGAGCGGCCCTGCCTTCTTCGGAAATCAGGAGTCCGTGGAACCGTCACACCTCGATCCGGAATCCGGTCGCCGGCTGTTTTATATTCGCTACCGAACGCCTTCTGTCCGCCCGCAGCATGTTCGGGTTCGACCTGGCATGAAACCGCCATTTCCCGTTCCGGAACTCGACCCCTTGCCCCTTGACGATCTGGAGCGCACGGTTGAACCGCTCGGCGCGCGCATTTTCGACGCCATTTCACCCGATCAGTTTCGGCGTGTTCTTGCGGCGATCCTCGAACAGATTTCAAAACTTTGAATAGCTTCGGCATTACCATGCGCCGGCCAATATTGATTGTCGTTTGTCTTTCCGCCATCGCTCTTTCCTCTTCCGCGCAAACCGGAACTCGCGATCGGTACTTCACCCGTTTCCCGTTCGAGAAATGGAAATCAGAAGGGCCGGTTAGTCAAATTAAATGGACTCCGAAGCCGCTGCCCGCCAAACTCTCCGCGCACCAGCGACTGATTACGCGGATCGAACTCGTCATCGACGGCAAAGAAACGGAAAAACGGCGCGATGATGGCGAACTCGTCATTCTCATAGAGATCACCGACTCCGCTAACCGCCATTGGCGCTCCCATGAGACCTTCGATCTTTCCAGAGTTCCGGAGAGCGCGAAAAGCCAGCAAATCTTCTACGCGCAGGACGCCTTCATTCTGCCGGGTGAGTATAAGGTGGCAATCGCAATCTGCGATACCAGAACTCAGGAACACAGCTTTGCCGAGCGCAGTCTCCACGTAGCGCCGCTTCGTTCAGATCCACTTCCGGACGCCTGGCGCGATCTGCCCGCCGTTGAATTCGTCCGCCAGTTTCAGCCGCCGGATAACTGGTATCAGCCGTACACGCGCGGTCGCCTGCACGTCGCGCTCGAAACCCATCGCCGCACTCATGTCGACGTGCTGATGAACATGACGCCGTCGGAACGCGTGTCCGGGTCGGTACGCGTTTTCCGGCGCAACCTGACGGTTCTGATTCCAGCCCTGAAAGTCCTCACCGGAATGTCCGTCCCGAATGGATCGATGGACGTCACCCTGCTTGACCTCACGAAACAGCACGCCTGGGAGCAGCGCGTTGGCGAAGCCCTTGGCGGCAAGTTTGACTGGCTCAAGTTTCGGGAACCACTCGCCAGCACGAATCCCGGCATTATCGACATTCAGTCTCTGGCGCTCAAGGCCGAAATGCTTCAGTTCTTCCGCGCGCAGATTGCGGAGAGATTACAGTCTCACGGGGACAAAGATGAGGATCGTGTGGTGATCGTTCTAAGCGCTCCTGTCTTCCTGGAGCAGCAGCATAAAGCGAACGCCGCCCCGCTCGAAAAGGATCCGCACCGCCGGCTCTTTTATATCCGCGACCGGCCCGTTCCGCCTGCCCGGCCAGGTGTTGCTTCGTTTGAGGGAAGCGCGCAGCCGCTGGCCAACTCCATCGCCTCGGACGACTGCGAGGGCGTGGTGAAATCGCTTGGCGGCCGCGTGTACAACGTCCTCGGTCCGGAGCAGTTCCGCAAGGTTCTTGCCGCTATCCTCACCGATGTCTCTCATATGTAAGAACCTTCTGAACATGCGTCCGCACCGCGCGGGCGGCTTTCCGCCCCGGCAACACCCAATGGATAGAATAGTTAATTCGCGTTTTCGAACAGGAGAGATATGGCTGCTACTTGCGACATCGGATTGATCGGGTTGGCCGTGATGGGTCAGAACCTGGTCCTCAACATGAACGACCATGGATTCAAGGTCGCGGTTTTCAATCGCACCGTATCCAAGGTGGACGACTTCATTGAACATGAAGCGAAGGGCACCGATGTCGCCGGCGCTCATTCCGTGGAGGAGTTTGTCGGCCTGTTGAAATCGCCGCGCCGCGTCATGATGATGGTCAAGGCGGGCGAGACGGTCGATCAGATGATCGACGCTGTGGTCCCTTTTCTTGAACCGGGCGATATCGTTATTGATGGCGGCAACTCCCATTATCCCGATTCCAACCGCCGCGAAAAAGCTCTCGCCGCCAAAGGAATTCTGTTTGTCGGCACCGGTGTTTCCGGCGGTGAGGAAGGGGCGCGCAAAGGCCCGTCTATCATGCCCGGTGGCCGTCCGGAAGCCTGGCCTCACGTCAAAGGCATCTTCCAAGCCATCTGCGCCAAAGTGGAAGACGGCTCGCCTTGCTGCGATTGGGTCGGCGAAGGCGGCTCAGGCCACTACGTCAAGATGGTGCATAACGGCATCGAGTACGGCGACATGCAGTTGATCTGCGAAGCTTACCAGTCGCTGAGAGACGGCATCGGCGCTACGCCGGATGAACTTGCGGAAATTTTCACCGAATGGAATCAGGGCGAACTCGACAGCTATCTGATCGAGATCAGCGCTCAGATCTTCGCCAAAAAAGACGAAGACGGCGCTCCGCTCGTCGATAAGATCCTCGACACCGCCGGGCAGAAGGGCACCGGCAAGTGGACCTGCGTCAGTGCGCTCGATCTCGGCATGCCCGTCACGCTCATCGGCGAAGCCGTGTTTGGCCGTTGCCTGTCGTCCATTAAGGAAGCCCGCGTGGAAGCCTCCAAAGTCTTGAAAGGCCCGTCCCGGCCTTTCGCGCAGGACCGCAAAGAATTCATCGAAGACGTTCGGCGCGCTCTCTACTGCTCAAAGATCATCTCTTATGCGCAGGGTTACATGCTGCTCGATGCTGCCGCCAAAGATCAGGGCTGGCACCTGAACTTCGGCGCGATCGCGCTCATGTGGCGCGGTGGCTGTATTATTCGCAGCCGCTTCCTGGGCAAGATTAAAGAGGCGTTCGACAAGAACCCGAATCTGAGCAATCTGCTGCTCGACGACTTCTTTAGCGAAACGCTGAACAAGTATCACGAAGGCTGGAGGGGCGGCGTTATCCGTGCCATTCAGTACGGCGTTCCCACGCCCGCGTTCTCCACCGCGCTCTCTTTCTACGATGGCTTCCGCACCGCCCGCCTGCCTGCGAACCTGCTCCAGGCACAGCGCGATTTCTTTGGCGCCCACACCTACGAACGGGTGGACCAGCCTCGCGGCAAGTTCTTCCACACCAATTGGACCGGACGCGGCGGACGCGTTTCCTCCACCACTTACAACGCTTAGGAAAATCCCAAATAAATGAGTCACGGTTTGAACATTCGGCCCGCTGTTCCAGGGGGTCTGGACTTTGTAGCGCTCGGCGCCCTGGTGCATCGTCTTGACCCGGGGATCATCCCCTTTCGAAAGGCCCGCACCTGCGATATTCACGTCAGTGGCGGCGAGTTTAACTGCGCCGCGAATCTGTCGGATTGCTTCGGCCTTTCCACCGGCGTCACCACCGCAATGGTGAATTACCCCATCGGCGAACTCATCGCCGAGCGGGTAAAGGCGATGGGCGTCAGGCCCTTCTATAAGCAGTTCGAACACAACGGCGTGAATGGCCCCAATATGGCTGCCGTTTACAGCGATCGCGGCCACGGCGTGCGCGCCCCCGTGGTGTTCTACAATCGCGCGAATGAAGCGGGCGCTCTGCTCAAGCCTGGCGATTTTAACTGGAAGGAAATCTTCGGTCAGGGTGTTCGCTGGTTCCATTCGGGCGGGATTTTCGCCGCGCTCTCAGAAACCACCGGCGAACTCATCGTGGAAGCCATGAAGGCCGCGAAAGAGGCGGGCGCGGTCACTTCGCTCGATCTCAATTATCGCGAAAAATTGTGGAAGATCTCCGGCGGTGCCGAGCGCGCCATCGATACCCTTGCCCGCATTGTGGAGCATGTGGATGTGCTCGTGGGTAACGAAGAAGATCTTCAAAAGGGTCTCGGCGTGGCCGGACCGGCTGTGGAATCCACCTCGAAGCTCGATACGATTGCGTTCGTCGGAATGATGGATGACGTGGTGAAGAAGTTCCCCAATGTGAAGATCGTCGCGACGACGCTTCGCGAAGTGCATACGACCTCGCGACACACCTGGAGCGCGGTAGCGTGGATCAATGGCCATATCTACGATGCGCCTCACTGTGAACTTGACGTCTATGATCGTGTGGGCGGCGGCGATGGCTTCGCGTCGGGCTTTTTCTATGGTTTGCTGAGCGGGGAAACTCCGGCCGATGCGGTGCGGCTCGGCTGGGCGCACGGCGCTTTGCTGACTACCTTCCCGGGGGATACGACGATGGCATCGCTCGATCAGGTTCGCGCGTTCGCGAAGGGCGGCTCCGCCCGCATCCAGCGTTAAGCAAAAGCGGGCAATACTTTCTGCCCGCGGGCTCTCAAGGCGATGAAGTCGCCTGGGGAGATTGGACATTTTTCCCGGCGTTGTTTTGTGGGGCGGGTTGGTCGTAATCGGCCGGGCGGCTTTGTCGCCCTTCTTGTGTATCGACCTCGTATATCAACGCGCTGAACTTGCAGCCGTCCGTGAAAGGATACCCGCCACCGCCTTCAGCAATGCGCCTGGCGGAATGGGTTTCTGCAGAAAATCAAACTGGTTCCTCGGCAGCCGGACGGCTTCCATATTTTCCGTGGAATATCCTGAAATCAACAGCACGCGCAGACCCGGAAACTCCGCATCCAGCGTCTCGGCCAGTTCCTTGCCAGACATGCCCGGCATCACCATATCCGAAACCAATAAGTCTATTTGATTTTGTCGCGCGAGTTTAATTCCCTCCACGCCGTTCGTGGCCTGAAGCACGCGATATCCGCCGAGCGTCAGGCATTCGGCAAGGTACCGCCGAACATCGCCCTGATCCTCCACCAGCAGCACGGTGTTCCGATCGCCCGCGTCCGCTCTTGCCTCCGGAACTGATGCCTGAATTTCTTCCCGCGGCGCCTTCGACGCATCCTTCTGAATTCGCGGAAAACGAATGATGAATCTTGCGCCCCTGTCAGGCGCGCTCTCAACCTCTATGGTGCCGCCGTTCTGCTGCACGATTCCATACACCGTGGACAAGCCAAGACCCGTGCCTTTTCCCGAGTCCTTCGTGGTGAAGAACGGTTCGAAAATATGCTTTTGCGTGTCGCCGTCCATGCCGCAGCCGTCATCTTCCACGCGCAGTTCCACACATGGCTCGTCCGCGTCGTGGCAGTAACCCCCCATTGTCGCCATTTCCTTATTGGCCGTTTCAATCAGGATTCGCCCGCCGCGCGGCATCGCGTCACGCGCATTGATAGCTAAATTAAGTATTATCTGCTGGATTTGGCTTGCATCCGCGAAAATAATTCCCAGGGTCGGTTCGAGACGCATGTCAAGCATCACCTGTTCTCCCACCAGATGGCGCAGCATCGTCTCATCGTTCCGAATAATCTCATTGAGCTGCAACGCTCGCGGAGAAGCCTGCTGCTTGCGGCTGAACGCAAGCAGTTGCCGCGTCAGGTCTGAGGCGCGCTGCCCCGCCGACGCTATTTGACGCAGGCCCGACCTCTGTTGCTCCTGTATTTCCGGCTGGCTTAACAGCAACTGGCTAAAGCCGGTAATCACAGTCAGCAGATTATTGAAATCATGCGCCACCCCGCCGGCCATTTGCCCCAGACTTTCCATCTTCTGCGCCTGCCTGTAGTGGCTCTCAAGCTCGTAGCGGGAGGTGACGTCTTCCATCGACTCCACTACGCCTTCCATCTCGCCGTTCTTGCCGAAAAGCGGCGCCGCGTTGACGGAAAGGCACCTTCGGTTTCCGCCCGGCGCCGCGAGCGCAAACTTCGCCCCCGTCATTGGCTGACCAGTCGCCAGCACCTGCCGAAACGGTCTCTGGTCCGGCAGGATAGGCCGCCCTTCGTAATCGGTAATCGTCCAGGCAGACGATGTATGATGCTCGCCAAGAACTGCCGCCCGGTTACCACCCAGCAGCGATGTGGCGCCGGAATTCGAGAAAGTGATGTGGCCGGACATATTGAAAACCACAATACCCACTGGAATTGTTTCGGTAATCTGCCTCAAACGCTGTTCCGATATTCGAAGCGCATCCTCAGCCTGCGCCCGTTCGGTCAGCCGCGTTTGCAGTTGCTCCAGATACGCCGCGCTTTCCGTTTGAGCCGCTTGCAGCCGTTCGTTCAGCCGAACCAGTGTTTTCCTCGACAATTGCTGCCAAAAGAGAAAAGCGAAGCCAGCGAGTGCCGCGAGGCTCCCCCCTTCAATGCCAATATTTCTGATTTGCCTCGTCTGTTTACCACGCAGCAATTCCGCCATCCGGGTTGCTTCCGGTGTGGAAACCGGCAAATGTTTCGCGGCCAGCGTCGCCAGCGTGCCATCGAGCGTCATTTCATCGATACGCTGCCGCAACGCGCGCGCCGTGCCCGCAATTTCAGGCCGGGCGATCAGGTGGTACTCGCGGCGCACACTCACGTCGAAGGTCCGCAGCCGGATCGACCTGCAAACCGAAGACACATTCATCAGAAGTTCGCGAACATACATGTTCTCGATAACCGCGGCGTCAGACTGTCCCACGCATGCTTGTTCCGCGGCCCAGACCGTATTTGGACCAGCCGTGACAAGACTCGATTTGTAGCGTTCGCCTACTGTCAGGCTTGCCGAATTAGGCGTGGAAAGGTGTTTACCGTCCAGTTGCGATTCTTGCCGGATGTCGCTTGTTGCCGGCGCGAGCGCAATCATCTCGGTCCACCACCACGAGTCGGATACGTAAAAAGACTTAACTCTTTCCTGAGTTGCCGTTCCCGCCACAATCAGGTCGAGACTGCCCTTACGAAGAGCGTCGTTGTTTACCGCTGCAACATGGCCTTGCTGCCAGACGACTTTGACGCCTTCCCTTCGCGCCGCCTCGCGGATCACATCGACCGCGAAGCCCTGCGGGTTGCCTTTGGCATCCCTGTATTCCAGGGGCGCCGAGGTCCCGAGGCTTACCCGGACAGGCGACTGCCCATGCACGACCGCCGCACCGAGCTGCAGAAGGAGAATTGCGCCGGTCCATCGGCTGCGAATGCGTGAGCTGACCATTTGGTTAAAATTCAGGCGTTTTCACCGAGCATATCGCACACATCCGGGCGAACTCGTACACGTCCTTATTTCAGCAGATATCGCCCAACCAGTTTACAGCGCCGATTTTTGTGGATTCAAGGCTCGGCGGTCCGCGCGGATTCTAAGATCCGATGAGCCACTTATGTCCGGTTGGGCTCTTGCTTCCGCCCGCGGGTTCGTCCGTTACCGCAAGCGCCGTTACTCCACTGAGAAGTGCCGCGTCCTGAAGTTCTAAAACAGCTTTGCCGAAAGAATCCCGGGTGAAGGTTCCCGCGCTGCTTACCGGCGCTCCGGACGAACGAACCAGCCAGAGCTGGTAAGTACGGTTAGCGGGCAGCGCAGGCAAATGTGACGCGTAGAAAATCATCCTGTTTCCCGCGGCAATGGCGGCGTGCGCTTCAATGGAAGGATCCTTTTCAGTGCCTCGCAGCTGAACGATGCGCAGCGAAGGGTCTGAGATCATCCCCGCAATTTGAGTCGTCTGATCGAGCCGCCGGCGCTGCGCTTCCACCAAAGCTTTGTATTGGGCAACTTGCCTTTCCAATTCGCCGGCGCGCCCCGTCAGAGCAGTCATTTGCCTGCGGAGTTCTTCTGTTTCTCTGTTGCCGGCGGACGCGGCGGCGAATCTGCGATCGGCGTCCGTCGCCGAATCGCGCGCCGCGGCTGCCAGGGACTTCTGCCTGGTCACTTCGGCTTCAAGTTGCCGGCTCTTTTGGATTTCGCGCAGCAGGTCCGCATTCAGGGAATCTATGGTTTCCGCCAGCGTCGGGTCGGGCGCCTGCCTCACGATCTCTTTGACAGCCGGTTTCGCATTTTCCAAAGCTGCAGCCGGTCGCCGTGATTCAGGGGCTGGCGACGGATACACGGGCGAAAATGCGACGAAATTCCGCGAAGGCGAATAAACTCGCGCTGTAAATAACCCCGCGGTAAATGAAACCAGAATGAGCGTCGCCGCTGCCAGAACCGCCCAGGCCCGCCACCAGACGGCGCGCTCAGGAGTCACTATTTTCAAAATGCTGGCGCGCAACCGCTTGGGAGGCGCCGCCTGGACCGTAGCCGACCCGACCGCATACCAGAGGGTTCTCGATCTCTCCATCTGCGCCGCGCAGGTACCGCAGCCAGCCTGAAGATGCCGTTCGATTTCGGCGCGCTCACTGCCCTGTAACAGATCCAGTGCGTGGAACGCGTACGTTTCGTCGGAAAATCCCGGGCATTGCATCAATTCAGACTCTCTATGATGTTACGAAACCGGGAGCAATCCGGATGAGAGGTATGACGAACGCTGTGGGGCTCGGCCGGGCGGCCACTGCTGAAACCCTTATTGATATTGATCCGGGTCCCTCATGCTCTTTCGCAGCCGGCGCAGCGCGCTGCGCGCCCAACTTTTCACGGTGCCGAGGGGCTGCCCCAGCCGTTTTGCAATTTCGCTTTGAGAAAGCCCGTCATAATAGGCGAGGCGGATTACTTCTATTTGATTCGCAGTCAGGCCCAAAATGGCCAGGTGGACAAGTCGGGCGCTATCGGCAGAGACCATGTCCCCCTCTGCATCCGAAAGCGGATCCGCCTGTTCGAATACGCCAAAGTCAAATCTGTTTCGTTCCATCCGCACCACGGCGGATCTTATGTGGTCGATTGCCAGATTCCGTGCAACGGTGAACAGCCATTTGCCAAGCGCGTGGTTCTCTTTTCCGGTGAAGGGCCTCTTCCAGGCGCGAACAAACGTTTCCTGGACCAGATCTTCGGCGGCAGACTGATCGTGAACAATTGACATCACCACCGAGAAGACGCGTCTGCCGAAAAGATCATATACCTCGGCAAGTGCTGTGGGTTCCTTCAAAGAGAAGCGCAGGGCGAGACCGCTCACGCCCGCCGCAGCCGCCTCCGCCGGAACCTCAACAGACGGAGCCTTAGACGGGATCATAAGCGGAGGCGAAACTGAATCCGGGTAAGCTGACATCGGACACAGGCTACAAAGTGACGAACAATACGCTCACGGGCAGACAGCCCGCTCAGCCGCAACCGCGATGCCTGTTTTCCGCGGCTTCCATAATTAAAACGCTGAATTTGAGTAATACCATGCCAAATCCTAATATTACATCGGTCGTTCCGCGCATTGGGCGTACTCGCCTGCTTGCAGAAACAAAATGGCGCGAAAATGAAATCCAGTGAGCGACTTACTTTAATTTACTCGCAAATTACCCGCCAGAACACACAGAAACTCTAGCCGGGCGCTTTGGGCGCCAATATATGTGTTGAAACGCACGAAACTTACACCTTCCCGCAACCTGCAACTCAGACCGATACACTGAAGAGCGCCGGTATATGACCCTTCGCCCGATCATCAGCGCCTGCCTGCTCTGGCTGCTGCCGTTCGCAAACGCAGCCGACTGGAAATCGTTGAAGCCCCAAGGCTACGTAAGCGATTTCGCAGGAGTAGTGGATCCGGACAGCCGCAAAGCCCTTGACGATTACGCCGGGCGCCTGGAGAAAGCCACTGGAGTCCAACTCGCTTTCGTAGTGCTCCCGAGTCTTCAGGGTGAACCGATTGAAGATGTCGCGAACGATATTTTTCACGCATGGGGGGTCGGTCGCAAGAAGGAAGACGATGGCGCAATGTTGCTTCTTTCCGTCGGTGACAGGAAGTCTCGCCTCGAAATCGGCGGGGGATTGGGCGGGATTGTGCCCGACGGCATGGCTGGAATGCTGCTGGACGATATGCGTCCCGCGCTGCGCCAGCAAGATTACGGGGCCGCGATGCTGGTGGCCGCCGAACGTCTGGGTGAAACCATTGCGGAAGCAAAAGGCGTCAGGATCCCGGCCCCGCGCGCTGAAAACCCGGTGCGCAGGTCCACCAGGGACAGCGTTCCCTGGCCGCTCATTTTCATCGGTATCTTCTTCCTGCTCCTTTTGCTGCGAAGGGGTGGCGGCGGTGGGTCATACCGTGGTGGCGGCGGGGGCGGCTTCTGGAGCGGACTGCTGCTTGGACAACTGCTGAACTCGGGACGAGGCTGGCAAGGGGGTGGCAGAGACGGCGGCGGGTTCGGAGGCTACGATTCCGGAGGAGGAGGCGGCGGCTTTGGGGGCTTCGGGGGAGGAGACTCAGCCGGAGGGGGAGCATCATCCGACTGGTAAGGCGGCGACTTTGGAACGTGGCAGCCAATCCAGGCTGCGGAGTGGCTTTCAGCCGATCTGGCCGAATGCACTGACTGAAGTTGCCCAAGGCGACTTTATCGCGGGCGCCGACCAAAATCGCCAAACCCGGCTCAGCCCGCGCATACCGTGCATACCGTGCATACCGTGCAGATCAAAAAGACTCCCCACTCCCCGTCTCCCGCACTACCGCGGCAGCCGAAATACAAAGAATTACATTTCGCCTTCACGCGCTTCACCCTCGCATTTTTACGCGTATTTACAATGGCTTAACGCGTGCCTTCTCACTCGAAATCACCCGTGAAATACCTTTCGTCCGGTGCCTTATTTCGGACGCCCCATGGTTCCCTCCCATAAAGAAAACCTTGTATCCCCCAATGTCCACAGGCGTCCCATGCGCGGCGCATCGCGGCGGGGACCGCTGAAATCGAATCCGCACCGCGCCGGCCAGATGCGCATTCCGGACCACCCAGTCCTAACCTCGATCAGATCGTGACAAAACTTCGGAGCCCGGTCCCGCAGTACAATCGTTACATTGCAGTTGGCGTCAAAACGCCAACCATTTCCAGGTGGAGAGTTCGCTACGATGCGGATTCGGCGTGTGAGACGCGATTTCCAATGGCGCCGTAACCGGATAGACTTTAATCCGCGAGGGTTTTCCCCGTGAAGGTCTTGCTGTACGGGCCTGTTACCTCATGCGGCTGCAAGCAGTCACTTACATTTAGACGATCAAGAACGCGGTTTGAATGACGACCAACACTCCTACTCCCGAAACAACCAACGAGATTCGCACGGCCCCCCAACCCCACGTAGCGCCCGCCGGCGAGCCGCCCAAGCCGAAAAAGCGCGGCTTCGTCTGGGTTCTGCTGCTGCTCGTAGTGGCGGGTGTCGCGGCTTTTGCGGTTTGGCGGGCCAGCCAGCCCAATCTGATTCCGGCCAATCCAAACGCGGGAGGCAGAGGCGGCGGGCGGCGCGGCGGCGGTCTGGGCCCCACGCCTGTGGTTGTCGCGAAAGCGAAAAAACAACCCGTCCCCGTCTATCTGACCGGCCTCGGAAACGTGTCCGCATACTACACAGTCACGGTAAAATCGCGCGTTGACGGCCAACTGATGTCGGTCAATTTCAAGGAAGGCGATTTCGTCAAGCAAGGGCAGGTTCTCGCGGAAATCGACCCGCGGCCTTATCGAATCCAGCAGGAGCAGGCGGAAGGCACCCTGGCCCGCGACAGCGCCACCCTGGCCAACGCCAGAATCGATCTCGAACGCTACAAGACCCTGCTCGCGCAGGACGCGATTCCGAAACAGCAACTCGACACCCAGGTCGCGACCGTCGCGCAGCTCGAAGGCACCGTCAAACAGGATACGGCCGCTGTCAACAACGCCAAACTTCAGATCATCTATGCGAGCCCGGTCGCACCCATCAGCGGACGAATTGGCCTCCGACTGGTAGACCCCGGCAACATCGTCCACGCTTCCGATAGCGGCGGCATGCTCGTTATCACGCAACTTCAGCCGATTTCCGTATTATTCACAATTCCTGAAGACAGTCTGCAGCCGGTCCTCGCGAAGCTGAATCAGGGCGTCAAACTTCCGGTGGAAGCATGGAATCGCGATAACTCGCAGAAAATCGCCAGCGGTGTGGTTGTCACGGTCGATAATCAAATCGATCCAACCACCGGCACTTCCAAGTTCAAGGCCGCGTTTGAAAACAAAGATAACGCGCTGTTTCCCAATCAGTTCGTAAACGTGAAACTGCTGGTGGACACGCAGAAGAACCAGATCGTCGTTCCCTCCGTCGCCATTCAGCACGGGCAGCAGGGCGATTTCGTCTTTGTAACGGATGAGGAATCGAAAGTCGCCATCGTTCCTGTCAAAATCGGGCTCGTTCTCGACAACGAAACGACCTCGATTGTAAGCGGGCTTGAAGAAGGCCAGTCAGTCGTCATCGACGGAACCGACCGCTTGCAGAACGGCAGCCAGGTTCGCATCCGCAAGCCGGGTGAGGATCCACTGGCCGGATCCGGAAGAGGACGCGGCGGACGAAGCGGTCGCGGCGGTCGTGGTCAGGGCGCCGGCGGTCAAGTTACCGGTCAGGGTCCCGCTGGCCAGACCGGGGGCGGTGGAAGCCGCGGCGACGCGCAGGGTGGAGGACGTGGCCGCGGAGGTTCCGCGAAGTGAGCCCGTCAAGAATCTTTATTCTCAGGCCGGTCGCCACATCTTTGATGATGGCCGGCCTGGTCCTGGTCGGCGTGGTGGCGTTTAAGCAATTGCCAGTGTCCGCCCTCCCGCAGGTGGATTACCCCACCATCCAAATCCAGACGTTCTACCCCGGCGCCAGCCCTGAGGTGATGACCTCCTCAGTGACAGCTCCGCTCGAAAAGCAGTTCGGGCAAGTCCCCGGCCTGCAGCAAATGACGTCCACGAGTTCATTCGGCAGCTCGCTGGTCACTCTGCAATTCGCCCTCGAACTGAACATTGATATTGCCGAACAGGAAGTCCAGGCCGCCATCAACGCGGCCGGCAGCTTTCTGCCGCGCGATCTGCCCAGCCCGCCGATTTACAGCAAGACGAATCCGGCCGACGCGCCCATCCTGACCATAGCCATCACATCCACCGTGATGCCGCTGCCCAAAATCGAGGAGCTTGCCGAAACCCGCATGGCGCAGCGGATATCCCAACTACAAGGCGTCGGTCTCGTGAGCATCAGCGGCGGACAACGGCCGGCAGTGCGCGTCCAGGCGAATCCAACAGCGCTTTCGTCTTACGGACTGAGCCTCGAAACGCTCAGAACCGCCCTCGCGAGCGCGAACGTCAACGCCGCCAAGGGCAATTTCGACGGGCCCGAACAGTCCTGGACCATCAACGACAACGATCAGCTTCAGTCCGGCGCGCAGTACGGCCCCATCGTGATCGCGTACCGCAACGGTGCCCCGGTCAGGTTGAAGGACGTTGCCACCATTATCGACAGCGCGGAGAACGTCCGCCAAGCCGCCTGGGTCAACAAGAATCCCGCCATCATTCTGAACATACAGAGGCAACCCGGAACCAACATCATCGGCGTGGTCGACACCATTCAAAAGCTGCTTCCGCAGATTCAGGCCTCGCTTCCCGAAACCGTTCACCTCCAGGTGATTACAGATCGCACGACCACTATCCGCGCGTCCGTCGAAGACGTCGAATTCGAATTGGTCCTCACGATCGGGCTCGTCGTGATGGTGATCTTCCTGTTCCTGCGAAGCCTCTCGGCCACCATTATTCCCGGTATCGCGGTTCCGCTGTCGCTCATCGGCACATTCGCCGTGATGTACATGCTCGGCTACAGTCTCGACAATCTGTCGCTCATGGCGCTCACCATCTCCACCGGCTTCGTAGTTGACGACGCGATCGTCATGATCGAGAACATCGCGCGATATCTCGAAATGGGCGATAATCCCATGGAAGCCGCGCTAAAGGGCTCAGGCGAAATTGGCTTCACCATCGTTTCGCTGACCGTCTCGCTGATCGCCGTGCTCATCCCGTTGTTATTCATGGCGGATATCGTAGGTCGCCTGTTCCGCGAATTTGCCGTGACCCTGGCCGTCACAATCATGCTGTCCGCGTTTGTTTCCCTCACCCTCACGCCAATGATGGCGGCGAGGATTCTGAAGCACAAACCGGAACACGAGCAAGGCCGCTTCTATCGATGGTCCGAGTGGGTCTTCGTCAAGACGATCGAACAGTACGGAAGAATGGTTCGCGTCGTGCTCCGGCATCAGCCGCTGACGCTGCTCATAGCCGCCGGCACTCTGGCTCTTACCGTATACCTCTACATGATCGTACCCAAAGGGTTCTTCCCGGTGCAGGATACGGGTGTGATCCTCGGTATCTCGCAGGCGCCTGAAACCATTTCCTTCAAAGCGATGGGCACTCATCAACAGGAACTCGTGAACGCGATTCTCGAAGACCCCGCCGTGGAGAACGTTACCTCGTTCATCGGCGTCGATGGCACCAATGCGACCATGAACAGCGGTCGAATTCAAATCACCCTGAAGCCGCTTGAAAAGCGCGACGCCTCGGCCCTTCAGATCATTCGCCGCCTGCAGCCGAAGGTCGACCAGGTACAGGGCATTCGCCTCTATATGCAGCCCGTGCAGGATTTGACCGTGGAAGACCGCATCAGCCGCACTCAGTATCAATATGCCCTTGATGCGCCCCAGAAAGAAGTTCTGGATGAATGGGTTCCCAAGGTTCTGGCCCGCATGGAGAAAATTCCTGAAATTCGGGATGTCGCAAGCGACCAGCAGAACAACGGTCTGGGCCTGAAGATTGACATAGACCGCGACACCGCCGGTCGCCTGGGCATCACGCCCCAGACGATCGACGATACGCTCTACGACGCGTTTGGTCAGCGCCAGGTGTCCACCATATTCACTCAGGCAAACCAATACCACGTGGTGCTCGAAGCCGGTCCGAATTTCCAGAAAGGCGCCGACGCCCTCAAAGACCTTCGGATACAGATCGGCGCCGCCTCCCAGAATCTTGCATCAACCGTAGCGCTCGCCGGAACCAACAGCGCCCTCACGGGAGCGGCATCGCAGCCGCAGGCGCCACTCACAAGTTTCACCACGGTCACCACGGTCCCCACGCCCATCACCATTAATCACCAGGGGCAGTTCCCCGTAGTCACCATTTCGTTCAACCTTGCGCCCGGCGCATCGCTTGGAGCCGCGGTGGATCACATCCGGTCCGCCGTGAAAGAAATCGGCGTGCCCGCCAGCATTGAGCCGACCTTCCAGGGCACCGCCGCGGCATTCGAGAAATCGCTCGCAAGCGAGCCGATCCTCATCCTTGCCGCAATCGTAACGGTTTACATCGTGCTCGGCGTGCTTTACGAAAGCTACATCCACCCGGTCACCATCCTCTCCACTCTTCCTTCCGCTGGCGTGGGCGCAATCCTCGCGCTTATTTTGCTCAAGCAGGAACTCGATGTAATCGCGCTCATCGGCATCATCCTTCTCATCGGTATCGTGAAGAAAAACGCCATCATGATGATCGATTTCGCCCTTGAAGCCGAACGCGTGGAAGGCAAGCCGCCGGAGGAAGCTATTTATCAGGCTTGCCTGCTGCGGTTCCGCCCCATCATGATGACCACCATGGCCGCGCTGCTCGGCGCCGTGCCGCTCGCGATGGGCTCGGGCGTCGGCTCCGAACTCCGCAAACCGCTGGGCATTACGATCATCGGCGGTCTGCTGTTCAGCCAGGTGCTCACTCTCTTCACCACTCCTGTGATTTATCTTTGGTTCGGACGCATCGCCGCCTGGATCGCAAACCTGCGGGGAACGTCGCCTGTGCCGCAGCCAAATCTGGCTTATCGGGACGAGGTCTCTTAACCCATGAGCGTTTCGACTCCATTTATAAACCGGCCGGTCGCAACCACTCTGCTCACGTTCGCCATGACGCTTGCGGGCGCCATCGCCTATACACAACTGCCGGTTTCTCCGATTCCGCAAGTCGATTTCCCCACGATTTTCGTCACTGCCTCATTACCAGGCGGCAGCCCGGAGGTTATGGCCGCCTCAGTCGCCACGCCGCTCGAAAAGCAGTTCACCCGCATTGCCGGCGTCACGGAAATGACGTCGAACAGTTCGCTCGGGTCAGCCAGCGTCGTTCTCCAGTTCGATCTCAACCGCGATATCAATGCGGCGGCGCGCGATGTCCAGGCCTCCATCAATGCCGCCGCCGGATACCTGCCGGCGAACCTGCCCACCAATCCGCGGTATCGCAAAGTGAATCCTTCAGACGCGCCGATTCTGATTCTTTCCCTGCAGTCGGATGTTGTTCCCACTCCGGTGCTCTATGACATGGCGTCATCGGTTCTGGCCCAAAAATTGGCTCAGGTGCGCGGGGTCGGTCAGGTGAACGTAGCGGGAAGTTCGCTGCCCGCGGTCCGCGTGGAACTCAACCCGCAGCCGGTGTCCCGCTATAACTACGGGCTTGACCAGATTGCCGGCTTCCTCGCCAGCGCCAATGCGAATAAACCGAAGGGTTCCATCTCCAGCGCCGATATGACCATGCCGCTGCAGACAACGGATCAGTTGCTGGTCGCCAAAGACTATCAGAACCTGGTCGTGGTTTACCGCAACGGCGCCCCCATCCGCCTGAGCGACCTCGGTCGCGTGATCGACTCGGTGGAAGATGTCCGGAACCTCGGGCTTGCCAACGGTAAGCCTGCCGTGATTCTCATGATTACGCGCCAGCCTGGCGCCAACATCATCGATACCGCCGACCGCGTACGCGCCGTTCTGCCGCAATTTCAGGCATCTCTGCCTCCCACCATCAAGCTGAACGTCGATAACGACAGAACAAACACCATCCGCGCCTCCATCATCGATTCCGAAAAGGCGATGATGATTTCCATCGGGCTCGTAATCCTGGTCGTCTTCATATTTCTGCGCAACGGCTGGGCGACTTTTATTCCGAGTATCTCGGTCCCCGTATCGCTTATCAGCACCTTCGGGGTCATGTACCTGTTGGGCTATTCGCTCGACAACCTCTCGCTGATGGCCCTCACAATCGCCACGGGCTTCGTGGTAGATGACGCGATTGTCGTGATCGAAAACATCACGCGTTACATCGAAATGGGCACGCCACCCATGGAAGCCGCGCTGCGCGGCGCGCGTGAGATTGGCTTCACGGTGCTCTCTATGAGCGTGTCCCTGATGGCCGTCTTCATTCCGATTCTGCTCATGGGCGGAATCGTGGGCCGGCTCTTCCGTGAGTTCGCCGTAGTGCTTACCGTCGCTATCGCCATATCGATGGTGGTCTCGCTTACGCTCACGCCCATGATGTGTTCACGTTTACTGAAGGTGAACCACAATCACGGCAAGCTATACCGGTGGAGCGAAAACTTCTTCCAGTGGATTATCTCGACTTACGCCTCCGCGCTGCATGTAGTTCTCAATCACCCCGCGCTCACCATGGTGGTCATGGCGCTCACCATCGGGGTGAACGTATATCTCTACGTCAAGGTCCCCAAGGGCTTCTTCCCCCAGCAGGACACCGGTCGGCTGATGGGCAACATTCAGGGCCAGCAGCATATTTCCTTTGCGGCCCTGTCTGAAAAGGTGAAATATTTTGCGGAGCAGGTCCGAACCGATCCCGATGTGGAGTCGGTGGACGCTTTCGCCGGCGGCGGAGGCGGCGGCAGAGGCGGCGGCAATTCTGCCCAGTTATTCTGTCAGCTCAAACCTCTGGGCGTTCGCAAGGCTACAGCCGATGAAATCATCACCCGCCTTCGACGCAAGACCGCGGGTATGTCCGGCGCGACCATGTTCATGCAGTCGTCTCAGGATATCCGAGTGGGCGGTCGCCAGTCGAATGCGCAATATCAGTACACGCTGCAGAGCCAGGATCTTTCGCTGCTCGCCACATGGGGCCCCAGGGTTCTTCAGCGGCTCCAGAGCCTGCCTGAAATCACCGACGTAAGTTCAGATCAGCAAAACTCAGGGCTTTCGGAAAACGTCACCATCGATCGCGATACGGCCTCGCGCCTTGGTCTCACCGCGCAGGCTGTCGATACCGCTCTCTACAGTTCATTCGGTCAGCGGCAGGTTTCCACCATGTATAAGTCGATCAATCAATACCACGTGGTGCTGTCGCTCGAACAGAAGTGGTGGTCGAACCCCGAGGTCCTCAATAAGGTTTACGTGCAGACGCCCCGCGGTATTGAAGTTCCGGTGTCGTCATTTGCGAAATGGTCGGAAGGCATAACGCCGCTGTCACTTCCGCACCAGGGCCAATTTCCCGCCACTACCATGTCATTCAATCTTGTGGACGGCGTGTCGCTCAGCGATGCTGTGCTTGCCATTCACAAAGCGGAACTCCAGATGGGGCTGCCGACCTCCATCACGAGCAAATTTGCGGGCACCGCTCAGGCGTATCAGGATTCTTTGTCCAGCCAGCCGATCCTGATCCTCACCGCTCTGCTTGCTGTATATATCGTGCTCGGTATTCTCTATGAGAGCCTGGTACACCCGCTCACCATCATCTCGACGCTGCCCTCGGCCGGCGTCGGCGCGTTGATCGCGCTGGTTCTCTTCCGCACCGAATTGACCATCATTGCGCTCATCGCGATCATTCTGTTAATTGGCATCGTAAAGAAGAACGCCATCATGATGATCGATTTCGCGCTTGCCGCGGAGCGCAACGAAGGCCTGAATTCCCGTGACGCCATCTATCAGGCGTGTCTGCTCCGCTTCCGGCCGATCATGATGACCACGTGCTGCGCTCTGCTGGGAGGCTTGCCTCTCGCGCTCGGCTACGGCACCGGTTCAGAGCTTCGCCGGCCGCTCGGTATCGCTATCGTTGGCGGCCTCATCGTCAGCCAGATGCTGACACTTTTCACCACACCCGTGATCTATCTCTCCCTCGATCGCCTTCGTTTGCGTTTCTCCCGACGACACAGAAGCGCAAAAGGAAGCAGCCGCAGGCCCAGTATCCTGATTCCTGGTGGCGGCATCCACGGGGGCATTGCCGAAAGTGCCGATTGAGAACTCAAAATCTACACACCGGGCCGCGACTTCCTACCTGCCCGCGACGTCATACCGAGCCGCGACTGCGAAGGAGCGGGACCGAAACGCCAGGGGCGAAATTTGCGCCGGAAACTACCTAAATGATTCGTTGCCAGAAGCCGTTCTTCTCCCACAGCCCCACTCTCTGCCTCGCGCTGCTGTCTATTGCCTTCGCGGGCTGCACCGTCGGGCCGAAATACCAAAAACCCCTCGTTCAGTCTCCGCCCGCATTCAAAGAACTCGCCGGCAACGATCAGTGGAAGACGGCAACGCCCAGCGATGCCCTGCTAAAGGGCAAGTGGTGGGAGGTTTTCAACGACCCCCAGCTGAACAAGCTCGAAGAATTGGTCAATGTCGATAACAACAGCGTAAAGCAGGCTGAAGCGCAGTTTCGCCAGGCTCGCGCGCTGATTTTGCTCAACCACTCGGGCTATTATCCGATCATCGGAACCAACCCGTCCATCACTCAGGGCGATCGTGGAACCAACGCGGGCGGCCGAGGCACCACATCCAGCTTCGGCATTCCGTTCAGCGCCAGTTGGGAACCGGACCTTTGGGGCCGCGTCCGGCTCGCCGTGGAAAACTCGGTCGCGAACGCGCAGGTGTTCGCTGCCGATCTCGAAAACGTTCGCCTAAGCCTTCAGGCCACTCTTGCGGCCGACTATTTCATTCTCCTCTCAAACGACATGCAGCTGAAGCTGCTGAACGACACCATTGCCGGCTATGAGACTTACCTCACCCTGACTGTCAACCGGTTCAATGGCGGCGTGGCTTCAAGAGCCGATGTCACGCTTGCTCAAACCCAGCTCTTCACCACCCAGGCGCAGGCGACCGATCTGGATGTGCTGCGAAGTCAGCTGGAACACGCAATAGCGGTAATCACTGGCCAGCCGCCCTCCGCCCTCAGCATCCCGCGTGGCAAAATTCTGGAACTGCCCCCGACCATCCCTACCGCCCTCCCGTCTCAATTACTTGAGAGACGTCCGGATATCGCCGCTCAGGAACGGCTTGTCGCGGCGGCGAACGCCAACGTCGGAATCGCCCAGGTGGCTTTCTATCCCACGCTGACACTCTCCGCAACCGCGGGTCTTTCGAGCACCAATCTGCAGAGCCTGTTTACGTGGGCCAGCCGCACATGGTCCACGGGACCATCCCTCTCGTACACACTCTTTGACTTTGGAACCAGAGATGCCCGGCTCTTGCAGGTCCAGGCCGCGTATGACGCGACGATAGCGGCGTATCGGGAAACCGTTCTCACGGCGTTCCAGCAGGTGGAAGATAACCTGTCCACTCTGCGCGTTCTCGCCCAGGAAACCGAACAGCAGGCCAGAGCCATTGATGCGGCGGAACAGGCCCTCACTCTTGAAACCGAACGCTACAAGGCCGGCACAGATTCGTATCTGAACGTGATCACCACACAGAATATCGCGCTGGCTGACGAACGTGCCGCCGTAACGCTCATGCAGCGCCGCATGACCGCCGCCGTGAACCTTATCCTCGCCCTTGGCGGCGGGTGGGATGCTTCAACGCTGCCCAACGCCGATCAGATGCGCACCGTCGAGATGGGCGACCCGGCAAATACGAAAAAGGTGGCCCAGCCCCGCCCCGAGACCAACTAACCCCCAATCAACGCAAGATGTAGGGCGGGTTTGTAACCCGGTTACCAACCCGCCCCACAAAACACCGCCGAGAAGGGCATTCGCTATTCTTTCGCGCTTTGCCTCGTGCAGACAAGCGCGTATTTGTCCCCCTGGGTGCCAACAACATCGAACCTGATCTCATTGCCGGAAATTGTACCGTCGTACGTCACCGTACCGGGGCCAATTCTCATTTCGAAGGAAATTTTATCTCCGGAAATCTTCCCGTTGACGATCGGCGTCTCGTATTCTCCCGCCTGAACAGTGCCCGTCAGGGCCGGTCCGGGTTTTATGGTAAGGGTTACCGTGACCTCCCCACCCTGCGTGTTCATGGAGCCCTTCCATGTGCCCGTCAGGTCGGCGGCGCTCACGGTGAAGGTTGCCATGACAGCGATGGCTATCGCTAAAAGCAGTCTCAATTGAATACTCCTTAAACAGGAAGTATAATGTGGCACTCAGTGCCAAGTCAATAACCAGGTAGCGAACTGTTCTCCCGGTGGCGACCAATGCTATATTCAGCACATGCGCGCAAATACGAAGGTGACGCTGCAGGCGCGGAAACAGGAGTTCGTTCGTGACGCCATATGGGCCGCGGCTATCGACCTCTTCGCGGAAAAGGGCTTCGACGAGACGACGGTAGACGATATCGTGGCTGCCGCGGGCACTTCGCGGCGCACCTTTTTCCGGTACTTCGAATCGAAGCGGGACCTGATCGCGCAGCCCGTCATAAATTATGGCGCATCACTAACGAAAGCAATTGAATCGTATCCCGCGACCCCGTCGGCTGCAAAGCTGTTTCGTTACGTCGTGCTGGAGGTTGCTCAACAGACTGTTTCAGATCCGCGTATGCGCAAGGTTATGGCAATCGCCGCGAAATACCCCGCCGCGCGCGAGGCTCAGTTGTCCCGTATCGCGGAAGTGCAGGACCGGGTGGCGGACGCATTCGCGAAGAGATGCAAAAACGAACTCACGGCTCACGGGCTGGCGGCGCTGACGCTTTCAGCGCTGAGTCTGACGTACCGGGTCTGGTTCCTGCAGGGAAAGAAGGATATCGCAGTGGCCGCACAGCGCGTGTTCACGGAACTCGCGAACGCCGTCTGCGAGCATTGACCGGGCTCGCCGGGAAGCTGGTCTAAAAAAGAGCTCTGCACGCCGGATGCGGACAAGGCGTCTTCAGGTTGAGGTAAAAACGATGACCATCCGAACCATTCTGTTCATCCTGACCTGTTCAGCCATCTCGCGCGCCCAGTCTCAACCGATAAACGTGACGGGAACCTATCGTTTCACCACCCCGATGACGGAACAGGGTTTGCGCGAAGCGGCAACCATCGTAAGGACTGTTGCTTCGCTCCCGCAAGTGTCACCGGATATCCCGAACGCTTCATTGAGCTTCAGCGGCAGTGAAGAGGCGGTGAGTCTTGCGGCATGGATACTGCCGCAGATCGACAAAGTTTCCGGCGACACGGCAATTCATGAATACAAACTGCCATCGGGTGACGTAAGCCGCGTCAATTTTATTACAAATGCCAGGAATGCACAGGACTTGCAGGAATTGCTGACCATTCTTCGTACCGTGGCAGACGTTCAGAAGGTATACAACTTCACGCCGAATCGCGCCCTTGTGTTGCGCGGTCCCGCCTGGCAGGTTGCGTTCTCCGAATGGATCATTCAGCAACTCGCGGAACCCGCCGCACAAAACCCGGATACCGCGCCGCGCGAGTTCGCTGTGGGCGGCCCGGATTACAGGGGCACGGGCCATGGCGCCCGATTCAATTTCCTATCCAACGTGACCTCCATACAGCAAATGCAGGAGATTCTCACGGTTCTTCGCACTGTAGCCGACATCCAAAAGATATTCAATTACACCAGCAGGAACGCATTGGTGCTCAGAGGCGGCGACTCAGATCTGCAGCGTGCGGAATGGCTCATTCAGCAACTCGATCTTCCAGCAAGGCAATCGTCGGGGCCTGCGACGTTCAGTGCCTCCACCGGCGATGATGTCACCAGGATTTTCCGCCTGCGGAACGTGGCTCCGCAGTCGCTTCAGACCGCCGTCACAGGAATGCGGTCCGAATTGGGTATTAAGAAAATTTTCCCAACCACGACCACGAATCCAGCCACCATCGTTTTGCGCGGCACGAGCGACCAGATGGCCGCCGCTGTCACCTGGATGACTGCTCATAACGCCCTGATTGAATGAGTTCCTGAAGCTGACGTGGAGCGCACGATCGTCCGCTCCGCATCCAGACTCATTCCGAAGCGCGTTCGGGATACCAGCCATCGCGGCCTCTCCCTTGCCGCAGCCGCCCCTGTATCCTATTCCCGTAGCCCTTCAAACCCATGATCCGCCTATTTCTACTTACCTTCTGCGGTTTTTGCGCGGCAGCAGCCCAGCAGAACGCTTTCCGCCCACCTGCCGTTCCGCTGGTGACACACGACCCATACTTCAGCGTTTGGTCCATGGCGGACCGACTGACCGACGAAAACACCAAACACTGGACGGGGACGGAGCAGCCCCTCGCCTCGCTTGTCCGGATTGACGGGCAGACATTTCGGTTGATGGGTCGCGAACCCCGCAATATGCCCGCGCTCGCGCAGCAAAGCGTGGAAGTTCTGCCCACCCGCACCATCTACAACTTTGAGGGTTCCGGCGTGCATGTGACCCTGACGTTTCTCACGCCCGCGCTGCCCCGCGATTTAGACGTCTTTTCACGGCCTCTCACTTACATCGTCTGGAACGCGAACTCAACGGACGCCGCGCAGCATGATGTGGAGTTCTACTTTGACGCATCCGGCGCGCTCGCCGTGAACACTTCGGATGAACCGGTCACATGGTCGCGCTTTCATCTTTTGAACGGTATGGATGCGCTCCGAATCGGCAGCCATCAACAACCCGTGCTGGAAAAGGACGGCGACAATCTGCGGATCGACTGGGGCTACCTCTACGTCGCCGCGCCCGCCGGAGAACGCGCGACTGAAGTGATGGGCAACATGACAGTGGCGCGAACGGAATTCGCGTCCATGGGAAAGCTCACGGAGCGAGACGATACGGAGACCACTTCCGCCCCAACCGCCCGTGCCGCGCAGGGGCTTTCGCTCGCGGTGGCAGCCGGCCGTGTCGGCGCCACTCCCGTGTCCCGCCATATTTTGCTCGCGTATGACGATATCTGGTCCCTGACGTATCTCGAGCGCCGGGTGAGGCCCTACTGGCGTCGAGATGGCGCAACCGCGGCGGATTTCTTGCAGAGGGCGAGCGAGATTTCCCCTCTCTCGCCAACAGGGCGGAGGCCTTCGATCGCGAACTAATGGCGGACATGCGCAAGGTCGGTGGCGAGGCCTTCGCCCGCATGGCGGCACTGTCGTACAGGCAATCCATCGCGGCTCACAAACTTGCCATCGACGCCAATGGCGAGCTTCTTTTTTTCTCGAAGGAAAATTTCTCGAACGGCTGCATTGACACCGTCGATGTGTTCTATCCCAGCTCACCGCTCTTCGCGTTGATGAATCCTAAATTGCTCGAAGCGTCAGTGGCGCCGGTTCTGCAGTACGCCTCACTCCCGCGCTGGAAGTTTCCCTTCGCGCCCCATGACCTTGGCCGTTATCCGCACGCGAACGGTCAGGTGTACGGGGGCCGGGAGAAGACTGAAGAAAATCAGATGCCGGTGGAGGAGTCGAGCAACATGCTGATTCTGGTGGCGGCGATTGAAAAGGCCGAGGGCAATACCGCGCTCGCTGAGCGCTACTGGCCTGTGCTTACGAAATGGGCGGCATATCTGAAAGAAAAGGGCCTCGACCCCGAGAATCAGCTCTCCACCGATGACTTTGCGGGTCATTTGGCGCACAATGCCAACCTTTCAATCAAGGCAATCGTCGCGCTGGGCGCATACGCGGAGATCGCGAAAGATCTCAACCATAAGGCTGAATCCGAGGCCTTTCACAACACGGCGCTGGAGTTTGCGAAGCGTTGGCCCACAATGGCGGCGGACGGCGATCACTACGTGCTCGCGTTCGATAAGCCGGGCACCTGGAGCCAGAAATACAACCTGATCTGGGACAAGGTTCTGGGTTTGAATCTCTTTTCGGCGGACATAGCGCGCAAAGAAATTGCGTTCTATGAGAAGCAGCAGAATCAATATGGACTGCCGCTGGACAATCGTTCCCAATACACCAAACTCGACTGGATTTACTGGACTGCCTCGCTGGCGGAATCTCAAAAGGATTTTGATGCGCTGATCGAGCCGACGTTCAAGTTTGCCAACGAATCGCCTTCCCGCGTGCCCCTGACGGACTGGTATTGGACGCAGGACGCAAAACAGCGCGGCTTTCAGGCGCGGTCCGTTGTTGGGGGGCTCTTCATGAAGATGCTGACTGACGAAGCTATGTGGAGAAAGTGGACGACCGCCAGGTTCTAATCTGCTGTCAGAGTTCACTCAGTGAAGCAATCCGCTTCTCTACGATTCCCGCGAAGCCTTCCACCTCTGCCGGTGAATAGCCGCCCGCGCGAAACGCGTCGCGGATCTGCCGATGCGACAAGCGCGAGAGAACTGTTCCCATCCAGCGCGCATCCTCACGCGGGACGTTGCGGCCGATCCACGCAAGATGGCGGCGGTGGATGTAAGTGACCGGACTTAGCAGGAATATCGGAGAAGGCACTCCAGGGCATTCGAAATCAACCGTTTCGGGCAGCATCCGGCGGACGAACTTACTCGCGCGGTACTTAGTAAAATCGCCCTTGTCTTTCTTGCGCCCCAAATCGAGCCTCGCGGGACCGAATGAGGCGCCAAGGTCCGTCACCGCGTAAACATATTCTTTTGCATCGCCTTTACCGACCTGATAGATTCCGTTATTAACATCCTTGACATCCCAGTTGTTGATCAAAGACATCAGCACCCTAAGACCGTTCCATTCGCGGGTGCCGGTGAAAGGATCGTCCGACCATTTCCAGATACCGACCTTCTTTTCGCCCGGTATCTCTCTCTCAAGCCGGGCGTTGAGCATAGTTCCGTCGGGGTTAACATACTCCGCGCCTCTGCGAAGGCGAGTGGGCATGCCGTCCACGCGGAGCAGCGGAATGAGGTAGTCTTCATCGGTATAGAAGCCCGCCGCCCACACGAACCTGGTTGCGACGGTTTCGGGCCGCGCTTCGTCGCCGAGCTTGACCTTCCACTTAGCGCCCGACCGATCGCGAACGGTGAACTTAGGATTGGTTCCATCCACTTCTTCTTTTGTGAACTTAAACCCATCTGCCGAGGGCTGGTGCTCCACGCCGCCTTGCCCGTGTATGAGATCACGCGTTTCAATATCCGCCGGATCCCGCCACAGTACTTTTTCTCCCCGTGTCGGTAATTCCTGCGTCGAAACAGCACTGCTCTTCTTCTTTGCGGCGCCATTGGCCAAGCCGGGCCAGCAGACGGCGAGACCGCCCATCAGCATTGCGACGGAAAGTCTTTTTAGTTTATGCATCTTAGGGCCATACCCTTCCGATCGCTGCGAATCGCTCGCCGCGGCAAATCTGGCCCGGTACTTGCAATATCGGTTCCAGACTCATGGAACTCAAGTGCAGCTTGATCGTCGAGCCCGGGGACGGTGTCGATCACATTCTGAAGGCGATTGACGGCGCGAAGCAGCGCGTGGAGCTTTTGGTTTTTCGTTTCGATCGAGACGACGTGGAAGCTGCTCTTATCCGAGCCGTGCAACGCGGTGTGGCGGTGCAGGCGCTGATCGCGTGGACAAATCGGGGCGGCGAACGAAATCTAAGGCGGCTCGAAGCGCGTCTGCTTGCGGCCGGGGTCACGGTGTCTCGCACCGCGAGCGATCTCTCGCGTTACCACGGCAAGATGATGATCGTGGACAGAAAGACTCTGTTCGTACTCGCCTTCAATTTCACATCTCTCGATATCGAAAAGAGCCGCAGTTTTGGAGTGATCGCCAGGGCTCCGCGGCTGGTTGGTGAAGCGGTCAAGCTGTTCGAGGCGGATTGCAATCGGCACGCTTACAATCCCGCGAAGAAGACGCTGCTGGTTAGTCCCGTCAATGCGCGCCCTGAGCTTGCCGAGTTCATCCGGACGGCCGAGAAGGAGCTGTTGATTTACGATCCGGGCGTGAGCGATCCGCAAATGGTTCGTCTGCTTGAAGACCGCAGCCGCGCAGGTGTAAGCGTTCGGATTATCGGCACTCTGAAACGCGCAAGCTCTCTGGTTACAGCATTCCCGATGGCTCAAATGCGCCTTCATGTGCGAGCCATCATCAGAGACGGTCATGATGTGTTTATCGGAAGCCAAAGCCTTCGGGCAGCGGAACTGGATGCGCGTCGCGAGATTGGCGTGATCGTAAACGACAACAGGGCACTGCGCCGTATGATATCGGTTTTCGAAGATGACTGGAAACTTGCCAGAGGTGAAGAAAACCTGAAAGACGGGAAACTGACCGGCGACAAAATCGCTAAGAAAGTGGCCAAGGCGATTGTCAAAGAGTTGCCCCCGGTAACGGAGGTCATTCAAACGGTTGCCGATGAGTTGCCGTCCCGCAAAGTCAATTTGCAGGGACTGGATCTTGATGCGCTGGAAGAATCGGTTCGCGATGCCGTGAAGACGGTGGTGAAGGAAACCATTCAGGAAGCCTCTATCAAGACGGATGTCCAGATCAAGGCAACGGTCCCGTCATGAGACGTGCAGCTTACACGGTCTGTGTTTTGCTCGCCGTGAGCTGGGTATCGGATGCACAGCCCAGGGTTAACGCGGACGCGGCGCTGACTGCCGATTTCCTGCAGCGGGTAACTTCATATGTGAAGCTACATAAGGAAGCTGCGGCCGGGCTCCCACCCCTCAAGCCAGGCACGCATAATGAGGGCATTCCCGAATATGAGCGGCTGCTGCGCGAGCGAATTCGGGAACTTCGCGCGGGCGCGAAACAGGGCGACATTTGCACGCCGGCCATTTCGGCTGAGCTTCGCAGGCTAATTGGTATGGCCATGCGAGGCGCCGATGAAAAGAGAATTCGTGAGAGCCTGCGGCGCGCCGAGCCGGTCATTCTGAGTCTTCACGTGAACGATCCGTTTCCCGAAGAGCTGCCACTGCAATCCACGCCTCCCACGCTCTTATTGAACCTTCCAAGGCTTCCGCCGGAAGTCGACTACCGTATCGCCGGGAACTCGCTGGTGTTGCGCGACGCGACCGCTAATATGGTAGTGGACTTCGTTCCGAACGCTCTGGGCGGTCGCAAGTGAACAGAAGACAGTTCCTGTTAGGCACGGCTTTAGGCTTCGCGCACGCAGAATTGTTCGCGGAAAATCCGCCGGCATTTGCGTTTCCGTTGCAGGCCGATTCCGTGCGATTCGCGATCATCGGAGATTCCGGCACGGGCGGTTCCGCGCAGTTTGAAGTGGCCAGGCAAATGGTAAAGCAGCGGGCGGCACTTCCGTTCACATTTGTGCTCATGCTGGGAGACAATATCTACGGCGGTCACAGTCCTTCGGATCTCAAGAAGAAGTTTGACGAACCGTATAGGCCCTTGCTGTCTGAACAGATAAAGTTCTATGCCTCGCTCGGAAATCACGATAACCCCGACGAGCGATTCTATGAGCCCTTTAATATGGGCGGCAAGCGCTTTTACAACTTTCGCCGGGGCAACGCCGAGTTCTTCGCGCTTGACAGTAACTACATGGATCCGACGCAGCTCGACTGGTTGAAAAAGCAGCTTTCGCTCTCGTCCGCGCGATGGAAAATCTGTTATTTCCACCATCCGCTTTATTCGGATGCTCACTTCCACGGGCCCGATACTGACCTGCGGAAACGGCTGGAGCCGCTGTTTGAGGAAAATCATGTGGACGTCGTGTTCTGCGGCCATGAACATGTTTACGAACGCCTGAAGCCTCAGAACGGCATTCAATACTTCGTGCTCGGAAACTCGGGAGAGCTTCGCGCGCACGATCTGAGACCCGCCGCGGAGATGGCCAAAGGCTTCGATACCGATCGCTGCTTCGCTATGTTCGAAATCGCCGGAGACCGGATGTATTTCGAAACTATTTCGCGGGTTGGCGAGGTGGTGGATTCGGGTGTTATCGAGAAGTCGAAGTAGTGTCCCGCCCGTGATCGAGCCCGAAATCGGGAGACTTCGAACTGCCTTCGATCCTGATCCGTAGAAACGTACCGGCGCCGTTTTTGGCAAAGAACGGGTCGATCGGCTTGAGTGCCCATCGTTTCCAGCCGGTCATGGTTTCCGAGATACGCGCGCGCAGTTTCAGCGAGCCGTGGAAATCAAGAGCGTCTTTCCGCAGATCGTAAGTTCCGGCCAGCTTGATGTCCGCTCCCGGCGTCGAGAAAGTCAGCGTGCGGAAGCGGATCGCTTCATCTTCCATGTGGAAGGTTCCACTCATGTTTGAAAACACCTCGGTGATCTCCTCGTTCTCTGGCTGGCCCTGGCCGCGGCGGCTGAGCGCGTCGATCTTGCTTTGCATTGCGGAACGCAGAAAGCGACCGTTGTGGATATTGAAGCGCCCGCTGAGAATGAGCTTCTCTTTCACTGTTCCGGTAAGCGGAGGCAGCACGATCCTGGTTTTCAAGGCAAGTGTGCCCTCCATAAACGGGGTATCTTTCATTGCAAGGCGCAGCACGTCCTGTAGGTTTCCAGCGGGCATTTCGACGTCGAGGGCAATGGAGCGGCGCGGGTCGCCTTCGTGTTTAATCACCGCGCCGCTGGTGGTGAATTTGGTAGATCCGAGAATTGCCTGCACGGGCTTTAGAACTGTATTGCCATTGCCGCCATCCACCAGAACTTCGAACGTGGTGAAGAGCGGCACGCGATTCCCTGAGATCTTGAGCCGAAAATCCGGCACGTCGGCACTGCCACGCGCACTAATCGCGGAGAGAGTGCCTTTGAAGTCTCCTGTGGAGTGGAGCATGCCTGCAATTGCTGAGAACACGCTCAGGTCCGCATGCTCGAACACGTAGTGTCCGTTTAGCGGGGTGTCGCCGGGCTCGTCCGCGTCCCAGGGGCCGAAGCTTCCAGTGCTGTGAATGAGACCGGCGGGTTTGGGGTTCGTCAGCACTGCCTGATACTGCATCGCGGTTTCTTTGCCAACAGATTTAAGCAGCAGGCTGGCGATGTCAAACCTCAAAGGCTCTTTGCCCGCCTGCTTTGGAAGAATCGTGAGATGCGCATCGGTCGCCGTTATCTCGCCGATCATTACGTCGCTGGTCGAAGAGCCGTCGTCCTCCCGGCTGGTTTGTTCGCGCCGTGGAGGAATAGCAATCTGCATCCCGCTCAGGGTGATCCGGTCAATGTGTTTCGGCGATTCGAATACCGCGCCCAGGTCAATTGAAAAACTGAAATAGTTGAGCTTCAGGAACGGTGGATAGCGCGTGTCTGCTTTTTGCCGGAGTTGCAAGCCGGAGCCTTCGACTTTCGCGAAGGTTCCACTGCCCCGGGTGAAGAGCATTTTAAGCGGGGAGATGGCGGGAATGTGAATTCGGAGGCTGGCGAGTTCAACGTCCGCATGGAAGCGTTGTTCTAGCCATGCAACGGCCTGAGCCCTGATAAACGGCTCGAACCGCTCTCGGATCCGCACCGCGGCAATCCACAAGCTCACAGCGACTGCCACCGTCAGAATCACGGCGGCGATGAACCACTTTCTGCGCTTCGAACCAGCCATAGCGTGAGATGATGCACGCCTGTGGCCAGCGATAAGCAAAAAAGGAAGCAAAAAAGGAGCAAAAAAGGGGACAGACGCATTTTTCGGAAAATGCGTCTGTCCCCTTTTTTAAATTTAGGTTAGTCGCCTGTGCCGGTTCGAATAGCGTCGGCGGCCCTGTTCACAGCCTGATGGCCTTTTTCCGCTCCGGAGTCGATTGCGTGATGCGATTGAGAGGCGCCTCTGTCAACAGCCGAACTTACTCTCGAAGCCACCGCGTCTTTGGTCTTTTGTACTTCGCGGAGACCTCGCTGCGCAAGGTTCGATGCGCTTGTCTTTAATTCGCCGGCCTTACGGCGGGCGGAATCGAGATACTCATCAACGCTCGTGCCAATATCTTCACGAAGCTTCTCGCCCGACTTAGGGGCCATCAGCAGACCGACTGTAAGTCCGGCGGCAGCTCCGGCCAGTACGGCCATAAGGACTGTCTTAAAATCTGTGTCGTTAGTATGTTTTCTCATAATTTACTTTTTCTCCATGGGAGAGTATTGATCTAACTCCGAAATCAGCTTGGAGGCGGCCGGCGTCGGAGCATGGTGTTTCTGAACGATATCCATATTTGAAATCTTGCTGCCGTACATAGCTTCGTTGTCTTCGTCGTCCTGGCGGAGTGTCGCGCCCTGAAGCGAGACGCCGGCGAACACGCCGCGGGCTCGCGAATAAGACAGGATTTCGGCCGTCAGCTTCGCATCCGTCTCGGCGGCGGCCATTCTGCCCACAGGACCCGCCGCAACTTCTCCCGCCGCACCGAGCGTGAACTTGCTTTCGAGCAGCTTACGCTCGCCTGAATCGTTCATCACGAGCATTACGACGTCGGTCTCCGAGCCGCCGATTTGGAAACCAAAACTCCCGCCTTCCACTCGGATGGCGCCTGGAGCCGACCATTTGCCATCATCCTTTCCGCGGCAGGAAATGAAACCTTTCCCGTACTTCGCGCCAACGATGAACGCGCCTTTTTTAAGACCGGGAACAATCACGATGCATTTCGCCCGCTCTATGAGGTCCTTGGGAATTCCTTTGTCGGGAGTTGATGTTAATTCGGAAAACACCGTTGCCGCATCCTGTAGCCGCTGGGTCGTTTCCTCGGCCGCCGATGCCGCCATTAGAGGCGCCGCGGCCACTACGCAGGCGGCCAGAAGCGCATTAGCCAACAGACAATTCAGAGAAGTTCGTTTCATAATCGTTTTCCTGCCGGCCGTCGGAGACCGGGTGTGATCGTGTGCTTTTTGAGCACGCGGAGTGCCGATTCGCATGATGGCGCGAAATCAACCCGCTGCGCATGTATCATGTAGGTTTCGGAAGTATTTGAGTAGTAAATTCCACACGGCTTCGGAAAATTTGTTCAGGCCGAAAGAGTGAATTAAAGCACCTTTGGAAAAGCAGCTCATGACATACTTGCGGGTGACGAGATGAGGGTTCTGGTTGCGGATGATGAGCTTGAACACAGGAAATATCTTGCGGAACTCATTGAGAGTTGGAGCTATGAGGTCAGTGAGGCGGCGGACGGTCGCGAAGCTCTCGAAATCGTATCGGGCTCCGTCATTGATGTAGTACTGACCGATCTCATGATGCCGCGTATGGACGGCTCTGAGTTGCTTCGCCACCTCGGCGCGGAGGGCAGCCTGCCCCCGACAATCGTGATGACTGCTTTTGGAAGTCTCGAAAAAGCTCTCGAGACGATTCACGATTTGGGCGCGTTGTGGTTCCTCGAAAAGCCGATCGACGTGGGCGCGTTGAGAATACTGCTGACACGGGCCAGCGCTCAGAGCAAACTCGCGGCGGAAGTTCGGGAACTGCGCAGGGAACTGGCCTTCCGCGGCGTCCTCGGCGATTTGGTTGGCGGCTCGCCCGTGATGGCGCATGTTTTCGACCTGATCCGGCAGGTGGCGCCGACTTCGGCCTCCGTCCTGATTACAGGTGAGAGCGGCACTGGCAAGGAATTGGTGGCGCGGGCAATTCACGAAAACAGCCGCCGCTCGACCGGTCCGTTTATTGCTCTGAACTGCGCGGCGGTGCCTGAAACTCTCATTGAAAGCGAACTTTTCGGGCACGAAAAAGGCGCCTTCACCGGCGCGGTGGATCGTCGCATCGGCGCGATTGAGTCGGCCAAGGGCGGCACCTTGTTTCTGGATGAACTCGGCGAAATGCCGATGCCGATGCAGGCGAAACTCCTGCGGTTTCTGGAAGATTTTCAATTTCGCCGGCTGGGCTCGAGGCAGGAATTGAAAGCCGACGTTCGGATTCTTGCGGCCACCAATCGCGATCCTCTAAAGGCTATCCAGGACGGAAAGCTGCGAGAGGATTTGTTCTATCGCGTTAACGTATTCGAGATCAATCTGCCGCCCCTTCGCGATCGCAAAGAGGATATCCCGGCGATTGTGGACTCGATGATTCGCAATCTGAACCGCAGGCATGAAACGCGGGTCACCCATGCAACTCCGGAGTTCCTCGCGATGCTGCACGAACGTACCTGGGAAGGAAACGTCAGGGAACTGCGCAACGTAGTGGAACGAGCAGTAATTTTGGCGGGCGAGGGCGCGCTGCGCCCGGCAAGCGCGTGGTCGGCCGGCGCGGGGGCGTCAGCAGGTCGCCAGGGGGCACCGGCATTGGCTTCGACTCACTCGCCGGTAGTGGTTCCGGAACCGCCGTCGGTTGCGTCGATGAACGCGTCGGAACCGCGCGATCCCGACATTCTGCCCGTCAAGGTGGGCATGACTATTGGAGATGCCGAACGCGTGCTGATTGAGGCGACTCTGGCGCACGCGGGCATGAATAAGACACGAGCCGCCAGCATCCTCGATATCAGCACTAAAACGCTGCACGCGAAACTGCGGCAATACAGGCTGGAATCGGGCGAACCCGGAGGCGACGAAGAAATGTCGTCCGGGGTATGACGGCTATTGGAGAAGCGGGGCTTGACGACGGCCAACTGATGTTTGCATTCGCGCACGATGCGCGAAGCTATCTTCGGACCGCTCTCACCCGTATTCAGATCGTGCAATCCAGTTCTGCCGGTGCCGCCCTGCCGGAGGCCGAGCGGATGTCACTCGAGGAGGCAGCGAACGCCGTCGGTGACATGAACCGACTCCTGAGCGCAATGGTTGCCTACTGTGAGGCGCCACAGGTTGCCGAAAAGGCCGAGCATACTTCTTTGCCTTTGTTACTTCGCGGAGTTGTTACGGAAATGAAGCCAACGCTCGATGCGGCAAATGCCGCGTTCACCATGGATTTGGCGTACGATGGAACCGTTTCGTCCGTCTTACGGACCGTTTTCAAGGAACTGATATCGAATGCCTGCCGGTTTCGCTCGAACGAACGGCGCGGGGCCATCGCCATATCAGCGCGCCGCGAGGGCGACGAATGCACCCTTACCGTTTCGGATAATGGCCTTGGTGTCGAACAGGAATGGACGGAGAGGATTTTCGAGCCGTTCCAGCGCATGCACTCCAGAAGTTCATTTCCCGGCTTTGGCCTCGGTCTCGCTACATGCAACAGGATAGTCGATGCGCTTGGCGGAACTATTCGGGCTCAACCGCGCGAGGGCGGCGGACTCTGCGTGACTGTGCGGATTCCGCTTTCGTAGTTACATCAAACTATCGTCAGACGGCAATCGAACCGCGCTCAGCCAAAACTCCTCGAGCGCGCGGATGTTCGCGAAATATTCGTGTAAATCGACAGCTTTAATGAGATAGCAGTTCGCGTGATTCCGGTAGGCACTCTGAACGTCTTCCCGCCTCTCCGACGAAGACAGAATCACCACCGGAATTTCACACAGACGCGGATCTTCTTTGATCGCGGCGAGGACTTCGATTCCACTCTTGCCGGGAAGTTCGAGATCGAGAAGTATGAGATCGGGCAGGGGAAGCGCCGAGTAGCCATTTCTGCCGGCCACGAACGACAGCGCTTTTTCCCCGTTGTCCACAACCGTAACGTGAAGGAGCGAACGCCAAGCGGAAAGCGCTCTGCGCAGCAGATCTGAATCTTTCGGATTATCATCCACGATCAGGATTTCAAGCGTGCGGGTTCGGTCTCCCCCGCGTTCGTGCCGGAGCGCGGAACGATCGACGCTTAGTGGCGAACGCAGGGCTCCATCGCGATGCTCCGTCGCTCTCCCTTTGTCACTCCGCAATCTCTCCGGACCGATCACCAGAAACACACAGCATTCGCCGGGCCAATCTGTCGGGTTTGCAGAAGAGCACTACCCCGGTGCGAAATCAAACGCTTAGACGCGATTTTTTTGGCAGGTTACTTGCTTGGATGATGCCGGGTGGAGCAAAAGCGCCCACTTTAAAGGAGAAAGTCTAATGCTTTACACCATCGCAGTGGTACTTATCATCCTCTGGCTTTTGGGGTTAGTGACGTCTTACACAATGGGCGGATTAATCCACATCCTTTTGGTCGTTGCGATCATCAGCATCCTTATTCGTGTGATTCAGGGTCGCAGCGCGATATAGACTTGCTATGCCGGTTGAAAACGATCTGCGCGGGGGCCGCGAAATGCGCTTTGCGCAGATCCCATCCTTTGCCGGGGTTTTGCCCCGGCGGGTACTTACCTTGTTCGTCCCGCCTGTCTGTTACATGTTCTGAAGTTAAACGTCCGCGTGTCTTTCCAGTGTTTTTGGCCCAAGTAATTCAGCGCGTTTCGAGCTCTAGTTGCGTTTGGCACTCAACCTGCCTTCCGAGTGATCGTGTTCGCACCAAAATATGCGTTTTATCCAGGAGGCAAAATGTTGAGAAGCCATAACAACAGGCATTTCGGGTGGCAACAATTGAGCAGAACCGCCGCAGTCTTGTTTGTTCCGGTATTGGGATTATTTGCGCAGGTTCCAAATCCCACTCAGAAGGATATCGTGACGGCGGGCGGTCAGAGTGTGCCGATTACCGTCTTTCACGTGGAGGTTGTATCGCGCACGATGAAAGCTATCAACTATCATCACCGCCAGGGTTCCACGAATATAGATTTTAGAGGCACGGCGCTGGAGCCGCAAGCGCGCGGTGAAGCAACTGTTGACAGCAAAACCGGTGCGACAAAGGTAAACGCCAGGTTTTCGCATCTGGAGCCGGCCGCCAGATTCGGTCCGGAGTTCGTTACTTATGTACTGTGGGCAATTACGCCCGAGGGACGCGCCAAGAATCTCGGCGAAGTTTTTCTGGATGGCAGTAACAGCTCTATACAGACATCGACCGACCTTCAGGCTTTCGGCATGATGGTGACGGCCGAGCCTTACTTCGCGGTCTCGCAGCCGAGCGATGTTGTCGTGATGGAAAATTTCGTTCGCGAGGACACGACGGGAACCATTGAACAAGTTGACGCCAAGTTTGAACTATTGCAGCGGGGTATCTACACGCGAAACATGTCGTCCGCCATCGTTGAGAAGATGAGGCCCGATAAGAGCATTCCGCTCGATCTGGTTGAAGCGAGAAACGCGGTTCTTATCGCGCGTAATACCGGAGCCGAGACTTACGCGGCGGACACCATGGCTAAGGCCAATCAGGAACTACAGAACGCGGAAGGGTTTCTCGCGGGTCGCGGCGACAAGAAGGCCTTGCAAACGGTCGCGCGGCAGGCCACTCAGATGGCGGAAGATGCCCGCATCATCACATTGAAAAAGATGGAAGAGCAGGAAAAGACCGCCTCTCTCAATCGCGAGGCACAAGCCACGCGGGAAGCAGCGGAACAGGCGAGGAGGCGTGCGATGGCGGAATCGGAGAGGGCGCAGGCACAGACTGACCGCGCGGCCGCCGAGGCAGCGTCGAGGCGAGCCGAGAGCGATCGCGCCGCCGCCGATGCCGCTCGTATGGCCGCTATAGAAGAGCAGAAGAAGCTCGAAATCGAGACGGCGCGCGCACGCGCTGCCGCCGATGACGCGAATCGTATGCGGGATCAGGCCGAGAAAGACAAACTTGCTCTTCGGCAGCAGATCCGCGATCAATTAAATATGGTCCTCGAGACACGGGACAGCGCGCGCGGTCTGATCGTAAACATGTCGGACGTTTTGTTCGACACCGGTAAATATACCCTGAAACCAGGAGCAAAGGAGAAACTGGCGAAGGTTTCCGGAATTTTGCTGGCGCATCCCGGCCTGATGCTCGAGATTGAAGGACATACCGACAGCGTCGGGGGTGAGGAATACAATCAGACGCTTTCGGAGCATCGGGCTGAAGCCGTGCGGGATTATCTGGTGGGTCAGGGTATCCAGCCGGATACTGCAAGCGCCAAAGGCTTCGGCAAAACCAAGCCAGTGGCATCGAACGATACGCCGGAAGGCCGCCAGCAGAACCGCCGCGTGGAATTGGTCGTCAGCGGCGATCCTATATCGCAGAAGCTGATGTCCGGTCGTTAACCTGGCACTGAAGTAAAAGGAGGGTACGCCTTGGTACCCTCCCACTTAGTTTTAAAAGGAGACAGACGATGAGACTTCTGAGTGATTTCCTGTTCCTCGGAATATTTTTTCTGGTGCTGATTATTTGGTTTATTTCATGGGCATTGATGCACGTGGCTTCGGGCGGCATTCATTTGTTGCTGGTGGTAGCGGCGATCTCGCTTTTGTTTCACGTTCTGAGGGGACGACGGGCGACTTAGATTACTAAATCAGATCGCACTTGGCAGCCCATGGACAAGCCATCAGGCACTAATGCCCCATCGAAACGGATCGCGGTCATCGAGAATTAGATCGGCTTCGGCACTTACATATGCCGCGCCGCGGATGTGCGGATGGATGTTTCCGTCGTGAATGGTTACCCATCCGTCGAAGGTGCTGCCGATGATGCTTTCCTGACGCCAGACCTCCCCTTCGCGAAGCTTGCCATCGCTATAAAGGCAGGCAAGTTTCGCGCTGGTTCCGGTACCGCACGGGGAGCGATCGTATGCTTTACCAGGGCATAAAACGAAACTGCGGCTGTTCGCGTCCGGCGAGACCGGCGGCCCGTACAACTCGATGTGATCGATTTCGGGGTAGCCCGCGGCGTTCAGGTTCTGGCGTAATGCCCATGCATACTGCGTGAGAGGTTCGAGGTTGCTCAGGCGAAGTTCGCAAGGGCAATCGTAAGTCAGAAAGAACCAATTTCCGCCCCAGGCAATATCGCCTGTTATTGTTCCTGTCTCCGGATGCTGCACGGCTACATCTTTGGCGATGCGGTAACCCGGCACATTTGTTACGGTCACCTCGCCGCCTTCGTGGAGTTCAGCCTCCACTATGCCAACCGGTGTCTCGATTTTGTGGAGCCCCGGCTGGATGAGACCCATGTGCCCTAGCGTGACTGCCAGACCGATGGTGCCGTGACCGCACATCTGAAGAAAGCCGACGTTGTTGAAGAAGATTACACCGGCGGAGCACTGGGGGTCCACCGGTTCGCACAGCAGTGCGCCAACCACGGCATCGGAACCTCGCGGCTCGTTTACGATAGCGGACCGCAGGTGATCGAAATCGCGACGAAAAATGTCGAGGCGCTCGCGCATTGAACCGCTGCCGAGTCGCGGACCGCCCGCTACCACCAGTCGCGTTGGCTCGCCCGCGGTGTGCGAGTCGATGACGTGGATCCGTTGGCTCATCAGTACAATATTGCATTGCCAGATGCCCTGATAGTCGGCGCCGGAATTGTGGGTGCGGCCTGCGCGCGTGAACTTGCCCGCGCTGGAATGACTGTGGAGGTCTGGGATGAGAGCCCCGCGATTGGCAGCGGCGCCACCGCGGCGGGCATGGGGCACCTGGCCATCATGGACGATTCAGAAGCGCAATTCGCACTCACAAGTTATTCGCAGGCGTTGTGGCGCGAGATCTCAAGTGAATTGCCACCCCAAGCTGAGTATCTGCCCTGCGGTTCGCTGTGGGTGGCGGCGGACGATGAGGAGTTGGAGGAAGTTCATCGGAAATTTCGGTTCTATTCGGGTCGTGGCATTGCGGTGAGCGTCCTCAACTCCTGTCAATTGGAACTGGCCGAACCGAATCTGCGCAAGGGCCTTGCCGGCGGGCTTCTCATGCCGTCGGACAGCGTTTGTTATCCGCCCTGTGCCGCGGCTTATTTCTTGAGCGGAATACCCGTCCGTCTGGGGAAACGCGCCGAGTCGTTGCCCGATACCGGCCTTGTTATTCTTGCCACCGGGACGGCGATTACAAAACTGATTCCTGAAGCTCCGGTTTCCCCGCGGAAAGGGCACTTGCTGATTACGGACCGTTATCCTGGCTTTCTGAATCACCAAGTCATCGAGCTCGGATACCTGAAGAGCGCGCACTCCACCGAACGTGACTCCGTCGCTTTCAACGCTCAGCCGCGGCTGACCGGTCAGATATTGATCGGGTCTTCGAGGCAGTACGGCACAGTTGATCCGCAAACCGAAACGCCGATACTGGAGCGTATGCTCGCGCGGGCTTGCGAGTACATGCCCGGTGTTGCGGGTCTCTCGGCGATTCGAACATGGGCAGGGTTTCGCGCCGCGACTCCGGATAAGCTTCCGCTGATCGGGAAATGGGATGGGAACGTGTATTTGGCGACGGGGCACGAGGGGCTCGGCATTTCCACATCGCTGGCCACGGCGCGATTGCTTGCGGATGAAATTCTCGGGCGTGAGTCCGCGGTTCCGAGAGAACCATATATGCCACGAAGGAGCTTTGCGGCACATGCCTGAGATGCTGCTGGTTCGCGTGAACGGTCGTGAAATTCGCGCACCGTCGAATGCCACGGTCGCGGCGGCGATGATCGGCGCCGGGGAACTGATATTTCGACAATCGGTGAGCGGCGAACCGAGGGCGCCACTCTGCGGGATGGGAGTTTGTTTTGAATGCCGTGTGACCATCGATGGCTGCGCTCACCTGCGCAGTTGCCAGGTACTGGTTCGTGAAGGTATGGAGATCCATACTTGATCGTGGTGGTGGGAGCGGGCCCCGCGGGCATTGCGGCGGCGCTGCGGGTCCACGAATGCGGCGCTCCTGTGACGGTGATTGATGATAACGTCGCGCCGGGCGGTCAAATTTGGCGCGGAGATTCGGCCAACGCCTGGGTGAGGCGGTTCCGCGATGCGGATATAGCGATCTTGCGGGGAACCCGCGTCATTACCGGCGACGCGGGGGCGCAATGGCTGTTATTGGAAGGACCCGAGGGCGCGCGGAAAATCTCCTATTCAAAGCTTGTTCTGGCGACCGGTTCGCGAGAGCTTTTCCTGCCGTTTCCGGGCTGGACTCTGCCCGGCGCTTTCGGAGCGGGAGGTTTGCAGGCGCTGGTGAAGTCCGGCTTGTCAGTGGCCGGAAGGAAGATCGTAGTCGGGGGCACGGGTCCACTGTTGTTGGCCGTTGCGGCTTATCTGCGGCAGCATGGCGCTGAGGTGAAACTGATCGCTGAGCAGGCTGGCATCGGATCCCTCGCGGCGTTCGCGGGGACACTGCTGCGCCGTCCAAAAAAAATCCTGCAGGGCGGGGGACTGGCGCTTACACTCGCCGGAATCCCTTACATGAACGACTGCTGGGTCACTGCCGCGCATGGAGACGGAAGACTGCACAGCGTGACGCTTCGGCGTGGCCGGAAAGAATGGCTGGAAGACTGCGATTATGCTGCCATCGGATATGGCCTTGTCTCTAACGACGAACTTGAGACGTTTCTGGGGCCGTCCGCGAATATTCATGCAGCGCGTACCGGGGAAGTGGAGCTTTCGCTCATAGAAGGAGAGATCGCCGGATTGGAAGCAGCGGGTCGCGGGGAAATCGCCGCGTCACTTTGCGGCAAGCGAGACAAAGCCCGACGATTCGCAGCCGCTATCGACGCCACGTTCGCACTTCGGGGCGAACTAAAGTCCCTTCCGGACCCCGGAACCATCGTCTGCCGATGCGAAGATGTCACGGCGGAGCGCTTGCGGGATTTCACAGACTCCCGCGCGGCCAAACTGCAAACCCGATGCGGGATGGGTCCGTGTCAGGGACGAATTTGCGGACCCGCGACACAATTCCTCTATGGCTGGAAACCGGGATCGTTGCGTCCGCCGCTCTTTCCGGCAAGCGTTGGAAGTTTGCTTCCTCTCGAACGGACGGAGCCGTGACAGGCGTTTGGGACGGCTGATCGGCGGCGCCTTTCACTATTGGAAGGCAGTTCCGCACGCCAACGGTGCGTTTTTCGACCGAACGAGCACACTTTGGAATCCTGAATGCTCCTTTCGGAGACATGAGATGCGCAGTCGTCGCGGCATTCCTGGCTCCGTTCCTTACCGGACCGCTACTTGCCGATGTTGATGGAGTAGCCCTCGCGGCGCGCACCAAGCAAGCCTGGGAGGTTCTGGATCAATCGCTGCGCGATGGAAACTCGGAGCATCGGCAGCAGGCTGTCGCCGCGCTTGCCACGCTGGGCCAGAACTCTACCGACGCCGCGCGGCGAGCGTCGGAAGCCCTAAAAGACAAGGACTTCCTTGTGCGCCGCACCGCTGCGCTCACCCTCGGCGAACTTAATGCCAGTTCCGCTATCCCGGATCTAAAAAACTCCCTGGCCGATAATTTCCCGGAAGTGGCGTTCGCCGCGGCGAAAGCCCTGACACAACTCGGCGATTCAAGCGGGCGCGAAGTGCTGATCGCTGTCCTTGCAGGCGAACGCAAGGACACCCCCGGCGTGTGGACGAACGCAATGAGAAAGGCGAAGGAAAAATTACGTCATCCACAGGGCCTGCTTCTTCTGGGTGTCGAGGACGCCACCGGAGCGATGTTCGGGCCCGCGGCCGTCGCGATTCCCGCGGTAAAGGACGCGGCCGAACTGAGAAGCAAAGGCGCCCCCGGAAGAGCGGCGGCAGCCGCCTACATCGCAAAATATCCCGACGAATATTCGATTCGCCTGCTCGAATGGGCACTGAATGATGACAATATGTTCGTTCGACTGGAAGCGGCGCGCGCTCTCGGCCAGCGCGGAGACGCCGCGAGCATCGACAGACTGGTCCCGGTGTTGAACGACGAGCACAATTTCGTGCGCGCATTCGCCGCCGCTTCCATCGTCCGCATCTGCGCTCGCGGCGGCGAGCCCGGCAAAGTTACAACAGATCCCGTAGTGATCCCACAAACAACGAAGAGACCTTAGAACCCCAATATCCTTTGCCGTAAGGTCCCGATGACATCGAATCGGCCCTTCTTCAGATCGTGCGCGGCGCCCTCCAGAGATACAAGCTCCGCGGGCGCCGGGATCAACGTCAAGGCAGCCCGCATCTCGTCTGTCGAACCGAAATCGTCCCGTGTCCCGTGTACAAAAACCGCGGGCGTGCGCAGCTCCGGAAAATGCGCGGTGCGGGATTTCTCGGGGTGACCCGGCGGATGCAGTGGATACGAAAGCAGCAACAGCCCATCCACCAGTCCTGGCTCTTCAGCGGCCAGCATCGTCGCCTGCCGGCCCCCATACGAGTGGCCGCCCAGATAGAGTTTTCCACTCACCTTGCCACGCATTTCAAGCACAGCCTCACGCAAACCCGCGCGATCCGCCGCCGCTCCCGAGGGGTGAGGCGGCCCCCCGGGCCTCTTCTGCCGAAACGGCAAATTGTACCGGTGAACCAGCACGCCCGCCTCACAAAACGCTTCGGCGACCGCGATCAGCAGGGGCGCATTCGCGTTGCCTCCGGCTCCATGCGTCAGCACGAGACCAGCCCCGCCCGAATGCTTTGGTTCGTGAACGAAATCCATCAGATGAGGAATAACATAATAGGAAACGATGTGCCGCAGCATTAAAGTACTTCGCCGCCCGGAGGCTCCCGCCACAACCGGCGAAGTGACCGCCGCTTCGCTTCAGTTCGTCCGAAAAGTGAGCGGATTCCGCGCGCCTTCGAAGGCGAATCAGGCGGCTTTCGACTACGCGGTTGCGGAGATCGCGCAGATTACAGAACGGCTGCTACAGCAGATTCAAAAAGGAAAAACAACATGACCGTTGTCGAAGAAATCGTTGATGTAGCCACTCCCACAGGCCCCATGCGCTGTCTGCTCACGCGTCCCGCCGCCGGGGGCCAATATCCGGGTTTGCTGTTGTTTTCCGAAATTTTTCAAATCACCGGCCCTATCCGCCGCACCGCAGCCGTGCTCTCCGCCAATGGATACGTGGTGATCACCCCGGAGATTTATCACGAATTGGAAGCTCCGGGCACAGTGCTCGCCTATGATGCAGCCGGGGCCGACGCCGGCAACGCCCACAAGATCGCGAAACCTGTGGACGCCTATGATGCCGATGCCCGGGCCGCGCTTGACCATTTGAAGACACGCGCCGAATGCACGGGGCGTCTGGGCGTTATGGGAATCTGCATCGGCGGCCACCTTGCGTTTCGCGCCGCTATGAATCCGGACGTTCTGGCAACCACCTGCTTTTACGCGACCGACATTCACAAAGGCAGTTTGGGGCATGGGTTGAAAGATGGTTCGCTGGAACGCGCGGGTGAAATCCGCGGGGAACTTTTGCATATATGGGGCAGGCAGGATCCGCATGTGCCGCTGGAAGGCAGGGTCAACATCCATGCCAGCCTGGAGGAAGCCGGCGTCAATTTCCAGTGGATAGAAGTGAATGCGCAACACGCTTTTTTGCGCGACGAAGGGCCGCGCTACGATCCCGTTCTGGCGCACCTTTGCCTCAATTTCGCGCTCGAACTTTTCCATCGCCGCCTTCACGGGGGAGACTCTACCGGCAGTGGCTCGGCCAACATTGGAAATCACTAAACGGACATAATCGATGAACGCCGATAAAGCGAGATGGTTCGCCATTTCGGTCACGCCACGCAAGGAAAAAGTGACCGCCCAGACTCTTCGGGCGAAAGATTACGAAGAGTTTCTGCCTCTCTATACGGTTCGCCGGAATTGGTCTGACCGCGTAAAAGCCGTGGCTCTCCCGCTGTTTCCGGGATACGTGTTCTGCCGCTTCGACCCCGAGTTTCGGTTGCCAATTCTCAAAATCCCGTCGGTGAATCAGATCGTCGGTTTCGGCAAGACTCCGCACCCCGTGGAGGATGCGGAGGTGGATGCATTGCAGAGGATTTGCAAAACCGGAGTTCAGGCTGTCCCGTGTCCATACATGACGGTCGGGGCGAAGGTCACGATTCTGCAGGGTCCGCTCAAAGGGCTCGAAGGGATCATGATGGAACCCAAAGAGACCAGGCTCGTAGTCTCGGTGACGCTGCTGCAAAGGTCCGTTTCGGTGGAACTCGATCGTGAATGGATCTCGCCGCGCCGCACCTACACGGAATTAGCCAAAAGCTGAAAAGGTCTTTCCGGGCCACGCACCCAAAAAGGGACAGATGCTTTTCGGGCATTACACGGTCTTGGTGAGGCCCCCATCGACATCGATCAATGACCCATGTAGCAACCGGCCATGCGGCGACAGAATAAACGCAATCAAAGCGGCAACATCTTCGGGGTCCCCAACCTTCGTGATCTTCTCGCCGCGCACAAAGATGTCGAGAGCCGTTTCCGCATCCACGCCGTGTTCCGCCGCGGTTTGAGCCAGCCGCTTTTCGAACCGCGCGGTCTTCACGGGTCCCGGGTTGACGCAGTTGACCTGCACGCCCTCCTTCAAACCCAAGTCCGCCAGCGCCTTCGTGAACGAGAGCAGCGCCGCATTCACTGAGCCGCCGATTGTAAACTGCGCGCCGGGTGTCCGCCCGCCCGAGCCCGCAATGGTGACCAGCGCCCCCTTGCTCGCCCGCAGATGGGGCCACGCCGCGCGCGCAAGCCGGACGGCGCCAAAGAGCTTCAGCGCATACCCATCCATCCAGTCTTCTTCCGTCAGCGATTCGAAATCGCCGCGCTTCGTCGCTCCCGCGTTGTTCACCAGCACGTCGATTGCGCCGTAAGCCGCCAACGCCGCATTGACCACGGTCTGGCCCGAATCCGGCAAACGCAAATCAATCGGGACCACGCAGGCCCCTCCGATCGCCGCCGCCGTATCTTCCAGTAATGCTTCATCCCGCGCGCAGAGAACCAGCTTCGCGCCGTCAGCCCCTAAACGCGCCGCAATGGCCCGTCCGATTCCACGATTCGCCCCGGTTACGATTGCAATCATTTGAAAATCTCCCTTAATGCGGCGCGATCCGCATCGGAAATTCCGGAGTGCTTCGGAATATCCGCGCGCGTTTTCAACAAGCGCCGGTACCTCTCGAAATATTCAGCGATGTCACCACCGTAGCGAAATGTATACATGATGTCCGCAAATAAAGCAGTGTGCTCCAGCCCCAGCGCATGTCCCGTTTCATGCACGCAGGTCAGATACACGATGGTGTCCCGCAACAGCCGGTCGTCCCGGGTAGCCAGAGCAATATCGCGGCCCAGCATCCTCGTGTCGGGCAGAACGTAGATCACCGCGCCGCGAACTCCGTCGACTTCGATGGGCTGCGTCTCCCCATAAAGACTGCCCTGACCGTTCGCCCAATGCAGGCGAATTCGCGCATGCGCCTCGGTATCGCTCTTGCGAAATACCACTTTGCCGCCCGATTCGCGCTGCCAGGTTTCAAACGCCCACCGGCCCAATTCAGGATCGCCCGCCTCGCATCCGGTGGACTTCGCAGCCTCCGGCGGGCACGCGTCGATCCACCAGGTATAAACGTCCGCGCGCAAACCCGCCACGCCCCACGCAAGCAAAATCAGAACCCGAATTGTCACTGGGGATATTCTACGAGAGTGTTTCGTAAAATCCTCATTGCCAATCGCGGCGAGATCGCTCTGCGCGTTATCCGCACCCTCCGCGAGATGGGTATCCGCTCTGTCGCGGTCTACTCGGATGTCGATCGAAGCGCTCTGCACGTGCGCAAAGCGGATGAAGCCGCCCGCATTGAAAACTACCTGGATATAGCGGCGGTAATTGAAGCCGCCCGAACGCATGGGGCTGATGCGATTCACCCCGGCTACGGCTTCCTGAGCGAGAATCCTCGTTTCGCCAGGGCTTGTGAAGATGCGGGTATTACGTTTATCGGCCCATCTTCCCGCTCCATTGAGTTAATGGGATCGAAGACAGAAGCCCGTCGCGTCGCGCAGGAAGGCGGCGCCCCCATTGTGCCGAGTGGCGACACAGCTGGGTTTCCTGTGATGCTGAAAGCTGTTGCCGGCGGCGGCGGCAAAGGGATGCGCCGCGTCGATCGTCAGGAAGACTATTCCTCCGCGTATGAAGCTGCCTCAAGCGAAGCCCTGAGAGCTTTCGGCGATGGCCGTGTTTATGCGGAAAAGCTGATCCGGAACGCGCGCCATATCGAAATCCAAATCTTCGGAGACAAGCACGGTAACCTGGTGCATTTGGGAGAGCGTGAATGCTCGGTGCAGCGACGTCATCAGAAGGTGATCGAGGAATCTCCGTCCCCGTTGATTGCACGAATGCCGGACCTCCGCCGCCGTATGGGAGAGGCCGCCATCAAAGCCGCCCGCGCCGCGGGCTATTACAATGCGGGCACGGTGGAATTCCTTGCCGAAAACGATGGAAATTTCTACTTCCTCGAAATGAACACAAGGCTGCAAGTGGAGCACCCCGTGACAGAGCTCGTTACGGGGCTTGATTTGGTTAGGCTTCAGATTGAGGTAGCCGCGGGCGCCGCTTTGCCCTTCAGACAGGAAGACGTGGCACTTCGCGGCGCAGCAATAGAGTGCCGCATCTACGCCGAAGATCCGGCAAACAATTTCCTTCCTTCGCCCGGCAGGATTCAGCAATTGGCTGAACCATCGGGACCAGGGGTGCGTCTCGATTCCGGCATATATCCGGGGTGGACGGTGCCCGTCGATTATGATCCGATGCTCTCGAAACTGAGTGTATGGGCCGACACCAGAGAGCACGCGATCGAACGAATGCTGCGGGCGCTGGGCGAGTATCGTGTGGACGGAATCAAAACGAATATATCGCTGTTCCAAACGATCCTCAACGACGCCGCCTTTCGCCGCGGCGATCTGCACACCGGCTACCTCGATCAACTGCTCGCGAACGGCATGAGCTTTGAAAAACAACCGCCGCCAGGCTACGAAGAGATTGCGATAGCCGTTTACGCCACGCGCAAAAAGCCCCCTACGCCGCAGCCGCCATCCGCTTCCGCATGGAAGATATCGGGACGCGCGGAGATGATGCGTTGAACATAGTGGAAACCGAACCGGGGGTGTACTCGGTGCTGCTCAATGGCGCATCTTACGAAGTGCGTGTGCTGGGCGATGAGGTCATGGTTGACGGACACGTGTTCCATCTTGCGTCCGAAGATCCGCGCCAGTGGAAGCGCTCATCCGGCGCGGCAGGTTCCGCCGGCCAGGTCCGAATCACTGCTTCTATGCCGGGCAAAATTATCCGTGTTTTGGCGGCCGCGGGCGATGAAGTCACGGCAGGGCAGGGAATAGTGGTGGTGGAAGCCATGAAAATGCAGAATGAGCTAAAGAGCCCGCGCGCCGGGCGAGTCACCGCCATTAAAGTTCAGGAGAACGACAGCGTAACCGCTGGAGCAGTTCTCGCGATCATCGAATGAGACTGCTCCAGTCGGAAACCGGATTTTGAAATCGGCCAAGTGTGAAACGTGCTAGATATTACATGCCTGGCCTGGCCGCCTTGCAGGTTCGCCGCGCACGGTATTTTTCGGTCCAGGAACGTCGATGTTAATGTCTTCCTGATACCCTATATGAAGTTCCATACTTCCCTGCCGCATGTCGTCCTTTGGCGGTTGCAGGTTACCCGCTGGTCCGCCGGCATTAGCAAATTAGCGGTTAAGGACATTACTTTTGAATCTCGTCAACGTCAATTCCGGCTTCGCCGGTCAGGGAAACGGGCTCAGCATTCCGGAGGGCATTCGTGTCCATTTAGTGAATCCCAGCGACATGTCGTTCGGCACGGCGGTAATCACGCCGCGATGGCTTTTCGTGCTCGCCGCGGCGACGCCGGAGGCATTTGGGGACCCGGTGATCTGCGATGAGACCCTGGAGCAACTCGCTCCGGAGGCTATTCGCAAGGGCGATATCGTCGGAATCGGTATTCATACAGGAAATGCCCTCCGCGGCTACGAGGTAGGCAAACTTGCCCGCGCGCTGGGCGCGTGGGTGGTCTACGGCGGGATTCATGCGACGCTCTTTCCTGAAGAGGCAATCGAACTGGGTCAAGGGCACGCCGTGGTCAAAGGTGACGGAGACATCGTGTGGGGCGAGGCTCTTTACGACTGCATCCGGGGCAATCCTCAAAAGATCTATGATGGCGGCCGGCTCGATGCCGATAAATTCGTGGCCGCACGGTGGGACCTGATGCCGCCGTCGAGCTACATGTGGGCGTCGGTCCAGACAGTTCGCGGCTGTGCCAAGCACTGCTCATTCTGCTCTGTTTGGCGAACTGACGGGCAGAAGCCGCGGCAGCGCGCGTCGGACGGCGTGATCCACGAAATCGTTGAACTACGGCGCAAGGGTTTCCGTTTCATCGCGCTTGCCGACGACAATTTCTACCCCGTTACGCTGACCGATTTGCGGCTTGCGCGCCAGCAGGGTAATGATGCCAAAGTTGCGCAGTTGCAGGCCATTCGCGATGAGCGATTCACGCTTATGGAACGGCTGGCCGATTTGCCCCCTGACATGATCTTTTTTACCCAGATCACTATGGAAGCCGCGGAAGACATCGATTTTCTCGATGCCATGCGGAAAGCCCGCATCCGGGGCGCGCTGGTTGGAGTGGAGGCCGTTACCGCCGAAGGACTGAAAAACGTGTTCAAGGATTTCAATTATTCGGGCGATGGCCTTGTGAAGCAGCTTCAAACGTTCAAAGATCACGGCGTGCATGTGCTCGGCTCGTTCATCTTCGGTTTGCCTTCCGACCGTCCGGACACCTTTCAGGCAACCGCGGACCTGGCAAAAAAAGCGGGAGTGACCTTTGCGCAGTTTGTGATGATGACACCGTTTCCTGGCACGGTGGATTTTCAGGGTTGGGAAAAGCGTCAGGCAGTAGATCCGGAAATGGTCGGCGGAATTCCGATCACCCGCTATTGGCTCATTCCGGCATCGATGCGGCCTAAAATGTTCACGCCGCATCCGGTCATGAGTTCCGATGAAATCCGCGAACGCACGCAGGGCGTGTGGGACAGCTTCTATAGCTATAGTTCCGTGTGGGCGAGATCGGGGTGCGTGAAGTCGCTTAAATCGCGGCTGGCCTTTGTGTTGATTTCGCGGCTCTACCGTCAAATGTACGCGAAGACCGGAATCTCGACTGACAGCGCCAGAAAGAAGAAATCGAACTGGGCGGCGCGGCAGCTTGTTAAGCCGCTTCGTTATCTTTTTCTGGCGAAGCCCATGCCGGAATTGCAGGTGCCGGAGCATAAATCCGCACGGCGCGCGGTGGTCGCGGCGGCAGGACGCGCGTAGCCGCGGAACTCCGGTCGCTGCGCGACGCTATTTCTTTGGTTTCGAGTGGCTCACGGACGTGTTCCAGCTTTCGTGAGGCCGGTTGAGCAGAGCTTGCGCCATCTCAACGCGGGCGAACAACGCGAGGTCGCGATCCGGTATTTGGGCCAGCAAAGGTTCGGCATCAATGCTCATCAGCTTTGTGGCGGTGATTACGGCACGGCGGTATGCGTTCGTCGACGGCCACTCGTCGCGCAGGGCTTCATTGGGAGAATCGGAATCGGAATCAGCCTTGTACAGTTCCGCGCTGTCCGCGAGGGAATGGCCGATCGCCTCCCACGCGAGTTTGTCATCGCCCGCGCGGTGCGCAGCTTCGGCTATGTTGTTCCAACTGCCGGCGCGGGTCTGGGGGTCTTTGATGTCTTTGATTCCGTCAATGCACTCGCCGATGATAGCTTTTGCCGTGGTGGCGTCAAGCGAGCCCGCGGCAGCGGCGATTCTGGTAAGCATGTCAAGGCGGCGTCCAGCAACGGGAATGGTTTTCGCGAGGTCAATGGCTTTCGTGAGATCTTTCTTCTGAAGAGCGGAGGAGGCCTGTTCCGCGATGGTGTTCGCCATACCTTCGAGAGCCATCTGCCGCTGCAAGCCGGGGTCGGGCCGGCCCGTCCCGGAGGTGCCGGAGCGGTTCAGGTTATCTCCCATACCCAGACTGCCTTCCGGAAATTTTTCGAGGACAGACGCCAGTTCCTGATGTGATTCGAGAATCTCATTTGCGCGCTTGGGGTCTATGGCTCGCACCACATGCATGAGATCGAACAGCGCGGCGTCCTGACGGCTGTGCAGGTTGGCGGTGCCCTTTTCACTTGAGAAGGTCACGCTCAGAAATTCATCGGACTTGTCATTCAGGATATTTTCGATGACGGAGCCGAGAGCGGTTTGAACCATGGACTGCGGCAGTTCTTTCCAGCGGCGCGCGAGAAATTCAGCGAAATCGCGATTTGGCCGCAAGGAATAGGCGGACATCGCGTAGGCGAAGATGGAGAGCCGCCGGTTATCCTCAGGCGGAAGTTTTTCAAACACCTGGCGGGCGGCTGCAAACGGATACGGGCCAGTGACACCCACGCTGTTGATGAGATCGATGGCGGCGTCAAACTGCTGCTTCGCGAGAAGCTTTGAGAGTACCGCGGTAAGTGCCTGTTTGCGGGGGTCGCCGCGTTCGTCGGACGCAAGCTGAATGCGTTTGAGCATGTCGATTGCGTCCGGAAGGCTCAGGGATGCGGTTGCTGAAGCAATGCGCGCCTGGAGGCTTGCGCGGCGCGTGTCTGCGGTGGGCGGTATCGCGGCCGTGGAGGCGAAGGCCTGGCGGAGGTATTCCAGTGCCTTCTTACTGTCGAAAAGATCGTAGCTCTGGCCGACATACAGCAGAGCGGCGGCGGCGACCTCCGGCTGCGCGCCCGCGGCGGTTTCCACCACGCCGTCGAGAAGTTCGCGCGCCTTCTCGCGGGGAGTCGGGCGGACGGGCCTTTTTGCGCCGGCGTCAGTTGCCTGAAACGCAAGCGCGGGAATTGCGAGCAATGCAATTAGCCATTTCATTTGTTTGCACTCCTCAACAGGTTGTATTGTGACACCAAAAGCTCGCATTGCGTCAGAGCGCGTCCGGCGGTTTTGCGGAGGAATCGCCTACCATGTATTTACTAAACCAGTAAAGCTGCCAGTTCAGGCTTTCCACGATGTGCTTCGGCTCTCCAGTGCGCGTCAAATTGTGATTCTCGCGCGGGAAAATCACCAATTCCGCAGTCACTCCGTAGTGCTTCAGGGCGCGGAACCATTGCTCGCCCTGTTCGAGCGGCACGCGGTAATCGTTGTCGGAATGCAACACCAGCGTCGGCGTTTTGACGTTCCCGGCGTACTTGAGCGGCGACGCATTCCAATACTGATCGAAGTCGTCGAACAGGAAGCCTTTGAAGTCGTCCTCATGGCCATAAGCGCCGTCGCGCGTGCCGTCATCGCTGATGAAATTCGATATGCCGCGAAGCGTTACCGCGGCCTTGAACCGGTCGGTGTGGCCAACGATCCAGTTTGTCATGAAGCCGCCGTAGCTGCCACCCGTAACGCCCAAACGATCCGTATCGATCCAGGGGTTCGCCTTGATGGCGGTATCCACGCCCGCCGTTACATCCGCGTAATCCATGCCGCCCCAGTTGTTCACGATGCCGTGTTCGAACTGCTCGCCATAGCCTGTTGAGCCTCTGGGATTGCAGAAAAAGACGGCCCAGCCCTTCGCCGCGTAGACCTGGAATTCGTGATACCAGTCGACGCCGTATTGGCCTGCGGGTCCTCCGTGAACGCTTAGCACCATGGGGTATTTCTTCGCAGGGTCGAAGCCCGGAGGCTTGACCAGGAAGCCGTCAATACTCAAGCCGTCGGTGCTTTTGTAAGGCAGGCGCTCGATGGAGGCCAAATCCAGGTCGGCCCATAGTTTCGCATTGAGGTGAGTCAGTTGGCGTTCGTTGGAGCCATCGGGATTTGATATGTAGAGGTCGTCCAGGTGGCGGAAGTCGTTCGCAAGGTAGATCATGCGCCCCACCTTTTGATTGATGTCGTAAGCACGGACCGCGCGTTCTCCGGTGGTGACGGGGTGGGCTGCGCGGGATGTGAGATCTACCCGAAATATATGGTGCAGGCCCTTCACTCCGGCCTCGAAACGGATCTCTTTCGGGGAGACCCAGTTGAGTGATGTGGGTATGAGGTCGAGGCCATCCACGGCCAGTTTCGAGTCGCCTCCGGTAGAAGGGGCGACGTATAGCCTGGGCATTTCGCGGCGTTTGGTCTCACCGGTGAAAACGATCTGGCTGCCGTCGGGAGACCAGCGCGGCTGCGTGTCGTCGAAAAGGTGATTCGAGATCTGCTGCAGACCGCCGCCGTAAGCGTGGACTACCCAAACATCTTTATTGTGGCCGGCATCGTATTCCTTGCCCGTTCGATCCGATACGAAAGCGATCAGTTTGCTGTCCGGAGACCACTGAGGATCGAGGTCGTTCCAGTCGTCACCTTTCGTGATTTGCTCGCCTTCGCCATTGCCCGCGTCGATCACCCAGATGTGATTGCGCTTATCGTCGTTCCAGCCGGTGTCGTTGAACTTGTACGAGATGTGAGTGTAGTGGCGGACATCGCTCTTGCGCTTGCCTTCGGGAATTTCGTCGCTCGGGCCTGTGCGACTGAGGGCCACGAATTGTTTACCGTCGGGCGACCACTGGATGGCGCTGACGCCGTTCTTAATATGGGTTAGCTGAAGGGCTTCGCCGCCAGCCATAGGCAGAATATAAATTTGCGGGTGCGAGCCCTCCTCCGTATTGCGATTAGAGAGCAGGGCAAGTTTGGCGCCGTCCGGACTCCAGCGCGGGGAATTGGAATCGAGGCCTTCGGCGGAAAGGCGTCGCGCGGCCGATTTTCCGTCGGTTGCGACAAGCCACACTGACGATTGCCGTCGGTTTTTGCTTTCGTCGACGGTAGTAAGCACATAGGCTACCGACCGGCCATCGGGCGAGAGGCGCGGGTCACTAATGTTCTCAAACGCGAAGTAGTCTTCGGGCGTGATGCCTCTCTTCGCGAACCCGCAAACAGAGAGTAAGAGCACGAGGGCGAGGGATCGCGCGTGTAGCTTCATACCTATTTAGTCTATTCGTGCGCACCGGATTGCACTGGTTTTCGCGGATACGGGCGCGTGCGGGCGCGAGAGGAAAGGCGTGACTTCCAGGTTGTATAGGGGCAAATCAGAAAGTGAAAATGGATTGCTAAGCGGCGTGGGACTTAACCCATTCGTCTTCCCACTTTTTGATTTGCGCGTCGTACTCCTCGATTTCCCGCGGGGTGACGTGCAGATACTGTTTGTCAATATCCTCAGCGGTTTCAACAGCGTATTTCAGACGGCAAACGGCGACGCGCGAGCACCAGGTATCGCTGATCGTACGGCCGGTTCGCTTCGCATAGGCAACCAGATCCGCATGATTCAGCGCAATCACGCGCTTAAGCCGCTCTTCGCCGCTTTCGAGGATGAAACAGACATCCACAGTGTCGGCGTGGCGAATCGAGATACCTGTTTGCAGATATTTAAAGAGGACATGCCACGTGCGGCCAAAGGGGTCGGGACCGAGTTGGAAATCGCGGAAATTTTCCATGAACACTGATTTTACAATGCTATGTTCTCTTTTCAACGGAGGTGATGCTTGTCTGACTTGAGGCTCCGCCCTGAATCGGTTTTTGAAGCCGCACCGCACTCCCGCCGTTGCCGCAATGGCCGTAACTAAGTCTGCGGCCCGGGTTGAGTTGCTCGCGTTCACACCGTGGATGAAGCGAGGTCGATGCGGGGTTCCGGTCCCGGGCGGATTACGCCGGTTAACCCCCCAAGTTTCCGGAATTTCCTAAGCCGGGGTGTTACTTTATCTGGCGGAGGCTCGTCATTCCCGGAAGGCCTTTAAGGCCAGATCGCCCACAAAGAAATAAACGATGAGACCGGTTAAACATTTTCTATCTCTTTATGGAATAATACTGATTGCCTGACGAGTCAAAGCACCGCGATCTAACAGATGAAACCCGGTTGCGCGCTGTGGTCGAAACAGCCGTTGACGGCGTCATTCTTATCGATGCCCGGGGATCCATTCTCATGTTCAACCCGGCATGCGAGCGGCTTTTTGGGTACGCGGCGGCCGACGTCATCGGACGAAACGTCAAGATGCTGATGCCGTCGCCCTTTCACGAAGAGCACGATCAGTATCTCGACAATTATCACCGCACCAGCGAACGGAAAATCATCGGCATCGGCCGCGAAGTTGTGGGGCGAAAGCGGGACGGATCCACCTTTGCGATGGACCTCTCGGTGGGCGAGGCGGAACAGGAAGGCGAATCGATTTTCGTCGGAGTGATTCACGATCTCACGGAGCGCAAGCGAACCGGGCGCGTGATGAAAGAGAGCGCCGCCCGGCTCAGCGCGGTGGTGGAAACGGCGGTGGACGGCGTCATTTTGATCGATTCCCGCGGCATGGTGCTGATGTTCAATCCCGCGTGCGAAAGGCTGTTTGGCTACGATTCCGCCGAAGTGGTCGGCCAGAACGTGAAGGCGCTGATGCCCGCGCCATTTCACGATGAGCACGACCAATACCTTGAGAATTACCACACGACGGGGGTTAAAAAGATCATCGGTATTGGCCGCGAAGTAGTGGGAAGGCGGAAGGATGGGTCAACGTTCCCGATGGACCTTTCGGTGGGTGAGGCTAAGCAGGAAGGCGAGTCGATTTTCGTCGGCATCATTCACGATTTAAGCGACAGAAAGCGCACCGAGGAACAACTGGTTCAGGCGCAGAAGATGGAAATGGTTGGCCAGCTTTCGGGCGGGATCGCTCATGATTTCAATAACCTTCTGACGGTGATCATCGGAAATGCGGATCTTCTGGGGGAAAAGCTTAAACCGCGCCCGGATCTCAAACAGTATTGCGACACGATTATGGGGGCCGGTGAACGCGGGGCCGAACTGACGCGCAGGCTGCTCGCGTTTAGCCGCCGCCAGGATTTACAGCCCACCGTAATCGATTGCAACGAACTTGTTCGGGGGATGCAAATCCTTCTTCGCCGCACGCTCAGGGAAAACATAGAGATTCGCAGCTCCCTGGAGTCGCACCTGGTACTTGCCTTTGCGGATCCGGCGCAGCTCGAATCGGCGATCCTCAATCTTGCCCTGAATGCGCAGGACGCCATGCCGGATGGCGGTGTTTTGACAATCGCGACCAATAACGCGCTGCTGGATCAGAGATACCAGGACGATCACCCTGAAGTTGTCCCGGGCACGTACGTCCTGATCGCCGTTACAGATAATGGCCACGGGATGTCACCGGAGACCACTCACAGGGTATTTGAGCCGTTTTTCACCACCAAAGAGGTCGGAAAAGGCAGCGGTCTCGGCCTCAGCATGGTCTATGGGTTTATCAAGCAATCGAGCGGGCATGTTGCGATTTACAGTGAGAGACTGCTCGGAACGACGGTGAAGCTTTATCTGCCGGTGGCCAAGTCCACTACTGCTATCTCCCTCGAGGAGCCGGCGATTGAGGCGGATGCTCCGCGCGGCTTCGAGACCGTGCTGGTGGTTGAGGACGACTCATTCGTTCGGGGATATGCGGTGGGAAGTCTGGAGAGCCTGGGGTATAAGGTGATCACCGCAACGGACGGGCAGGAGGCCCTCGCCAAATTGAGTAAGCACGGGACTGCGATAGATGTGTTGTTCAGCGATATCGTGATGCCCGGCGCCCTTAGCGGGTGGGAACTTGCTCACCGCGCGCAGGGCGAGATGCCCGGGCTTCGGGTGCTGCTCACCTCCGGATATCCGCTCGAGACGACCCGAGCGCAGTTTCGTCCCAACCTCCGCATGGTGATCCTTAATAAGCCATATCGAAAAGCTGAGCTTGCCAGACGACTGCGGGAGATTCTGGATACGTGACGTGCTTGCTAACAATTCATTTCATCAGAACGTCTTCCAGGGTATCCGCAAGAATGAAATTATCGAAGTAGATCGTGTCTGTAGAGGGGCGATGCGGGCTCCGATGAATTCCCGGCTGACAGAAATAAACCGCTTCAGGGCCTTTGGTTTTTAGCTTCCGGTCGAGCACCAGCGCGCCATCGAGCCAGAGCCGCGTGTTCCCTTTTTCTTTATCCTCTGACCAATGGATGTGCATGGCGAGTTGGTGCCACTTGCCTGTGGTGAAGTCGGCTTCCCACTCCGTGCCGTTGCGACCGAGGTTCCCTGTGCCGTACTTGATGAGCGTGCCGCCGCCGGCTTTCGGCTCAACCCACCAGGTCATCACGTTGTCGTATTTCGGCGGCGGGTTTCCTTCCCAATAGAAAAAGTTGTCACGGTCCTTTGGCGGCTCGGCCATATACAGATAGAACGACATGTAGGTGTCGGAGCCTTCTTCGACAGTGATCCTCGGTCCGCCGATCTGCACGCGCATTTGCTGGGCATTGAACACGTCGTCTTCATGGATGGTGAATTTGCCCGCGTACTTTCCCTGCTGAACAATGTCGGTTACGATCTGGATGTTTCTCGCGGACGCATTCTGGCTTCCGGTGCCCGTCTTGGTCCACTCGCTCAGGTTACCGGTTTCGAAATCGGCCCGGAAGATTACCTTAGCGTAGGCCGAACCAAAAACGAAGAGTGTCAAAGGTAACAAGCGCCTGAAGAGAGTTCTTGCCTTCCACAATGCCAACATTCGTCTGGATTCTCCGGGCTGGGAATGTATCCCGGCTCCCAGTGTGACATTCTTCGGAGTCTGGACGGCCTTTGTTTTGCAGCGCGATAGCTGGATGGCGAGCACAATTTGGAAAGGTCATATCACGTTCGGGCTGGTGAATGTTCCTGTGCGTTTGCAAAAGGCCGCCAGAAAGGAACGGATTCCGCTCCGATATGTCAGCAAGGCTCCGAGGACGGAGGCTCCGAAGACAGAGGCTCCGAAAACGGCTCCCGACGCTCAGGCCGAAGAAGAAGAACCGGAGTCGCTTGAAGGGCCTGATGAGACCTCAGCCACAAAGCCCGTTGCCACGCCGGGTCGCATGGAAGGCTCGGAGCCGCCGATTGCGATCTCACGGATCAGGCAGTCGGTCGTTACCGCGGAGGGTGGCGAGCCTGTGCGGCCCCACGACCTCCTGAGGGGCTACGAAATAGAACCTGAAAGGTTTGTTACATTCCGCAAGGAAGAACTTCGGCAGCTGCGGCCGGCAACTTCCGCCACAATGGAGATCGTCCGATCGGTCAGGCTGGCAGAGATCGATCCGATATTTTTCGAGACATCTTACTACGTTGCGCCGGATCCGGCGGGCGAGCGCGCATATGCGCTCCTGGTGGAGGCGCTGCGGCAAAGCGGATACGTGGCGCTCGCGAGAATGGCCATGCATGGCCGGGAGCACGTGGTGATTCTGCGGTCGGGCCAAAAAGGACTAATCGCGCACACCATGTACTACGTCAACGAAGTGCGAAGAGAGAACGAATACCCGACCGACGTAAGTCAAATCAATCCGAAAGAACTTCAGCTTGCCAAAACACTCCTGGCAGCCATAGCGGGTGACTTCGCCCCGGAGGAATTCAAGGATCGGTATCTCGAAGGAGTGCGGGACCTGATTGCAACCAAGGCCAACCGGAAGGAAGTTGCCATGGCCGGGCAGACTACCTCCGCGGAGGCTCCCGAGAGTGTTCCCGTTATCGACATAATGGACGCGCTGAAGAAGAGTTTGGAACTTAAGAAGCCGGCGGCCAGCGAACAGAAATCGGCCAGACACGGAAAACAGTCGGAACCGAAGAGCGGCGCCCGAAAGCGAACAGGCTAGAGCTTCATGAGGCCACTGACCGAACAGATTATTTATTTGCTGGTAATCGCGATCCCCATTTCTTCCATAACGTGGACAATCACGCATGAGGAGGTATTTCGCGAGCCTCGGGAGTGGTGCGTGAATCACAGCAAGACATGCCGCAAACTGCTCGCGCGGAAGTTCTTTTATGTCTTTACTTGTGAATATTGTTTCAGCCATTACGTAACCGCGGCCTTTCTCATCATCACGCGCTTCAAGCTCTTGTTGGGTGACTGGCGCGGCTATTTACTGGCGGGCTTCTCGCTCGTGTGGGTCGCGAATTTCTATATGAGCATTTTCGGCCGGGTTCGGCTGGAAATTAAACGCGAGCGTATCGAGATCGATGAGAAAGCGAGGGAACAACCCAAGTCTGTATCGCGGTGACGGGATTTCGGCTCGCTTTCCAGCCGGATTTGCTGCCCCACATCAATGGACTTTCTCAAAAGCAGGGACTCTGAAAAACAGGAGCTCAGGCGACAAAGTCCAGAGGTGAGTTTGTTGTCCTTCGCGGCTCCAGACGCGTCCTAACATCCCCTAAAGCTATAACTAAACTAGCGATGGATCTCAAAATTACGGTGCTCGGTTCCGGCACCAGTTCCGGAGTTCCCACTATCGGCTGTTCCTGTGCGGTTTGCCGCTCCGCGGATCCGCGCGATAACCGGCTTCGGCCGTCGGTTCTGGTCCGCCATGGCGACCGAAATATCGTGATCGACACGACGCCGGATTTTCGCGAACAGGCTCTGCGCGCGCGGATGGAGCACCTCGATGCCGTCGTTTACACCCACGCACATGCCGATCACATCCTGGGCCTCGACGACATTCGCCCGTTCAATTACCGGCAGCGCGCGCGTATCCCCCTCTTTGCGAGCGCTTCGACGTTTGCGGTAATCCGTCGCATTTTCGATTACGCGTTCGACGAGCGCGAGCACTCATCCACGGTGCCCAAACTTGAAGTCAACCTGATTACGGAAGCGCCTTTCGACGTGCTGGGCCTGCAATTCGAGCCCATTCCGGTGCTGCACGGCAAAGCGACTGTATTTGGGTTCCGCTTCGGCAACGTTGCTTATCTGACTGACCATAGCGAAATCCCCGAAAGCTCCATGCAAAAATTGCTGGGCCTTGACGTCCTGTTCCTGGATGCCTTGCGCCACAAGCCGCATCCGACTCATTCAACCGTCTCCGATTCCATTGTTACCGCGCAGCGCCTGAAAGCCAAACGCACATTTTTCACGCATATCTGTCACGATCTGCCTCACGGCGAGACGGAGGCTACTCTGCCCACTGACATTTTTCTTGCGTATGACGGTCAGGAAATTTTCTCATGACAGTGTTTCGGTCGCTGGCTGAAATTCGTGTGAATCAGGGTAGTGTTGTCGCCATAGGCAACTTTGACGGGGTTCATATAGGTCATCGCGAGATTCTGCGCCGGGTGATTGCCGTCGCGCATGACGGCGGGCTAACCCCAACGGTTCTGACGTTCGATCCGCATCCCGCGCGCGTGCTTGCGCCAGACCGCGCGCCGAGCATGATCATGACAATTGATCAACGGCTTCGGGCTTTCGAGAGAGCGGGAGTTGAAACGACTTTTGTGCTGCCGTTTTCACTTGAGTTTGCGCGCCTTTCACCCGCGGAATTCGCCGGGCAGGTTCTCGTTCAGGCGTTACGGACGAGGTGTGTTCTGGTAGGCGATGATTTCCGTTTTGGTTATAAGCAATCGGGAAACGTGGGGACATTGATTGAACTTGGCCATCGCCTGGGATTTGCGGTGCAGCCGGTAGCGCCCGTCCTGGGCGACCGTGAGCGCGTGAGCAGCACGGCGATTCGTCAGTTGATCTCAAAAGGGCGCGTATCGAAGGCCTGCCGAATGATGGTTGCGCCGTTTGCGCTCGAAGGGGCGGTCGTGCGAGGGTTCGGAATCGGCTCAAAGCAAACGGTGCCGACGCTGAATCTCGCCGCGGAAAACGAGTTACTGCCCGGCACAGGAGTCTACGTCACCCGCACCCGCGATGAAGCGTCCGGGCGGAGTTGGAATTCCATTACAAATGTCGGCTACCGGCCAACTTTTGAGGGCAGGGAATTGACCGTTGAAACTTTTCTTCTCGACCCCGCGCCCGCTTCGGCGCCGGAACGAATTGAGGTGCAGTTCCTTTCGCGCATACGGGAGGAACGCCGTTTCGAAACACCGGAAGCGCTCAAAGCGCAAATTCTTCGGGATGCCGGAGCCGCAATGCGTTTTCACAGAAGACTGACACGCCTGAACGTGGGATAATTTCTGTTCACGTTCAAAATCAAGGAGAACAAATGAGCCTTTCCGCAGGAAAACTGAAGCATATGAACGCACTGTCGAACAGCGCCGGTGTAATCGCAGCTGCCGCGATGGATCAGCGCGGCAGCCTCCAAAAAGGGATCGCCTCGGCTAAAGGCATTCCGGAGGAACAGGTCACCAGCCAAATGATGGAGGAGTTCAAGGTCGCGGTTTCGCGTATTCTCACGCCGCACGCAAGCGCGATCCTGCTTGATCCGGAGTTCGGCCTTCCCGCCGCCCAAGCGCGGGCCTCGAATGCGGGGCTGCTGCTTGCCTACGAAAAAACCGGCTATGAAGCCACCGATGAACACCGTATGCCCGATCTTCTGCCCCATCTTTCCGTAAAGCGGATTGTGGATATGGGCGCCGATTCGGTCAAGATTCTTCTCTACTACACCCCCTACTCGCCCGCCGATGTAAACGACATTAAACATGCTTTCATCGAGAGAATCGGCGCCGAATGCGATGCGTACGATATTCCGTTCTTCTGCGAATTCGTGGGATACGACGTGAACGGTAAGGGCGAGAAGAGTCTGGAATATGCGAAGAAAAAGCCCAGCGTGGTGAAGGGTTCCATGCTGGAATTTTCAAAGCCGCAATACCGCATTGATGTCCTGAAAGTTGAAGTGCCCATCAATCCGACCTATGTGGAAGGGAGTCGCGGGTATAAAGGCCAAGCCGCTTACACCAAGGCGGAAGCGCTGGATCATTTCCGCGATTGCGCCTCCGTTGCGAAGCTTCCGTTCATTTATCTGAGCGCCGGCGTGACCAATGAAGTGTTTATCGAAAATCTGGAATACGCGGCGGAAAGCGGCACGGATTATTCCGGAGTTCTTTGCGGTCGCGCCACCTGGCTCGACGGCGTGAAAATCTATGGCGAGAAGGGGCTGAAAGCGTTGGAAGACTGGCTTTCAGTCAAGGGTGTGGAGAACATCAACGCGGTGAATGAAGCCATTAAGGGCGCGACGTCCTGGAAAGCCAAAGCCGGCGTAGCGTAAGCACATAGAAGAGGGCAGGCGCATTTATCGAAAATGCGCCTGCCCTCTTTTTGCGCCTTTTTGCACTCAATTATCGGTCGTGCGGGTCTTCGAGATACGTGTAACCGTGCAGCCCTTCTTCGTAAAACCGCAGCAGCCGGCCGGATTCTTCATACCCCAGCCGACCCTCGCGAACAGCCTCCTCCACGCATCGCCGAAGCTTCGTGATGAGTGAATCCGTCTTGAACTGCACGTAATCGAGCACTTCACGAACGGTATCGCCCTTGATTACTTCGTCAAGGATCACTTCGCCCGTCGGGCTCAAACGAACGTGTACCGCGTTGGTATCGCCGAACAGATTGTGCAGATCGCCGAGAATTTCCTGATAGGCGCCCACCAGAAAAGCTCCCAGATAATAATCGCGGCCATCGTACTCGTGCAGCGAAAGTGTTCGCTTCACGTCGCGGCGATCGATGAACTGATCCACTTTGCCGTCGGAATCGCAGGTGATGTCGCCGAGCACCGCGTGCCGGGTGGGCCGCTCGTCGAGCCTGTGGATCGGCATGATGGGGAACAACTGCTTGATAGCCCAGCTATCGGGCATGCTTTGGAACAGGGAAAAATTGCAGAAGTAAGTGTCGGAAAGCATGGCATCAAGGCCTTCCAGCTCTTCCGGCATGAAATCCAGTTCTTTGCCCATCTTCTGCACCTTGCGGCAAATCGCCCAAAAGAGATTTTCAGCAATGCAGCGCTGCTCGAGCGGCAGATAGCCCAGGCTGAACAGGTTCAACGAAGAATCGAGAGCCTGCTGCGCATCGTGATAAGCCTCCAGCAGATTGCGGGAATTGACGGAACGGTAAGTCTCCTGCAGATCGATCAGCGGCTGCTCAGGGTCGTACGGCAGTTCTTGCGGAACCTCTTCCTCGCCCAACCCGGAGACTCCCAGAACATTGAACACCAGCACCGAATGATATGCCGCGATAGCGCGACCGCTTTCCGTGATGATGGTCGGGTGCGGCACATTGGTCTCATCGCAGACGTTTTGGGCGTGATAAATCACGTCGTTCGCGTATTCCTGCAGCGTATAATTCACGCTCGATTCGAAATCGGTCTGTGAACCGTCGTAGTCGATGCCCAAACCGCCGCCTACATCTAAAAACTGAAGCCCTGTGGCGCCCGCGCGCCAGAGCTCCGCATAAAGGCGCGCCGCTTCATTCACGGCGCCCTTCACCTGCCTGATATTCGTTATTTGGCTTCCGAGATGAAAGTGCAGCAGCTTCAGGCAATCGGCCATGCCCCATTCATTCAGTTCCTGCAGGGCGCGCATCACTTCTGAGGTGCTGAGACCGAACTTCGAACGGTACCCGCCCGACGACTTCCATCTCCCCGACCCGCGGCTCGCCAGCTTGGCGCGGATTCCAATGGTGGGCCGCACACCCACTCGTTCCGCGTACTTCCGTATCAACGCGAGTTCGGTATACTTTTCAACCACCGGAATGATCTTGCGGCCGATTTTTTGGGCCAGCATCGCCATCTCGATATATTCATCGTCTTTAAAGCCGTTGCAGATGATCGGCGTGTCATTGTCGGCCAAAGCCATCACGGCGAGCAGCTCAGGTTTCGAGCCGGCTTCCATGCCGAATTTGTAAGGCTTGCCGAATTCGAGCACTTCTTCCACCACCTGACGCTGCTGATTCACCTTGATGGGATAAACGCAGCAGTAGGCGCCGTTGTATTTGTGCTCGCGAATCGCCATATCGAAGGCGTCGTGCAGTTCGCCCAGGCGGTGTTTCAGAATGCCCGCGAAGCGAATCAGAATCGGCAGCTGAATTCCACGGAGAACCAGCGTGTCGATCAGTTCCTTGACATCAATGCCCTTCGGCGCTTCCTTCTCCGGATGACACAGGACGTGTCCCTGGTCATTGACAGAGAAATACCCTTTGCCCCAGCTGGCTACATCGAACATCTCACGGGCGTCCTGTGCGGTCCACCTGTCGGTCGGTTCCAGAACTGAGACGCCTTTACGGCCGTTTTTTTCCAACGTTTTCGAATCCTCGTAGATATGATTGCAAACAAAATCGCATACTCGCGCACTTGTGCCGCTGGCACGAACCGCGAAATTTCAGTGTCCTTCGGAATGAGAGCCAGCACAAGAAAAAAGTTCAGCGTGTTTCCGCGGCCGCGATAAAATACCGTTTTCCGGGTGGCAGCCCCACTATTTGCTGCCGCGGGCCGTCGGCGGGTCCGAATTGCGAGATGCGCGGATTCCGGTTCGTCATGTCACGTTATAGACTGACTGAAAGACATGAGCGCGCAATCGGAGAAAGCGTTAGCGAGAGCTGTGAAGCCTGTTCCGGTAATCGCGCGTCCCGACATGTTTCAAAGCCTGGAGGCAGCGTTTATCGCCTTTCTGGAATCGAAATCGCGCCCCGATATTGAGGTGCCTGTGGAGAGACGCGTGTTCCTCACCGTCAGCCAGGCAGTCTCATTCACAGGCCTGCCCCTCTCATATCTGAGAAAGCTGATTGCCGGCGGAACCATTAAAGCCGTGAAAGCGGGGAGGACCTGGCGAATCCCGCGCGCGGAGCTCGAATCGCTTCCGCAAAAGATTGCGCAACTCGCCGTTCCCATGCAGGATTTATCCGCAGCTCAGGAGCGCGATCTGGAAATGAATAAGCTTCGCCGCCAGGGCTTGTTGCCTCCGCCGATATAAGGTACACGATGATGGATTTTGAAAGAGGATGAACTCACAAGGCCAATGAATTTACATGGGAAGATTTGCCTGGTAACCGGCGGTGTGCGCGGCATCGGAGCGGCCACCGCCCTGCGTCTCGCGAAGGCTGGCGCCGATATCGCCGTTCAGAGCCGTGATGCGAATTCAGAGGCGGCGCGCCAAATGAAAACAGCCGTGGAAACGGTCGGCCGGCGTTGCGTTTCACTCGCCGCGGATATGGCGCGTCCCGCTGACGCGGCGCGAGTCGTGGAAGAAACAGTCTCTGGGCTCGGCGGTATTGACGTGGTGATTCACAATGCGGGCGCCGCCGCACCGGGTCCGTTTCTTCAGGTTTCCGAAGAAGTCTGGTATCACGCCTTCAATGTCCATGTGCATGCCGCGTTTCATCTGTGCCGCGCCGCCGTGCCCCATATGATTCCGAAGAAGGAAGGCGCGATTGTTCTGCTCGGTTCCACCGCGGGTCAGCGCGGCGTGCTGGGCGCGGCGGCCTATTCAATTGTGAAGGGCACAATCCCGCAGTTCGCGCGCGTTCTCGCCCGTGAACTGGCGGATCACAACATCCGCGTGAACTGCGTTTCGCCGGGTGTTATCCGGACCCGGTTTCAGGACATGCTCTCGGATGCACAGGTGAAAAACAATCTGGAGAACCGAATCCCGCTGCACAGGGAAGGTACGCCGGATGAAGTTGCGCAGGTGATCGAAGTCCTTGTGACGAACAACTTCATGACCGGAGAGGATGTCGTCGTGGATGGCGGTCTGACCATGCGTATCGCGTAGGAACAACGACCACAATTGAGATTCTTAACGAGTTTTGAGTCTCAAATCAGCGATGCCAGCGTAGCGGCCAACAGGGCCGGTGGCATGACCACCAGACCCAGCTTCAGAAAGCGTCCAGCCGATACGCTGACCCCGTCTCTGCGAAGCGCTACCAGCCACAGAATAGTCGCAAGCGACCCTGTAACGGAAAGATTCGGTCCCAGATCCACTCCAATTAGCAACGCGTTCCTCAAATGCGGCGGAGCAGCGGATGCCGCCATCGCGGCTCCGGTCAGCAAGCCTGACGGCAAGTTGTTCAGCACGTTCGAAAGCACCGCCACACTGATCGAAGCGGCCAACGAGCCTGCCGGTCGAGGCAATCGCGCGATGAGCAGCATTAAACGTTGCCCGTACGCGAGAGTTCCCGCTGCCTCCAGCGCCTGCACAATCACGAATAGTCCGCCCACCAGGGGCAGCACGCTCCAGGAAACGCTTCGAACCACAGGCCATGTGCCCCGCAGACGCGTAGCCGCTAATACCGCAACCAAGGCGGCGGCCAAAGTCCATACACCCAGATTGCGCCCCAGCGCCGATGCCGCAAGCAGCGCCACGCCCGTTCCGCCGATACCGTAAACTACCCGTCTTCCCGGGGCCGTGAGTGGAGTTATTGCGATGTGCGCTTCGATGCCTGATCTCAAAGCGCGCCGCGAGACCAGCCAGAGCATCGCGTACGTCACGGCGATGGACACAACGGAAGGAAGCAGGAACAGTCGCAGCCACGGGAGAAGCGACGGCAGCGACCGACCGTAAATCACCAGATTCGCCGGATTCGAAACGGGCAACACAAAACTGGCCGCATTGGCGACCAGGGCGCACGCGAAAAGGTAGGGCAGAGCCTCGGCGCGCGCCTTTTTCACCGCGGCGTAAACAGCCGGCGTCAGCACCACGGCCGTTGCGTCGTTCGAGAGGAAAACTGTCACCAGGATTCCCACGCCATAAATCAGCGCGAACAATCGCCCCGCCGAACCCGCCGATGAGCGCACGGCCAGTGATGCGAGCCAGTCGAACACACCTTCCTGTCGAGCCACTTCGGAAAGCAGCATCATGCCCGCCAGGAACAGATATACGTCGAGCCCCTTCGCAACCGCCGCCCCGGCATCCGCCACCGGGATCAAGCGCAACAGCACCAGGAGCGCGCCGCCGCCGCACGCCCATATTGCTTCGGGCCATTCCATGGGACGAAGCATGATGCAGACGATCACCGCAAGCGAAATTATCCAGATCAGAATGGCCATCAAGGGTTACGTAGTGAGGGTTTGCGCGCCGAGCCCTTGCCGCGCAAGCCACGGCTCGAGAGCCGGGTCATCAAAGCCGGAGATCAGAAGCGAGATTCCCTGCAAATCTTCGTGCGAAGTGCTCACGCCCACCACCCGCATTCCTGCCGCAACGCCCGCTTCCACACCCGTATGCGAGTCTTCAAAGACCACGCAGAATTGCGGTTCCACGCCCAACTCTTCCGCTGCCCGAAGATAAATGTCGGGATGGGGCTTCGGATTTCGCACCTGATGACCATCCACCGCCACACGAAAGTATTGCCGCAGGCCAGCCTCGTCGAGTACGAAGTTCACGTTCGCGGGTTCCGCATTTGTGGCCACGGCGGCGGGAACATTCCGGTGACGCTCCAGAAATCGCCGCACGCCCGGAACCAGCGAATTGCGAATATCGGGCCGAAGCCTCTCCCGGTAAAGTTCTTCCTTCGCAGCGCCGTGCGCGGAGACTTCCTCGTCCGATAGATCCGATCCGAAAAAATCCTTCACGATCTCGTCGTTTCGCTTGCCGTACATGCGCAATTGCATCTCATCTGTCGTATGGATGCCGTGTAGCCGGTTATATTCGGCCCACACCTCGCGATGCAGAGAATTCGAATCGACGATCACACCATCCATGTCGAACAAGAAAGCACGGATTTCAATCAACGCCAGCGCTCCCGTTGCCGGCGAGTTCGGTCCCGAGCCAGGCAAGGTACGTCGCGGAGCATGCGACCACAGGGATCGCGAGCACCTCCGGCAGTTCATAGGAATGGGCTGCTTCCAGCCTCACGCGCAGCAGCTCGAACAGCTCCCTTGAGGACTTAATGACGAGCAGACATTCGCTCGCTTTTTCTATCTTTCCCTGCCAGCGATAGTAACTGTGAATCTGCGGAATTATGTTGACACAAGCGGCTAGCCGGGCTTCGAGAAGGTCACGCGCGAGCATCTCCGCTTCCTCGGCTGAACCGCAGGTGCTCAAAACAACAATTTTGTCAGTCATGAGTTGATTAGAGGGTCGAACGACTTACCTTTTTCAATCTGTTTTGATACCATTGTCTCTCGAAGCCACCTTGTCGGGCGCACACGAAAGATGAACATTTCCGCCACTCGAGCCATATATGCCGCCGTCGTACTGAGCGGCGTCGTTTATGCATTTGTTGTGTTACGAGGAGAGAATGGAATCCCCGGTTTCCTTGCGAAGACCCATCAGGTGCAGCAACTCGAGCAATCGAATCAAAAGCTGGTGCGCGAGATCGAATTGAAGAAGGACCGCATCCAGCGCCTGCAGGAAAATCCGACCGAGCAGGAGTACGAGATCCGTCAGCGTTTTAAGCTCGCCCGGCCGGGTGAAAAGATCTATATTCTCGACGATCAAAAGAAGTAGGTTGGCTGGCAGTCGTTCGAGGGCGGGATCGGCAGCACCCGCGTGTTATAAAAAAGAGAGCGTTTCCCCTTCCTTCAAGGCCACCCTAGCTCAGTTGGTAGAGCGACTGATTCGTAATCAGTAGGTCGCCGGTTCGATTCCGGCGGGTGGCTCCAAGTCAATCAGTGGGAGTCATTTGCTGTGGCTTTTGGATGCGAAGTCCCGGCATAAGCGTGACCCGTTCGTCAGCCCGACATCTTGCCCATAATGGCCCCGATAGCCCTGGCCACCGCGGTCAATATCGATTGGTTCTCGACATCGTTGATAATTCCAGCCCGGTTGTTCGCTTCCTCCACGGTGCAACCTTCGCTTAGTGCTTCAAGCCACCTTTCAGCTTCACTGCCGGAAATGTGGAGTGCGCGCGCGACAGTGTCTCCCAGGCGTTCGCCGGTCCGGGGTTTCACGTTGTGGGATTTAAGCGCCTCATCCACAGCCCTGACTACGTTGGAGTTAATCATCCTCGCACTATCCTAGTTGAGTGCTCATCGCTATAGTAATGAAAAAGATCTCCCGGTGGATTGGAAAACACCAGCAATTCAATCGGGTATGGTCGGATTCTTACAAGTGCCGTTTACTCGTAGCGCAATGCTTCGAGGGCTCCAGTCGGGCCGCAACGAGAACACCAATGCCCCCGGATCTTGGCTCCGAGATTTATGATCTTCCGACGGACCAGCCGATGGCAACTCGATGACTCCTCCGGTCAAACCGAGCAAGGCGGCTGTCCGTTTTCCGTATTGAGCCGGGCACGTTAAACCACAATGCGACTAATGCGACTATTGAAGGACGCGTATCGGTCAGGTTGTGTAACGATTTGTCTGAATTGCAGACAAATCCGATTCTTAAAGCCACATTCCGGCACTTCGAAACATCAGTGGCGAACCGTTTGGTACCCTACTATCATTGCCAGGCAAAGCAAAAATTGAGCCCCGATTAGGGCGCGCGCTCGCGATTTGGTCATTCATCGCGCTTGCGTTTGGCTGTGCGCCCGGATTTGCCGGGACGCCGCAGCCGCTCGGGAATATTCTTTTGCCGGCCTGGAGTCCCGGTGCGAGCGCGGCGGTTTCGGACCTGGACAACGACTGCAAACCGGATGTCGCCGTCGCAACACAGGCAGGCATTCAGGGCGCGAGGAGCATCTACACAATCGACATCCGCCTGAGCGCGGCTGTTGAAAGCAGTTCTTTCCGACTTTCGGCAGCCAGCGGCGGTTTGCATCTTGCTCCCCGTGATGTGGATAACGACAACGATATTGACCTTGTCGTCACGACTCTGTTCGGGGAGCGCGTAGGCGTTTGGCTCAATGACGGAAACGGTCGCTTCGAGGAAGGCGTTCCGTCGAATTATTCCGAGTCAATCTGGGACGATCCGCCGATGTTCGCGGCTGTGCCGGATGAGCCGGTTCCAACTTCGTGGCTCTATTGGTCCAGTCAGTTTTCCATACTGCCGCCCGGACAGGTTGGAACCTGCGCGACCCAGGCGCGGGCGCCGCGGCGCCGCGATGTCTGCGGGGTTTCCACTTTTCCCGCATTCGGCAGCAATCACATCCGCCCTCCACCTTTCACCGCTGTCCTCCTGTAACCCACAACTAAAAGAAAAAGCATTGGCGATCCGCCACTGTTGCAACGCAAAAGTAATTTAGTATGCCACGCTCGCGCAGCCGTATCGGCCGGCGCGGGCCACATTGACGGATCGCGTGAAATCTGGAAGGAGAGGTAATGAAATCGCACAGATTATCGGTGTGCGCGGTGATCTTTACGCTTCCCATGGGAAGAATGTGGTGTCAGCAAACGGCTGCCGTCACGACGCCGAGGCAACTCAGTCTTGCGCAGGGCGAAGAACTGCTTGTTCAGCGAAATCAGCTTATTGCGGCCAGCCGTTATCAGGTAGAAGTATCGGAAGCTTTGCGGCGCATCGCCGGCTACAAGCCAAATCCGGTGCTTCATTTGGGCGCGGAACAGGTTCCCATACAGTCACCGGTCGCAGGCAGCGTTCCCCGGTTTTTTACGACCAATTCGGATGCCGGGGCGAATCCTGTTTACACGGCACAGGTCACCAAGATATTCGAACGGGGAGGAAAGAGGGAACTTCGCGTCGGTCAGGCGGACGCGACCGTGGAAGCCAGCCGCGCTCAGGCACTGGATGCGTTTCGTACCCAGCTTTTTCAGCTTCGGCAATTTTTCACGAACGCGATCCTGGCAAGAGAAAATCTGAAACTGGCCGAATCGATTGACCAGCAATATGGCGAGACGGAACGACTCACAGTCGTGAGAGTGGCGGCAGGGGATTTGGCGGGAGTGGAAGTCTCGCGCGTCCGCGCCGCGCGGGTCGTTTACCGCCAGGCAGTTCTCGACGCGCAGTCCAGCTACCAGCAGGCCACTCGCGACATTTTGAACGTACTCGATATTCACCCTGGCTCTGAGGTTCCGGTAGCGCCGACATCGAATTCCCCGACCCAGGCGCCCGCTCTTCCGGCCGGTCTTCAAAACGCCGTTCTGGTGGTGGAGGGGGAACTAAGCGATGCGCCCCTGGGGCTGTCACTTCAGGAATTGCGCACGCGAGCGATGCGGGACAGACCGGACGCCATGGCGGCTCGAAACGCGCTCAGGGCCGCGGAAATCGGAACGGACCTGGCGGAGGCCCAGCGTAAGCGGGACCTCGCGGTAGGGGTCGAATACCAGCGGGTTGGTTCCGACCATTCTCTGGGTATTACTACCGATGTTCCGCTGTTTGCCTACAACAACCAGAAGGCCGCGATAGCGCAGTCGGTTGCGCAGAGACACGTGGCCGAAGCACAGGTAAGGCAGATTGAGACACAGGTTCTGACCGATGTGGATAAGGCGTACGTGGCCTGGCAGACGGCGCGACAAGCGATGGACATATATGGGCGCGAGGGCGTGCAGGAAGCCACTCGGGTTCGGGACGTTATCAGCTACAGCTACAGGCGCGGAGAAGCCAGTCTTTTCGAATTGCTGGACGCGCAGAGAACGGCGAGCCAGGCTGCTCTCGCCGCCAACCAGGCGCGCGGCGCCTATCAACTTGCACTCTGGCAACTGGAACAGGCAATTGGAGGATCGTTGCGATGAAACACCGAATTTCTTACACGGGTAAATTCACGGGCCGGCTGACCGGGGGCGTCGTCTGCCTGGTGGCGGCATGGGGCATGTCCGGATGCGGTCAAAAGGCTGAGTTGGCGGCCCATGTGGACCCGTTAGCGGCCAGCCCTGTATCCGATAGCGGCAAGGTTGTACTACCCGCGAACTCCCCCAAGTTGCAGCAGATTCGGGTAGACGCCGCGGGTATGCAGAACTTCGCGGTGGACGAAGTAGTGGCGCCGGCAAAGATCGAACTGAACCCGAACCGGGTATCGAAGCTGATGCTGCCGGTTGCCGGGCGCATTGTTTCCGCGCTGGTCCATATCGGCGACTCGGTCACGGCAGGGCAGCCGCTGTTAATTATTGAGAGTTCAGATGCGGATTCGGCTCTCGCTTCCGACATTCAGGCCGAGGCTACCTATGCGCAGGCCGCGTCAGTTTATGCGAAGGCCAAAGCAGATTATGAGCGGCTCGCCGATCTTCTTGCGCAGGATGCCGTGGCCAAGAAGGATGTTCTGGCTGCCGAGGCGGGCGTGGCGCAGGCAAAGGCTTCCGTGGATCAGGCCGACGGCATGAGGCGTCAGACCAAGGCGAGGCTCGATCTTTTGGGACTGAAAGCCGGCCAACCGCGCCAGAGGGTGGAAGTGAAGGCGCCGATCGCAGGCAAGATTCTCGAGATGAGCACCGTCGCGGGAGAGTTCCGCAACGATACCAGCACGCCCGTTTTGACAATCGCGGATCTGAGTTCGGTCTGGGTGGGTTCCGATGTTCCCGAAAATCAAATCCGTTTCATCAAGTTGGGCGAGCGGCTTCAGGTAGAACTTACGGCTTATCCCGAAGAAACTTTTCAGGCTACCGTAACCAGAATCGGCGATTCTGTCGACCCCACTACGCGGACTATCAAGGTGTATGCGGAGCTGAAAAACGATCGCGGAAAACTCAAACCCGAAATGTTCGGCCGAACCCGCCACGTCAGCCAGACCAAACATCTTGTGGTGGTTCCGGCAGGCGCGATTGTGGAAGGCGCGGGGCAGAGTTACGTTTACCGCGAGACTTCCCCCGGAACGTTTGAGCAGACACCCGTGGTGGTGGCTGGACGCGAGAAAGACAGCGTAGGAATCCTCAGCGGTCTGGAGCCGGGCGCGCGAATTGTGGTGGACGGGGCAATGCTCCTGAAAGCGATTTGAGGAACAGTCATGATCGCTAAACTGATGCGCTTCGCGTTCGAGCAGAGGTTTGTCACGATGCTGCTCGGAATCACCATGGTCGCAGCCGGGCTGTGGGCTTTCGGCCAGCTCCGGGTGGAGGCTTATCCCGACATTTCAGATACCCAGGTGGTCGTTGTCACGCTCTTCAACGGACGCGCGGCGGAAGAAGTGGAACAACAAGTCACAGTTCCGATTGAGCGGGCGCTCAACAGTGTTCCAAGCGTGATCGCGCGCCGCTCTCGCACCATCTTTGGGCTGTCGGTTGTGGAACTGACTTTCGCGTACGGCACCGACGATTACTTCGCGCGCCAGGTGGTGCTCGAAAAGCTTCGCGATGCCGATCTTCCCGATAAAGTGACGCCGACGCTGGGGCCCATGTCCACTCCGATCGGGGAACTCTACAGGTATTCGATAGAGGGCGGCGGTCTCGATGACATGAGTCTTCGCGAATTGCAGGATTGGGTGGTGACGCCACGATTTCTGCAGGTTCCCGGCATTGCGGACGTTACGCCTTTTGGCGGGCTGGTCAAGCAGTACCAGGTGTCTGTAAATCCACTAGCGCTTTCTAAATACAATCTCTCAATCGGCCAGATTTCCGATGCGCTGACTAAGAATAACCGCAACGCGGGCGGAGCGATGCTCGATAACCATCAGCAATCGATGGTGATCCGCGGCGTGGGCCTGCTGCAATCGGCGGCAGACATAGAGAGCATCATTGTGGCGGAATCGAAGGGAACGCCTGTCTTCATTCGCGACATCGGCGAAGTGAAAATCGGCGCGGCTCCTCAAACCGGTATTTTCGCGGTGAATAACCAGCACGGCGGCGTGGAAGGCATTGTCCTGATGCGCCGGGGAGAGAACCCGAGCGAGGTGCTGAAGGGCATCAAAGAGGCCGTGGATGACCTGAATGCGGAGCGACTTCCGAAGGGCGTCAGGCTCAACGTTTTGAATGATCGGACAGATCTTGTGGAGAACACGCTCCATACAGTCAGCCACACTCTTCTCGAAGGGCTGGTGATTGTTCTGCTGGTGCTGCTGTTCTTCCTGGGTAGTTTCCGTGCAGCCTTGCTCACCGCCGTTACTATCCCGCTCTCACTGCTGTTTGCGTTTCTTTGTATGCACGCGACGGGTATACCGGCCAATCTTCTGAGTCTGGGGGCAATCGACTTCGGCATCATTGTCGATGCGACCCTGGTCATGGTGGAACATGTGCTGCACAGGGTTCAGCAGAGAGAAGCGGATGGCTCTCTGAAATCCGAAGGCGTAGTTCTGGCTGTTCGCGATGCCGCGCTCGAAGTGGAGCGCCCGATTTTCTTTTCCCTTCTGATTATCATTGCGGCGTACATTCCTCTGTTCACGCTGGAACGGGTGGAGCGGCGACTCTTCACCCCCATGGCATTCACGGTTTGTTACGCTCTGCTGGGCTCTATGCTGCTGGCTTTGACGCTGATTCCGGTGCTCGCCACATACGCATTCCGCAACGGCGCAAAGAGCTGGCATAACCCGTTTTTCACAGCACTTTCGAGAGGCTATGCGAGGCTGCTGCGCGGCATCGCGCGGAGGCCGTACGGAGTGGTTGCGATCGCCGGCTTAATTGTATTGTCCGCCTTCGCACTGTCCACTCGGTTGGGGTCCGAGTTTCTTCCGCAGCTCGATGAGGGCGTAATTTGGGTGCGGGCCAATCTTCCATCGGGAATTTCGCTCGACAAATCGGCTGAGATCGCGTCCAAAATAAGAGGCGTCCTGCTGCAGTGGCCCGAGGTCAAGCTCGTGAGCTCGCAAACCGGCCGGAACGATTCGGGCACCGACCCCTACGGTCCAAACCGAAACGAAATCTACGTGGCGTTGAAGCCATACGATACCTGGCCCTCCGGAATAACAAAACACGAACTGGTGGAGCAGTTCGCAACCAAACTCAACTCGGATATCCCCGGCGCTGCCTTCAGCTTTACACAGCCGATCATCGACAACGTCACGGAAGCGGTCACCGGATCGGCAGCCGATCTTGCCGTGATCCTGACAGGTTCGGATCTCTCGAAACTGCGGGAGATGGGAACGCAAACACTCGCGATCGTACGCCAGGTCCCAGGCGCCGCCGATACAGCTATAGAGCAGGAATCCGATCAGGCTCAATTGCGGATTGCGATCGACCGTCAGGAGGTTGCGCGCTACGGCATTAACGTGGGTGATGTCCAGGACGTGATCGAGATGGCGGTTGGCGGGCAGACAGCCGGCACTATGTTCGAAGGCGAGCGCCGGTTCGACATCACCATCCGATACCCTGCTGAAGCCCGTGAAAGCATTCCCAACATTGGGCAGATTCTGGTGCCCACGCACGAAGGCGGTCGCGTTCCGCTTGCTCAACTCGCACATATTGAGGTGGTGAGCGGCGCAAGTATCATTGCAAGGCGTGAGAACCGCAGGCAGATCACGGTGCGCACCAACATACGCGGCAGAGATCAGGGCAGCTTCGTGGCGGAGGCGCAGGCGCGTTTCGCCAGGCAGATGAAGCTGCCGGCCGGCTATCAGGTGGATTGGGGCGGTCAGTTTGAGAATCTGGAGAGAGCGCGCAAGAGGCTTACTGTGATTCTTCCTGTCACAATAGGCATCATCTTCGTGCTTCTGTTCTTTACGTTCGGAAATCCCGCCGATGCGGGGCTCGTTCTGATGAACGTGCCCTTTTCTTTGGTGGGCGGGATTGTCGCGCTCTATCTGCGAGGCATCAATCTGAGCGTCTCGGCCGCTGTAGGTTTCATCAGTCTGTTTGGCGTGGCTGTAATGAGCGGCGTTTTGGTAATCGCCGAGATCAATCGGCTGCGGCGTCAGAACCCGGACATGGAGGTTTCCACCGCTATTGTGGAAGGGTCTCTTGCCCAAATGAGGCCCGTGTTGATGATGGTTGTGGTGGCGCTTCTCGGTATGATTCCGGCCGCGCGCGCCTCGGGGATCGGCTCTGACATTCAGCGGCCTCTGGCGACGGTGGTGGTCGGCGGGCTGCTTTCCACTTTGTTTCTGACACTGATTGCGCTTCCGGCGCTCTACGCTCTTCGCGTAAGACGGGACATGACAAAAAATGAGCCAGCCTAGAAAGATGCTTGTGATCTATCTGGACGAGACTGACAAATACAGGAGTGTGCCGGCATATGAAGCGGTGGTCCGCAAGCTTCTGCAACTGGAAATTGCCGGGGCCACCGTGCTCGCCGGAATCATGGGTTTCGGCAGCCATCATCAGATGCACCGGAAGCACTTGCTGGGTGTTCCCGACGACCGGCCAGTCGTGATCACCGCAATCGACGAAGAGGAGAAACTACGCAATGCGGTTCCTCAAATCCGGCCCATGATCCCGGAGGCACTCATGATTTTCATGGAAATTGAAGTTATGGAGTGACGAGTAACACGACGTACTTTTCATGGCAGAAAGTGATTCGCCGAAATTTGCCGGGACTGCACTTCTGAACGCGTCGTGAACACGTATCGGAGCGGCGGTTACCGTGAATTTCTAAGTCAGGCTAGTGGATCGGAATCAGTTTTCCTTTTGACGTAGGGAGGCTAACTCCAAGCAGATCCGCGATAGTCGTCGCGACATCGATGTTTGCGATCCGGTCTATTTTTGCGCCCGGGCGCACGCCATAACCGCTCGCGATAAAGATCGGGTCCATCTCGGGATCGCTTGCCAGATAACCGTGACTTCCCGATACCTGCGGAACCTCGGCAGTCACAGGACCGCCCGTCGCGCCCGTAAACGAATACCCGTCTTTGGCGGTAAGCAAAAGCTGGTACATTTGGGGGTCCTTGTCAGGCGAAGGCAATCCGAGGGCAGCGAAACCTGACGGCGGAACGATCTTGTCGATCCCTTCGATCCCTTCCAGCGCGCGGGTCACTTTCGGCGCAAGTTCCGCAGCCTGAGAGGCGTCGAAATAAACATAGCCGGACCCGCCTTCCGGCAGCACATAAGCCTTCGTCCCCAGGCCGGCGGATGCAAGAGCTATCGCGGGGCGCACCGTCTTCGTGTATTTCTTAAAGCCATGATCGGACACCACGATAAACGTGGCATTCCGGTCCATTCCCGCCTCATGAACGGCGTCAACCAGGCGCGCAACGCAGCTATCCAAAAACGCGATGGCCGAGGTAGCGGCCAAACTGCCCGGCCCGTACTGATGATGCACGGTATCGAGCGTAAGGAAATGAACCAGCAGCAGATTGGGCTTGTGTTCGCGAATCAGGAACGTGGCGGCGTCGGTCCATTTCTGGTCACGAAACAAAATGTTCGATTTCGTAAAATTTTCCAGCTCGGCAGCGGTGATGGCGCCTTTCCGAATCATCTCCTGTTCCACGGGTCCGGCCGCGGTGGCCCATTCGTTGAACGCCCAGGTTATGCCGGGCGCGTTGTTGATGGCAACCCAGTCTACTTGCGCGGTCGTGAGCCCGGCTTGATGCGCCGCGTCGTAAACTGTCGGCGCGTGTACCATCTTTTCCTTGTCGATCAACGGTTCGACTTTGACGGGAGGCCAGGCGCCCGTATGCACGATCGATCCGTTGGCCAGTAACCCGTGTTCGTCCGCGCGAACGCCGGTAACCATTGCGGTATGGTTCGGCCACGTCACAGTGGGGTTGATCGCGATCATGCGCGCCGTTACGCCTGTGCCCATCAGACGACGCAAAGTGGGAATGGGAAGTTTAGGATCGTTCAGAGCGTAAGCGGGGAATCCGTCGAGACTGATCAGTACGACCATGCGCCCGGCGGCGGGAGCTTGCGCGAAGAGAGGATTCAAAGCCGAAATGAGTGTGGCCAGAGCGATTGCGTATTTCATTGCGTAATGCATGGGTACAGAAGATTCTACTCCGGGCTAACCTCCGGGGTTTTAACCCCCGGACTGGCCCTCATCTTCCAGCCTTGGCGGTTTCGCGTGTTCCGTGGTTTGACCTTTTAATTGATCCCGCACCGCATCCGAGTCGTTCGGATCGTCCGGGATCTCAGGCTCTGCTTCAGAGGAATCGCTGAGATGTTCCACCATTTGCCCCATCGTACACCAACGCGGGTCATCCGCATATACAATGGCGACATGCGATTTTTGCCCGCTTTATTGATGCCGTTTGTCGTTTTCGCGCAGCCCCCGCAGGGACCCGGCGCGGTGCCGCCGCCCTTGCGCCAGGCAGCCAGCCTGATTAACGATTTCGGAAATACGCGACGCTACGCCGCGGAGAACGCGTCCGTGAAGCCGCCCGCCGCGGGCGAGCAGCGCGTGGTGCTGATGGGTGATTCCATCACGGATAATTTGCACAATGCCCAGCGTTTCGGCCCGTTCTTTCCAGGCAAGCCGTATTTTAATCGTGGAATTAGCGGGCAGGTCACGGGACAGATGCTGCTGCGCTTTTATCAGGATGTGGTGGCGCTGCAGCCAAAGGCAGTCATCATTTTTGGAGGCACTAACGATATAGGCGGCAACATCGGGCCCGTGCCAATGGATGCGATCGAGAATAATCTCGCGGCCATGGCCGATATGGCGCGCGCCAATGGTATCAAGGTGATTATGGCCTCGGTTACACCTGTTTGCGATATGCCGGGCCGGCCTCCCATGACGGTTGGGCGCCCGCCGGAGACCATTCTCACGCTAAATCGTTGGATTAAGGACTATTCGGCGAACCACAATTTAGTATTTCTCGATTACTTCACTGCAACGGTGGATGACAAGGGGTTCTTCCGCGCGGAGCTTACCGAGGATGGCCTGCATCCGACGATCAGGGGTTACGAAATCATGAACCCGCTCGCGGAAAAGGCAATCGCGCAGGCTTTGGCGAAATAGAGACGGTACACGCGACCGAAAGGTGCATTGGCCGACCGGACGTCGGCCACTGGCGGGAAAGCCAGTGCGCAGGAAGGATTGTGTGCGCCACGACTTGCAGTGGACCCTAATTGCGACGAGAGAATGTTGGCATTTCTGATGTTTTGCATCGCAGGGGCAGAAGTCAGCAGAGGCGTAGCCCGGCAAAGGCCCGAACGGTCCTCCTTGCCGGCTTGAGCCGGTAGCATCTGCACTTGAAACACTCGCCTTTTCCGGTAACAAATGCCAAGAAGTTCACGAGCCCTGCCTCAACTCTCTCCAAACACACGCATTTAGCATTTGGCCAACCTCGTGCTATGACCAGTTCACGAGGTTACCCCTTGAACGAAAACAGCACCATTCACCCAGTGGAAACACATCCCAGACGCTCTTATTGGCTCCCCGTACTCGGCGCGGGCCTGGTCCTCGCAGGCGGCGCGACTGTTTATCAGAGCACGCAGGTTGGAGACCTTCGGCGTCAGTTCGAAGCCACGCAGCGCGACAACAACGCGCTTCGCGCCGCACTGACCGACACAGGCAACCAACTGCAGAGCGATTTGAAAACCCTTCGCGATGAACTTGCGCAGACGCGGCAAATCACCACCGCCGACGTCGCGAACGCCCGCAGCCTGGCCGCTCGTCACGCGGACCAGGTGGCCGGTCGTATTGCGAAGTTGCAGGCGCAGGAAAATCAAAAATTCAATGAAGCGCTGGGTGAGGTGAAGCAGAACGCTGCCGATGCCTCCACCAAAATCGAAGGTATCAGCACGGACGTCGGCTCTGTAAAAACGGAAGTGGCCAGCGCCAAAACCGATATACAGGACACCAGATCGGAACTGCAGCGCGCCCGCGGCGACATGGGCGTAATGAGTGGCCTTATTGCCACCAACGCAAAAGAAGTGCAGATGCTGCGCGATTTGGGCGACCGGAACATCTATGAATTCAGCCTCAACAAAGGAAACACTCCTCAGCGCGTGGGCGATATCCAGGTTGCGCTGAAGAAGGTCGATGCCAGGCATAACCGCTTCACCATAGCGGTTCTGGCGGACGACAAGACAGTGGAAAAGAAAGACAAGAATCTAAACGAGCCCGTGCAGTTCTACAC
>Ga0105240_10000405_pt1 | contig 80014 bp, 63 predicted proteins | sample KBSC54metaG_FD_80426 | JGI IMG/M metagenome (GOLD analysis project Ga0105240, IMG submission 80426) | Corn rhizosphere microbial communities from Kellogg Biological Station, Michigan, USA - KBS C5-4 metaG | ecosystem: Host-associated > Plants > Roots > Rhizosphere > Soil | place: Michigan, USA...
CAGCAAGTTCTCCTTCCTCGATGGCCACATGACGTGGAACTCGGCCATCTATTACGAAGACTTCAAGAACTTCCAGCTCTCCGCGCCCATCGTCTATCCGGACGGCAACCACGGCCTGGGCTTCTCCAATGTGGGCGGCAGCACCAAGGTGCTCGGCATCGAGTCGGAGCTGGCGTATCAGCAGAAAGACGATCGCCTCAACCTGATCTTCTCGGCCATTCCGAAGAAGGAACTCGGCAAGCTGATCTACGCCGGTTCCAACGACTACCAGGGCCTGCCGGCGTGCCCGCCGCAGTCCAACCTCGCCAACTGCATGAATGTCACCGGCAACGATCTGCCGCATGCACCGAACGTGTCGCTCACCGGCATCTACGAGCACGACTTTCACCTTTCCAACGGCGGACGCCTCACACCACGCATCAGCGTGCAGTACCAGAGCACACAGTGGCTGAGCTACTTCAACCTGGGTTCGGGCGACCAGCAGAAGGCGTACACGCGTGGCGACCTGTCGCTGCGTTACACCGAGCCGGGCGACAAGTGGTGGGTCAACGCGTACGTGCAGAACGTGTCCGATGACAAGATCCGCACCAGCGCCGGCCGTTTCCTGATGTCCGACGGCTCGTTGCAATACGTGTCGCAGTACCTCGCCCCGCGTACTTATGGCGTTCAACTCGGCGTATGGTTCTGAGGTAATGCAGGGCGGCTCCCATGACGCACGTGCCGCCTGAGGTTTGCCGTTCTGCAGGCGACGCTCGGGGGAGTGTCGCCTGTCCTCCCATTGAATGGCTCTTTGCCGGGTCCGCGTGGGGCGGGCCCGGCAATTCTTTCTTTTCATCGTGCAGTACCGGCGGGGACACACCATGGCGCGTCTGAAGAAAGTGTTGATCGTGGGTGGCGGCACTGCCGGTTGGCTTGCGGCGTGCTACCTGGCCAAAGCAGTCAATGCGGTCGATCCGCGCAGCGTGCAGGTGCATCTGGTGGAATCGCCGGATATCGGTCTGCTTGGCGTGGGCGAAGCCACGTTTCCCTCCATTCGCGGCACGCTGTCGGCCATCGGCCTCGACGAGCGCCGCTTTCTGGTCGGTGCTACCGCGACGTACAAACAGGGCATCCACTATCGCCATTGGGTACGGCCGCCAGGAACACCCGGGGCGGATCACTTCTTTCATCCATTCAACGCACCAAGCCAGCGTCCGGGCGGCCCCGAGTTGTTGCCGTACTGGCTGCTCGGCGCCGCACCGGAGGGCACGCCCTTCGCCGACGCGGTGTCGATGCAGAGCGCGCTGGTCGACCACTCGCGCGCGCCCAGGCGCGCAAGGGATGCAGACTATCAGGGACCGATGAATCACGCCTTCCATTTCGATGCCGCCTGCTTCGCACGCGTGCTCGCCGAGCACGGCCAGCAGGCGCTTGGCGTGGTTCGGCATGTGGCGACGGTGGAGCGCACGGAGCTGGACGAACACGGCGCCATCGCGCGCGTGGTAACGAAGGAGGCGGGCGAGCTCACCGCCGATCTCTACGTGGACTGCACCGGACTGCGCGGCATGCTGATCGGCAACGTGATGCAGTCCCCCTTCCGCAGCCGTGCGGACGTGCTGTTCGCCGATCGCGCAGTGGCCATGCAGGTGCCGTACGAAACCCCCGATGCACCGATCCCGCCGTACACCATTTCCACCGCCCAGGAGGCCGGCTGGATCTGGGACATCGGTTTGCAGAAGCGGCGCGGCACCGGCTATGTGTATTCGTCACGACACACCACCGATGATCGTGCCGAAGAAGTCTTCCGGCGCTATCTGGGCCGTGCCGGCGAGGGCCTGAAGGCCATGCACATCAAGTTCGAAACGGGATACCGCCCCGAGCACTGGCGCAAGAACTGCGTGGCGATCGGTCTGGCCGGCGGTTTTGTCGAGCCGCTGGAATCCACCGGCATCGCGCTGATCGAGCTCGCGACCTACCTGCTCACGCACCTGTTGCCCGGCGACACCGATACCATGGAAAGTACGGCGCGCCATTTCAATGAGATGATGGTTGCACGCTACGACCGCATCATCGACTTCATCAAGATGCACTACTGCCTGAGCCAGCGCAGTGACTCTCAGTTCTGGATCGACAACGCCGACCTTGCCAGCATCCCGCAAACCCTGCAGGAAAAACTCGCGAAGTGGAAGCAGCGCCCACCGCATCGTTTGGATTTCGTTGGCGACCTGGAAATGTTCATGACCGCCAGCTGGCAGTACATTCTGTACGGAATGGAGTTCAAGACCGACCTCGATGCCATGCGCAGCGCCTATCCGCACATGGAAGCGGCGCGCAAGGAGTTTGCGATGATCCAGCAGGCGGCCATTCGTGCACTCGACGACCTGCCGGATCATCGTGCGCTGGTCGAACAGCTGTGCCGCGAACATATGCAGAGCGTCCAGCCAGACGTGGATAGGGCTGCATCTCAATGATTGCCTTTGTTTGCCGGCCCCGATATCGCTGGTGATTGCCCGTTTGGGCGATCGTGATGCCTTTGCAATAAGCAGCCACTCACCTGTTTCAAGCACGCGCAGCGATGATTGGTCTATGGGACAGCATCTTTGCAAATAGCAAAAATGGTATCGCGCAGCCACCGATGGGCGGGATCCGCATGGAGGCGGGGATGCCAGATGGCCGACACTTTGATCTCGGGCGTCCGTACTGGGAGTTCAAAGTGTCGAACGCCCGCACGACCTGCGTGATCGCCCAAGAATGCACTGCCAAGGTATGAATGCGGCACAAGTCCCAGAAGATCCGAGTGGCCTGCGATCTGCATGGCGTTGGCATAGGTGAGCACCACCATGGCAATGGTCCTGCGTAGGCCAAGTTGGCCCAACGCATCGTCTACTGGGCCGGAGAATTGCCGTTTGCGCGACACCACCACGTGCTGGTAGCTGGCGTAGCGCTTCGCGGTCACCCTTGTCAAAAGAGGGTGATCGGCTCGGCAAATGCCTACGAACCGATCACGAAATAACAGTCGCGTCTTCAGTTCCGGCGCGGTGGTTCCGAGTACGCCGACCTCCAGGTCAATCATGCCTTCCCGAAGTGGCCGTGCATCCTTGTCAGGCTTCGACACGAACCGGATGCGGACGTGCGGCGCGGTTCGGGCGATCGCCGTCATAAGCGATGCGCCGACCAGGTCGATGAAGCCATCATTTGCACGAATCGTGAACGTCCGCTCCAGTGTGGCAACGTCCAAGCGGCTGTTGGCGGGTTGAAGCACGGCCCTGGCGGTTCTGGCAAGTTCGTGAACTTGCTCGCTGAGCTGCTCGGCATACGGTGTCGGCACCAGCGTCCGTCCCGCCAGCACGAGCAGTTGATCGCCTGTCGCTATCCGCAATCTCGAAAGCGTCCTGCTCATGGCAGAAGGGCTCAGGCCAAGTCGGTGCGCTGCCTTGGTCACGCTGCGCTCGGCAAGCAATACATCCAGCGCAGTGAGGAGATTCAAGTCCACGTCATGCATGTCCAGTCGCCTCTGTGCTGATTGATGATTGATTCCAACGCAATCGATTATTGCATCCAACGCGTCTGGTGCAATCAATTTACCACCACCAGAATCAGGGCCATCCAATCTCAAGGAACCTTGATGAAACACTCCACCGACGATAAGAACCCGGCCATTCTGCTCATCGGCGCATCGCGTGGCCTAGGACACGCCATGGCGGCCGAACTCTTGAAAAAGGGGTGGAATGTCGTCGGCACCGCACGCCCGACCGAAGGCCGGACTCAACTGCATGACCTGGCGGACGAGAACCCGGACGGCGTCGAGGTCGAGACCGTCGACATCTGCGAACCGGAGCAGATCGCGGCACTCCGTGCCCGCTTGTCAGGCCGGGTGTTCGACATCCTGTTCGTGAACGCCGGTACCACCAATGCGAATCCGAATGACACCGCTGCTGAAGTGTCCACCGATGAGTTCATCCGCGTGATGGTTACAAATGCACTTGGCCCCATGCGCAGTATCGAGGCGTTGCAGGATATTGTTCCCCCCAATGGCCTCATCGGCGTCATGTCGTCGGGGCAGGGCAGCATTGCCAACAATACTAACGGTGGGTTTGACGTCTATCGCGGCAGCAAGTCCGCTCTGAATCAGTACATGCGCAGCTACGCTGCTCGCCATGCAAACGAGCCACGAGCCCTGGTGCTGATGGCTCCGGGCTGGATTCGCACGGCATTGGGCGGCCCGAACGCGCCGTTTGGCCTTGAGGAGACCATTCCGGACATCGTGAACACGCTGCTCTCGAGACGGGGAAAGCCTGGTCTGGAGTACCTCGATCGGATGGGCCGAACGGTTCCTTGGTGAACGGAGGCCCAGCTATGAAACTGATCGGCATTGAAGAGCATTTTCTGACGGCGGAAATTCGCGACGCCTGGCGTGCCGCCGGCTTGGATGCGAGCGATCCGAGTGTGGCGTTTCACTCCGGCTCGATCGAAAAACGCCTGCTTGATCTCGCACAAGATCGACTGGCGCTGATGGACGAAACCGGATTGGACGTGCAGGTCTTGTCGCTGACAACTCCCGCGCTTCACGACCTTGGGCCGGAAAGCGTCGATATGGCACGGCGAACCAACGACGCTTTAGCCGAGGCAGTGGCGAGCCATCCGACACGCTTCCAGGCCATGGCGACGTTGCCTGTGTCCATGCCGGAAGAGGCGGCTCTCGAACTGGAGCGTTGCGTCAGGACGCTGGGCTTCAAGGGTACCGTGCTGTGCGGAAAAGTGGGCCAGCGCCATCTCGATGACCCGAGCCTCTCGCCGATCTTTCACAGCGCGCAGGCACTGGGCGCCCCGATACTGATCCATCCCCGTGTGCCCGATGCCGCCGTGAGAGCCGCTTACTACTCGGGCTTCACACCCGAGGTCGACGCGTCTTTCGCCACCTACGGCCTCGGTTGGCACTATGACGCAGGCATCCAGTTCCTTCGTCTCGTACTTGCCGGCACATTCGACCGCATGCCACACCTGCAGGTGATTCTCGGCCATTGGGGCGAAGTGGTGCTGTTCTATGCCGAGCGTCTGGCCGCGATGGACAAGGTATCCGGACTGGCCCAGCCGATAGCGAGCTACCTGCGAAAGAATCTCTACGTTACGGCTAGCGGCATGTTTTTGCCTCATTACCTGGAGCGTGCCGCAGCCGTTGTCGGCGTTGATCGCCTGCTTTTCTCGACTGATTTCCCTTACCAATATCGGCCAAGCCACGATGCAAGGCGGTTTATGGACCATTGCGGACTTAGCGATCAGGACAAAGCCGGATTTGCTCACGGCAACTGGATACTTCTGACGGGCAAACAATAAAAAGAGCGACATCGGGGATGGAGGCAATGACGAACTAAGGCCCGCTCAAATACGCCACACGAGCCTTGATTTCCTCGTCATCAGGTTCGGAAGCCAGATAACGCCGATAGGCTGCAAGGGCACCGGCCTTGTCGCCCGCACGCTCGTCGGCTTTACCCAGACCGAGCCAGGCATAGGCGTCTTGAGGGGCAGCGACACTGTATAGCCGAAATACGGCCACCGCCGCCGCGACTTTGTCCTGCCACAGCAGTTTGTACCCGACCTGCTCCAGCACACCGCCACGCACGGCTGGATGTGCGGCGTCGGAATGCAGCGCCTTGAGGGCGTCTTCATACCCACTCGTCGCTGCCATATCAACAAGGCGCTTGGTGTAGTCATAGCTTTGCGTTTGCGGCGAAGGCCCCATGAGTTCGCGTTTGATGAAATTCTGGATATCCCAGAAATTCTCGACATCGCCATTGGTAAGAATGACCACGGTGTAGCCAAGATCGGTGTATATCTGCAGCTCATCGGCGATTCCCGTATTACCGCCGCCATGGCCGATCAGGCGATGACCGTTGACGGTTTCCTCACTGAAGCCGTAACCGTAGCGCCGCGCTCCGTAATCGACCTTGCCGCGAGTCATCAAATCCGTGTCAGCCGCGCTAAGAAGCTTGTGTTGCATAAGCGCGTTGCTGAATCGCAGCAAATCTTCAGCCGTCGTATAGCTTCCGCCCGCCGGTCCTCCTTTGAACGTGTTGACGAAAAGATTGCTGATCATGTGCCCCGGACGGGCGAGATCACGCGAATAGCCAATGGCCATGTTCGGCACTGGCTCATTTAACGTATAAGCGTCAGTGTTTCCCATGCCGCTCGGCTTGTAGATGTGCTCGCGAACATAGTCGAAATAGGCCTGGCCGCTCACTTTCTCGATGATCAGGCCAAGCACCGTATAACCGTTATTGCTGTAGAGAAATCCTTCGCCCGGCTTGAACGCGAGTTTCTCGCTCTTGAAGAGCGGCACGTAGTCGCTCACGGCAACGTATTTTTCCTTTGCCTTGTCGTCGAGCTGGGCCCAGAAATTGCCCATGCCCGAACTGTGCGTGAGCAGTTCTTCTACCGTTATCTGATCGCGCACCGCCACATTGGGAAAATCAGGCAGGTAACGACCGACCTTGGCCTGGAGCGAGATCTTGCCCGCCTCGACCAGCTGCATGATCGCAACCGCGGTGAACATCTTGCCCATCGACGCCATGTTGAATTTGGTATCGACGCGATTGGGCAGGTGGTCGGCCAGGTTCGCATAGCCATAGGCTTGGACATACAGCGGTTTGCCATTCCTGGCGATCAGCACCACGCCGCTAAGATCATCGTTACGGGCCAGAGCAGCCAGATGCACGCGCGCTCGTTCGACCATGCCAGCAGTCGGATCCGCTGCTCGTGCGCCAACGCTGTTGAGCATGAGCGAGGAGAGCGCCAGGCTGCACAAGAGAAATCTGGACCGAAAGCTCACGACGCAACTCCGGCACGGCGAAGCGTCCATAGTATGGAGGTGGCAGCTGCGAGAGCAAGGCCATCAAAGCAACCCATCCGGCGCCAACCCCCGCGCCAGAGTGAGCCTCATCGAGCAGGAGTATGTTCGGACTCGGTAGTGAATTCGTAAACGATCAGGTTGCGATACTCGTGGCCCGGATCCAGGCGCGCACTACCAAAAGCGGGTTGATTGGGTGTGTCCGGATAAAGCTGCGGTTCGAGCGCAAAAGCGTCGCCTTCCCGGTACACGTGGCCGCTTGTGCCGACGGTCGTGCCGTCGAGGAAATTGCCGGAATAAAACTGCAGGCCCGGTTGCGCGGACTTGAGCGTAAGTACGCGACCGGACGCTGGATCAGACACGCGTGCGACAACGCGCGGCTCGGAAGCCATCGCGCGGCTGATGACCCAGTTGTGGTCGTAACCACGACCATTGAGCAATTGGGTTTCGCTGCCGTTACGGATATCTCGACCGATCGGTTTGGCTTGGCGGAAGTCGAATACCGTACCTGCGACGCTACGAATTTCACCCGTCGGAATCGAGGTGGCGTCGATCGGCAGATAGGCATCGGCAGCAATCGTGAGCCGTTGGTCCATCACGCTGCCGGAGCCTTCACCCGACAGGTTCCAGTACGCATGATTGCTCAGATTGACGAGGGTAGGGCGGTCCGTCGTGGCGCGATAATCGATGGACAGGCGGTTGTCCCCATCGAGCGTATAGGTCGCCTTGACGGTCAGCTTGCCGGGATAGCCCATGTCGCCATCGGGGCTGACATAAGTCAACGTGACACTGGCGGTATTGGCGTCGTGCTTGACCTCGTCAATAGTCCAGAGCACTTTGTCGAAACCCTTGGTGCCGCCGTGCAGTGAATTGGGGCCGTCGTTGACAGGGACATCGTAAGCCTGTCCGTTGAACGTGAAATGGCCCTTGGCGATACGGTTCGCGTAGCGCCCGACCGTGGCGCCGAAATACTGCGGCTTCTTGACGTAGCCATCGAGCGAACCGTAGCCCAGCACGATATTGGCGAACTTGCCGTGACGGTCCGGCACCATCAACGACTGCAAGGTGGCGCCCAACGAAATGATCCGCGCGGTCGCACCATGCGCGTTGGTAAGTACGACGGCGTCAACGTGCGCTCCATCGGGCATGGTGCCGAATGTTTCGCGTTTGGCATCGGTGGCGGAGTGCGCACTCGTTGCCAGCGTTGCGAGACAAAGCATCGAACCTATCCATCCAGTGCGCTGCATGACTTTCGCCCTCTTCGCGGTGCCACGAATGCGCATGCAACCATATTGTATGACTATTCTGCAAGCGAGAGGGGCGAGATCGGGGACGGGGTTAACTAAATCCTCTTAATTGGCCCCGTCATCTTAAGCTCTTAACTTCGTGATCTCGATGTAAGGCTTGCTTATTCGGCGCAGCGCTACTCACTTCTCTGCAGCGGGCCGCTTATAGGGAATGAACGGCCCAAGGCTCACGAAGCTCTTCGGAAAGTGTCCAGTCCGATCGACCATGCGCACGATATCCATCTTGCACAGCTGAGTGCTGTATGTCTTCGTCAGCAGGATATCGTCGCTGGATAAGGAGTTGGCACTCCCCCTGGGATAGTTGACGTAGATCGTCGTCCCGAAGTCGTACACGATGGCCGTATGGTCGATCACCCGGGTACCTTGCGCCTGGGACAGGCTGATGCAGTTCACGGGCGGTCCCGCCACTCGGCCCTCTAGCAACTTGGCCAGCTCTGCGGCGGGATCATCCTTACCGGCTGCCATGGCACTAGTGGAAACGGCCAAGGCTGCGGCGCTCAAGGCGAGGATTTTGATCAGGATGGACATGGGGATTCTTCCCGGTTGGGGATGCATGCTCATGGTATGCCGATCCATATCCTTCTGAAGGCTCCACCATGGCAGCATGGTTACCCGCTGTTAGGCCATGGGCTAACGGAACTTCAACTACCGGTTGGGTATGTGCGCGCCGGCCCGAAGCGGGCTTTAGCCAAACCCCCGCCACTCATCCAGCAGCCAGCCTCCTCGGCCCCGGTTTCCTCGCTGGGCTTTCCATCAAGGGAACCCTTGATGAAAGAACCTGTCTACCACGGTCGGCCGCAACACGCGCATGACGATATGCGTAAATTTTTGCGCGGGTAATTGGCTTGAATGAGGCTGTGTCATCGAACCTTCCGGGCAGGGCCGACATCAAACCTTGGGTCGCAGTCGCTGGCGACAGCTAGCGCTACCGCGCCAGGCGCGGGTGCTCGTGCTGGCTTTGGTATTGGCACTGCACGTGGCGTTCGCACTGATGTTGTGGTCTGCGATCCAGCCGATAGCACCTATCGATAGCGATCCGGTGCTGATCGTGCGCCTGCTGGATAGCACCACCACGCGGCATGCCGCGCCGCCGCCCGCGCTGCCCGCCTTGGTACCGCCACAGCAGGCAGCGCCCCCACGCGCTCATCCCGTGCCGCGCGAGAAGCCGCGTCGTGATGCGATGGTCGTGCAGGATCATGGAGCGACACCTGCACCGGCAGCCTCCGCGGCGACACCGGCCTCCCTCAACTTACGACTACCGCCCGCGCCGACGGGCACCTCGGTAGCAGCAAGTGCAGAGGCCAAACCGGCCCAGCCCGCAGACGACCATCAGATCATGCGGCACGACAGCAAGTACCCGGCCGTCAAGCCCACCCGTTTCGATAAGTATTTTCCGCCGCCGAACGAAACAGCTGGCGGTGCGGCGGGTCGCCACATAGACAATGCGATCAAGGCGATCACCAAAAGCATTTGCGATCCCACCAAGCGCAGTACGGCTGCCGACCTGCTGTGCGGCACGCCTCCCTTGCCGCCCTCGCGCAAGAATGCCGACGAGCGCCTCAATCTGCCGCCGGCATCGCTGGTCGGCGACACGATGCCGGTCACAATGCCACTGTCTACCTGCATCGCCGAGTACAACGATGGCAAGTCGCTGTCGCAGGGCTGCCCGATAAACACGCCTGACCTGGCGTTCCAGGCCGAAATGCGTGAATGCATCGATCTGTACCGTGCGGGCAAGCGCCTCAAGACCTGGTGCCCAGCCGATACGCCCAAGCGCGCAGCCGCCGAGTCGTCCGCGCCAGCGGCTTCCTCCAGCGTGGGTTCGCACTGAGCATACGGGGCCCCAGCCCTCGACTGCCCAGACATGCGAAAATACCCGGCCACACTGCCTGGCCGACCGCTCGCATGATCCGACTCACCGACATCAAGCTCCCGCTCGATCACGCCGAAGGCGCCGTCGAGGCGGCCATCCGCGCCAAGCTGGGGCTGGGCAAGAGCGGTGTGCTCGGCTTCTCGGTGTTCCGCCGCGGCTACGACGCCCGCAAGCGCGGCAACATCCAGCTGATCTATACGCTGGACGTGGACGTGGCGGACGAAACCGGCCTGCTCAAGCGGCACGCCGACGACAAGCACGTGCAGCCGTCCCCGGACACCAGCTATCGGTTCGTGGCGCAAGCGCCGGCCGATCTGAAGCAACGCCCCATCGTGATCGGCCTTGGACCGTGCGGCCTGTTCGCCGGCCTGCTGCTCGCGCAGATGGGCTACAGGCCGATCATTCTTGACCGCGGCAAGGCGGTGCGCGAGCGCACTGTCGACACCTGGGGCCTGTGGCGAAAGCGCAAGCTGGAACCCGAGTCGAACGTGCAGTTCGGCGAAGGCGGCGCAGGCACGTTCTCCGACGGCAAGCTGCATAGCCAGATCTCCGATCCGCACCACCACGGCCGCAAGGTGCTCACCGAGTTCGTGAAGGCCGGCGCGCCGGAGGAGATCCTCTACGTCAGCAAGCCGCACATCGGTACGTTTCGATTGGTGACGATGGTCGAAAACATGCGTGAGACCATCGAAGCGCTGGGCGGCGAGATTCGTTTCACGCAACGCGTCGACGATGTGCTGGTCGACACCGCCGCCGACGGGTCACGCCAGCTCCGCGGCGTGGTGTTGGCCAGCGGCGAACAGCTGCTGAGCGATCATGTCGTGCTCGCCGTGGGACATAGCGCGCGCGATACGTTCTTCATGCTGCACGACCGCGGCGTGTACATGGAAGCCAAGCCGTTCTCCATCGGCTTTCGCGTGGAGCATCCGCAGTCGATCATCGACCAGGCACGTTTTGGTTCGCAGGCAGGTCACGCCCTTCTCGGCGCTGCCGACTACAAGCTGGTGCACCATTGCAAGAACGGTCGTTCGGTCTACAGCTTTTGCATGTGTCCGGGCGGCACCGTGGTCGCCGCAGCATCTGAGCCGGAGCGCGTGGTGACCAACGGCATGAGCCAGTATTCGCGCAACGAGCGCAACGCGAACGCCGCCATCGTAGTGGGTATCGAGCCGAAGGACTTCGCCGCGTTTGACGATAGCGGCAGCCCGCTGGCCGGCATCGCTTTGCAGCGCGCACTCGAATCACGCGCGTATGAACTCGGTGGTCGCGATTACAGCGCGCCGGGCCAGCTCGTGGGCGATTTCATCAAGGGCAGGGCGTCCGCCGAATTCGGTAGCGTGCAGCCTTCGTACAAGCCTGGCGTGCATTTGACCGATCTCGCGCCAGCTCTCCCGCAGTACGCCATCGACGCCATCCGCGAAGCCCTCCCGGCGTTCGATCGCCAGATCAAGGGCTTCGCCATGCACGACGCGCTGCTCACCGGCGTGGAGACTCGCACCTCATCACCGGTGCGCATCCGCCGCAACGACGACTACCAGAGCCTCAACACGCGCGGCTTGTTTCCCGCCGGTGAAGGTGCCGGTTACGCAGGCGGCATCCTTTCCGCTGCGGTCGATGGCATTCGTGTGGCCGAAGCGGTGGCACGGAGTATCAACGGCGCCCGTTGATTTCAAACCAGCCGTATCGATATGACCAAGCGCACTTGCCCGCGCTTGCCAGGCTACCTATCGTCCAGTTTTGAGCGCGCCTGGATGTCCGCGTTACGTCACTAAGTCCAAGCCGCCAGCGGGTCGTTAACCTTTCGGATGGCTCCCGCCGCTTCGACGTTGGGCAGCGCCACCTTTACCACTGAGAGCATGCCATGGACCTTGTATCGCTTCGCAAGTTGACGGTGTTTTGTGCCCTGGCATTCGCGGGGGCGCCGCTGCAATCCACCGCCGCGCAAAGCGCTCCAGCTTCCTCTCAAACCGCCACGAGCGCGGCCGAAACCCCGGCCGCACGTACTGCGGACGTGGCTTCGATGAGCGCCATCATCGACGCCGTCTACGATGTGATTTCGGGTCCCAAAGGACAGAAGCGCGACTGGGATCGCATGCGTTCGCTATTTGTGCCGGGCGCACGCCTGATTTCCGCGCGCACAGGCGAGGATGGCGTCACCACGGCACATGTGATGAGCGTAGAGGACTACATCCGATTGGGCGACCCTTTGCTGAAAAAAGACGGCTTCTTCGAGCGCGAGGCACACCGCACTGAGGAGCATTTCGGCAACATCGCCCAGGTGTTCAGCACGTACGAATCGCGCCATGTGAAAGATGCCGAGCCATTCCAGCGTGGTATCAACAGCTTTCAATTGTTGTTCGACGGCCACCGCTGGTGGGTAGTGACGATTTACTGGCAAGGCGAGCGCCCCGGCCTGCCAATCCCAAAGCAATACGGCGGTTAATCGAGCTCTGGGAGCTGCCGGGACGAAGGTAATTATATCCTCTTAACCAACCCCGCCCCCTTAAAGCTGCGAATATCGAAACCACTGCACAGGACACCCGATAAATGACGCTTCAATGCATCAACCCCAAGGATCTGCCAACTCCGCAGACGTACAGCCAAGTCGTCATTGCCAAAGGCAGCAAGTTGGTATTCATCTCGGGCCAGGAGCCCGAGGACCTGGATGGCAGGCTCGTTGGCCGTGGTGATTTTGCGACTCAAGCGCGCCAGGTATTTGCCAATCTTGGCCGAGCACTTACCGCAGCCGGCGCGGTGCCCGCGCAGGTCGCCAGGATCACGATCTATGTCGTCAACTACAACCGCGACGAATGCCTGCCGATCATCGAAAAAGCCCGAGTAGCATTGTTCGGAGATCACAAACCAGCCGACGTGGTGCTTGGGGTGGCGAGCCTGTCCCCTGACTATCTGATCGAGGTTGATGCAGTCGCAGTAATTGATTGATCACTCACCTGCCAGAGAGGTCTGGCGCAAAGATGCATACATAAAAGGGGGATAAAAGGCGGCCCACCCGGCCCCTTGGGCTACCCATCTCGATGGAAGGCTTGCTTGTCGAGCGCAGCGGTGCTCACTTCGCCGCGGCGGGCCGCTTATAGGGAATGAACGACCCGAGGTTCACGAAAACGGGGATGCCTCACATTCCCGCACTTGGCCACTTTGTCCATGCGTTGTAGCGTCACGTCTTTCCCGTGTCGGAGTCGCATCATGCTCTCCCGCTCGTACCTGCTTCTCCGCTTGCTGCTTACAGCGACACTGCTGGCACCCGCTGCATTCGCCGCACCGGCCACCGACACCCTCCCTGAAGCGGATTCGCACTTCACTCAGCTGCTCGCCCGGCTCGATCAGGTCAAGCGCATCGGTGCTGTGGCGATCTCACCCGATGGTACGCGCCTGGCCTGGGTGCTGAGAGGCAAGCAGCCCGCGATCGAGCTAGCCGACGCCGATGGCCATCATGCGCACGCGGTGAATGTGGGCACAGAGCTGGCCGCTTGCGACAAGCGCGACATCGCCTGGGCACCCGATTCGCACCGGCTGGCGTTTGTCGCCGACTGCGGCCACGATCCGGGCACTAGCAAAGCGATGCACAACGACGTTTATCTCGTTGACGCCGCCGACGCTAACGCGCTACGTCGACTGGCCGAGCTGCCCGGTTACGCACGCGCTCTGGCATGGACAAAAGACGGCAAGTCGCTGGAATTTCTCCATGTGCCTGGCGCCACGCGCCACGCCAGCGCCGTCGTGGCAGGCCGGGAACAGGCGGGTGTGATTGGTGAAGGCGACAACGAACTGCAGCACGTGGCCAGCCTCGACGTGGCCAGTGGCGCGGTGCATACGCTCACGCCCGACACATTGTATGTCTACGAATTCGAAGGATCGCCGGACGGTAAGCACATCACCTATACGGCCGCGCCACCGCCGGGTGACGGCAATTGGTGGGTGGCCAAGCTCTATGTGCAGGAGGCGCAGGTGGGCGCCGCGCCGCACGTGGTGGTCGATCCGGCCACAGTGCAGGGCTCGTTACACGGCCTGCAGATGGCGTTGCCACGTTGGTCGCCGGATAGCACGCGGATCGCCTTCATCGGCGGTCTGATGAGCGACCAAGGCTCCAATGGCGGCGATCTCTACAGCGTGCCGGCCGCAGGGGGTGCAGTGAGCGACCTCACGCCCGGCATCACGGTGACGCCGCAATGGTTCGCCTGGACAGCGCAAGACGCGCTACTGGTTAGCCAGAACGCGGAAGGGCAGGTGCAGCTGGCTGCGTACACGATGAGCGGCGATCGCGCCAGCATGCAGGCGCCGTACTTCACTCTGCCGGCGACGATCGGCTCAGGTAGTTCTGCGCTCTCCGTGTCGCTGTCTGCCGATCACCAGCGACTCGCTTTCCAGCAGAGCTCATTCGACCATGCACCGGAAGTGCATGCCGGTGCGCTGAGCCACACGCCGCCACCGGCGGTCACCGCACTCAACACCACGCTGAAACCAGACTGGGGCAGGGCAGTGTCGCTGGAATGGAGCAGCGAGGGCCGCCATGTGCAAGGCTGGCTGCTGTACCCGGCCAACTACGATCCGCACAAGACCTATCCGATGATTGTCAGCGTGCACGGCGGTCCGTCCTGGGGCGTGTTGCCGAACTGGCCAGGCATGGAAGCGATGTATGCCGCCAGCGGCTATTTCCAGTTCATGCCCAATCCGCGCGGTAGCTTTGGCGAGGGCGAGGCCTTCGTGCAGGCCAACCGCAAGGACTTCGGTTATGGCGACTTGCGCGACATCCTCGCTGGCGTCGATGCGGTGGAGAAGCAGGCGCCGGTGGACGATCACCGTCTTGGCATCGCTGGCTCGAGCTACGGCGGCTTCATGAGCATGTTCGCGCCGACCCAGACCCAGCGCTTTCGCGCTGCGGTCGCGGGGGCCGGTCTGTCCAACTGGCAGAGCTATTACGGCGAGAATCGCATCGACCAATGGATGATCCCTTACTTCGGCGCCTCGCTGTATGACGATCCAGCGCCTTACGCGAAGAGCTCGGCGATCAACTTCGTCAAGCAGGTGAAGACTCCCACGTTGATCGTGGTGGGCGATCGGGACGAGGAATGCCCCGCACCGCAATCTTTCGAGTACTGGCACGCACTCAAGACGCTGGGGGTGCCTACACAGCTAGTGGTCTATCCCAATGAGGGGCATTCATTTGCCGACTCAGGGCACATACGTGACCTGCAGCAGCGTTCGCTGGACTGGTTCGCGAAGTACCTGGGGACAGGTGGGCAAGGCGGCTCGCCATAGGGTGATTAGCCCGCGTTCGACATCGCATGGTCGTACATCGGTCACTGCCCCTTCTTGAACAGATCCTGGAAGACCAGGGGTCCCCAGATGTTGTTCCGCCCTTGCACGAGCAGACCGCCTTCGGCGATCTTGCCGAGATTGACCGGCGCATAGCCAAGCTGCTCGACCAGGGCGGTGACCGTTGTGGTCGCGCCTTCATCGTCGCTCGACAGGAATATCACCCGTCGTCCGCCGTTGATGGCCGGATCTTCCGCGAGAACGCGGGCAGGCAGATGATTGAACGCTTTGACCAATTGGGCGCCAGGCAGGGCCTGGGCTATGACCGAAGAGGAAGGAACGCCGCCCAGATCGTCGAGTGAGTTCGTCACGTCGATCACGAGCTTGCCCTTCCAGCTTGCCCGTGCGTTCGCGACCTCGCGGTGCTGTCCGTACGGGACAGCCAGCATGACGACGTCGGCCTTGAGTGCATCCTTTAAGGTCTTCGGAACGACCGCCGGGCCGATCGCACTTGCCTGCGGCACTAGCGCTTCAGGCGGACGCCTGCTCGCTACCGCCACTTCGATGCCCTTGCGGGCGAACATGCGGGCCAACGCCTGGCCAATCGCACCGAAACCTACAATTGCGTAGCTCATGTCACTTTCCAATCGAAGTTGAAGTGGGTTGCCCGGAATGATCCGGGCGTGATCCGCGTCTTGTCGGAGTACCGTGCGACGTCAGATGGCCGAAAAGCCGCCGTCGACAGACAACTCCACCCCATTCACGAAACTGGAATCGTCCGAAGCGAGAAACAGCGCGACCGTCGCGATTTCTTCAGGGCGCCCCATCTTTCCCCGCGGGATCAGCGACTCGAACATCTGCTTCGCCTCCTCGGTGAGAACCTGGTCCTGCATCGGTGTGGCGATCGGCCCCGGGCTCAGCACGTTCACCCGGATATTTCTGCCCCTCAGTTCGTTGAGCCAGGTGCGTGCGAATGAGCGCAACGCCGCCTTGCTCGCCGCATAGACGCCGTAACCGGGAAAACCTTTTACCGAAGCAACGGACCCGGTCATGAAGATCGATCCGCCATCGTTGAACAGCGGCAACGCCTTCTGCACCGTAAACAGCGTGCCGCGCGTATTCAGGTCGAAAGTCGCATCGAAATGCTGCTCGGTAATCTCACCCAGTGGGACGGCTTCGCCCGTGCCAGCGCTCGCGTACAGAACGTCGACCTTTCCTTTTTCCCGCTTGACCGTATCGAACAGGCGATCGAGGTCGTCGAGATTGGCCGCGTCGCCGCGTACGCCGGTCACGTTTCGCCCAATCAACTTGACGGCCTCATCGAGCGTCTCCTGCCTGCGGCCCGTGATGAAAACGTAGGCGCCTTCTTCGACGAACCGCTTGGCGCTTGCCAGGGCCATGCCGCTGGACCCGCCCGTGACAACTGCAACCTTACCTTCAAGCTTACCCATGACTTTTCACCTTTATGTCGCGTCGGACAGCGTCTCTGTTCCCATTGGGACAAGAGCGCTGTATCTTGTGGATCACTGATCCGAATATATGGATCAGTGATCCACTTGTCAAGGCAAATCATGCGAGCCGACGCCAGAAAAAATTACAGTCATCTACTTGCCGTCGCGCGTGACGTCGTCACCGAGCATGGCGTCGATGCGTCCATGCGAGATATCGCCCGTCGGGCCGACGTCGGCTTAGCCACGTTGCTTCGTCATTTCCCGACGCGAGAAGCCTTGTTCGAAGCGTTGCTGTGTACGAATCTGGACGCACTGGCACAGAAGGCGGACGTACTCGAAACGTCGAGCCCACCTGATGAAGCGCTCGTGTCCTGGTTTCGCGAAGGGGTGGCATTCACCCATAGCTATCGCGGTGTCGCCGAGCTGATGGCGAGCGCCCACTCGGATCCGGACTCCGCGCTTTACGTTTCATGCGCAACGGTGCACGCCGTGGGCGCGCGATTACTGCTACGTGCTCAGGCCGAAGGCACAGCGCGTGCCGATATGAATGGGGACGACCTGTTCGCCCTGATGTCGGCACTCGCCTGGCTCGCCGGCCAGCCCGCATTCGAGTCGCGGACGGATCATCTCTTTCACCTTATCGCGAGCGCCATTCTGGCAAAGCCGTCGAGCAACGATGGCAAGAAGGCGAAGCGTTGAATCAGGTCGACGCACTGACGTATGAGGGTATTGTCAGCTTGCGGAATGGTGTTTCCGCGAAGGTTTTACTGACGATTGAGAGTCTGCGCGAGGGAGGGGCCGTTAGGGCTGGCTATCCGGGGCAGAGGGAGACGCCACCAAATGTCTTTCGGTCAGATCGCAGCCACTAGTGCAGCACAAGCGTAAAGTCGAAAGGTAAGACGAGAATAAGGGATCAGGCTCATTTTTCTCGCATGCTACCGCATCAAAAAATGAACCTGACCCTTATTTCGAACTTCGATGTACGCACCCGATTACTTTTTTTTGGGATCGTGCAGCGGCAGTGATGGATGCTTAGGCTTGTTGGGTGGGTCAACGTGGCGACGGCGGTCGTCCGACCCGTCTTCCTTCTTCGGTTTTGGACCCGGCTTGATCTGATAACTCATAGTGCTATTTACCCCCTTGATGAACAGACGCAACCGTTGTTGTGTCTGCGTAATCATATCGAGTGGCTATAGCTCAATATCTAAGATTTATCTGACTTAATCAATAGGCTATCTCGATCGATCTGTGGGTGTATAAAGGCGGGCACTCCTAAAAAGACCGTCGACTTGCCAGGAATGTCCGAAGAAGCTCTTAGGGCAGGCTGATTAGGGCAGGCTGATTAGGCCCGGTTATTGGGGCAAGGAAGTGCCGCTTTTAATTGCAGAATCAGTTAATCTAGGTCAGCAATCAACGCTCATTGCCTAAGAATAAGGGGACAAGTTTATTTTGTCGCATGCTTCTGCGCCGAAAGACAAACCTTTCCCCTTATATCCATGCAATGGCCACCATCGTGGCGGCGGCCATTGGGCAGTTTCCTTGGAAGGCTGGTGGGTTGGCGCCGGGCGTTTTCTGTGTCGTTCCCGTTGCGGCCGCTGCTTTGCTTTGGGAGGTGACTATCTCTCCCACGGATGGAAGCAAGACATGCGGCAGGAAGCGGCGTCTTTGCGCTGTTGAACAGGCAGCAACGACGTGGGTCGGCGAAACTGTATATTTGCTGCTTGCCAGCGCCGAAACGGAATATCGGCATGCGGACGCAGGCATTATTTCTTAATTTCCTGGATATCTACCATGACATCTGCATTACCGGCCAAGCCCGCCGACCTGGAGCCACGCGGCAGCATCGTGTGTGTGGGTTTGGGCATGACCCTGGGGTCGCATCTCTCGCCGTTGGCGCGCAGCCATATCCAGGGGGCCGAGGTGGTGTTCGCGGCACTTTCCGACGCTATTGTCGAGCTGTGGCTGGAGCACATGCACCCCGACGTGCGCAGCCTGCAGCCGTATTACGGCGATGGCAAAGATGGCAAGTCGCGCGCGGTCACCTATCGCCAATGGGTCGAGGTGATGATGGCCGAGGTGCGGGCCGGCAAACGGGTCTGTGCCGTGTTCTACGGCCATCCCGGCATCTTCGCCTGGTCGCCGCACGAAGTGATCAAGCTGGCTCGCGCGGAAGGTTTCCGGGCCCATATGGAGCCCGGCATCTCCGCAGAGGACTGCCTTTATGCGGACCTCGGCATCGACCCGGGACGCCTTGGCTGCCAGCATTACGAGGCCAGCCAGTTGTTGTTCTACGAGACACCCATCAATCCCAGCGCCTGTCTGGTGCTGTGGCAGGTGGGCCTGGTCGGCGACCGCTCGATGACGCGTTTTTCCACCGGACCCGAGTACCGGCAGGTGCTGGTGGACGTGCTGAGCCGGGATTACCCGCTGGACCACGAGGTCATCATTTACCGCGGCGCCACCTTGCCGGTCGAGCAGCCGCGCATTCGCCACGTGGCCTTGCGGGATTTGCCGGCAACGGAGGTGGCCAGCGATGAAACCGTCGTTCTGCGCCCAGCTGCACCGCTGCGCGCCAACCATGCGGTACGCGAGCGGTTGGCCGTGCTGGATCGGGGCATGGTGTCGCCGAACTAGGGGCATCGGGATAATCGTGCGGCTTGCCGAACGGTGGTAGGCTGCATAGTGGCGTTGGGGGCGCCGAGCTGCGATGAAATTCGCAGCTGTGCGCCCATCTGCATGCAGCGTGATCACCCTGGAGTTGCATTCCATCGTGTCCCGCAGGGTGAACGATTCATCCACAAAAGGAGCAGGGGGTAAACATGTCCAAGACGATCGAGCTGCTGGAACTTATCGGGCAAGACGCATCGTTGCGTCATGCATCTCAGGAAGACCTGGCGCAGGCGCTCGACGCACTGAATGCCAGTGAGGGTCTGAAAGTGGCGGCGGCATCTGGCGACAAGAGTCGTCTTGAGGAGGAGCTTGGGAACAAGCGTCCCCCGGTGCGCGTCAACCACAACACCGGCGGGTGCGAACCCGACGAAGACGATACGGAAAACGAGCCACGGCGCGAGGGCGGCGAAGCGGATGAAACGCATCCGCCTCCGGAGCACAAGCCTTGACCGGCTAGTTATTCGATGGCCCGCGGAGTGTCGTTTTGTCTGGCAGGCGCCGCCGCAATGGCGGTGTTCCTGCTGTGTACGGCAAAGGGCGGCGGTGCATCGGCCGATGCCGCGCCGGTCGTAGCATGGTTCGCGCAAGCTGACGATGCGTGGCCGGATGATACTTTCCGTTTCCGACACGTTCTGGCACAGCTTCATCAGCACGAGGCCCAGTTGAACGCCACGCAGCGCTGGCATTTGCGACTGCTGGATACGCGACTGCCCGTGGCCGATGGTGACTACGCGAAAGTCGAGTCGACCCTCTACGACATTGCCGATCACTCGGGCGATGTGTCCCTCTCCGTTCGCGCCACGGCGGCGTTGATCCGAGGCAAGTTCTTCAGCCGGGACTATGTGACCGCCTATGCGCTGGCCAACACCCTGGTGGCCGAGCTCCCCAAGGGTGTTGATCCGCAAGCTCGCCTGGAAGGCATGGGTGAGGTCATCCGTATGTTGAACCAGGAGGCCGTGGGGCAATACGACCTTGCACTGGATTATGCGCGGCAAATGAAGGCGTTGCTTCCTTCGAACAAAGGCCAGTGCCACGCCAAGTCGCTTGAAACACAGTCCTTGCTCTATGCGGGCAAATTGACCTCGACCCATCCCGCCTTTCAGGCTGCGATCGACGCATGCCTTGCGGCGGGGGAGTCCCGTCAAACCGCTGCGGTGCGCCTGGATCTGGCCAGTGCCATGGTTGACGAAGGCCATGCCGACCAAGCCATCGCCTTGTTGCGCAGCATCGCCCCCGAGATTCAGGCCACCGGGTACACACCCTATCTGGCCTCGCTGCCTGTGACCGAGGCTCAGGCCTATCTCAGCCTCGGCGACGCGGCCAAGGCACGAAAGTTCGCCCTCGACAGCATTGCGATCACAGGAACGGACAGTCCGCTGTGGACACTGCGGGCCGCCTATGAAGTGCTTTATAAGGCGGAAAAGGCGGAGGGCCACGATACCGCCGCGCTCAACTATTACGAAAAGTACGACGCCCAGAAAACCGCCGCCATGGACAACGCCAGGGCCATCGCCTTGGCCTATCAGACGGTCAGGCAGCAGGTGCTGTCCGAGAAGATGAAGCTGGATGCCCTGAGCAAGGAGAACAGGATCCTGCAGCTTAGCCAGGCCCTGGCGAGCCAGGCACATAAAAGCAGCCAGTTGTTCAATGCGCTGCTACTGGCGGTGATCGCCTTCTTCGTTCTGGCGCTGCTGTGGCTGTGGCGTTCCTGGCGGCGTTTCCGCTGGATGGCGCGGCACGACGGCCTGACCGGGGCGTACAACCGCGAACATTTTTTCGTCGAAGCGGGGCGAACGCTGCGGCGGCTGCACAAGGCAGGGACCGATGCCTGCCTGGTCGTGCTCGACCTGGATCATTTCAAGCGGATCAATGACACGCACGGACACGCCGCCGGCGACCAGGTATTACGTTCTGCCGCGACGATCATTGGCGACGAACTGCGCTCCACTGACCTGCTCGGCCGCCTGGGTGGCGAGGAGTTCGGCATCCTGATGACGGGCTGTTCGTGCGACCAGGGGCTGGAGGTGGCAAATCGTATCCGCCACACCTTGTCCACTACGTCGGTAACGCTGGATTCCCAGGTCACCGTCACGGTGACCGCCAGCCTGGGGCTCGCCTGCGCCGCCAATTCGAGCTACATGCTACGTGTGTTACTGGTAGACGCCGACGCTGCGCTTTACCAGGCGAAGGAGGGTGGCCGCAACCAGGTCGTGGTGCACACGCGTGCCGAGGTGCCCTCGGTCGTTTCCTCGAGCGATGGTCAGCTAACTCTCAATGCCTGATACGAGCTGGCTCAAGAGAGCTGCGGTGTAAGTTTTACAAAGGAAAATTCGTTCCTCCCACATGGAGTCGCATTCGCTTTGAATGAAAAGTGATCTTGGCACGCATGGGTTGAGGACGAAGGGCGTCGGACCGTTGCGCCCTTACTTATGCTCAAAGACAAAGACCTGACGGTTCCTGTCACCCTGGAGTGGGGAAGGAGCACATCTATGTTCCTCTTACTCCGCGCCGGTCCAGCAGTCATTACGCAAGCGCAGGCAACTAGCCACCCGTTGGCGGAAGCGCCGCACCACCGGTCAAGGCACGGGCATCATCGGTACGGTTCAGCACGCCGGAGGACCGATCGAAAAGTCCGAAGGCATTGTTGCCTGTGCCGTTATCGGCATCGTCCCAGTAGACCGGACGAATGCCGAGGCTATTGGCCTGGCCGACAACATACTTGTCGAAATACGTCCGCGACGCGAGATGCAGGTTGAGGTTGGTGCCCGTCAGGCCTGCTGTGCCGGTGCGGCGAATGGCGCCAAATTCACCCAAAAGCACAGGGATCCCTTTGCTGGTGAATTGGGAGCTCATCGCTTGCAGCTCCGACGTCACGTAAGACTCCTCTGTGGCGGACGTCGAGTTGCGGGTCGTCAGGGTCGAAGAATGATAATTCTTTCCCCAGAAGTACCACATCGATCCCCATGTGGCATCGGCTGTCATCAGTGCATATTGATAAGGCGAGTAGTAATGCACTTCGAACGCCAGGTGCTTTGCCGGATCGGATGGGATCGTGGTCACCCAGCTATGGGTGTTGTCAATGTTTCCGCCGCCTGGCCCCTGGAGCACCAGCCAACGTGTATTGTTGTTGCCACCGGTCGCACGAACTGCATTGATAAAGTTCTGGTAATACTGCAACAGGACTGTGGTCTGTGCCTGGGAGGAAACGTTCGGCTCGTTAGCGACGGCGAAAAGCAGCTTCGAGTTGTAGCCTTTGAAGTTGTTCGCGATCTGCGTCCAGTAGGAAACCAGCTTCGCATTGACGTTCGGATCAAAGCTGTTGAAGTTCGAGTCCTCGAACCAACCGCCATCCCAATGATCGTTGATGATCACGGTGAGGTTGGCCGCCTGAGCCCATTGGACGACCTGTGTGACTGTCGCCATGTAGGACGCATTGATCACATGCGTATTCGGATCGGCGTTGTGGTCCCACGCGCAGGGGATACGAATGGTGTTGAAGCCGGCGGCCGCGACGTTGTTGATCAGCTTCTGAGTGGGTGGTACAGCACCCGACCAAGTGGCTTCCAGGGTGTTGCCGAGGTTCCAGCCGTAAGTTGGGTTCGCCAGCTGCGCCCGTCCGCTTATCGGGAGCAGCGACAAACTGGCGATCAAGAGCAGCGCGGACACCGTTCGGAACTTTGGCGGGCCGCCAAACGACTGGCGGCAGACGGCCAAAAGGGCTCGATTTCGGGCAAAGTTCCAATGGCGTGAATGCATACTGGGAAACCCTCTCGGTTGACGGAACTGAAGAGTTCATCCGGCACACGGCTGTCACCGTGCTCAGTTATGCATCCTGCGAAGGCTGCGCGCGACGCGCAATTGTGAAAACGATGGGGGCGCTTGATGTTTATTCATTTGCAGTCGCCGCATTCGAGACGTGGGGTTCTTAACGCGAACGACTGTCCTGTCAGTTTTGAATGACGCCGATTTTTCAATATCTTCCTTTCCCATGGTTCCTTTCCCTTCGTCGCAAGCGTCGAGGCCCGTGTGACTTGCGGCATTACTGGCGTATTCGGCTGCCGTTGCTGCTGAGCGTCATGGACTGGACAAACGGGTGATCAGTGCGCGCAATCCTCCGACGAGTAGTTCTCGTTCTCGCAAGTGTGGCCCTGACCCTCGTTGTGATATGGGGCGGATTGATCCTTGCGTTCCGCTTCAATTTCCATCGCGCTGCGCCAGATGCCAGTTATCCGACGCCGGCATCGCCACTTGAGGCGCTAGAGATCTGCAAAGAGATCTGGGACACCCACCATCTCGATCACCGAACATTGCCAAACATTTTAATAGCACCCTGTTCCAGCAAGTCGGGATGCGGGTTGACCCCAAACGGGGCGGGTTCACCTAACCGTAAAGCTGAAGCGATGAAAGCCCAGAGCGCCTCGGGTGGAGGAGCATCCACAGGCGGCGATCCATCGGGCTGCTGGCGCCCTGGGGCGCCCGTTTTGACGTATTTGCCAATTACCGTGGCAGTGCCGCCCTTGGCGTGATCTGCACCCGGCAGCGTGCGGCTGAATTCACCCATCAGAAGCGTTACGACATTGCGACCCGGCATGGCCATGACGCGTCTGAGAAACGTCGCCAACATCGGGGTAATGGGCGTCATGATTTCGCGCGCCACTTTTCCAACGTCGTCGTGGTGGGTATCGAACTGTCGATCCTGTCGACCGGTATACGCCGGTTGCGCGTAGATCACGCTGGCACCTTCGTGGACCAACGCCTCCACCGCGGCAAAGGTTGCACGCTGACTGTCGATCGCTGGGTTAGCGCCGAATGCTCCATAGGCCTCGCGGATGTCATTGAATTGAGCGATGGATAGTGTGTGGCGCGTATCGTCAAGCTTTTCCACGCGCTCGAAACGAATACCTTGCTCGGCAGGTGGATTCTCAGAAATACCCACCGGCAAGCCCAAGTTATTGACGATAGCGCATGAAACCTCACCCCGCGGCATTGCCGCCGCCATGCGTAACAGCTGGCTTCGCGGACCCGATTGCAGTACCGCCATGCGTGAATCGTCATGCGAATAACACCCGTGTCGGAAATGCACTGATGCCATATGGCTGAGTGCCGTGGCGGGTAGCGCTCCCAGCGAGCCTGCATCGACATGAAGTCCGTTGCCCAAGCTGCGTATATTGTCTTGTGTGACACCGAATGCGCCGTTGGCAAGGAACGCGTCTGCACTGTTGAACAGACCGGCCGGTCCGCCATTGAGCCACCACACCACCAAGGTAGGGCGTTCAGTGCGGCTCCCAGGCTTGGCTAGCGCACCCCAATCGCCGAGGGCTAGCGTGCCAGTCAAGGCGACGCCAACCTTGAGAAAGCCGCGCCGTGTCATGGCGGGTGTATGCATGTGTGCCTGCCTCATTCGGTTTGGCGGCTGGCTCGATCACCGGTCGCGTCCGGCGAGTTCTGTGTTGTTGCCCGTGCCGCGGATTTAGACGTAGCCTAGGTTGTCCGACTTTCGAAAGGTGGCCATCTTATGTCGCGTTTCAGACAGCAGCCGGCAAGCGTAAAAGCGTGGCCGATTACGGCACTGGCGAAGGACTATCCTCACGGGTGGCATGTATCCATGCATCGGCATCATCGCGGCCAGCTGATTTACGCCAAATCGGGCGTGATGCATGTGACTACGCGTGAGGGCATCTGGATCGTTCCGCCACAGCGTGCATTATGGATGCCGCTGGGCATGGAACACGAAATTCGAATGGAAGGACGAGTGACTGTGCGCATGCTATATCTGGATCGTTCCAGCAGCGCATTGTTCGGTTCGCATTGCACGGTGTTGTCGGTATCTGCACTATTGCGGGAATTGATCCTGTCCGCAGTGAAGGCGTATGCAGAGAAGCGCAGGGAGCGAATCGCTATTCTTTCGCCTCTGATGTTGCATGAATTGCAAGGAGCGAACGAGGAGGCCTTGCACATACCGGTGCCGTCAGACCCACGCCTCAAAAACGTATGTCAGCGTTTGCTTTCCGGAACGTCAGGGACAGACACTCTGGAGCAGCTGGCAGCACATGTAGGTGCAAGCAGTCGCACCTTGGCACGATTATTCGAGAGTGAATTGCAGATGTCATTCGTACATTGGCGTCAGCAAATACGGTTGGCAAGAGCGTTGAGCCAAATGAGTCAGGGGCATGCCATCAAATCAGTGGCACGTGATGCTGGCTACGCCAGTTGCAGTGCATTCAGCAGCATGTTTCATCGCGTGCTAGGCCTTACACCCACACACTATATGAGGAAGATGGCGGAGCCTTAGGTGGCTTCTCCTGGCTTTCTCAAGTCGGGACCGAAAGCGAATTGGTCAGACCGGAGTCCACCCATAGCGGTCAAAAAGGAGCGGGTGATTAGGGCTGGTTATCGTGGGTATCAGATCGCTCATGGGGTAGCCTGACTTTGTATCCGCAACCCAAAGTGCACATTTCAAGCGTCGAAGTCCGTGTGACTTGCGGCACTACTGGCCTATCCGGCTGCCGATGCAAGCTATCGGTGCTGCTGAGCGTCATGGGCTGGACAAACGGGTGATCAGTGCGCGCAATCCTCCGACGAGTAGTTTTCGTTCTCGCAAGTGTGGCCCTGACCCTCATTGTGATATGGGGCGGATTGATCCTTGCGTTCCGCTTCAATTTCCATCGCGCTGCGCCAGACGCCAGTTATCCGACGCCCACATCGTCACTTGAGGCGCAGCAGCAGGATGTCGACTATTTCGCCAAAGTGATAGCGCGCGATCGTGCTTTTTCGCCTGCGGAACGCAAAACGGCGGAAGCACGTATCGCCGCTCTCCAAGCCTTGCCGAATGCGCTGCCGTTACCCAAGCTGCACGTGGCGCTGATGCAAGTGATGGCGCTGGCCGACAATGGTCATTCTCGAATGGATGCAACGGCCGATCAGGGTGCGCTGATCGTTCCGCTAAGGGTGACGCGCTTTGCGGAAGGTTTCTACGTAACTCGTGCTGCGGCAACCTATCACGAGATGCTCGGCGGTCGCGTAGTAAGCATCGACGGGCATCCGATCGATCAGATATTGCTTCAGCTGGATACGCTTCGCGGCGGCGAGGAGGGTTTTCGTCGGGAAAACGATACGACCTACATCATCGTGCAGGACTTGCTGTACGGTTTGGGCATCGCTACCGAGCCCAAGGCTTCGACCTGGACTGTCGTACTATCCGACGGTCGAACTGTGACGCGTCGACTGGATGCTTATTCGATGCACCAGGGCGACAGCATACCTGCGAGCGGACGTTGGTTGTCGCCCGAACCGAGCAAGGGCGTCGAGCAAAATTGGAGCGCTTACCATCCGCGATCCGCGGAACTGCCGGAAACGTGGCGGGATTTTGATAATCCTTTCCGGATATTCCCCGCCGCGGACAGCTGCGCCAAGGTGGTGCGACTGCAAAGTATCGGAGACGTCGATAGCTACCGGATTGCACCATTTCTCGCCGCGGCGGAAGCAACGCTTCGCGCAAACCCGCCTTGCGCCGTGATCCTCGACCTGCGTGGCGATGGTGGTGGCGATTACACCAACGTCTGGCACTTCACACACGTGCTGCCGAACTTGATCGCGCCAGGCGGCCACATCTTCATGCTCACCAATTCGCAGACTTTTTCCGCCGCCATCACGGCTGCCGCATTCGTCAAAGACGCCGGCGGCAACCGGGTCACAATCATTGGTGAGCCAGTTGGCGACCGCTTGTCCTTTTTCTCCGAGGGCAACAAAGCCTGCTTGCCCAATCTAAAGGTATGCGCCTACCCGCAAACGGCGAAGCACGACTACCAACACTCCTGCGACAACTGGCGCGAATGCTTTTGGCTCAACTGGTTTTATCCAGTCAGGGTGGAGAGTCTGCAGCCGGATATCGGCGTACCGCTCAGGTTTGAAGATTGGAACACTGGCCACGACGCTGCCTACGAGACTGCACGCCAGCTAGCTATGCACCCGCCCCGCAAAATGTAAGTCCCCGGATAGAACTCCGTGTGATGGCACTAAAACCGGGCGATCAGGGACTGTTATCGGGGGCGGGGCAGGGGCGGCTTTAAGCCCTAAAACTTATCCGGTATAAGCCCCGCCACGCGGTAGCTATCGATCAACGTATCGTATAGCGCAATGTCCGATCGACTCCTGGCCATGAGCTGCGCGCCGGCGACGGCTGCAAAGATGGCGCGCGCACGCTGCTCACTTGCTCCAGAGTTGACTGCGCCGGCCGCGGACAGGACCTTGCTTAACCAGGCGACGTTTACATCAGCAAAGGTCCGAACTTCTTTCATGACCGCCTCTGGCAGGTCATCGCTTTCGGCGGCCATAAAGCTGCAAAGGCAAATGCGATTGCCCGTCTCAAGCGCCTTGCGAAAAGTATCCGGATACCGGCGCAAACACTGGATCGGATTGAGCGATTCGGCGCCTAGTGCCTCTAGCGCTGCGGCCGAGTCCTCCCAGTAACGCCTTGCTACCGCCGCGCCAAGATCGGCCTTGCCTGTGAAATGGTGGTAGATGCTCGCGGCTTTAATACCGACCTCGTCAGCGAGGTCGCGGACGTTCAATCCGCCGTAGCCATGCGCCTGCGCCATTTTTGTGGCGGCCGCCAGGATGCGCTCCCTGGAATTCACTTCGTTCCTCACCGCTGCCGCCCTCGAGCCAGGAATAGGTTGACGGGGTCTACCATACCGCATAAATTTCAACCTATCAAACGTTAGGTAGTTTATTTATAAACTATTCCGCGTGGCCGTTCCGTTGAAACACACATGTAGAGAGGCAATGCCATGAGTTCTCGTGCTACTACCCATTTCGACGCGGGCGAACTGCCCATGATGAAGATCTACGACTTTCCTACAGGACCCTATCCGACCCGCGTCCGTATCGCCCTGGCGGAAAAGAACCTGCAATCATGCGCGCAGTTCGAGATGGTCGATCTTTATAAGGGTGAACACAAAAAACCTGAGTTCATCGCCAACAAAAATTACTCCGGCACACTGCCGGTACTCGAACTCAACGACGGAACGTGCATAGCCGAGTGCACGGCAATTACCGAATACCTCGATGGGCTCGATGGCATCCCCACGCTTACCGGCAGAACCCCGCGCGAAAAGGGCATGATTCATATGATGAGCAAGCGCGCCGAGCTGGAGTTGCTTGATGCGATCAGTGTCTATTTCCACCACGGTACGCCAGGTCTAGGGCCGGATGTCGAGCTCTATCAGAACCCCGAGTGGGGATTTCGGCAGCGCGACAAGGCGCTGAGGGGCATGCACTACTTCGATACGGTTCTGAAAGCACAGCCATTCGTCGCTGGCGATACCTTCTCGATGGCCGACATCACCGTCATTGGCGGCCTGGTTTTTTCCGGGATTGTGAATCTGTCTGTGCCGGCGGAGTGCAAGGCGCTTCTCGCCTGGTACGCACGCATGCAAGAGCGTCCGAGCGTGAAAGACCAGCCGGCCATTCTCTGGCTGAATGGCCAAGCGTTGCCCTCATGACCTTTACCAGATTGTCCTGAAATTCGGCCTTTGCCGACTTTCGGGGCAGTTCTTTTAATGCTATCGATCGCGCCATTCACCGTGTGGAGAGAACCGCCGGAGGAGGGATATCTAGAACACCCACTATCTCAATCACTGAACATTGCTGACTGCATCAGCAGTGGCCAGTGCAGCGATATCGGGTAGTGGGTGTCCCAAATTCGTGTGTCATCACCCGAGTTCAGCTTTGTAGCCTTGGGCATCCGCAGCGGTGAGCGCACCTGCGTTCTGAGCGTTCTGTAGGGCGCTGATTGCGGCTTGTCGTCTGCCGTTCTCATCGTATTGGCTGCCGATCTGTTTTAACCAGCTGTCCAGTGTGCCGTCGTTTTTCATGATGCTGATGATTTCCGTTTGGTAAGCAGCATCATGGTTGCCTGTCAGCAGATCGCCGATCTGCGCAGCACCGCCTCTGTGTTTTGCGTCTTCGTAATCGCAATCTGCCTGGCGGCGGGCGTTACCGTTGGCGCTGAATATCCCGGGGTCAACGCTTTGCAGATAGGCTTTGGTATTCGGGAAACCTCCGCCACCGATCAGATTCACCAGATGGGCATTGTAGGTAAGCGGGCTTGGAGGGCTGTTGCTGGCTATCGTGCGCTGCTCGAAGAACACGCTGCCGTAATTCGGATTGTCCGCGGCCAGTAGCGACAAAAAATTGTTCACATCGGCGGGTTTGATCTGGCAGGCCTTGACCGCATCGATGATGCCCTGCGTAACGGCCATGCCCTGGTTGAACGCCTCGGGATGGGTTTTCCATATTTCTTCAGCCTGATTAAGGCCATCTCCTGAATTGGGGCTTGGACGCGCTCGCGGATGCGGGTCCGAGTCCAGCCCATCAGGCTCCGGGTCAAGGCCTAGCTGCTGGGCAAACGAACTGAGCTGATTGCCGTGTTCGACCATTGCATTGACCATCTGGTCGTCGAGTCCGGCAGCTTTGAGGTACTTCGTCTGGTCATCGCGGAATTCGCGTTGTTGCTGCGCATTCTCCAGGACAACGCCTGTCAGTTGGAACGGGGCAGCCACGAGCATGCCGATACCCATCACCGTCAGACCTTCCACCTGTGTGCCGGGAATGATCGCCATGATGCTGCCTACGCATGTACTCATATCCGCAAATGTTGCGGCCGCATGGACGGCTCCATTTGCCGTGCCTGGATTGTTCGCCGCCACCATTCCATCCTGGTACATCGTGGCCAGGCTACCGACCACACCGAGGCCGGGCACCAGCTTGGCACCCAGTTTGCTCATAGTCTCAGCCGAAGCATTGTAGGCGCCGAACTTGGCGGCTTCTGCCATCACTTGCAAGGCACCTGAACCAACTTCGGACGCATCCCCGGCGGCCAAGGAAAACGAGCTGATCATTTCAGCGGTCTGATCGGTGGTTGCGCCATTGAGGATGTCGATGCTCACTCCGCAGGTAGCCCAGGCCTTGCCGACTGGGCCCATTTCCTTGAACGCCTCGGCAAAATTCTGCGAGCTGAATGCCTTGATGTTGCCGTTGGCCGTGAGCTTATAGTCGGCCATGGCCTTATAGTTTTCGCTGACATCTTTCCATCCCGCGTATCCCTTGAACACCGGATCAGCTAACTGCACTAACTGGTCGCTAGCTGCCTTGGTATCTCCACCGTTCTCGACCAGCAATTCCCCTTGAGCGGACTTCACCGCATCGGACAGAAACGTACTTTGGTAGTCGGAAAATTGGCTGAAAGCCTTCTGCACAGTGGGGTCGTTTTGCACATCGGCCGCCAATCGCAGGGCGATCGTGCCTTGGCCCGATTGCGTCATGTCTTTCATCATGCTGTAGAGCTGTTTTGCTGCATCGGAATTGCGGCCTGCTGCAAACAGCAAGCTGGCCTGGTTGTTCTGTAAGTACGCGGCAAGGGCGTTCGACGCATTTTTGTCTGCGTCATAGACCGCAGCGTTGTCGTCGTGATACGCCTGGATGAATTTTTGCTGCTGCTCATAGGTCAACGGCCCGGACTGGGACAGTAATTCGGCCAGTCTCTGATCCTTCTCTTCCGCGGGGCCATGAGCAGCCTCATACGCTGGCAACGGGCTGCTGTTGCCGTTGGCGAGATAATCCCGCACACCCTCCGCAGCTGCGTCGAGTGCATCACTAGCTTGCTGGGTATGGCCGTTTGCTTGCAGTGCATTGCCCAGGGCGATGGCGAAGCTCGGGTTCCCATCCGCGCCATTCCCGTAGCGGGCATCGCCGCGGATGCTGTCTTCCAGCAAGCTGTTGGTTCCGCCGGAGGTGAGTAATTGGCTGGCGGCAGGACTATTCGCATAGGCCTTGGCAGCTTGCTGCAGCACTAAGTCAGCTTGATAACTGCCATTCACTTGGCCGAACACGTTCTGCATGCTGTAGAGCAAAGCTATCGGGTTGTCCGTGTTACGCAACTGCGCGATGTTCTGAATGGTTGGCATGCTGGCCTGGATCACCGCGGCCGCTAAATCGGGCGACAGGCCGGCCGTTGCCGTCTGCAGCAGATTGATCGATTGGGACGCCTGGTCCTTGGCTTGCGCAACATCGCCGGGTTTGACTTGCGCATAGGGTTGCGCGACCTGATCCGCTACGGCCTGGACCCAGTTCTGGACATTGGGATCGGCCAGTACTTGAGCGAATAAAGCTTGCGGTTGGTTTTGCAGCTGGGCGTTCAAAGTCTGCAGCTTGTCATGCGGACTGGCATTGCCTGGTATCGCGGAAATCAGCATGTCCGCCCGGTAGCTATTGACACTGGCACTGATCGCGACCTGTGCATCCGGGTCGCTCTGATAACGCTGCACGATCCCCTCTCCGAAGCTGGCAGCAAGCTGATCGCCAGGCACCTGGAAGTTGGCGGGCACGCCGTTATTTCGATTGGCGATTTCACCGGCGATCTCGTTTCGAACCGCGCTATCCATGGCTTGTCGCGCACTGTTGAGGTTGCTCAACTGATCTTGCGCAACCTCGGACGTGAGCGGCACATGTCGCGGCGTCTGCTTGAGTGCTTGCTGGTAAGCGTTGACTGCAGTGTCGGTCTGCTGTGCTAGTGTCTGCGGCGAGGCCGACTCCTCGTCTTCGGTGGGCGCCACTGCGTTGGGCGGCAACGTCAACGCCTGGCCCGTCAGAAGCGCCGTCGAAGTGCTGATCCCGTTGGTTCGCGCCAGCTCCTCCGGTGTCACGCCATAAGCTTGCGCGATGCTCTGCACGGTATCGTGCGTTTGCACCGTGTAGGAAGCGGGAGACGACAGAGGAGGTAGGGTGTAATTGGCGGGAGCACCGGATTCGGTCCTAAGCATGACGGCTTCTTCCTGTGAGGAGCTGCCTATATAGATAGTCGCAAAAGACGTCGAAAAAAATAGGGTCTTTCCCTAGTGGGCCGCCCAGGAACAAAGACACTTCACAGCCTCAGAATCAGGCCTGCCAAACAAGCAAAGTCCCCTACGCGCCTACGACGGGCAGGGGACCGTCGCGATATCCCCAAGCACCTTACTGGCCTCTATCTCCAGAAGCCTTACACCCTCATCAGCTAGTTTTCGCCAAAGCGGCCATTAACTGACCGGGTCGCTTCCGACCCGAAGCAAAGGCTCGGGCAGGGCGATTATCCACTTGCAAATCACCCATGGGCGCCTTACAGTGAACCATATGGTTCACTATCAAGCCCGCCTCGACACCACGTTCGCTGCGCTCGCCGATGTCACCCGACGCGGCGTGTTGGAGCAGCTCGGAAACTCAGACGCCTCGATCACCGACCTTGCCCAAAGGTTTCACATGACCCTCACGGGCATGAAGAAGCACGTCAGCGTTTTGGAGCAGGCAGGGCTCGTGACGACGGAAAAGGTCGGGCGCGTACGAACCTGCAAGCTCGGACAGCGCCGGCTGGAAGAAGAGGCCGCCTGGATCGAGCAGCACCGCCAGCTCTGGAGCGCGCGCTTCGATGCGCTGGACAAACTTGTCGAGCACTTGAAAAGCAAGGAGAAGGTAAATGCCCCAAGCAAAAGAAGGTAATCCCGCCGCCATGAACCACACCGCCGTGCAACGCAAATCCGACTACGAACTCGTCGTGACGCGAACGTTCGATGCCTCAGCACACCTCGTCTTCGAGGCGTGGAGCAACCCCGACTTGTTCAAGCTTTGGTGGGTTCCGAAATCGGCGGGCATGTCGCTGGTCTCGTGCGACATGGATGTTCGCGCCGGAGGTAAGTATCGCCTTGTGTTCAGCCATCCGGCCTTCGATCAACCGATGGCGTTCTTCGGCACGTATAAAGAAGTAACGCCGAACAAGCGCCTCGTATGGACGAACGAGGAAAGCGATCAGGGCGCCGTGACCACGGTGACGTTCGAAGAACATGCCGGCAAAACGCTGGTTACCCTGCACGAACTCTATCCCACGACAGCGGCCCTCGAAGAAGCCCTTGCCGGTTCGGCGGAAGGCCTGCCCGAACAGTTCGCGCAGTTGGATGAGTTGCTCGCTGGCAGATCGTGACCACACCGCAGCCGCCGCGCTGACTAGTTCGGCACCACGTGAGGACCATATGCTCAGACGTGATTTTCTGAAGACTGTCATGGCGACCGCGGTGCTGACTGCGGTCCTTCCCGTTCAAGCCAAGAAGACGCTCGCCGTATCGAACGAGCATTTTGCCGACGTCAACGGCCAGCATCTCTGTTACAGCGTGCATGGCGCCGGCAAACCGCTCATTCTTCTCCACGGTGGCATCGACCCGGGCAGCTTCGGGAGCAATCTGGCCAAACTGGCCAAGGGACGGCAGGTGATCGCCGTCCATCTCCAGGCACATGGGCGCACGCCAGATACTGACAGGCCTCTGCGCAGTGAAACGATGGGCGATGACATAGCCGCGCTGATCGGCCATCTGAATCTCCAGAAAGCCGACGTCATGGGCTACTCGCTGGGCGCCAGCGTCGCGCTGCAGACCGCTATCCGCCATCCGGACGTGGTCGACCGACTGGTGCTCGTGTCCGCGGCAATGAAGCAGGACGGCTTTTATCCGGAGGTGGTGGCCGCCTTCAAACAGTTGGAGGCCAACGCTGCCACGATCGGCCCTGGCGTCAAGGCATCGCCATTAGGGCAGGCCTATCCCGATGTCGATTGGACCAACCTCTTCAGGAAGGTCGGCGACATGACCAAACGCCCCTTCGACTGGAGTGCCGACGTCGCCAAGCTTCAGGCACGCACACTGCTGGTCTTTGCCGACGCTGACGCCATCCGACCCGAACACATGATCGAGTTCTGGAAGGCATTGGGAGGCGGCCAGCGCGATGCCGGAATCGATGGCTCCCTACGGCCCGCAAACGAGCTCGCCATCTTGCCGAACACCACCCACTACACGCTCCCCGTCGACCCGATGTTGCCGGAGATCGTCGAGCGCTTCCTCGGAGCTGCATTGAAGAAGGCAGGTTAGGGGTTCGCGATGCGCTCACGGAGCTATCAGAGACGGAGATCTGGGACACCCACTATCTCGATCACTCAACATTTCGCATCAGCAGCAACCAATGCAGTGGTATCGGATAGTGAGTGTCCCAAATTGGTGTTCGCTCTCCGAACAATCCAGCTTTATCGCCATCTCACCTCAGAGCAAGTTACTCACCCAAGAGACGATAAAAAGTAAAACCTGCTCTGGCCGTACTTGTCTCGATTGACCATTCTATTGACAACGGAGGTGTCGGAGGAACGCTATCCTCATAGTAACCATGCCACTAGAAAGATGCTTTTCCTACTGTTTCGGCATGGATCGTGTCAGGTAAGCGTCTTCTTACAGCTTTCGCGAAGGCGTCGAAATTTTCGATGCCTCCCTCGAAGATCGCAATTCGCTTGTTGTTGTCGAAAAGTTTGAGATTGATGCCATTCCCAACCCAAAAATACTTAATTGACGTGACTCGCCTAAGATCAACAGCGGTCAGGAAAAAAGCGCCATATTTGATGACGTCAGGCTCAACAACGATCCGATATTGATGCAAGTACGCCCATGCGTAGAGCAAAAGGCCACCTAAAACCACGGCACCAAAATTGAATAATGGCCTTGCATCCTGTACTGCTTCATCCGGCAACAGAAAGAAAACTAAAGGTAGAATGATCGCGGAAGCAAAGACGGCTTTTAGTATCCCTCGCGGGTATTGAAAGATTTGAACCGCTTGTTCGCTACCCTCAGTCGCCAATCCCGACGCCGGGGATTCGCGGCGCGATGTCAGATAGAGAGCTACAAGCCCCCCAACAAGGGGAGCCATTGGCAGCAGATTAGTGACGTGATTCATTTCCAAGCCTTCAATGTGAAGCCTCCGAAGCCTCATTGGCCGCGACCTGAGTTTGAACGGCCCCGGCAGTTGGAAAAACAGGACACCCATGTTCCATGGAATGGTGGATGTCCCGCTTGAGTTCCAGATCCCGAGGGTAGGGCAGGCCAACGGTCTATCAGATCGTAGATGTCCTGAACCAGTCTGCCGAATTATTTCGGCGTGAGACGGAACAGGCCACCCGGTGCATTGTCTTCCAGTAGCCAGAGTGAGCCATCCGGCGCTTCTTCGATATCGCGGACACGTTTGCCGATGCTCCAACGCTGGGCTGCGGTGGCGCCGCCCTTGCCGTCAAACGTGACGCGAATGATTCCCTCGCTGACAAGGCCACTGAGCAGGGCGCTGCCTTTCCAATGCGGGAACATGCTGCCCTTGTAGAACATGAGATTGCCCGGTGCGATCACCGGCACCCAATAGATCACAGGCTTGACGAGATCGGGCCGCGTATCGGGGTTGGGGATGGGCACGCCGTTATAGTTGATGCCATACGAAACCAGCGGCCAGCCGTAATTCTTGCCACGCTCGATCAGGTTTAGTTCGTCGCCGCCGCGAGGGCCATGTTCAAGCTCCCACAGTCGACCGTCAGGACCGAAGGCGAGGCCGTAAGGCGTGCGGTGACCGACGGACCAGGTTTCGGCCGGCGTAAGGTTGGGGCCGGGGAACGTATAGGTGCTGACGACGGGTGCCGTTTTAGCGGCCTCGGTATCGGCCGCCGGATCGATCAGCGGAATGGTGCGAGCACCGACCTTTCCCGCCCATGGATTGCCCGGCGCGGGTTTGCCGTCCAGCGTCAGCCGCAGAATCTTGCCCACCGGTTGATCGGGATCCTGCGCGGGCGTAAAGCGCTGGCGATCGCCCACGGTAAGGAAGAGATACTTGCCATCCGGTGAAAACGCGATCTGTGCACCGGCCTGGCCGCCTTTGCCCGTGGGCATCTGGCGCCACAGCACCTGGAAGTCGTCCAGCCGGGGCTGATCGCCATCCAGCACGAGTCGACCCCGCCCCATGACCAGGCCGCCGCCATAGTCACCGGGTGCGACATAAGTCAGGTACACACTGTGGTCACGAGCGTAGTGGGGCGAAAGGAAGACGCCCAACATGCCGTTCTGACCTTCGACGTAGCTCGCCGGCACACCCTTGATCTCGGTCTTGGCGCCTTGCGGAGTCACCAGATCGAGCCGGCCGACTTTCTCGGTCACCAGCATGCGGCCATCGGGCAGGAACGCGATGCGCCAAGGCAGATCGAAGCTGGCCACCTTCGTGATGTTGAAAGGAAGGTCGGGATCGGATTTCTGATCGCCTGCATTGGTTTGTGCGTGGGCGGCGCTTATCAGCAAAGCCCCAAGCAAGAACCCGTTGGCCAACTTCTTCATTTGCATGTTTCCTTGCGCACGAGTGATCCGGGAGATTTTAGTGTTCTGAATGCCGTTTGGGTGTGATGGTTTCTTTCAATCTGGGTGGAGAATTTGGGACAGTTGCAAGTAGATCCGACTTGAGGCGGAACAAGATGAAGGCTTCAAGGGCGAATATGATTACTGTTTGGCTTTTTACTTTGGTGGCAGCTTGGAATAATAGAGCGACGTTGGCCTGTTAGAACGCCCCTATCCACGCCCTAGTACACTGACCGGATAAAGATATCGCTCATGCTGACGAAAGCACTGCTATCCGTTCTCCTCCTTGCATCGGCTGGTGTCGTTCAAGCGCAGGAACCGATCCCACCTTCGTCACAGCCCCAAACCGCACCCTCTTTGTCGCTTGAACAAAAGGCCCAGCTAGCGAGGCAGGATCAGCAGATGAGTGAGGCCGCCACGGCGATCGTGCAGATGATCGACCAGGGCAGGTTGGATGAGGTATGGAGGGGCGCATCCAGTGTCGCCAAGAATGTAACTAACCATGACAGTTTCGTGAAGCAACTCATTCACGACCGCAAGATACTTGGCACTGTCACTTCGCGAACAGTCAGCGGTGTGACTCGCAGTCAGTCAGACGGTAAAAGCAGCCTGCCAGCCGGCTTGTACATTAGCGTCCGCTTCAGCACGCAGTTCAGCGCAACCAAGCAGGCCGTGCGAGAGTTGGTTTCGTTCTATCTGGATACCGACCAGATCTGGCGTCTGGCCGGTTATTCGGTGCGTTGAAACTCCCAGAGCGGATTTAATTTCGAAATCTGGGACGCGAAATCCGGGAAACCCAACATCTCGATCACTGAACATGGCTAACCGCGTCAGCGGAGGCCAATGCAGTCCTATCGGATAGTGGATGTCCCAAGTTGCCAAGTTGATAGCTCGAAAGGATGGCGCACAGGCGGCATCGCCGACCTAGGCATTCCGGCTTTCCTGCATTTGCGTGGTCGGGCTCGACGATGGTCACCGCAACTGGGAGATCGACTTGCGGTTGCGCGCTCTTGCGGTAATGTTGTCCATGACCTTTCGAATCCTTAGGAGTAGGAAATTGAACGTTGCTGCGTACCGCTTAGGCATTTCTGCGGCCTTATTGGTTTGCTCGACCACCTCGGCATGGGCTGCCGTTCCCGCTGATTTCAAGGCGCAGCTCGCCAAGACTGGCGCCATTAGCGCAGGGCAGACCGTCTATCAGGCGACCGTCTATTGTCAGCAGCCCCCCGCATTTCCCATCCCTCCCGGGGTCATCGAGGGGTATCGATCGCGTGCCAAGGCTGCTTTCGCGGCCGACCCGACTTACGACGCAGACTTTGCCACGGGCTTTGGCGACACGACCATCATGCAAACCTACCTCGCCGGCCTGAAGATGAACGCGGCAGCCATGCAAGAAACCCGTGCAACGGCCTGCCAGAATCTGATCCCAAGCCTGCCGACAAAACCGCATACCCACTAAGGGGTGCCGAAAGGGCAACCACGAACAGGGAGTCCACGGTTGCAGAACGTGCTGTCCAGTGGCATCAGCGCCGGATAATCGGGCTTTGGTCCGATGCCGACGGGATTGTGAGTCGGATGATCTGGTCTATCACGGCAGAGGCACGATGATGGCAAGGCCGTCATCGTGATGCACAAGACAGGGATATCTAGGACACCCACTATCTCGATCACTCAACATTGCTAACTGCACCAGCAGCGACCCATGCAGTGGCATTGGATAGCGGGTGTCCCAAATGGGTGTTCCGGCCGAGAGGAGCGAGGCTCAGCCCCGGTCCAATGAACGTCGGGTTGGAACTTGGTAGCAGATGGTCAGCACGATCCGAACTGGCATCCTGCGCATTATTCGCGCATAGCCAGCCGTAGCTTGGCCACCGACTGAGTGGTGTCAAAGTCACAGTGCGACTTGCCGCGTCCAGGGTGATTAAATTTAGAAGGTCGCGGCATTGGACTGGAGGTGGCAGAAGGCCGGGAGTAATTGTTCAAGATTGGCCCGGTCTGGTCGATAGGTAGCTCTAAGCTAACTGATGGCGCTCCTCATCCTCTGCGCGGTAAACCCAAGCCATGGGATCCTTGCAGGTTCGCCATCAATACTCGGTGAGGGGATCATGGAATGGATTGCAAGGTTGACGCATGCCGGCACATTGCTGATCGTCAACGCGCTGTTGGCAGCTCTGTCCTCAGCGCTGTTCTTTGTTCTTTACGCGGCCCATCCCAGAATCAAGCGTTTGTTCGGCGTGCTGTTGTGGGGCATTAGTTATGCTGCTTTTGCGGCGGGTTTTGGGGTTCTTTTCCTTCCAGCGTTTCGTCTTGATTTTCCGGGGCTAGGACTTGTAGGCAACCTCTCGATTGACGTTGGTGCGGTGCTCGCCCTGCTTGCCGTCAACACCTACTTGGAACTGTCAAATCGCAAGTTATGGGTGCTGCTCCCCGTAGCCATGATCGCGATCCTAGAAGTGTGTGCCGTGCTGCACGAGGGTGAGAATCTTCGCATTATGGTGATCCTGGGAGGGGCGTTGACTGGGATGGTCACGATCGTAACGGGTGTCGCTTTCTGGCAATGCGAGGACGAGCCGCAACGTCCGATTGCGCGCCTGGCCGCGGCATTCCACTTTCTTTGGGCGGCCATGCTGCTGACCCGAGTGTTTTGGTGGATCGTCCACCCGATGGCCGGCGAGAACCAAGACCCGACTTCTACGTTTGGTTTGCTTTCCCGCATGATCCTGACCTGGGTCATTACGCCAAGCGTTCTTTGGATGTTGACTCGACGGCTTGACGCGGAATTGATCCGCTATGCCAGCTTGGATCCTCTTACGGGGGTTGCCAACCGACGAGTGATATGGGAGCAGGGGGAACGTCGAGCCGCTCAGTTAAGTCAGCGTAACGCCGCAATGGCGGTGCTTATGATTGATGTGGACCACTTCAAATCAATCAATGACCGATGGGGACACGATGGGGGCGATCAGATTCTCATCGCAATCGCGGATACGCTCAGAAGAAATATCCGCGAGAAAGACATGTTGGGCCGCGTCGGCGGCGAAGAATTTATGGTGCTTCTTCAATATGGCGATGAAAGCGCGGTGAGAGAGACCGCGGAGCGACTGCGGTATGCGGTCGAGAACGAGGCGATCTTTCTGCCGTCGGGAGACCCTTGGCATTGCACGGTCAGCATTGGATATTGTACGTCGACACGCAGCGAAGCGAAGTGGAAAGAAGTGGTCGTCGCTGCTGATCGGGCGCTCTATGCGGCCAAGCGAGAAGGTCGTAACCGCGTGCTCGGTGCTTCGAATGTAGCTCTAAGTGCATGAGCGCCAGCGCAGCTCGCGTTGAAGAGCGGGCCAACATGGACCCGGTCATAACGGCCAGCTCTCCGTTTTGATTTCGCCAGCTTGCATGAGACGGGAAGGATCACATCCGGCATGCGGCTGACCGCCAGGGCGAGTAGGGTGGTTCCTGAGATCGGAAGCACCAGTCATATCATTTTGCAATGACTGAAATATGTGCGGGGTGGATTTAATGATGTGTGGTGGCCGGCTAGGCTCAGCTCACCCCATCCCCGAATCAAGGCGTTCCCATGCATCGATACGGCACCATTCTCGCGCTTTGCGGATTGGCACTGGCGTTGCCTTGCCGTGTCCAAGCCGATACAAACGCCTTTGAGAAGGCCGTGCAACGCTCTGATTTATCTAACGAAAATCCGACCGTTGCAGCAGGTCGCGTGCCAGCGTGGCTGGTCGGTACCTGGGTCCTGATCCGTTGCGACAATGTCTACCCGGATGGCCGGCTGGTAGAACTCTATGGATCGAATCCCCAGGGTCTGTGGCTCATCGACGCCCAGGGCCATTACATGATGCAGATGGTTCGGGCCGAGCGGGAGTCATTCGACGCCAACGACAAATCCAGGGGTACGCCCGACGAATACCGCGCGGCATCGTTGGGCTCAAATGCGCATTACGGGTGGCTAAGTGTGGACGGCGTCCAGTTGCACACGCATATCACGCATGCTTCTTATCCGAACTGGGATAACAAGGACGGCAATACGACATTTGTCCTCCAGGGCGACTTGCTGACTTATTCCGTGGACAAGCCGAGCAGTGGCTCGGCTGAAGGCGCTCGCGGCGTGGTGGTTTGGCGCCGCGTGGCCATTTGAACGTATGACTTGAACGGTACGACCATCCCCGGTTCTTTCTTTCGGAGCAATACGATCCATGAACAAGTTCCTGATGTGCAGCGTGCTCTTGCTTGGAACAGCGACGTTGGCACATGCCGACATGCAAGGGTTGCCTGCGTATGTATCGGCGGCAGTGGCCGATCATTCGCGGCCGGAGGCCGATACCAAGCGCGACGCGGATCGCAAGCCAGCCGAACTGGTCGCCTTTGCAGGCATCAAACCCGGCGACAAGGTGGCCGACGTGATGCCGGGTGGAGGCTACTTCACGCGAATCTTCAGCAAGGTCGTCGGCCCCCAGGGACATGTCTATGCCGTCGTGCCGTCGAGTCTGGCGTCCGGTGCTCCGAAGAAGGTCGACGATATCAAGGCACTGATCGCCGATCCCGCATACGGAAATACGACACTCGTCATTCGTCCTTACGATCAACTAGGTGCGGACGAGCCACTCGATGTCATCTGGACCGCGCAGAACTACCACGACGTCTATGGCGCCGTCAGTGTCTTTGCGGTGGCTGGCGAAAGCGGCCCCGACGTAACGGAGAAAATGGACCGCGCCGCTTTCAAGGCGTTGAAGCCTGGTGGGGTCTATATGGTCATCGACCACGTTGCCAAGGGGGGCTCTGACGCGCAGGTCTCAAAGACCCTTCATCGGATGGATCCGGACCAGGTGATCGCACAGGCAAAGGCGGCAGGGTTTGTACTGGAGGCCCGAAGCGATCTGCTTGGCAATGCACAGGACGCGCACGAAAAGATTATATTTGCTCCGGAGATCCGCGGGCATACCGATCAGTTCGTGCTGAAGTTTCGCAAGCCGAAGGCATCGAATTGAGGCAAGGCGGGAATGCTCCGGCAAACGTATCCCTGATGCATCCGAACGTGCCAGGTGCATTCCTCTGCCAAAGAAACCCATCATGAAGAAGCTCGATCTCGAGGCGGTCAAGGCATTCGTGCTAACTGCCGACCTGCAGAGTTTTACACGCGCCGCCGAAGCGCTCGACAGCACGCAGTCTGCCATCAGCACCAAGTTGCGGCGCCTGGAGGAACATCTGGGTCGGCGTCTGCTCGAGCGCACACCGAGGCAGGTGCGTCTATCTGCCGAAGGTGCCGCGTTTCTTGTCGCCGCGCGTGAGCTGGTAGGCGCACACGATCGGGCCATTGCGTCATTTGATGTGGAACAACGGCGCCTGATTATCGGCATCAGTCATCAACTGATCGGCGGCGAACTGCCTGTCCTGCTACGGCGCATGAACGAACACGATCCGAATCTGGTGATCGAGCTGCGCGTGGCGGGATCGCGCGAGGTCAGCCAGGCCTACGAAGCAGGAGCGCTGGACGCAGCGTTGGTGCTTCAGCCCGCCGAACAACGACGTCAGGGCGAGGTGCTGTTCACCGAATCGTTCGCCTGGGTGGCTGCTGTCGACTGGGAGTTGCGAGCGGGGCAGCCGTTGCCGCTGTCCACGCAAGGCGAGTCGTGCAGCATTCGGGCGGGAGCGGTCAATGCGCTCGATCAGGCAGGTATTGCCTGGACCGAGGTCTTTGTGGGGAAGGGTTCGTCTGTCGTGGGTGCGGCCGCTTCGGCGGGGCTGGCTGTCGCGGTATTGGCGCGACGAGCGGCACCCGCAGGCACGATCGATATCGGTCCGGCACTGTCATTGCCGCCGTTACCTACCCAGGAAGCCGTGATGTATACGGCCCTCAATGATCGCCGTTCGCGTAATGCATTACACACGCTGGGAATCGCTTTCAAGAGTTTGACCCAGGTCTGACAAAGTCGATTTGCACGAGGATACGTGGGCGGTTTGCAGCCCGCGTGGGGACGTGTGCGGCCAACAATCCGAGCGTACGTCACGGGTGGGGATACGATGAAAATAGAACGATGGTCAATAATGGTTCTCTTGCTGGGTTCCGTCGTTTGCGCGGCTTCGGCACAGTCCGTCGATGTATCGACGCGTTTGAAGGCGCTCGATGCATTGCTGGCAGAGCAGTGGGAGCACCAGCTGGAAGCCAACCCCGAGTCGGCCACGGTGCTTGGAGACCTGCGCTACAACGATCGCTGGACGGATGCCTCGTTGGCGCATGTGCAGAGCGAGCGCAAAGTCACGGAAGACTTCCTCAAGCGTTTCGATGCCATCGATATCACGGGTTTTCCGGACGAGGCGAAGCTCAGTCAGAAGCTGATGGTGCGTCAGCTCAAGGAGGATCTGCGCAGTGTCGATTTGAAGTTGTACGAAATGCCGCTGGATCAGATGAGTGGCGTGCAGGTTCAGCTGCCCAGCCTTATAAGCTCGATGCCGTTCAACAGGACCAGGCAGTACGAGGACTATCTTGCTCGCCTGAAGGCGATACCGGTGGTGTTCGAACAGAGCATCGAGACAGCACGACAGGGTCTGAAGGATGGCCTGATGCCACCGAAGTTCGTGTTGGAAAAAGTGCTGACACAGATCGACAGCATCGCCAAGCCCGCCGGCGAGGACAACACGTTCGCCGGCCCGTTGAGACAGTTTCCTGACAGCGTGTCGCCGCAGGATCGCAAGCGTCTGCATGACGCCATCATCGCGGTCATCGACAACGATGTGCGACCGGCATACTTAAAATTGGGCAAGTTCGTCGCGCAAGAGTACGCCCCGCATGGACGAAGCGAGCCTGGCATCTGGCAGCTGCCCCATGGGGATGTCATCTATCGTTTCCGCATCGAACAGCAGACGACAACGACGGCGAGTCCGGAGAGCATCTATCGACTCGGTCTGGCGGAGGTTGCGCGTATCGAAGGGGACATGACGGTGATCGCCAAGTCCCTGGGTTATCAGGACCTGGCCAGTTTTAGAAATGCGCTCAAGAACGATCCCAAGATGCATCCCCGTTCGCCCGAGGATCTGCTCGATCGATATCGCGTATACGTTGCGGGCATGGAGCCTGAGCTGCCCAAGTGGTTCAATTTGCTACCTGAAACGAAGCTCAAGGTCGTGCCGTTCGAGAGTTATCGCGAAAAGCAGTCGCCTCCCGCCTCGTATCAACAGGGCACGCCGGATGGTTCGCGGCCCGCGCAGCTCTATGTGAACACGGGTGACTTCACCCATCGAACGACGATGGAGATCGAATCCATTGCCTATCACGAGGGTGTCCCGGGGCATCATCTGCAGTTCTCGATCGCGCAGACGTTGCCGGGTCTGCCGCCGTTCCGCCAGCAAGCGGCCTATACCGCTTATATCGAGGGTTGGGCACTGTATGTCGAAGGCCTCGGCAAAGAGATGGGATTTTACAAAGCCCCCTTGTCCGACTATGGCCGGCTCTCTGGCGAACTGCTGCGTGCTGACCGTCTGGTGCTGGATACCGGCGTGCACTACAAGCATTGGACGCGCCAGCAAATGGTGGATTACCTCCACGCCCATTCCGGTCAGGACGAACCGGACATTCAGGCTGAGACGGATCGATACATCACCTGGCCTGGTCAGGCACTCGCCTATAAGCTCGGCCAGTTGAAGATTGTCGAGTTGCGTGAGCGGGCGCGGAAATCGCTCGGTGATCGATTCGATATTCGCGCGTTCCACGATCAGATTCTCGGCAGCGGCGCCTTGCCGCTGGACGTACTTCAAGAGCGCGTCGATGCCTGGATTGCGTCGGTGAAAAGCGGTGCGGCTCCGGCAAATCCGGTGCGGCAGTCTTCGTAGCATTGATCTATTGAAACCTCGAGAAACCCCTCCTGATGCCATTCCGGCGCAGGCCGGAACCCAGTGGCTTCGGTTTTCAGTTTTTGCGGTAAAGCTGACTCTTGCACGCCCTCGCGACAACCGATCACAAAGCTACTGGGTTCAGGCCTGCGCCGGGATGACGATCATCAAAAACTGAGGTTATTCGAGGTTGCCGCCAGTCGCGACAAGCCATGACAAAAACATGGTTCGCATTTTGAAGCTGCTTCTAAAACGATTGCTTTTTCGCCACAACGCTGGACGGTCATTTCTATGCACTGGAAAAAGAGCATATACATCACCACCGCCCTGGCCGCGGTCATCATCGGCATCCGTTTCATGGGAGGCGACCGGTCGGCCAACACGGTCGCTCGCGCGGCGGACAGTGGTGTACCCGTCAAGATCGCTGTCGCCACGCTCGATGACATCGATCTCTCATTGACCGTGGTGGCTCGTACGGAGGCCTGGTCGACAGTAAACGTTCGCGCCCGCGTCTCCGGCCAACTTGAATCGCTGGGATTCACACCAGGCGCGAAAGTACACAAGGGTGAGTTGCTGGCGCAGATCGATCCGCTGCCATTCAAGGCACAGATCGACCAGGCGCGTGCGAATGTAGCCAGCGACCAGGCAAAGCTCGACAAAGCGCAGGCCGATCTACAGCGTTACGCACAGGTTCTGGCCAAGGGCTTTGTGTCGCGTACCGACTACGATACCTACAAGGCTAATGTGGAGGTCAGCCATGCCAGCCTTCAGGGCAGTATTGCCGCGCTGGAGCTGGCTCGGCTTCAGTTGAGTTACGTGCATATCGTGGCGCCGTTCGACGGCGTTGCCGGTTTGCCGCAGGTATGGCCTGGCGCCCAGGTGAGCGCCAACGCGACCGACATCGTCGTTCTGAATCAGATCGAGCCGATCCGGGTGACTTTCAGCCTCCCCGAGGGGAGCCTGGATGCGGTTCGCCAAGCCCAGGCGCAAGGCAGTGTCCCCATAGAAGCACAACTGCCCGGTGACGGAAGTGTGGCATTGCAAGGAACGTTGGATTTCATCGACAACACGGTAGATCCAACGACCGGCACAATCGTGCTCAAGGGTCGTTTCGAGAATGGCGACGATCGTCTCACGCCGGGCCAGTTCCTGCAGGTAAAGCTGCCAACCCGTCGACTCAATCATGTGGTGAGCGTGCCGGCATCCGCGTTACAAAGTTCGGACAAGGGCGACTTTGTGTTTGTGGTGGGTGTCGACGGTAAGGCTCATCAGCGCTATCTCGCCGCAGGGCCGGGCAGTGCAGGGCGAATCATCGTCAACAAGGGCTTGCAGGCCGGCGAACGCGTGGTGACGGACGGTCAATTGTTGTTGACCGATGGTACTTCCGTGCACGCGTCGGACGGCGTATGAGACCGCACCTGTGAATCTATCGGAACTGTGTATTCGTCGCCCCGTAATGACGACGCTGCTGATGGCGGCGCTGGTGATCTTTGGCATCGTTGCCTATCCCCGATTGGCGGTAAGCGAGCTACCGAACGTTGATTACCCCACCATTCGCATCAGTGCAAGCCTGCCGGGCGCAGCACCCGAGACCATGGCTTCGGCGGTAGCGACGCCGTTGGAATCGCAGCTCTCGACGATCAGCGGGGTAAGTTCGATGAACTCGTCCAGTTCGTTGGGTACCTCGACCATTACGCTTACCTTCGAGCTGGGCCGCAATATCGACGCCGCCGCCCAGGACGTGCAGTCGGCTCTTTCCGCGGCGCAACTGCAGCTGCCCAAGGACATGCCGGCGCCGCCGGTCTTTCGAAAGGTGAACCCGGCTGCCGCACCAGTGTTGCTCCTGGCCATGACCTCGTCCACGCTGCCACCGGCACAGTTGGATGAGTACGCGGAGACTCGATTGGCGCAGCGGCTGTCCACGATCGACGGCGTGGCCGAGGTGCACGTTTATGGCTCGGCCAAATACGCCGTGCGCATCAGTGTCGATCCTGACCGGCTGGCGCTTGCAGGTATTGGCCTTGATCAGGTGCAGAAAGCCGTAGCGGATGCCAATGTGAACCAGGCCACTGGGACGCTCTACGGTGACAGGCAGCAGTTTGTGGTGCGAAACGACGGCCAGCTCCTGCGCGCGGCGCCGTATAACGACGTGGTGGTGGCTTATCGCAACGGGGCACCTGTTCGACTGGGCGATATTGGCGAAGCCAGGGACAGCGTGCAGAACGACCAATTGGCAAGCTGGTATAACCGCGATCGCTCGGTGCTGCTTGCCATCCAGCGGCAGCCGGGCGCCAACACGGTCGATATGATCGACCATATCAAGGCGGTGCTTCCTGGCTTTATCGCAAGCCTGCCGCCGTCTGCGAAACTATCCGTGCTTTACGATCGGTCGCAAACCATTCGGGCCTCCGTTGCCGACGTGCAGTTCACGCTGCTGCTGGCCGGCATACTCGTCGTGCTCGTGATCTACCTGTTTCTCGGGAACCTTTCGGCAACGTTGATTGCCGCTGCCGTCTTGCCGATTTCCATCGCGGGTAGCATCGGCGCGATGTATGTACTTGACTACAGCCTGGACAACCTCACGCTGTTGGCGCTCACGCTTGCGGTTGGCTTTGTAGTCGATGACACCATCGTGATGCTCGAAAATATCGTGCGTCATATCGAGGCCGGCTTGACGCCGTATGACGCCTCCATCAAGGGGGCGCGTGACATCGGCTTTACGATATTTTCGATGACCTTGTCATTGATCGCAGTATTCATCCCGGTGATGTTCATGGAGGGGATCGTCGGACGCCTGTTTCACGAGTTTGCGGTAACCATCAGCGTGGCGATCCTGATTTCAGGTCTCGTCGCCATGACGCTGACCCCCATGTTGTGCAGCCGATTCATCAGGGCGCATTCGCCAGAGCATGGTCACCGATGGATTGTGGCGTTCGATCGTGGTTTTGCCTCCGTTCGGGAGGCATATATGCGCAGCTTGTGCTGGTGCCTTTCGCGGCCACGGTGGGTGCTGGGCATGTTTGCGTTGAGCCTGCTATGTATAGCAGGGCTGTTCTACGACGTTCCCAAGGACTTCATCCCCGCCGGCGATAGCGGCCAGCTGCGGGTAGTGACAGAAGGCCCGCAGGATGTCTCCTTCGGCGGTATGGTAGCGCGCCAACAGCAGCTGGCCGAGATCGCAAGCAACGATCCGAACATCGACGCCTATATGTCTTCCATCGAAGCGGGAGGGTCGACGATCAACGATGGCGACATATTGTTGAGGCTGAAGCCGGCCAGCGAACGCAAACTTACGCCGGAAGAGATCATTCAGGAGCTGCGACCAAAGTTTGCCCAGGTGGTTGGCATGCGCGCTTACATCATCAATCCCCCGCTGATTCAAATCGGTGGCCTGCGCTCCAAGTCGCAGTACCAGTACACGCTGCAATCGCTCGATCTCGGCACGTTGTACGCGTGGTCCAACAAAGTGACTGCCGCCTTTGCGGCGTTGCCCGGTTTTCAGGACGTTGCCAACGACTTGAACCTCAACAGTGCAGCCGTGGCGGTCGAGGTAGACCGTTCCAAGCTTGGGCCGCTGGGCTTGACCATGGCGCAGGTACAGTCCGCCCTGGGGGCTTCGTTCGGGCAGAACCAGATATCCACCATCTACGGCACGGCCACTCAGTACTGGGTGGTGATGGAGGTTGAGCGCAAGCTGCAAAACGACCCGTCCGTGCTATCGAAGATCTACGTCACCTCAAACAATGGCAAGTTGATTCCATTGAATACGTTGGCCAGCTTTGTGCGCAAGGCACAGGTGCTCACGGTCAACCATCAAGGTGAATTGCCCGCGGTGACCGTTTCGTTCGGTCTTGCACCAGGCGTCAGTTTGAGCGACGCAGTGAAAGCCATTCACGGCGCACTGGACCATATTGGCTTGCCCGCAAGCGTCGGCGGCAGCTTTCAAGGGACGGCGCAAGCTTTTCAACAGTCCATGCAGGGCATGGGTCTACTATTGCTGCTGGCCGTGCTCGTTATCTACGTGGTATTAGGCATTCTCTATGAGAACTTCATTCATCCGTTGACTATTCTTTCGGGCCTACCCGCGGCAGCGGTCGGTGCGTTGCTGACGCTTCTGCTGTTTCATAAGCCGCTCGACTTGTTCGGCTTCGTCGGTATCGTGATGTTGATCGGCATCGTGAAGAAGAACGCGATCATGATGATCGACTTTGCGCTGGTCCGGCAGCGCCAAGAAGGGCTTTCATCGGCCGAGGCGATTGTCGAAGCGTGCGCCGCACGTTTTCGGCCAATCATGATGACGACGATGGCAGCTTTCGCCGGCACGTTGCCCATTGCGGTCGGAATCGGTGCGGGGGCGGAGTCGCGAAGGCCTTTAGGTCTTACGGTGGTCGGCGGTCTGCTTGTCTCACAAGTACTCACCCTGTATCTCACCCCGGTGATCCACTTATATCTCGATCGCTTGCAGCAACATTTTCGTGCAGTCCGTCCGAGATCTTCTCCCATGGGAATCAAAAAAAGGATGGACGTTTACCCCGACTGATGCAGTGTCGGGACATTCCTGGCCCAGTCGCTGCAAATCGTGGTGGGTGTCCCAAAACTGCCTCTGACTTTAAGGCGCAGGTCGCCAAGGTGGGGGCCATTAGCGCAGGGCAGACCGTCTATCAGGCGACCGTCTATTGTCAGCAGCCCCCGGCGTTTCCCATCCCTCCCGGGGTCATCAAGGGGCATCGATCGCGTGCCAAGGCTGCTTTCGCGGCCGACCCGACTTACGACGCAGACTTTGCCACGGGCTTTGGCGACACGACCATCATGCAAACCTACCTCTCCGGCTTGAAGATGAACCCGGCAGCCATGCAAGAGACCCGTGCAACGGCCTGCCAGAATCTGATCCAAAGCCTGCCGACGAAGCCACATACCCGCTAAAGGGGCAGAAAGGGCAACCACGAAGGGGGAGCCTGCACGTGCCGCAAGTGGTACCAACGCCGAATCGTCGGGCTCCTGTCCGATGTCGACGGGGTCATCGTCGAGTCGGATGGTCTGGTCTATCACGGCAGGGGCATGATCGATAGCAAGGCCGTTATCGTGATGTACAAGGCGGGGATATCTTGGACGCTCGCTATCTCGATCACTGAATATTGCTAACCCCATCAGCGACGGTCAACGCAGTCCTATCGGCTAGTTGGTACCCCAAGTGGGTGCTCAAAGACATGATCATTGTGAAATGTTGGGATCGGACTCGTTCGGAAGAAAGAGGCGATCTGGCTGGAACAGCAAAGGCAAAGCTCAAACCTAGTAGGCGCATGCCGCGCCGCTATGTAGGGTAATTCTGAAACGCCATACGGGGCGACTAACGCAAAATGTCGCGACGGAGCTGGCATGTCATTCGGACGCTAATTTCCGCTGAGGTGCTATAGCGGAACGATTGAGTGGCCTCGTGCTGACGCAAAATAATGCGGCATTGCGCTGATTTCATAGCACTGGCGTTGCTCCGCCCGTTCTCTTTATGTTCCAAGCGCCATGTTATTGGCGTTACATCTCCATCCATCGAAGCATTTCTTTTGATTTGGTGGATACGCGTCACGAAACGCAGCTGCAAGAGTTTTCACGATAGGTCGACAAGCCATCGATCAATAAAAATTCAGCCTTGCGCGATCACGGTGACGCACAAGCGAAGCTACTCCCAATGATGTGACCGTGCACGTGAGAGTAAGGGGGTTATGTGAACGTTGCACGCACTGCGCTGATATTTTTGGTTGTTCTGTTCGGGCTCTCATCGCTGCCCGCAGCGTCCAACGCACAGGATGCGCCCGTTAAACGGATGGTCGAGATCCACACCGTTCCTGACGGAAGCCGCCGGGAAGAAGAGGCGATTCGCAGTGCGATTGCCGCGCCGCAAACATCAAGCACCCCGCTCATCGTGGCGGCACCCTACTACTACGGCTCGTTCACTACGCAGACGCCGTGCAACAATGGACATTCGCATAACTACGCCAACGGACCTGACGAAGCAACGATGTCAGATGCGATCAACGACTATGAAGCGGCGATCGCAGATTGTTTTGGTCATTGCACTTACACCGTAACGTATTCCAACCCAGGTCAATATCTAGTCGCTACGGTCACGCTAGGCGGCGGCTGCTCGGGTACCGAATCCATCTATGGGACCGCGAATGGACAGTCGGGTGGCGGTGGTGTTCATGACGGTGGCGAAGGTGACGTCGTGAGCAAAGATGCCGGTTACGTGGGCGATCCCATTAACGCCTCAACGGGCAACAAATTTCTAGCTCAAACCGACTATGCCGATACGCCATGGCTCACGTTCCGTCGGATTTACAACAGTAGCTTCACCAAGGAAACAGTATTTGGCTATGGCTGGCGGCACAGCTTTGACCGGTCGATTGAAGTGGCGGGAGGCGGCAACAGCATCGTGCTCTATCGCCCAGACGGATCCACAGAAGCATTCACTAAAGCCGGCGCGGTTTGGTCAGGCACGGCATCCTCGATCGATGTGGTCACGGAGTCCGACGACACAAATGGCGTCCCGCTCTCCTATACGGTATTCATCGGCGCAAAACATCATTGGGAGACATACAGCCCCGCCGGATTATTGCTATCCGTAACGGACCCGTCGGGGCAAGGCATCACGTTGGCATACAGCACATCCTCTACCCCGGCTACGATCGCGCCGAAGCCAGGCCTGTTGCTCACGGTGACTGATTCGAAAGGGCGGCAGTTGAGTTTCGTCTACAGCAGCACGGGCTTGCTCAGCAAAGTCACGCTGCCTGACCTCACCACGCTCCTATACAGCTACGGTGCCAACATCGGGGGAAATGTCTTAGGCACGGTGACCTATCCGGATGCGAAAACGAGGCAATATCTCTACAACGAGCCGGGGTTTTATCAGGGTGCAGAAGGAATACCCTTGCTGACCGGAATGATGGACGAAAGTGACAACCGCATCGCCACGACATCCTACGATGGTTCGTATCGGGCTATTGCGAGCAGCATCGGCGGCTCGGTTAATGCGCTCGCCACTCAGGTCACTTACAACACCGACGGCACGTCGGTAACGACCTATCCGTTGGGCAATACTTCTACGATGGGCTTTACCCAAACGGGCGGCATCAATCAGGTGACGTCGCTCAGCCAATCCTGCAATCCGGACTGCAACTACCCATCGAAGTCGGTCACCTACGACGCCAACGGGTATCCTGCCTCCCGAACCGATTTCAATAACAATCTCACAACGACAACCTACGATTCGTACGGTGAGATTCAAACTGAAGTGGATGGCTCGGGCACGTCGAGCCAACGCACCATCAACACGACATGGGACACCAATTTGCGCGAACCGCTATTGCGCACGGTGTTGGACGAAAACGGCACCGCGGTAACAAAGACTGCGTGGACCTACAACGCGAGCGGCCAGGTCACCGCCCTGTGCCAAATCGATCCAGCGAAGGCCGGCAGCTATGCCTGCGCCACCACGGGCACACCACCCGCGGGTGTTCGGCGAACGACGTATACGTATTGCACATCGGTGGGAACAGGGTGTCCGCTCATCGGCCTGTTGCTCACAAAGACAGGGGCACGCACGGATCTGACCCAGACAACCCAGTACGCCTACTACACGGCGAGCAGTGCCACGAACTGCGGGACGCCGGGCGCAGCCTGCTATCAGGCCGGCGACCTGCACACGATCACGGATGCGATAGGCCACGTGACAACGATCGTGTCTTACGATGCCGATGGCCGGGTGACTCGCGTCACCGATGCCAATGGCGTCAACACGGACAGCACCTATACGCCTCGCGGATGGCTGGCGACGCGAACGGTAGGGGATGCCGCGACGTCATTCACCTACTGGCCATTTGGCGCGATCAATACCATTACAGACCCTGACGGCATTGTTCAGACCTATTCCTACGATCAGGCTCACCGGCTGATCCAGGTAACTGACGGAGCAGGCAACACCATCACCTACACTTTGGATGGTTCTGGAAACAAGCTCGCCGAGCAGATTACAAATAATGGAACCGGCAACATTGTCCGCAGCGTTTCACGCACTTACAACGCTCTTGGTCAATTAACTTCTGTTGTCGATGGACTGGGGCACACCGTTTTTGATGCAACTTCTGCCAATAGCTACGACCTCAACGGCAACCTAGTTCAGAGTTCTGATGCTTTCGGCGTCCAAACACAGCAAACCCTCGACCCATTGAATCGCTTGGTTAGCTCGGTGGGGAATTATAATGGCTCAGATACATCTACGCAGAACACGTCGAGTACTTTTCTATACGATGCGCTGAACCGAGATGTAGGTGTGAGCGATCCCAATGTATTGAGCACGATTTACACCTTTGATGGCCTCGGGAATAGGACGGCTGTACTAAGTCCTGATACAGGTAGTTCAAGTGACACGTTCGATGCGGCAGGAAACCGGCTTACCCACACGGACGCCAAAGGCATCGTTGCTACGTCAACCTACGATTCGTTGAATCGTATCGCGAGCACGTCCTACGTTGATACCACCCAAAACGTAACCTATGCGTACGATGAAGCCAACTTTATCACCGGCTGCACAAGCTCTGAGCCGATCGGCCACCTGACGAGGATCATAGAGGATAACGTTACCACTACTTATTGCTACGACGGCAAAGGAAACGTTATCCAGAAAGCTCAGCTGCTTGGTGCAGCGAATGACATCACCATCTATACATACACGTCGGCAAATCGACTCAAGTCAATACAAACGCCTGATGGCGCACTCGCGACCTACATGTACGACTCCAACGGTCACATTTCCGGCATCAGCCTTGTTCCGCCTGGCTCAAGCACTTCAGTAACAATCGTCAGCAACGTTATTTGGATGCCTTTCGGGCCTGTTTCCAGCTACAACTTGGGTAGTGGTCAGACGATTGTGCGCACCTATGATTCGAATTATCGGTTCACTGATGTAAGTGATTCAGCGATCAATCTGCATTTTGCGCGTGATTTAATGGGTAACGTTGTGGCTCTAGGCAATTCACCTGGCGCGAATCCTGCGATAGAGACGTACACGTATGATCCTCTCTATCGACTTACATCAATATCTGATTCTGGTTCTACGCTAGAGAGTTACACATACAACAAGAGTGGCGACCGCCTAAGTAAAACGTCTTCGGGGGTAGCAACAGGATCGTATAGTTATAAAACCAACACTCACCAGCTTATCGCCACAGGCAATTCTTCACGCGTTAACGACGCGAATGGAAACACGACGGGCAGTACTTTGGCCGCTACCACCTTTGGATACGGATATAACTCGCGCAATCGCCTCGTTAGCTTGGTGAGAAATGGTGTCTCCGTGGCTACCTATGGATACAACTCGCTGGGGCAACGCATCCAAAAGGTTGCATCGTTTCCGTCGAGCATTGCTGAGAGGTACAGTTATGACGAGAGGAGCCACCTTGCTGGTGAATACGGCACGACTAATCGTGACTATGTATGGTTGGGTGATACCCCGGTTGCCGTCGTTGATGTGACAATCAGCGGTAGCGGCAGCGTCAGTACCAGTATCATTAATTACATTCATGCGGATGGACTTGACACACCGCGCGCGGTGACGAATACAGCGGGCTCAGTCTTATGGGCGTGGGCCTTCGCAGGCAATCCGTTCGGTGAGCTGCAGCCTACGGCGGCTAACGGTTACGTCCTCAACTTAAGGTACTCCGGCCAATACTACGACACGGAATCTGGAACGGCGTACAACATGGCCCGTAACTATGACCCGACCGTTGGACGCTATCTGCAGAGTGACCCGCTTGGACTCGCAGCGGGGCCCGGCACCTATGCATATGTGAATGGCAATCCGCTCTACTTTAGGGATGCCAATGGGCAATGCCCATGGTGCGTTGGGGCGGCGATTGGTGCAATAGCTGGCGCTGTAGCTGGCTACGAGGCAGGGGGATGGAAGGGGGCCTTCATTGGTGGCGCTGTGGGCGCTGCAGTCGGCGCAGTTGCGCCATGGGCGTCAACCGCGGTCGGCTCGGTTGCGGCCAACGTAACAGGCTCGGTTTTGGCCGGCGAGGTTGCTACGAGTGCTACTTTTGTCGGCGTGAATGCGGCTGGCGCTACTTTGGGAACCATGGCTACAAATTATGTTGATGGACAGCCCCTGACAAAGGATATTGGTGAGTCTGCGGCCATTGGGGCAGCGGCGGCTTTCCCAGAAGCTGTAGCGGTGGCTGCAGGGGCCGCGGAAGCGGATGCCGTACTGGGTGCCAGCATGTCCGTTTTAACTGGGATAAACGGGGCTTTCCTGACCGCCGGAACATTCCCGATAAGTGGTAGTCAACTCCCCGATCTGCCCACGTTGTCGCCAGACAGTCCTGCACCACCACCGCCATTCTTTCCTGCGTTAGAGTGCCAATAAAAAGAAGATCCATGACAGACGAAAAAGCACCCTCGGTCATCTACAAGTACAAATGGAGGGCATTACCGATCCTTTGGACGTTGGTGATGACCTCCCTTTGCCTTTTCTTGGGTTTCGCAGACATTCCAAGAGAGGGTGCTTTGATCGGCTTATCCATCAGTTTGGTATCCACCCTCATTGTGCTTGCGATTGCGTGGACACTTTTTTTGAGCCTGTCGGACATCTACATCGACGGCGACGAGATCACCCGGCAGGCTCTTGGCTTGACATGGCAAAGAATCAGGTGGTCAGAGGCCAAGCGACTGACGATCGTGATGTCGAAAAATCCCGAAGATGGCCATGTGGTTCGGTCATTCGTCGTGGAGGCGCTTAAAGGCACCGCGCGCTTCGGCTCACGTCGCATCGCGTTTCAAGAGAGGGAGCAAGAAATGGCCGCTTTGCTCGACGCCCTGATGAGTTGTGTCCACCGCCACAACATCAAAATCGATGACATGACCGTTCGATAGCCTAACGACGGATGGTGTGCATCGCGGACCCGCATCAGGTCAGGCTGCTGGCACACTAAGCAATCTATTGTCGGTTGACCCCGAAACCTGCGAAATCTGGGACAGGGGTGATTAAATCTTCTTAACTACCTCGTCCCTGAGGTTTCCAGCGTATTGGCGGCGAACACCTTCGGCTTCGGATACAGCGCACGCAACCGGGTTGTGAGTGTGGTTCGTAGTTCGGCGTCGGTTGCGATGTATCTTTACAGTACGCTCGGTCGGCGCATCAAGAAGCCGGCAACGTTCCCGTCTGGCATCGCCGGGCGATACGACTACGATGAGTCGAGTCATCTGTCGAGCGAATATGGATCGACGAACCGCGACTATGTTTTGATGAGGGACATTCCCGTCGCTGTGCTCGATGTCACCATCAACGGAGGCGTCAGCACCAGCGTCATCAACTACGTGCACGCGGATGGCCTGGGAACGCCACGTGCTGTGACAAACAGTGCGGGTTCTGCCGTATGGACATGTACCTACAAAGACAGTCCGTTCGGGGAGCAGCAACCCGTGAGAGTCAATGGATACGTGCTCAATCTGCGCTACGCCGGCCAGTACTATGATGCTGAGTCGGGTACGACGTACAACATGGCGCGCAGTTATGACCCCACGGTTGGCCGTTACATGCAAAGTGACCCGATTGGGCTGTCTGGCGGCATCACCACCTACGGGTACGTCCGCTTGAGTCCACTGATGGCGATAGATGCGCGGGGCTTGGATGATACGCAGTGCATGATGAATTATTCTAACTGTGGCTGGGATTGGAATGCTCCCAACGGCGGACCTTCGGCGACCGCAGTCACTACAACGATAGGGACTGCGCTAGGTGCGGTCGCTGTCAATACTTTAGGTTTTCCGGAGGCTGAGGTTGCCGAGGCAGCATACGTGGGCGTAGAAGGAGCCGAAGCGTTGGGTCTAATGGATGCAATCGCAGGCGAGCCAGCCGCTCAGTATATTGTGGGAGGGATCATGGGTGGGGCGCCTGGTTACGTGGTTGGCACGCTTTGGGACAACCTCACCGGCCCGCCTTCACCACGTGGCGCGCTACCACAGGTGCCTGCTGATGAATCAATAAATTCCGATACTTCAATGGGCTCTCATTGGTCGCCCCATCGCACCGATGAATGTCCTGAATAATAAAAAAGGGCGAAATATATGAGTGAGAATTTTTTGAATCGTTCAGCTGTGGCGCGCTGGATGGCAAGCACGCTTGTTGGACACATCGTCGCGAGCGAAATTTTTATGGGGGTGGCCTTATTCCTGCTGGGATATGAGAAGGCGCAAAGAGGCGGGTACCTGACAGTGAGTTATGGGTGGTACCTGGCGTTTCTTGCTGGAGCTCTATCAGCGACATTCGGAATGACGTTTTGGCTCACGTTTACACGACCATTACTCAAGAGAAGGAAGGGCCGGCGCGATCCCTGATTTGATGATGAACGCTGACTTTTCTAAACCCGCCTTGCCGTTTGATGGGTGTGACCAACTCCGGCCCGCTGTTGGAGAGCTACACGTACACCGCCGGCAGTACCAACAGGCACTCCGGACACATGTTCACAACAAGATCTGAAGAGAGTAACACCGCCTTACTTTTGGATAAGGTTGCTTCTGCGCGAGCGGGGGATCCTAAAGAAGCCATTGCTGCAGCCATGCTGATCCATAAGTTTCCGGCAATCGCGCGACGTACTGGACTGAATTCAGAATACGAATTCTTGCTAAATTTTGGTATGCGATCGAAGGACCCTGAAGTCCTCATTGCTGCAGGCGAAGCCTTGCTTCAGGGGAAAAGACTGGCGCTAAATTTACTGCAGGGCATACGCTATTTTTCGAAGGCAAACAAATTGTCTCCATTCATGGGTGCATTTATGATCGGGAGGCTGAATTTTTTTCAAAATCGACCAATAGCCAAAAGAATGCTGCAAAATGGAGCAAGGGCAGGGCATATTCCATCTGCTATTTTACTTGCAAATCTTCGATACCGTAAAATTAAGAAGTATTTATTTGTTTTTTCATTTCCAATCCTCGTGTTTATCTCAATAAAATATGGAAGGCTTCTTACTGTAGAATTAAGGGGCTGTGGAAATTTATACGAGCGATTTTGGCGCTACAAGGACGCAGGTCTGACGCAACAGAAGGAGCTGGCCAAGGCCCTGCCTATAGACAGGGCGTATCCCTTCGAAGATATAGAGGAAGCTTTGTCGGATTGAATAAGTTCGATCTATCTGGCCGCGCTCCCCATATCTTTGTACGGCTGAGGCGCATGGTATGAGCAAACGGACTGCTGGAAAAACCGTGACGTTCGCCCTTGAGGCGAACACTCTGTTTGGCGGCTCTGTATGTGGCTGGCCTGCAGGCCCATTGCCCAGACCCTGTGTCTGAGCGAGACGCTCATGGGAGCCGATTAGGGCTGGTTATCGGGGATAGGGTGGCCGCTACTCAGGGCCGAAGCGGACATCCCCAAGGTTACTGGTCTATCACCGCCTAGTTCGGCTATGCAACCATCGCTTAGCTCGACCCGGCAAGCGGGAGTCGTTTAGAGGTCAATGTGTTAAAGGATATCTGAGACACCTGCCGAAACCCGAAACCTGGGACGGGGGTAGTTAAATCTTCTTCACTACCCCCCATCCCCTTGAGCTCGTATCTAAAATCCCCGGAATAGGGGTAGGGGACTAGGAATTCTGGCGATTGTGCGCCACCCCGTATTTCGTATCAGATACTCCGAGCGTTATGCCTTGGAAACCATCTATCTAATCGAGGAGTAAGGTCGATGAAGCCTGTTGGACAGCGTTTTCTAATGATCTATTCCGGCGTACTGACCGCCGTCTTCGCTGTAACGGTGCTGAGCGGATTCACGACATCGCCGCGCTCAATGTCACTGGAACAATTGGACGTCCAGCGCATCAATGTGCGCGAGCCCGACGGTACGCTGCGGCTGGTGATTTCTAATGTCGAGAGGGAGCCGGGCATTATCATCAAAGGGAGAGCATATCCGCATCCGAACCGCAGAGCCGCCGGGATGACCTTTTACAACGATGAGGGCTCGGAAAACGGTGGTCTGATATTCGGCGGCGAAAAGAGCAAGGACGGCACCAAGCGTTCGCATGGCCATCTCTCCTTCGATGCATACGAGCAGGATCAAACATTGGCAATGGATTCCGACCAAGACGGCAATAGCCGCGACACATCCATTCGATTCACCGACTATCCAGACTACTCGACTCTCGATGTAATCCAATTGATGGACAGCATCAAGAATCTCCCAAAAGCAGAACAGCAAGCCAAGATAAAGGCCTTCCTCGATGAGCACGGCGGCCCGACGACGCGAATGAGACTTGGGCGCAACGCTGACAACAGCGTGGCACTGGCGCTCAGCGACGCACAAGGACACCCGCGCATCGAGATGAAAGTGGCGCCGGACGGCACGCCCTCGCTTCAGATGCTCGATGGGTCCGGCAAAGTTACCGGCGAACTGGTGCCCAAACACTGATGCATCACGAGGCGCGACAGTCCAGGCGGTCGTCTCGCCTAATTAGATATCTGGGACACCCTGGATTACCCCTGATTTCTCGGACCCTTAACTCCTCGAGTCGGGCAGGGCGCCGCAGGAGTGAGATATCTGGGACACCCACTATCTCGATCACTCACCATTGCTGGCTGCACCAGCAGCGACCAATGCAGTGGTATCGGATAGTGGGCGTCCCAAATTGGTGCCAAATTGATGTCCGCTCTGCGGAGCGGCTGCCACATGATCCTGGTCGGCACCCTGGCAATTCAGGGCTTTGCCGGCGCAATCCGGCACTCTAACCGGGCAAGTTACTTTCAAGCCAGTCGTTGACGTCTTTGGGTCCGTACCCTGCAAATGGCTTGGTCAGAGTGACAACATATAAGTTGTCATTGTCGTCGAGGTACGGCTTTAGCTGATCAAATATCTGCTGCGGAGATTTGCTTGTGACTATGGCGTAGCAGGATTCCGAAAGGCGCGCCCATCCCGTGTGACTTTTGATGGTCTTGATGACATCTTTATAGTCCTTCCCCGGCTTGTCGAGATCGTAGGTAACCAGAAGAACTGCCATATATGTCGCTCCAATTAGCTATCTGTGACTGTTAAATTCCCTGGAATTAGCCGACCAAGCTGTTGCCGATTTCAGGCTTTGCCAAGCCTCACACGCCCGCGCCTTTGTTGCTCCGAGATAATCCCCTTTTCATTAGAGCGCCTAGGCGGACAGCCGGCAGCTACAAACCTGGGCAGGCATACTCAAACTGTCGGCCAATCACGACTTGTAGCACCTAACTGGGGTACCGAAGGTCGGAAAGCGCTTGGGATAGGCGCTGCGAGGCCACTCGCAGTGCCTTTGCCGCCACGTTAGCTCCAGTGGGCCTTCACGATCAGTTGCCAGTTGATCGGCATATCAGACGGGTGCTGATGGTGGTTCTGGGGAGGAAAGCGATGGTCCTTCACCGATGTGATGGATTTTCCGCAACCTGTACAGCGATAGATTCCACTAAGCGGGGTGGTCGCCGCCGGTTCATGCACAACGTCGAATTCACTGCCGAATTCTTGTTGGAGATAGTTTGCATTTTTGTAGTACGCCATTGCTGTGCTTCCTTTGTGTTGACAAAAAAGCACGCCGGACCAACTGGCAATTACTAGTAGGACGTTGTAAGTTCCCAGTCGCACGTTTCCCAAAGTCACCCAACGAGGGCTTCCGGCGTGCATGGCAGCAACCGCTACCATTCCTTGATGCGTTTCGATGGAAGAGGGGTGGTGCGCTAATACCATCCCTTTCTTGATTTTCCCATAATTTGTGACTCAGAGACTTGCAAGCCGACATATGTTGTGTAGCCGATGTCGTTGCAATGTGAACGTTACCCCCGGCCCTTGGCGATGTAAAGGGATTAACTCCAATAGATTGTGGATTGTCCGTGGATAAGTCCATGGTTTACTTAATAATCCAAAGACTTAACGTTGGAGCTATATTTACGATCTTATCGACTTAATGCAGATCATTTTTCTTGACTCTGAGTCTTACTGCATTAGACCGGTTGGCACTTCCAAAGCCACGATAAGCAGCAGCGGCCCAAATTGAGCGTATCTGGGCATGGTCCCATTCCTGTTCTCGCGACGAGCCGTCCGGATGCGCGCCTAGGCGGCACCTTATGTCGCATGCTCTGCGAGAAGCTTTCTAGGGCGGCAGAACAACTGATCAACAGTCATCGACTTCGGCAAAGTCCATGCCCATAATTGACCGTCAAGACAGGGGGCAAGGATGCAGCTACGAGAAAGGGTTATCCGGCTCGAGAAGGAGCGATGGGAACATCGCCTCTCGCGAAAAGGGAAACGCATGTCGGGCGACTGGGTTTCGGGGGACCCGGAGGCCTTGGGGACCTATCGCTCCCAAATCCTCGATCTCTTTGAGCCGTATATGTATTTCCGAAGACGCAAGAATTTACTTCAAAGACTGTGGATAGCAAAGCTCTTCGAAGGCGATTTTTACGCATTTTGCGAGAAACACCTGGAGAAGATGGAAGACGAATTTGCCCAAGCTCTCGGATCGTCGCAGCTCAGAGGCAGCAAAGGCACCACTGCACCACTGATCGATGATGTGACATCGGCGTGCGCAGCAATCCTTCACAAAGCAGCAGCGCTTCATGGCTCAGGGCTGCGCATCGTTGCCTGATGGTAAATACAATAGTTGGTTCGACTCAAACCGCTATGGGCCAGCTGATCACAGGAGAAAAGATCGTTTGGCCGGCCGAAACGGTCGATTTACGCAACACCCGGCTCGAGTCGAGCCTCGGACAATTTCGCCCGGATATTATTACGGGAGACGAGCAGGGCGAGCTTCTGATCGGAATTCGAGTGACTCATGCTGTGAACAGCACTAAGGCGGTTGCAGTTCGCCAAGGCGGATATCGGATGATCGAAATCGATCTCTCCAATATGGCTAGAGACACGTTGCTCGACTCCGAAAGCTTTAAGAGCCAGGTTCTGTTCTCAGAATGGGATTCTGGGCACTCGCACGGAACAAGCTGCAAAGAAACGCATTCTGGCGAGTACGCCAGCACCAGCGACGTTCCGCCCAGAAGAGCTGCTGCCATTGTCGCAAGTCGAAAGTCTTGATCCGCACGAATATCCACTCATAGGCACAACCATCTGGCAGTCCGGCCTTGGTAGTGGCGTCATCCTGAGCAGAGCGACAAGACTTAGGTCGATCTATAGAGTCCAGTTCGAACGCGGGATCCGGCTGATCCTTATCCGCGAGGACGAGCCGGAATACGGGTTCTAGGAAGGGCTGCAGCCAGAGCCAACCGCCTGACGCGCCACATCCGTAATTGCGCATAATGTATATTATGTCAAATCATAGAAGGCGTATCCGGAAGGTTCTAGTCAGGCTTTGGGGTTCGTGACCAAACGCAGAAGTTCGTGCCACTCATTGATTTGAGTGAAGATCCCGCTTCGAAAGTTCGCACTTTATTGAAGCTGGGACCTAGGATGTGGCTAGCCGTGCTCTAGCTCGAACGTCATCCTTGGACGCAATCCGCATGCTGATGAAGTCAGCCTCACGAACATCCTCGAATGTGCTGAGAAACGGCAGATGCACCAGGACTATCCAGTCCTGACCATCTCGCCTTGCGGCGTACGGGTGAAAAATTTCGCCATCAGCACGACACCGATCGAAGCGGAATACCCCGGGATTGGGATACTCGCCGTTCTCCTCCCCGAATTCGGCTTCGAGCATGATTCGAAGCGCCTCGCTCGAGTAACCAGGGTGTCCGGATGACTCGTGTGCGTGCTTCGCCGCCCGAATGGTGTCCTCTAGCGTCAGGTAGCAGCGCTCCATCTCGCGTTCGTCGAAGACCACCTCGTCCACAATGTAGGGTGGTCCGCTCAGCCATTCGGGGATGCGGTCTGTGAGTGGAATCGCCAGAATGGTTCGGGAGCCGGTATCGGTACAACGCCAGCGAAACCCCTCATCTGCAAAGAACTCCAGGCCGATATAGAAATCTCTCAAGTTCATAGGAGGACTCCTTTCACGACGCTGCAGCAGCTTCAGGAACAGGCCATGCTGCCGTGCCTGCCGTTCTTTTGCATCCTGCCAGCCCCTGGCCGCATGCTCACGCCAGTCGACATCAAGCTGCGCGGCGATACCGGAAGCCTCCCCTTGCAGCCAATCCGACGCCGCCGACGGCCCTCCAAGGCGCCAAGGCAGCCGGTCGGGAAGTAGGTTTGCCGCATCCCTTCCCGTTGCCGCAAGGCGCTCAGAAAACACGGGATGAGTGTCGTGAATATCCGGTTTCTGACAGAGGCTTTCGTGTAGCCAGACGGCCGCCTGTGCGCCATCGCGTGGACGACTGCTTGCCGGCTCCGTCAACAGCTGCGTAAACGGCTGTGCCTGAGCGATGTCATCGTGACCAGCCCGCGCAAAGATGCCCGGCCAAAATTGGTCGGACATGGCCTTTTGCCTCAGCACCATCGCGGCTTCCGTCTCAAAGGCAACCTCGGCCCCCACCACCGCCATGGCCTGTGCATCGGCCACAACTTCGCAACGGCGGGAAAACTCCAGCGTCTCGCGCATCATGCGCGGCACGTACCAGGAGAGAAACAATCGGAGCGGCGCGGTAATCAGCCGATGATTGCGCTCATGCAAGGCGCCAAGCGCTCCCCAGCGCTGCCGGGCCACATAAGCCCAGCGCGCAAAATGGCCATGCTGCCGAGAGATATGTGCGTATTCATGCGCAATGACGGCGGCAGCCTGTTTGTTCGTCAATAAGGCAAGCAACGGTAAGCCGAGCACAAGCGCGTGCTTCGACTGACCGGCACGGAATCCTGCCTGATAGATGGAGGCATTCAACTCGGTGTTGATATAGATGGCCGTGAATGCCGGCGCATCGCAGGCGAGCCGCAAGCGCTCGATCTCGCCGGCAAGTGCGGGAAACGTGCCGAGGTCCAGCTCTATTCCGTTCGAGACCGGTGCCGGCGGTACCGTCGCATAGACGCGCAGGACCATCAGGCCATAAATGACCCACGACAGCGAAGGTAAGGCGAGTAACGCCAAGAGAATCGGCGATGACACCAGCCATGCCAGCAGAAGTGGCGACAGGATCAGCGCAACGCCGCAGACCACCAGGAGCACATCGCCAAAGGCGAGCCATATCAAGGCTCGCACCCTGCCCTCGCGGGGCGGCGGGAGGGGGCTGGCCATGGCGACGCTCATTTCGGCGGGAGATGCTCGCTCGAAAGTTTCTTGCCGACGAAGAAGGCGCGCAGCCCCCGCCCGGCCATTTGCCATCCCGTCGCCCCATAGACCTGCGTCTCCAGCCACTCCAATGTGGAGTGATCAGGGAAAAGTTCCTTGTAACGATCGAACCACTGCATGGCGACGAACTCGCTTTGGGGAACCCCATCGCCATACTTGTAGGCCAGGACAACCTCACCATAAGCCTCGCCGGCAATGTGATCGTCATCGTGGGCGACCAGGGATTTCATATGGACGACGGCCCGCTGCTTTTCGTCCGCCGTGCCATGCCGGCGATCGACGCTCGCGACCCTGATCATGGCCATGTCGATGCCGCCATGCATCGCTCCAACATAAAGAGAGCGGATGCGCTCGAAATTTTCACGGACTGTCAGGTCGAGTTTGTCGACATGTTCAAGACGCCAGGCGTAGTTATGCAGCGCGACCGGCTCGCCCTCCTCCGCTGCCTGCATGAGCCAGCGACTCGCCTCGCTCTCATCGAGCAACGATGGTTCGACATCGGGCCGGATGCCTCCCGTGATGTCGTACATGCTGGCCGCGGCAGAGTAAGCGCGCCTTTCTGCAAACGCGCGGGTGAGATAGGTCGCTTCCCTTTGAAATCCCCCGTCCCAGATCATTCGGCAAGCGTGCATAGGCGTACATTCGTCGGGCTCATAGAGCGGCTCAAGCTGTACCGCACGGTCGATCAATTGCGTCGCGATGGCCGGATCAGCTTTGATTCCCCACATACCAAACTGCCAGGCAAAGGCGGCCACTGTAAGCATGGTCGGCTCATCAAAATGACGGACGGCGGTTTGCAGAACGCTTGCATAGGCGCCCTCTTCATCCTCAGCATGCTTGTCGTCGACATGCTTGATCAACATCAGGTTGGTGAAATCCCGAAACGGACCATCCACCCCCGGATAGGTCTCTGGCGGCTTGCCATATCGAATGGATTCGATATGGCGTCGGTGCGCCAGTTTCACGTCCTCGAGCGAGTAATGGGTAAAATTGGCGTACTTCCCGAGCGCCATGAAGCGCAAGTCATCGGAAAGATCTCGGGCAAGCCAATCTTTAAAGATTTTCTCTCTGGCGCGGATCTCGCGAACATCGCCCGGCTCCGGATAATCGGGAATCGTCAATGCGTCGTGCACACCGGGCCACCGAACGGCATTGCGTTCCTGCTCGCTCAGCGCCGAACACCAAGGACCGGCGGCGAACTTTTCGACCTCGCCATCGTCACCACCCCATCTTGGGCTCAGATACTGGGCATAACCTGCCAGGATCTCGGGCCAGCGCGACCTGAGCGAAAGGCCATAACGCAGCCAGTAATAGCCCGGATTGTCGATGTCCGCCTGTTGCGGGCGCGGAAGAGTGGCGGGAAGCGTCGCCGTTATCGTGCCGTGCGGCTTCAATCCATGCCGGGCAAGCCTGGCACAGGCCGCATCGTAAAGGGCCGGCTCGAACTCCTCCCGCTGCATGGTCTTTTCGACGGGCGAGCCGCGAAACAGCGCGTCGACAAAATCCGGCTGTCCGAGATACTGGCTCATCTGCATCATGGTTTCAGCAGCAAGCGCCGGCCGCTCCGAGAGCTCCATCGCCGCCAGCAGATGCCCGGCCGCCGTTACGCACGCCATATGAGCGGCAACCCATTGGTCTTCGCTCACCGCGGACGACCAGGCGGCCGTCCGGATGGCGCAAGCCCGGCCGAAATAATACTGACCGAGAACCTGCCTGGCGTGGTAGGAGCGTGGACAGGCCTGACTCCAGGCGGTCAGCCCTTCCCATCGAACGGCCGCGTCGACGCTGGCATAGTCGAACAGGCCGGCGCCGCTGGACAGGAACCGGTAGTGGATGTCTGCGCCATCCGTCGACTGCCACCATGCCGCCTCAAGCTCGCCCAACGTGCGCTCGATTTCGTCGAAGCGCCGCTCCAGCATCGCCTTCCGTAAGGCTTCTCGCTGCCGGAACCTGGCCCATTCGGGACCATCCAGCGGCAAGGGAGGCGAGCTTGTGGTGATCTGCATGGACAGCTCCTTCAATCGTGGGGGTCGATGGGAATGGGGAAAACCTGCCAGCGAACAGGACGCACTGGAACGCCGGACGAAAGCGATTTTTTGGGACAACTATTTGGCGTAGTCCGGCGCTGCCGGACAGGCGTGCTGGATAACTTCGAGACGTACGATGTCGTTGCGTGCAAGCATATCGTCGCGGACATAACCGACACGAACCCAGGAGTCCGCGTAGACCATACCGCCGCCAGGCTCGACCGCATGATAGCCAAGCCGAACTTCGTCCGCGCCATAATCGAACAGCTGTCCCGCCATCGACCATTGCTCCTGGCCGGCATCGGACTCGCCCGGCGATGCAAGCCCAGGATGGAACTGGTCGAGACATCCCTCGACACTGGCGAACTGGCCACTCTGCACCTGTGCCTTCATCGTACCGGCATGACGAATCTCGTGCAGCATCGCCCAGCACGCGCCCGCTGTGATGGCCAAGGCAAGCAAAAGGTAGAGCCACGCGCCTTTTCGTCCGCAGCGGGTCAGATACAGCGTGAAGCCGGATAAAGCGCCACAAAGGTGAGAAAGAAGAGATAGGCCGGGCCAATCTGATCGGGGTCTCGGGCTAGATCGAAAACGTCCAAGAACACTTCCTCTGTGTATCGCCATACCATGGCCGGGCTGGAACAAATCCGCAACGACATCGAACCGGTCAGTCGCCTGGCGATGGATTGCACCGGTGCGGCCGGGATTGTCAATCCGCTTGCTGCAAGGCGTCCAGCTGCGCCTTATAGTTCTCCATCAGGACAGGATCGGCATCCTTGTGGTGTTTGGCGATGAACGCAGCCAGTGCTTCCCGGCATTCCGCGATCCACATGTGGACGATGAGCAGAAGATGTTTTCGAGCGTCACTGCGGACGCAGGTACATCGCACGTCATTGCACCGTGCTTAATATGATGTCGTCGATGGCCTGAGCTACCGACCTTTCCTGTTGATGCAAAAAAAAGTGCCCACCGCTGAATATCCTCGTTTCGAAGCCGGCGCCGGCATGCTTCGACCAGGCCTGCAATGAAGGTATAGCGACTGTCTCGTCGCTATCTCCCCCGAATGCGGTGAGGTTGCACGCGACGGGGATTGAATCCCTGCTTCTATACAACTCTGCCATCTTGAAATCAGACCGCAGCATGGGCATCAACAGCTCAAGCAGGTCCATGTCGTCCAGCAAGGCTTCTGGCGTACCTCCGTACTTTCGAAGCTGCGCAATGAACTCTTGTTGCGGCAGGTTGTGCATGTTGGGCATGGATCGCTCAATATGAGGCGCACCAGATCCGGACACGATAAGGTGACGGAGCTTGAGTCCGTCGTTGCGTTGCAGAAGCTGCGAAACCTCAAAGGCGAGTTTTGCACCTATGCTGTGCCCAAAGAACATCAATGGATGTTCGGAAAGCATCGTTTTGCTATCGAGCATGCCCTGGGCTATCCCACCTGCCGCGGTGTGAAGGTCGCCGATGAGTGGTTCATTGAACCGCTTGGCCCTGCCAGGCAGGTCCAATGCAAGAATATTTACAGGTTGAGTTATCAGGCCGGTAAGCGCGCGATAAATCCCCGAATTGCCGCCTGCATAGTGAAATAGAACCAGGGTCGACTTGGCGTTCGCTGCCTTTTTCAGAAACGTGAACCACTTGTCCAACAACATTCACTCCCTCCTTAGGAACGCTGATTGCATCTAATTGTGCTTGGTTGAAAGGCTGCGCGTAAGCGGCTCAGTCGCGGACTGGCCAGCATTTACATAGTCTGGTTCAAATGTGTGGCAGTGGCATGGAATCTCCCGACCATCTATCTATCGCGCAAGACCGTCTTCATCTAATAGAGCCAAGAAACCTTTCGCGAAACTAACGGACATTCGTCTCTTCACATTACTATCACGCATTATGTGAGGCCGGTCTTTTTCTGATCCACATCCAGACTTCCGCAAGGCCAATAAGCACCACGTCCCAGGCCTAATGTGCGTTTCACATCGCAAGAATTAACACTGCGTATCGTGAGAACGTAACGTCCTAGCCATTATCGCGGCAATAAAGACAATTGCTTCACATATGATTCGCCTTGCAGTGATCGTGATCACATCATTGCCACTTGGCCGACTTTACTTGGCAATTCGTTTTGTCTAGCATGGCTCGAGTTGCCAATTGTGTTGACGAGGATTAAGTCAGCACCATGGTCAAGGCGCTTCTTTTGCTGGTGCGTTTGAGGTTCATGCGGAAACGCTCGGTTCCGCCTGTTCTAGTGATGGACGATTGCACGTGTGTCGCTGTGGCTTTTTTTTGTTCGTAGACACTAATTGTCACGTACAGCCTGCCTGTCAAGTGACTGATTTTCATGGAGAGAAGTCGTGAGTAATCCTTTTGAAGATAAAGATGGCGTGTTCCTCGTTCTGGTGAATGACGAGGGGCAGCATTCTTTATGGCCCAACTTTGCAAAAGTTCCTGGCGGATGGGCTGTGAAATTCGGGCCTGAGCATCGTGAGGCATGTGCCGAATATATCGAGCGCAACTGGGTCGATATGCGGCCTAACAGCCTTATTGCTGCAATGGAGGCCGGGGCACCTAATTAGCCCCCTTCGACGCTTTAGTTTCGCGTTTTAGTCTGCTTTAAGTTGCAGGGTAGTTCGTATTGCGCTGGCGCCAGCCCGCCGGCCCGATGCGTTGCGCTTCGAGATAAGCAAACAAATCGCTGACTTAGCCCTAAGTCGTTTGAAATAGACCCTCTGTCCTTTTTCGCGCGGCGGATTGTTTTACCGCGCGTCATGGGTTTTGCCTAAATCTAACGACCGCGGATCGCAAATTACGATTGCGGCATTGATAGCGGGTGTCCGATGGAAGACCTTACTGAAGGGTCGGTATATAGGCGTCTGATCGATCTATCGGCAGCGATGTTGGTCAACATGTTGGCCGGCACGATTTACACGCTCATCAACTTTTTCTGGATTGGCCGACTGGGGGTACAAGCCCAGGCCGCGGTCGCTTTGGCCAGTGGACCGATCTCGATCATCCTGACCCTGGTTCCCATTATCACGGTGGGTGCGAGGGTGCTCATATCACAGGCAGTCGGGGCGAAGAATCAGGAAGCCGCCGGCCGCATATTTAATGAGGCCTTTGGCGCATCCGTACTTGTCATGAGCGTCGCTGGATTGTGCGCCTGGCTAGGGCGAGGATGGTTCGGCCCCTTGCTGACACCGGATGCGGTCACTGCCGACCTGATTGTTTCGTTACTGTGTTGGTACATACCGTCTATTGCGATCCAGGTGCCGTCGGCAACCATGGCTGCAGCGATAGGCGGTACAGGCAACATGCGCGCAAGCATGATCGCGCAGCTGGCCTCAGTCGGGGTCAATATCGCGGTGTCGCCGCTTCTTATCTTCGGTTGGCTTGGTCTGCCTCGTTTGGGCATTGTCGGCGCTGGCATGGGCAGTTTGATTTCGTCGATCGTCTCGGTCGCCGTTCTCGCTGCCTATTTTGTACGGAGTTCCAGCTACCTCACATTTCAGCCTGGGCGTTGGTTTTCGCGACCGGATGTGCTCTGGCGTGCATTCAAGATCGGCCTGCCGGTCGGCATACAGAGCGGCGTGCTTGCCGTCTACCTGGTCATCATCATCCAGTTCCTCCGACCCTTTGGGCCGTCGGAGCAGGCTGCATTCGGTATCGGGCAACGATTGATGCAGTCCGTGACGCTGCCGTTGATCGCCCTCAGCGGCGCCTCAAGCGTGGTGGTGGGCCAATGCTTTGGCGCCGGCTCCTGGGACCGCATCAAGCAATGCTTTCGGGCATCCGCCGTGTTGAGCCTCGTCACCATACCGGCTCTCTTTTTGATCATTCAGCTTTTTGCGGAACCTATCAGCCGGGTATTTACAAGTGATGCTGTCGTCATCGTCGACGCAGCGCGGTACCTGCGCATTGTCTCCCTGAACCTTTTCCCTTTGGCGATAGCACTGTGCTGCTTCGGCGTCTTGACGGGCCTGGGTAACACACGGGCGAGCCTGTTTTCCGTAGTTACATCGTCGGCGCTACTCGTCATTCCTTGCTGGCTGATGTCCTATCTGCCCGGCTTCAATCCAGCCTGGATATGGTCCTTGATGGTCGCATCGAGCGCCTTGGAGATGCTGATGGGTTTCGCGTTCATGCGACTGGAGTTCAGAAAGCGCCTTCCCTCTTTGCTGTCCGGGTCAGCACTGGATCCGGCGTGAAGACGCGCCTGCATTCGAGCTTTTTAGGGAACCTGATATGAAGACACGCCCCGACATGTCTGGCGAACGGGCCGTTCCCGCCGAGCAAGCTGTTGACCCGAAGTTCATGGATATCCCCTCGGATAGGCCACGCACAACCGGTCGTCGAGCGTACGGTGTCGCCGAGGAGACTTTTGTCAGCAACGTGGATCGCTGGGTAAGTGCGAAGCGCTTCAACTCGGAAAGCTTCTTCCTCGCTGGAATCGCAACTCTTTTATATCGCATGGGTTCGGGCGAAATCATTTCAATCGCCCGTCACAACGTGGCTGCATCGGGAAATCTGATGTTCCAGGGATTGGTGCAAACCACCCCTGCTGCGAGTGAATCATTCATAACGTTGATTGAATCCATCCGCGTTCTTCTAAAGACCACAACTCCACTGGACAACAGCCGTCCATCGGCGGATGTGCCAGGCGTACAACCTTTGGTGCCGCAGGTCGGCTTCATGCTGATGGAAGCCCAAGACCCCCTGCCCCAGAGTGTCGAGTGCGGCGCCGAATTGTTTTTTCTGGTCGCTCTTTCTTCGTCGGGCGATAGCGAACCGTCCTCCCGCGCAACGGTGCGGCTCCTATACGATCGCAACGTGTACAACCCGGATACGGCGCGGGCAATAGTCCGCCGCTTGGCGCTCGTCCTTGCATCCAGTGTCACGCGTTCGAATCAACCGTTGAATTCGATCGAATTGCTCGACCAGGCCGATCGCTCGAAGGTTCTGTCCGACTGGAACGACACCGCACATGACATCCCCGATGCGTCCCTGACGCAACTATTGGAGGAGCAGGCGATTCGCAGTGCCGGCGATGTGGCGCTGTCGTTTGGTCAGGTCCAGATTGATTACCAATCATTGCATGCGGAAGCCAATCGCCTTGCGCATCGACTCATCGAAGAAGGTGCCGGCCCGGAGAAAGTGGTCGGCATCGCAATGCATCGCTCGATCGACCTGGTTATCGCACTGCTGGCCACCCTTAAAGCCGGTGCCGCCTATCTGCCACTGGACCTCGACTATCCGACGCAGCGTTTGGCGGACATGCTTGAAGACGCCATGCCAGTTGTCGTGCTGTCGACGACAGCCGGCGCTCAAAGCCTGCCTGGGTGGGCGCCCGTCATATGCGTGGATACCGATGCATATCTGACGGATATGCGATCGCGTCCGTTTCGGACTCCTACCGATGCCGATCGCACCTGCCCGCTACTGCCGGGGCATCCCGCTTACGTCATCTATACCTCGGGATCGACTGGAAAGCCGAAGGGGGTAGTCAATTGCCATCGAGGGATAGTCAACCGGTTGAAATGGATGCAGGCGACTTACCGCCTTGATGCGACCGATCGGGTCTTGCAGAAGACCCCGGCAAGCTTCGACGTTTCGGTATGGGAGTTCTTCTGGCCGCTGCTCGAGGGCGCGCAGCTGGTCCTGGCCAAACCGGATGGCCATAAGGACGCGACCTACCTGGTTGAAGTCATTCAACAGCACGGCATTACCACCCTGCATTTTGTCCCGTCCATGCTGCAAGCCTTTGTGCAGGAGCCTGGCCTGGCACATTGCGGCACCACCTTGCGGCGGGTCATTTGCAGCGGCGAAGCATTACCCAAAGAGTTGCAGCAACAATTCCATACGTACCTTTCCGTGGGACTGCATAACCTGTACGGCCCTACCGAAGCGGCAATCGATGTAACCGCCTGGGAATGTCGCGACGATCAAGCCAGCGCTGTACCGATCGGCAAACCTATCTGGAATACGCAGATCTATCTGCTGGACGATCAGCTTCGTCCCGTACCGCCGGGCGTCCTGGGCGAACTTTATCTTGCGGGCGAAGGGCTTGCTCGTGGCTATCTGGGCCGGTCGGAACTGACGTCCGGACGTTTTGTTGCCAACCCGTATGGCGCGCCCGGTAGCCGCATGTACCGAACGGGCGATCTTGGGCGCTGGCGCTTTGACGGGACGATCGATTTTCTTGGTCGTATTGATCATCAGGTCAAGATTCGGGGATTCCGAATTGAGCTCGGCGAAATCGAATCCTGCCTCACCTCACATCCGCACGTGGCTCAGGCCGCCGTCATCGCGCGCGAAGACCGTCCCGGCCATAAGCACATCGTGGCCTACGTCGTTCCGCGCGCGCCCGGTATCCATGATCGCAACCAGAGCCAGGAGGCCGAGCAGATACGGCAATGGCGGGAAGTCTACGAGAGTGTCTACGGTGGCAGCGAGTCCATACCATTCGGAGAGGATTTTTCCGGATGGAACAGCAGCTACGACGGACTCCCGCTTCCGCTGGAACACATGCACGAATGGAGGAGCGCCACGGTAACGCGCATTCTTCAAACGCGTCCATCGCGGCTATTGGAAATCGGCGTCGGATCCGGCTTGATCATGCGCGATGTAGCGCCCCATTGCGATGCGTACTGGGGCATCGATCTGTCGAGTGCATCCATTCAGACCCTCAAGGGACACATTGCCGCCCTACCCGCGTTGCATGACCGGGTTGTGCTTCGCTGCCAGGCAGCCGATGACCTCAGTGGGTTGCCCGATGATTTCGACACCATCGTCATCAACTCCGTCGCCCAGTACTTCCCGAGTGGCATTTACCTGCTCGATGTATTACGCCGGGCCATGGCACTACTCAGGCCTGGTGGCCGGATATTTCTGGGCGACCTGCGCAACAGGGCCACGATCAAGTGCTTCACTGCAGCCATTTCGATAAGCCGGCACGGCGAGCACGGCACGCCCGAACAACTGACGCGATCGATGGCTGATGCGATGCTGGGCGAGCGCGAGCTCCTCTTGGATCCGGCCTTCTTTGGCCCGCGCCTGAAATCCGAACTAACGGAACTCGCCAGCATCGACCTTCAGTTGAAGCGCGGCTGGTCCAACAACGAGGTCAATCGACACCGCTATGACGTCGTGCTTCACAAAGCCATGGCCGCTCCCGCCAGGGCGAGGAAAGTCGAGCGCCATCGTTGGCAGCATGACATTTTATCCATCGAAGATCTTGCCGAACGTGCGCGCAGCCGTCCCGATGCGCTGCTTTATATTGCCGACATTCCCAACCGCCGACTAACGGGAGAGCTCGAGGCTTATAAGCTGCTTTCGGAAGGAGACCATACGACGGCGCGAGACAGGCTCTTGACGCCACAAGCCGATGGCATCGAACCGGAGATGTTCAGCCAGTCTTGTAAGGCAGCCGGACTTCACGCGGCACTGACATGGTCGGACAACCCCGGAGACGGCCGCTTCGATGCCTTCGTGCACGCTGCCGGCGACGTAGTCGATCTTGACATGAGTGCCATGCTGTCTTGGGGTGCCGACCAGACGTCGCCACCGGAAAGCTATGCAAGCGCTCCTGCAGCCGCCATCGATCATCGTGCATTGGCTGCATCTTTGCGGGATCGCGTGAGCGCGCAACTTCCCGAGTACATGTCGCCAAGCGCGATCGTATGCCTTGATCGGTTACCGGTAACAACGAACGGAAAGCTGGACAGGAGTCGCCTGCCCGCTCCTGATTTCTCGATGGCCACCGGACGTATGGCGGACACGCCGCAGGAGGCGCTGCTGGCGTCATTGTTTGCCGACGTATTGGGCCTGGACCGGGTGCCGGTCGACATCAGCCTGTTTGAACTGGGTGGCGATAGCATCACCGCCATTCAGCTCGTCGGCCGTGCATTCCGAGCCGGACTTTCCATTACGGCAAGGCAGGTGTTTCAGCTGAAGACCGTTGCCAGCGTGGCCGCCGCAGCAACGCCCATTGCATCCGGCGCCGCATTGCCTGATCCACGGCAAACGGAAAAGCTGGTCTCGGACAGGCAATTGGCCACGCTGGCATCCATCTATCCGAATGCCACCGACATATTGCCGCTGTCCCCGTTGCAGAAGGGGCTGTTGTTTCATGCTCTCCTCGGAGATCGCAACCCCGATCCTTATGTCATCCAGATGGTTGCGTCGCTATCGGGCCCGATGGACGCAGAGCGACTGCACCTGTCGGCAATCGAACTGATGCGGCGACACCCGAACCTATGCGTCCAATTTGTTCCGGGGGATTTGGAACAGCCGCTGCAGATTTTCCCATCGAATGCCTCGCTGGTCTGGCGCCACGTCAATATTTCCTCGACCGGTACGGGCGCCCAGGACGAAGAGGCCGAGGCGCTCCTGAATGCGGACAGGGCACAGGGGTTCGACTTCGAGGCGCCATTGCTTCCCCGCTTTACCCTGATCGGGCTTGGACCGCAACGATATCTCCTCGTATTTACCGCGCACCACATCGTTTTCGACGGTTGGTCGTCACGCCTTGTCCTGCGTGAGTTGCTTGATCTGTATGGGCGCGACAAAAACGGCGCTTCTCCAGCCTCCGTTTCTTATCGAAGCTATCTTGAATTTGTAGCGCGCCAGGATGGCGATCTGGCTATAGAGGCATGGCGACATTATCTTCAGGGCCTGAGCGGCCCTTTGTGGCTTTCACGCGCAAGCGGTCGGCAAGTGGATGACGGTGACCGTACCGTTTCGCACTGTCTTTCCGAGATAGCCACGTCTCGTCTTGTCCGGTTCGCGCGAAGCCGAAGCCTCACCGTGAACACGCTAGTGCAGGCAGCCTGGTCTCTGGTGCTTTCCAAGGTCACCGGGCGGCGCGATATCGTCTTCGGCATCACCGTATCAGGAAGACCCCCCCAACTTTCAGGCGTGGAAAGCATCATCGGCCTGCTTCTGAATACGGTCCCCTTGTACGTCGATGTCGACCCCGCCCTGCCGATCGATACCTTCCTGGCCGGACTGCAGGACCGACAAGCCGCGATACTCGAATACCAACATGTGGGATTGGCCGATATCCAGGCATTAACGGGGGATGGCAATCTATTCGATAGCCTGATCAACTTCGAGAACTATCCTGCGCTCGGAGATAGTGCAGGCGAAAACCCAGGTTTGGAAGCGCCTGTTCAGATCGGGGAAGTCTATTTCCGTGACGGCGGTGCAACTCATTATCCACTAAGCATTCGCTGCTCTCTCGATACTTGCCTGGCGGTCGACTTCACCTTCCGACCCGAGCAATTTCATGGCGCCGATGCCGGAGGCCTGGCCCAATATTTCATGGATGCGTTGGCGGCCATGGAGGCCAGCATCGACCTGCCCCTGGGACAGCTCATGCTGCTTGCACCGCGGCCTGCATTCCCGCCGGCAACGACCGCTCTGTCGCAGGAAACGCCAGATCTTCGCCATGCCATCGATTGGTTCGAGCAGCATGCTGCGCAATCGCCGGATGCTACGGCTATCGTATGCGGCGATGAGCATTGGAGCTATGGCGAGCTCAATGCAAGAGCGAACCGTATCGCTCACTATCTGCAGGTCCAGGGCGTCGGAGCGGGTGTCGCTGTGGGTGTAGCGCTACCACGCTCCACTGATCTTATCGCAGCGCTGCTTGGGGTCTTCAAGGCTCACGCAACCTATTTGCCGATCGATCTGGATTACCCTGCTGACCGCCTGCGTTTCATCCTGAATGATGCGAAGCCGGCAATGGTGCTGACCAAAGGCGACACGGCGACCTGGATATCCCCCTCAAGCAGGTGCAGTCGGCTCGATGATGCCGACGTATCGGAGGCATTGAAGCAGCAGCCAACGACGAACCCGGCTCACCTGCCATCCTCGTTTGGTGCATCGGGTTACATCATCTATACCTCAGGCTCGACCGGTCGATCCAAAGGCGTATTGGTCGATGGCTCCGCTCTCGCCATAAAGCTGTCTGCCGTGCGCAAGGAGCTCCGGTCCGATGCATCGCTAGTATTTCCCAATCTTGCATCCTGCGCTTTTGATATTTCGCTCCTCGAGCAGCTTCTGCCACTTGTCACCGGTGGTTGCGTCATCATGGTCGAGGCTCCGCGGTCGGGCGATATGCATCGCCTGGTAGCGCAGACAGGCAGTGCCACGGCCTTCCATGCCGTACCGAGCCTGATGTCCGCATGGCTGGAGCATCTCGATACCGCCGATGCGCAGACGGCCTATCCAAGGATTGACCTGCTCTTGACCGGTGGCGATGCCGTGCCCCATACGCTATTGGTGGAAATGTGGCGCCATTTTCCAGATGCACGAATCATCGAGTTCTACGGCCCCACCGAAGCATCGATCATAAGCTCGTTCTATGCCCCGCGCTTTGATGGACAAGAACACGCACAGCATTGTATCGGCCTCCCTTTTGAGGGCGTACAGCTTCACGTACTGGACAAATACTTGCAGCCGCAATGGCCAGGCTGGATTGGCGAGTTATATATCGGTGGCCCGGCCATCGCGCGGGGTTATCTGGGAAGCCCCGGGCTGACCGCCGAACGGTTTGTTGCCAATCCATCGAGCGTTGCCGGCGATCGCATATACCGTACCGGTGACCTCGTTCGACAGCTCAAGGACGGACAGCTTGAATTTATTGGCCGAGCAGATCATCAGGTAAAAATTCGTGGCTTTCGTATCGAGCTTGGCGAGATCGAAGCCTGCCTGCAGCAATATCCCACCGTCGATCAGGCGGTAGTGATTGCTCGCGAAGATCAGCCCGGTCAGAAGCTCCTGGTGGGCTATGTCACGCCCAAGGCCGGCGAAGTGGTCGACGACCGGATGTTGCGCGCCGCGTTGGCCGAAAAGCTACCCGAATACATGGTGCCCCACGCGATCGTGGCCATGCAGGCGCTCCCACTCAACGCCAATGGAAAAATCGACCGCAAGTCCCTGCCCGCGGTCGAGCGAAAAACCTCCCCGCATCGCGGCACGTCGAATGATGTGGAATGCATATTGGCTGATTTGTTCGCCAGGCTTCTCGGCGTCCCGTCAGTCGGTGTGGATGACAGCTTTTTCGACCTAGGTGGCGACAGCATCGGCTCCATGCAATTGGCCAGCCACGCGCGCAGAGCTGGCTTGATTCTCAGCCCCAAGGATATCTTCAAGTATCAAACCGTTGCAGCGTTGGCGCGTGTGGCGCGAAGAATCGAGACGATGTTGCCCGTCGAGGACATAGCCGTGGGAAGCTGCGAGGCGACGCCGCTACTGCGTGACTTCCTCGATCGGCACGGAGCTATTGAAGAGTTTTGCCAGTATCAGTGGCTGACTACGCCCGCGTCGCTCCAACTGGATGACCTGGCCGTTGCGTTGCAGACGATGCTCGATCGCCACGATGCCCTGCGCATGCGCGTACATCCAACTGTCGACGGTTATCGCGCATTGGAGATCCTTCCGCAGGGTACGGTTCTGGCATCGGCGAACCTCAGTCATCGCCAGGCGACGGACTGGAGCGATGCAGTGTGGCGACACGAGGCCACGCACGAGCTGCTCGCGGCGGCTCGTCGATTGAACCCCCTCCAAGGTGCCATGTTTCAGGCGATATGGTTCGAGGCAGGCGCTAAACCGGGCAGGCTCCTGTTGATAGCGCACCATTGGGTCATCGACGGAGTCTCTTGGCGCTCACTCCTGTCGGAACTCAGACTCACCTGGCAGGAAATCGCAGCAAGGAGGCCCGTCTCACTCGAGCCGCCGGGAAACTCCTACCGACAGTGGACAGAGCGTCTGCGTCACGAAGCACACTCGCCCGGGCGCGTCGCCGAACTCGGCGAGTGGGCGCGAATCGTGGCGCAACCGGACGTGCTCCTTGGTCGACGCCCCCTGGATGTCCGGGATACGGTCGCCACTCGCAACCAGGTTGTGCTGCATCTGCCGGCGCGCGTCACGCAGGCCGTACTTTCAGAGGTGCCCGCGCTGTTCCATGCGCGCATCAACGATGTCTTGCTGACGGCGCTCGTGCTGGCCATACGTTCCTGGCGCAGATCTCACGGCATCGCTGGCGGGCCAGGCGTTCGCCTGGATGTGGAGGGCCATGGCCGCGAGAGCCTTTTCGACGGCCTCGATTGGAGCCGGACAATCGGCTGGTTTACCAGCCAATTTCCTGTTTGGCTGGATGCTGGCGATCTCGATCTGGACGAGGCGTTGAATGGCCGCGCAGCTGTCGGACATGCACTAAAACAGATCAAGGAGCAGCTCCGACAAGTGCCTGATCACGGCATCGGATTTGGCCTGCTCCGATATCTGAATCGTTCTACGGCGGGGCAATTGAATGCCTACGAGCCCGCACAAATCAGCTTCAACTACATGGGCCGCTTTGAAGCGCCCCGTGATGCGGACTGGATGCCTGCGGCAGAGATGAATGGTGTCCCCGCACCGTTGAATGAGGCAGTGCTCTTGACTCATTCGATCGCGCTCGACGCGACGGTGCATGACGACCTCGATGGCCCTCGATTGGAAGCCGTCTGGTCCTGGGCCACCCATCTTTTTGACGAGAGTGCGATCAGGCAGCTTGGCCAGTACTGGTTCGATGCTCTGCAATCGATCGTTGAATACACACGGCAACCGGGGGCGGGCGGATTCACTCCTTCCGACATATCCCTGGTTGAGCTCAACCAAAGCGAAATCGAAAGTCTCGAAGCGGAATTTTCCCTCCAGTTGCACTCGTCGGGCTCTGACCCGTCCGATGAGCGTTGAGTCGCGGAACCCTGCCATGTCGAAGATCGCTGAAATCCTACCGTTGGCACCCTTGCAACAAGGGCTTCTGTTTCACGCGCTTTACGATGAGCAGGCTGTTGACGCCTATCACGTCCAGATGACCTATGAACTATCAGGTGATCTGAGCCCTCGCGATCTGGAGGCCGCTGCCGATGCTTTGCTGAAAAGGCACACCAACCTTTGCGCCGGCTTTATCCATCAAGGCGGCGATCAACCCGTACAGGTGATTCCACGCGATACGAAGGCTCCATGGAAAACGCTTGATCTCTCGTCGCTTGACGACAAACAACAGCAGCAGGAGTGGGAGCGTCTGCTCGATGCAGACCAGAAAAAACGGTTCGATCCGTCCAGGCCACCTTTATTGCGTTTCACCCTGGTGCAATTTGCCCCTCGCAAATTTCGCCTGATCTTCACGCATCACCACATCCTCCTGGATGGCTGGTCGATTCCATTGCTTCTGAACGAATTATTGTCGTTGCACGATCACCTTGACGACATGTCCACCCTGCCCGAGATCAGCCCGTACAGGGACTATCTTTCATGGGTCAAGAAACAGGACGCCGATGCAGCCAGGAACGCCTGGCGCGAGCATCTTGATGGTCTTGAGGCACCTGGGCGCCTGATACCGCAGTTGCCGCAAGGAAACGCGACGCCAAAGACATTCAGCGTCCACCTCTCTAGCTCATTGACCGACGCGTTGATCAATCAGGCGCGACGTCATCGTTTGACCGTCAACACGCTCGTCCAGGCCGCATGGGGCATTCTGATCGGACGACTCAGCAACCGCAGCGACGTCGTGTTCGGCATTACGGTATCGCTACGCCCGCCTGAGCTCGCGCATGCCGAAAACATGATCGGCATGTTGATAAACACATTGCCGATGCGAGCGCGGTTGCTTCCTACCGATTCCGTGCTGTCGTTGCTGCAAAGAATTCAGCAACAGCAATCCTCGCTGATGGAACATCAGCATCTCAGTCTCATCGAAGTCCAGCGTGTTGCAGGGCTGGGCGAGCTTTTCGATACGCATGTGGTGTTCGAAAACATGCCACAGGATGCGGGCGACCATGTCGCTCGACGCGTGCAATCGCATTTTCTCGGCGGCGTTGGCGACGATCGCACGCATTACCCGTTGGGTTTGTGCGCGATTCCCGGGCAGCAGTTGGAGCTGCGCCTGGGCTATCGCCCGGACGTGTTCGACCGTGCGGCGATCGAACAGATCGGCGCGCGCCTGCAATGCGTGTTCGACGCCTTGGCCGATAACCTCGAACAGCCACTGGGACAGCTGGACCTGCTTTCCCCGGCCGAGCGCACCTGTCTGCTCGATACCTGGAACGACACCACCCAGACCTTGCCGCCCGCCACGCTGCCCGATCTGTTCGAGGCCCAGGCACGCCTGCATGGCGATGACCCGGCCGTGCACGTCGATGGCCAGACCATCAGCTATCGCGCGCTCAACCTGCGCGCCAATCAATGGGCGCGCGAGCTGATCGGACGCGGCATCGGTCCGGAACACATCGTGGCCATCGCCCTGCCACGCTCGCTGGACCTCATCGTCGCCCTGCTC
>Ga0105240_10000407_pt1 | contig 79940 bp, 74 predicted proteins | sample KBSC54metaG_FD_80426 | JGI IMG/M metagenome (GOLD analysis project Ga0105240, IMG submission 80426) | Corn rhizosphere microbial communities from Kellogg Biological Station, Michigan, USA - KBS C5-4 metaG | ecosystem: Host-associated > Plants > Roots > Rhizosphere > Soil | place: Michigan, USA...
CACGCATGTGGATATGTTGTTTGCGAATGAACAAGAACTCTGCGCGCAATATCAAACGGATAATTTAGATGCCGCTATCGCCGCCGCGCGCGGCCATGCCGATATTCTGGCCGTGACGCGTTCAGAAAAAGGCGCGGTGATTATCACGCCGACGGAAACAATTACCGTGTCTGCCCAGCCTGTGGCGCGCGTGGTCGATACGACCGGTGCGGGCGACCTGTTTGCGGGCGGATTTTTATACGGCTTGACGCAGGGCATGTCGCTGGCGGAATGCGGACGTTTGGGCACCGTGGCGGCGGCGGAAATTATTTCTCACACCGGCGCGCGGCCGCAGACATCGCTCGCGCGGCTGGCCGCATAGGATGTTAGAAGCGAGAAGCTGGAAAAAAATATTTGGATTAATTTTATTCCTTTTAATCTCCAGCATCCAGTTTCCAGCCTCTAGCTTCGCGAATGGATTAGCCATGCGCGGCGCACCTGCCTTGCCGGAGAACTTCCAAAACTTCCCTTATGTAAATCCGGATGCGCCAAAAGGGGGCGAATTGCGTCTGGCGGAAATTGGCACGTTTGATTCCCTGGTGCCTTGGCTGATTAAAGGTACCGCGCCGCCACAACTGGATTGGGTATACGACAAATTAATGGCGCGGTCATGGGATGAGCCCTTTACGCTTTATCCACTGATCGCGCAAAGTGTGCAGCTTTCAGATGATAAAAAAACGCTGATGTTTCAAATTAATCCGCGCGCGCGATTTCAGGATGGTGTGCCTATCACGCCCGAAGACGTGAAATTCTCATGGGAGTTTCTGCGCGATCATGGCCGCCCCAATATGCGCCGTATGTTTAAAATGGTGGGTAGCGCAGACGTGCCGGATGCGCAACATATTATCTTTCATTTTAAATCGGATGCAGATGCCGAAGCGCCAATGATCCTGGCCATGATAACGGTATTGCCCAAACATTATTGGGCGCCTATGGGTGTGGCCGCGCAGAACACGACGCTTACGCCGCCGGTGGGCAGTGGGCCTTATAAAATCACGCGCGTCGATGCGGGCCGCACCCTGGTTTTAATGCGCGATAAAAATTATTGGGCGGCGGATTTACCATCTCGTCGTGGACAGTTTAATTTTAATACCGTGCGCGTTGATTTTTATCGCGATGATACGGCGGCATTATTGGCTTTTAAATCGCACGCCTATGATTTTCAGCGCGAGTCCAATCCCAAACGCTGGTCGATGGATTATAATGTAGAAGGCATTCAAAAAGAAAATCAAACCGATGGTAAACCCGCACCCTTTCGCGCTTTGGTTTTCAATACGCGCCGCGTGTTATTTAAAGATATCCGCGTACGTCAAGCATTACAGCTTGCCTTTGATTTTGAATGGCTGAATAAAAATCTATTCAATGGCGCCTATGCGCGTGCGGAATCCATTTACCCAAAATCCGCTTTAGCGGACAGCACATATCGCACGCCGACAACCAGCGGCAATGGACTGGAAGGCCAGCGCGAAAATCTGCGCCGTGCACAGGAATTGTTGCGTAGTGCCGGTTGGAATATTAAAAAAGATGAATTGCAAAATGCGCGCGGCGATAAATTTAATTTTGAAATTTTATTGAATAATCCATCTGATGAAAAAGTTGCCCTTTATTTCGCCCATTCACTCGCGCGCCTCGGTATTGCAGCGCGCATTCGTACGATCGACAGCGCTCAATTCACTGGTCGTCTGGAACAGTTTGATTTTGATATGACGGTGGCGCAATGGGTATCAACCCTGTCGCCCGGCAGCGAACAGGCAGTCTACTGGGGTTCGCGTGCCGCCGCCCAGGCCGGCAGCCGCAATTATGCGGGTATTTCCGATACTAAAATTGATGCCGATATCGCCGCGCTGAATACTGCGCGCGATAATACGGATTTAATTTCTGCGGCACACCGGCTCGACCGCACCATTATGGCGGGTGCTTATTTTATTCCGCTCTATTACGCGCCCACCGACTGGATCGCCTATTGGCCTAACCGGATTACGCCGCCAAAAGATTCAAAGGAAAAATCGGCACTTTACGGGACAGTGCTTGAAGCTTGGTGGGCAAAGCCATAAAATCACGTATGGATTCGAAAATTCTTGTGGCGCTGGCGGCGCTTTTGGGCCTGGCGGCATGTCAGGCTGACACCGTGACTTGGAATGATTCCAACACCACCTATTGGCACCAGACGCATATAACAGCGGATAATACGCCTGATGTTCTAAAGGCACAGGATTTTCTGGAGAAGGATCTAGCCGCCTGCAGTTACGAAGTGCGCGCGCGCAACCATTGGGCGCGTAACAATGATCCGGTTTCAACGCCGGACGGCCAGGTGGTGGATGCCAAGGGCACGGCGCGCGAAGATACGTCCTTGCCGACAACCTACGAGCTATGGCGGTGCATGGATGACAAAGGTTGGGTCAAGCTGAAGCATTATTATACCGTACCTTACTAAGGGCAAGATGTTCAGGTTTCATGCGCTTGCCTGTTTTTCGCTTGCAGTTCTTGTTTCTTGTTTCTTGCCGCTTATATCTAGGGCTGACGAAGTCAGCGAAGAAAGCTACCAGCTCCCGCGTTTCGTTACTATTCGCGCCAAGGAAATTAATTTACGTACCGGCCCCGGCGAACGTTATCCGATTGATTGGGTGATTAAGGCCAAGGGTTGGCCGCTGGAAATCACAGCGGAATTCGATAATTGGCGCCGCGTGCGGGATTACCAGGGCACCAGCGGTTGGGTACACCGCGTGATGCTGTCTAAAAAACATACGGTGGTTAATACGCAGGATAACGTTATCTTGCGCCGTGCGCCGGGGCCGGATGCACAGCCGCGCGCACATGTGGTGGCAGGCGTGCATGGCGAATTAAAGAAATGCGAAAAATCCTGGTGCGAAGTTAATTTTGACGGCGGCAAAGGCTGGCTGCCCGCCAGCGCGCTGTGGGGTGCGGGTGTAGCCGATATGCATATAAAGTAATCACTGCGCTTCTTGCACGACCTGATGTTCCTTCAAAACGATCTGGCGGAATTCTTCGCTCACGTCGGACAAGTCCAGCACATCCACGCGAATGGGCAGATCACTATATTCAAACGCGTCTTTAAGTTTGCCGATGCGTTGCCAGGATAGGGATTCCTTCGGGCAAACCACCAAGCCCAGATCCGAAAATTTCCGCAAATGCCGGCCATGGACGCGCGAGCTAAAGGCACTTGTGTTCTGGTACAAGGTCGCGCAGGATTCTTTGCACCGTCTGCCAATCTTCTTCATCCAGATGCAGCATTCATCCGCTCCAGGGCTGTGATGATGCGCTCCAGTTCCATTAGAAATTGTAGGATCTGGCCATAAACCTTTTGCACCTTTTGCTCGTCATACGTATGAGATGTCAAATTCCTCATCTGGCAGAATTCCATCTAGGCTTTGGGATTTTCCGTCACACCTTTTTCAGCCGCCATTCGCCAAAGTTCAGCAAAGCTTATGCCCGCTACGCCCATTTGCGTGGTTTCATATTCAGCCAAGTGCGCCGCGTTATATAGATGGCTAATTCCTAGGCTTTTCAAAGGCCTGAATCATGCCGCCGTGCGCGTCGCATAACCCAGGGCCTGGACCAAATTTTCCTTGGCGCGATTCAGGCCGGATAAACTGATTTCATTCATTTTAAAAACCCGTCGCGATACGTTCCACGAGTTGTTTGACGGTCGGAATAAAACCGTTCGCGTAATAGGGATCATTGGCGAAGCGGTAGGCATTATGCCCGGCGAACATGAGCTGGTCATCGACGTCTTCGGAGTGCGAAATATTTTGCAGGGTTTTCTGAATGCAGAAACTGCGTGGATCTGCTTTTTTGCCCGTTGAGCCTTCTTCGTTTTGTGCCCAGTTGGAAAACATGCAGGCAGACAGGCAGCCCATGCAGTTGATTTGGTCGGTCAGGATTTGATTTTCGCGGTCGGGCGTGACAAAAATCAGTGTGTTATCCGGCGTCCGCATGGCTTCGGTAAAACCATTCGCGACCCAGCCTTCGGCATGTTCTTTATCAGCCGGCACGACGTAAACTTTGCGTCCGCGCACGCCGATTTTCATTTCGGCAGTATGTTCACCCACGGCTTCAGTGGTGAATGGCACTTGGTGTAAACTGCGCTCCTGCAATTCCGCTAAAAAGGGATTGCGGACGGCGGACGAATAAAAACCCGTCGGCGAAAACTTATTCAAATTCACATCGCCACTTTTTAGCGTCATGAGACGCTGCTTCCATGCCGTGCTGATTGGGCTTTCCTGCGTCAATAATGGCCGCGTGCCGAATTGAAAAGCAATCGGCCCCAGTTCTGCATTATCCAGCCAATTTTCCCATTCCGACAGCCACCAGACGCCGCCCGCCATGATGATGGCCTTATCGTCCAAACCATAATCACGCATCACTTTGCGCAGCTCCGATACGCGCGGATAGGGATTCTGTGGTTTCAGCGGATCTTCAACATTCGACAGGCCGTTATGCCCGCCAGCCAGCCAGGGATCTTCATAAACAACGCCGCCCAGCCATTCCGGAAATTTATGATAGGCGCGCTTCCACAGTGCATTGAATGCACGGCCGCTTGAGACGATCGGATAATAATAAACGCCCCGATGTGCACACAGTTCTGCAAGTTTATATGGCATACCTGCGCCGCAGGTCACGCCGGAAATCAAACCCTTCGTGCCATCCAGAATACCTTCCAAGATAATTTCGCAGGCGCCCATTTCCCACAGCACATTCACGTGGATGATACCCTGGCCGCCAGAGATTTCATGCGCGACTTTAGCCTGCGTGATCCCGCCTGCAATTGAAAAAGTGATTAGTTCTTCGTGCCGTTCACGCCGCGTTTTGCCGTGATAAACTTGCGATAAAATATTGCCGTCTGCATCATAGGAATCTGCATTCACGCCCGAAAAAGTTCCCACGCCGCCCGCACCGGCCCAAGCGCCGGTGGACTGACCGTTGGACACCGCGATGCCTTTGCCGCCTTCGATTAAAGGCAAAACGTCCTTGCCCGCCAGGCGGATGGAATTCAATGCTTTCATGGGCGGCACTTTAGGGCTGAAAATCGGAAAACAGAAGTCAAAAAACAGAAAATTATGGGGTTTTTTCAGATGCGGAATTATCAAACAACAAGCTGCGCAAAAACCCGGGTGTGAGCGCGGAGAGCGGATTAACGCTAACGTCTGGATCCACAAGTTTACCAACCGCTTGGTAATTAAAGGCAAGCAATCCGCTGCTGCCGCCCAGAATGTCGCCTAAAATCGGCACACTTGAAAGCGCGGTATTGATCATATATAGCGGCACTATGGTGCCGGTGACATTTAACGTGCCAGGTCTATCCGCATAGCGCACATCGCCCGCAAAGGTGAGGCCGATGGACTGGCCGTTCATTTTGCCATTTTGAAAACGCAGCATGTCATCGCTATATTTAAATTGTGACGTCAGACTGGAAAATCCGACACCTTCGCCGCGCAGGGTATCGAGCAAACCCCCAGGCGAAGTCACCGCCAGCAATTTCGCTAGAAACGGCGCGCCAACAATTTTAAAGTCCGTGATATTGATATTGCCATTGGCCAGCCAGACCGGTGAATTTGGATTGCCGCTGCCGGTAATCGCCAGATGCCCGCCACGCAGGGTATCTGTAACGCCAAAGGCTGACAAGGCTTTGCCCGCATCATTGGTGGTAACGTTTAGCGTTTGCCGATTGCCTGCGGGTGTCCAGGTAATATTAAGCGGCGTGTGGTTTGTCAGATTGCCCTGCATCAGGACTTTGTTCCAATGCCGCCCGTCGTGGTTCAATTCAGCCTGGACGTTTTTTAATTCAATCTGATTGGCCATGAACAAAGAATTTAATTTCATCCCGATCCAGCGCGGCGGTTTGTTTGCCATGGTCAGTTGGGTGGGTTTGGCGGTTTGTACCGCAGCTGCATCGGGCGCGGGCGAAAATAGATGGCTGATGTCCAGACTTTGGCCGGAAATCATCCAGCGTTCACGCGGTCCGTCCTGGGTAAATTCCAGTTTGGCATTCGTTTTATCGCCCAAACGTAAAACGCCAAAGTTTATTCTTTGTGGCTTCATGTTGCCATTCAGCACGCCCGTGCCGTCCAGGGCGATATTTTGTCCTACTGCGGTCACGCCAAGGTTATTTAGAGTTCCCATATCTATTGAGGTGTTAATCAGCAGCGCCGCACCGGGTGGTTTGGTAAAATTCAGTTCATCAATTTTAACGGCGGCGCCCGTCAGGTCCATTTTGGCCTGTAGATTTTTTTTGTCGCCGTGCTCTTCGTACGTGCCGGTTAGTTGCGCGGGGCCTGTCACATAACCTGTGGGCAAGCCCAATTTCGCATGGTCTTTGTCCTGTAATTCACTGTTAAACTTCACGCTGCGCGTCAGCTCGTCTTGCGGCACAAAATAATCTTGCCAGGTAAATTGCATCGGCGCGCCCGCCACATCAGCGGATCCTACGATTTTCATCTGCGCCGGATCCAATTCCATCGTGCCCTTGCCGTTTGAAATATCTTTGCCCATTAATGCGCCCGGCAAAAGCACTTGGTTCATATTTGCCAGCGCATGATATTTCATATCGGCAATTTTCAGCGCGGCGAGCAGAGGAAATTCAAACTGCAAATCCAGTCCCACGCCGCCGTGATCTTCGGCGGCCTTCAGGCCGTATTTTTTCGCATAACCATAGGGGGGGGTATCCAGCAGTTTCAGCATATCCGGCAATTGCCCCGTTTCCTTCATATCCATTTTTAAAATTTGTGTATCGGCATTCAGGCCCGAAATATCCATGGTGCCGGATTGCACGACAATATCCCCCACATGGCCGCTTTTGATATCAAAATGGACATTGTCGGGATCCGTTAAAACTGCCTTACCGTTAATACCGGTAACCGGCGGAAAGGTCGGCATAAATTTGCTGGTTACATCCTTCAGATTAAAATCACCCTTGGCCGCAGTGACATCATAACCGTCCTTGCTATTTTTGAGCGTCGCATGGACACCCATATGAGAAATTTTCCCGGCGCTGACATTATCATTCAGCCAAGAAATCACGCCAGGTGCAACGCCCGTGGGCCACCAGCGTTTGACCGCCGTCAGATTGGCGTCAGGCAGTGCAGTATTTACAGTGATGACTTGCGTATTTTGGGCAGCCTGCAGTTGCAGTATAATGGGGCCGTCTTCATCCAGGATTGTTGTGCGCAGATTTTGAATTTCCCAATCATTGTTGTCAACTTGATAAGTGCCATTGATATGAAAATCACGAATGGGTAGAGCGGTGTCATAAAGTTCCGGCAGCAGAACATGCCCGGACCCTCCGATAATCTGGCCGTCAACACTTTGCAGTTTTTCATTGCTATCCAAATGCACAGCGCCGTCAAAAGATATTGGCATCTGCAACCGGTTCAGGAAAAAATTGGCCGGTAATAAATTGGGTGTTGAATCAGCTAGGATCGTTTGGATGCTTTCAGGGCGGATATCATTTGCGCTGGCCGTGATGTCCGTTCCCGTTTCGGTTTCATGCAGTGTGGCGTGAATCAAATTTGGTGCGGGCGCATCGGACAAGCGCAAGGCGGCATTAAAAACGCCATTTGATTTTCTGCCGCTACGCTCCCAATTTAATCCTACATTGTTTAGACTATCGTGTTGCCCATTATGTTCTAAATCAATCATGCCGCGCTGAATTGAAATGCTATGCAGCCGCGCAAGTGGCGTATCTTTATCCGATAAAAATGCTAGCGGTGCAGCCCCAGCCGGATTTTGTTCAAGGTGCGGCAAGGTTAAATGCAATTGCGGGCCGACCAGCGTGATATCCTTCACGCGCAATTGCCCGCGAAATAAGGCGGTAATGGACAGCGTCACATTCACGCGCTCTACCGCGGTTAGGGTTTTCTCGGCATCGGCCAGGCGCACCTGTTCAGCGGAAAATTCGATGCGATGATCGGTGCTATTCCATACTAAAAATAAATTATTCAGGTTTAAATTTCCGGTGATGCCGCCCGCACTTTGCAGGGCTTGCTCTAAAAACGGCGTCGCCCAGTCAATCGGAATGGGTGCAGCGGCTAGGCGGTACGTCATCCAGCCAATCGCCGTTAGTGAACAAACCATCGCCACCAATGACACGTTGCGGCAAATGTGACTGATGCGGTGATGCAGCGGCTTTTGCATGCTGCATAGAGTGCATAGTATTTGCATGCTTTCAATGCATTGTTTTTTGATGCAATTGGAGCAAGATAAATGCATCAGGAAAAACCAGGAGACATCTATGACGAAAACGGCACAGCAAATAAACTCATCCAAACTGCAAATTGGTGATTCTGCGCCGGATTTTTCGTTGCCTGCGACGGGCGATAAAAATATTTCACTGGCCGATTTCAAAGGTAAAAAACTATTGATCTATTTTTATCCCAAAGATGATACGCCCGGCTGCACGAAACAGGCTTGCAGTCTAAACGAAAGTTTACAGGCCTTGAATAAATTATCGGTGGCGGTGGTGGGCGTGTCGAAAGACGGCGTGGCCAGCCATGAAAAATTCACCAAGAAATTTAATCTGGATTTTCCGCTGTTGTCGGATAAAGACAGCAACATGTGCGAGCGCTATGGCGTGTGGGGCGAACGCACCTTTATGGGAAAAAAATACCTAGGGATTGAGCGGTCGTGTTTTCTGATTGATGAAAACGGCAAGGTTGCAGCGGTGCAATACGGCATCAAGCCAGACGAACAGGTCGCCTGGGCGATGACAGCCGCAAAGTAATTAATTAACGCCAGCCGCGGTGATAACCGCCGCGGTAACCCCCGCCGCCGAAAACGACTACCGGACCGCCATAATAGGCAGGTGCGGGCGCGTAATAGACTGGCGCAGGTTCTGCATAAACGACAGGTGGCTGAGACGGAGCTACGTAACTTTGCCGATAATAGGGCGCGGGTTGCGCAACGATGCAGCCGCCGAGCAGTAATGGCGCGGCCAACGCGGTGATTGTCAGTAAACGGGATGATTTGGACATGGGTGCCTCCAGGGCTGATGCTTCTATTGTATCCCAACGGCGCGCGGGTTCAACTTAATAATTGGTCATAAAAATAGGGTAATAAACAAGGGATTAGAAAGTGCGTGAAGTGCGAGCACGACAAATTTCCCTGACCTTTCCACGCACGGAAATTTCAAGGTTGGGAGGATTGATCGCCCCGCGTTTCGTGCACATATCTGCGGTCTTTTTTGTTCTTAAAGATCACCGCAGCCTCGGGGGGCGTTTTAGGGTCATGCAGGAGAATGCTTTCACCTTTTCCTGAAGCAGCCATGTCCCGCGCGCGTGTTTCAAAGGATATTGTTATCCCGCCCGCCGCACGGCGCAAAGTTAATGAATATATCCCTATAATGTGAATTTATCCAGGAATTTATTCATCTATCAAGATCAGTTTAAATCTCCATCATTAGAATTACCCAGTAAATTTTTCAGGAGAATTTAAATGACAAAATCTGATACAGAATTGAACAATTCTGGCGCCCCAAATTTGGAAGACATAATCCTTAACATGTTAGATGCTTACGAACTAAAAGACAGAGCATGATTTCGGGATTTTTGTCAACAAATGTATGCTTTCTGTAAAGAAAGATTATCAGATATTTCGGAACAAAAAGATTTCGCTCATCAAGTTGGTCTGCCTGCACCAGCTATATCTGAATACGTCACTGGGAAGGTTTTGCCTGCGACAGGAAAATTAGAGAAAATTTTAGAATTTTTAAAAGCAAACGATCTTCTCTCAAAAGAATTTGAAATTCCTCCACCAAGATCAAATGAAGAGAAGACAGGTTTAATTTTGGCACGTAGAATCTCCGGAATGCTGTCTCTCGGAGAATTTGCTGTCATAGTTGCCGTTGATAACAAAACCAAAGCTAGAAAAATCGCAGGCTCCGCGATCGATAACGATGCAAGAATAGTGCATATATTTGATCCGGTGGATTAATTTTCTCTCTTTAAGTGTTTGCGCAGAATCACTTATGCGGACTTACGGTCGCCGCGTTTGCGGTCGTTCGGATCCAGCAGGCGTTTGCGCAGGCGCAGCGATTTTGGCGTGACTTCCACCAGTTCATCGTCCTGAATATAGGCGAGCGCTTTTTCCAGCGGCATGGCCAGGGGCGGGGTCAGGCGGATGGCTTCGTCCTTGCCGGCGGCGCGGACGTTGGAAAGCTGTTTTGCCTTCAAGACATTCACTTCCAAATCATTGTCACGCGAATGTTCCGCGACGATCATGCCCTGGTAAACTTTTTCGCCCGAACCGATCAGGAATTGGCCGCGGTCTTCCAGGTTGAAAATTGCATAGGCTACGGATTCGCCGCCACCATTGGAAATCAGCACGCCATTGCGGCGGCCAGCCATGGGACCTTTGAATGGTGCATAATTATGAAACAGGCGGTTCAAAACACCGGTGCCGCGCGTTTCCGTTAAAAACTGGCCGTGATAGCCAATTAAGCCGCGCGACGGCGCATAGAAGACTAAACGCTGCTTGCCGCCACCGGATGGGCGCTGTTCCACCAGCTCCGCTTTGCGTTCTGACAATGACCCAATCACAGTTGAGGCATGCTCTTCATCCACATCTATGACGATTTCTTCAATCGGTTCCTGAACCTGGCCGCCTTCTTCGCGCATCACCACCTGGGGCCGCGAGATTGACAATTCAAAGCCTTCGCGGCGCATGGTTTCAATGAGAATGCCCAGTTGTAATTCGCCGCGTCCCGCGACTTCGAATGCGTCGGCCTGATCCATTTCTCGGACGCGTAGCGCGACGTTGGCCTCAGCCTCTTTAAACAAACGGTCGCGGATCATGCGCGAGGTGACCTTGCTGCCTTCAGTACCTGCCAGCGGTGAATCGTTTACAGCAAAACGCATCGCGATGGTGGGCGGGTCAATTGGCTGGGCCGAAATGGCTTCAGTCACCGACATATCGCAAATCGTATCGGCCACGGTGGCTTTTTCCATGCCGGCCAGTGCGATGATATCGCCTGCCTCGGCCTCTTCGACCGGCACGCGTTCCAAACCGCGGAAGGTCAGAATTTTCGTGGCGCGGCCAATTTCAATCAGTTCGCCGGTGCGCGTGAGGGCCTTAATCTGCTGATTGGCCTTGATCGTGCCGCCATCAATGCGGCCTGTCAACAAACGGCCCAAAAATGGATTTGGTTCAATAATGGTTGCCAGCATTTTAAATTCCGAATTGGCTTCAACCTTGGGCGCGGGCACGTGTTTGATAATCAATTCGAACAGTGCGGTCAGATCCTCTGCCTTTTTATCCGGGCTGTCAGACATCCAGCCGTCACGGCCGGAACCAAACAGGGTTGGGAAATCCAGCTGGTCCGGTTCCGCATCCAGGGCGGCAAATAAATCAAACACCTCGTCATGCACTTCGTGTGGACGCGCGTCGGAACGGTCGACTTTATTCACTAGTAAAATTGGCTTAATGCCTTTGCGTAGGGCTTTACCCAGCACAAATTTGGTTTGCGGCAACGGGCCTTCGGCTGCATCGACTAGCAAAACAACGCCGTCCACCATACCCAAAATGCGCTCGACTTCGCCGCCAAAGTCGGCGTGGCCCGGGGTGTCTACAACGTTGATGCGCGTGCCATGCCAAAGGATGGAAGTGCATTTGGCAAGAATGGTAATGCCGCGTTCTTTTTCCAGGTCATTGGAGTCCATGGCGCGGTCGGTGACGGCCTGGTTATCCCGGAAAGTGCCGGATTGGCGCAGCATTTGGTCCACCAGCGTGGTTTTGCCGTGGTCGACGTGGGCGATAATAGCGATATTGCGTAGGTTCATGATGCCGCGTGGATAGCGGATTGCGGCGGGAAAAGCCAGCTTTTTCTAGGACAGGTGATGAAAGTATTAAATTCCCTAATTTCTTCTGATTTTTAGAAAAAATATAACATAGATATTTTTTACAGTAGAAAGCATTCAATGATGGAAGTCAAAAAAATTGAGTCTTCCAAGACAATTCAAGTCCAATCCTGCATACCATCGCAGTTTTATTGCATTTTTGGGTCCTACAGGTTAAGGTCCAGGCGAAAGGTGCAAACGGAATCATCCATCATGCGTCATAAATTCCTGTTCCTGGCCTTGGTTTGTATCTCTTATGTTGGCGCGGGCGCTTTCGACGGCTCCGCGCAGTATTTTCAGTCTTCGCCCATAACGGATGTTTCCATAACCGATATTCAGCAACCTATCCCCAATTTCACCTTTTATAGTGTGCGGGAGAAAAAACCACATCACATCATGGACTTTAAAAAGAAGACAGTGATCATCGGTTTTTGGGCTTCCTGGTGCCGCTCCTGCCGCCATGAATTCCGCATTTTATCGGACATGGCCAAGGCACATCCGGATAAAATGGTACTGGTTATGGTGTCAGAGGATAATGATGAAGATCGTGCCTTGGACTTATCCCGCAGTTTTCCGCACCTGCACAATATTTATGTGACTTGGGATCGGCGGCGCGCGGTACAGAACTTTTTCCAGGCTTTCCGTTATCCGGAAACCATTATTATCGCGCCCGGCGGCCAGGCGCAGCGTAAAATCATGGGGGGAATTTCCCATGATGACGAACAGGTAATTGCTGCTGCACTGCACTAGGCACCGCTAGCTTTAATTGGGCGAGTATGTTACCGACCGTGCATTCAAATAGCGGGTGAGCTCATGTCCAGTTCAATTATCGAAAAACTACAGGAAGCGATTGCCGTCATCACCGGCCATTCAGACCGGCTGCAACAAACCGATTATACAAAACTGGAACAATTATGCCAGGATGCGCTGGGCAGCTGGAGCCGCACCTTTCATGAAATTTTGCAGCAAAAATATCCGGCGGCCCAGTCCAAGGATTTAGCTGTGCAATTCACGGATGCCTTTTCGATTGCATTCCGCGAAGCCCATTCGCCCGCCAATGCCATCGCGGACATTGAAGCAATTTTGGAGTTATTCAATTCCGGCTTGCCAGTGGTGATCAATTTCGTCGAGCAAGAAGGCGAAGAGCAAGCATCACATTATTACCTGAGCATGTATCATGAAGGCGAACCCCTATCGCCGTCGCGGTTATTGGGTATTGTGGAAAATTTGGGCCTAACCCCGGTCAGCGATCAGCATTTTACCTGTCATGTCAAACATCCGGATGGCGTCCGCACGGTCCATATTCATGATTTTCCGATTAAAATGGACGCGGATTCATGGGCGCGCCTGCAATCCCGCCCCAAGATTTTTGAAGAAGCCGTGCAAGCTATCTGGCAAGACCGCGAAGGCAACGACCGCTTGAATTCCCTGTTATACTTGGCGGAATTAAATTTACGCGAAGTCAAATTATTCCGCGCGATCGGCCGTTACTTGATGCAAACGCGTTTGCCATACAGCCAAGGCTATTTGGTGGAACTGTTGGTGCGTCATGCATCGGCCGCCAAAATGATGGCGGGCTATTTCCACGCGCGTTTTCATTCAGCCGAACAGGATGATGCGATGGTCAAGCATATTCTGGAACAGGTGGATGTTTATATTTCCCAGGTGAAATCGCTGGATGAAGACCGGGTGTTGCGCCGCGTGTTCGGCGTCTTGCAAGCCATGCTGCGGACCAATTTTTATCAGCGCGATTCAGAAGGACAGTATAAGCCGCAGTTAAGTTTTAAACTCTCGAGCGCAGCAATTCTGGATTTACCCAAACCGCTGCCGTTGTATGAAACATTCATTTATTCGCATCGCGTGGAAGGCATTCATTTGCGCTCCAGTAAGGTGGCGCGGGGCGGCATCCGTTGGTCTGATCGGCGCGAAGATTTCCGTGATGAAGTTTTGGATTTGATGAAAGCGCAAACGGTTAAGAATAGCGTGATTGTCCCCTCGGGCGCCAAGGGCGGGTTTTATGTAAAACGTCCGCCCGCCAATGGCAGCCGCGCCGACATTCAGGCTGAGGCCATTACCTGTTACCAAATGTTTGTGCGCGGTTTGCTCGATATCACTGATAATTGGGTAGAAGGCAAAATTATTAAGCCCAAAGATGTTGTTTGTTATGACGATGATGATCCCTATTTGGTGGTGGCGGCAGACAAAGGCACGGCGAGTTTTTCCGACATCGCCAATAAACTGGCGCAGGAATATGGCTTTTGGCTGGATGATGCCTTTGCCTCGGGTGGTTCGGCTGGATATGATCACAAGAAAATGGCCATCACCGCGCGCGGCGCCTGGGAAAGCGTGCGCCATCACGGTTATCAATTAGGCATTAATGTTGATGCGGAACCGATTACCGTTATTGGCGTGGGCGATATGGGCGGCGATGTCTTCGGCAACGGCCTGCTACGCTCGCCCCACCTGAAACTGATTGCCGCATTCAGCTACAGCCATATTTTTTGCGATCCCAATCCCGATCCCGCGCAAAGCTTCGTAGAACGTCAGCGTTTGTTTAATGCAGCAGCCAACTGGGATCAATATGATCTGGAAAAGTTATCGCCCGGCGGTCGCATTTATAGCCGCGCCGATAAAACCATTGAATTGACGCCGGAAATTCAAAATTGTTTTGGCTTGAAATCCAGCCAAGTCGCGCCGGGCGAATTGATGCGTGCGATTTTATGCGCCAAAGCGGATTTGCTATGGTTCGGCGGGATTGGCACTTATGTGAAGGCCACCACGGAACAGGACAGTGATGCGCGTGATAAGGCGAATGATTTCATCCGCATCAACGCCAATGAATTGCAATGCAGAATCATCGGCGAAGGCGCAAATTTGGGCATGACGCAACGCGCACGAATTGAAGCTGCTCGTGCGGGTATCGCGCTGAATACTGATTTTATTGACAATTCCGCCGGTGTGAATTCATCGGATTACGAAGTGAATATTAAGATCTTGCTCAATCAATTAATGGCCAGGGGTGAGTTCACGCGTGAGGAACGCAACCAGCTCCTCGTGCAAATGACCGAAGACGTCGCTGCTCATGTGCTAAATAACAACAGCATGCAAAATACCGCGCTGGGCGTGATCGAATCCATGTCCGCCAGCCGCGTTGAACATTTTGAACGCGTGGTGGAAGAACTTGAGTATTCAAACGAAATTGACCGTAAACAGGATGCCCTGCCATCATCGACAGATTTGCGCCGCCTGATGGTGGAGCATCAGGGCATCACGCGGCCGGAACTCAGCGTGGTGATGTCGCACACCAAATTATTGATCACGCATAAACTGGCCCAGGATCCCTGGATGCATGACGCCGTTTTCCGCCCCCTGTTGCAAAGTTATTTTCCAGATATCCTGGTGAAAAAATATCCGGACGCAATTGATAACCATCCCCTGCGCGCGGATTTATTGGCCATGCTGTTGTCGAACCGCATGGTGAATCAGGTTTCGCCCTATATGCCCAAATGGCTGAAGGACCGCATTGGATTAGGTTACGGCGAAATCACGCGCGCATTTTGGGTGTGCAGTGAATTGTATGATTTTAACCGTCATTGGATAAAAACCTATGACGCGCCGAATTTGTCGGCTGCCGTCTGGCAGGACTTGTTGATCGAACTCCTGCAACATATGGACCGCACGTTGCCATGGTTTTTGAATCAACCGGACTTGCTGGGCGACATGTCCGGCACTATTACCAAATTCCGACCGCATTTTGAAACTATCGAAAAAAATATCCTGTTGATCTTGCCGCCTCAGCGCCGTTATTTCCGTGATACGCATGAACAACGCCTATTGGCGGCCGGTGTTTCGCCGCAACTCGCCAGTTTTCATGCTGATCTGCGTTCGCACGCTGCCAGCCCGGGCATTGTCGCGATGGCACTAGATTTGGAACTGCCGGTATTAGATGTGGCGCGGATTTATTTCATGATCGGAGAGCGTTTTGGCTTTGACGCCCTGCGCGAACAGGCGCGACAAAGCATGGGTAATGATTACTGGGAACGGCAGGCCACCAGCGCTTTGATTGAAGAGTTTTCCGCGCACCAATTGCGGATGACGCAGCTGGTAGCCCTAGCCAAAACCGATTTGGCGCAATGGGAAACTACCTCACCGCAAATGGTCGGCCGCCTGGATGCTTTGATGAGTGAATTACGCAGCCAACCTAAGGCCAGCGTAACGCAATTGACGGTTGCCAACCGCCGTCTGCGCGGTTTGCTGCCCGGGACAAGATAAACAATTCGTTTATTTCGCGTAGCGGTTAGGTAGTAATTCTTCCGAAGACATCGCGTGCGCACCGTCTTGCTGATCCGGCATGTAAACGGCGGCACCGGATCCGTAATCCATGATTAATTCACGGCAAACACCGCAGGGTGACACCACCCATAAATCTTTTTGCTTCACCGGATCGTGACGCAGTGCCAGCACGGCCGTGATATTTTCTTCACCCGCCGACATGGCAATTGCAATCGCGGCGCCTTCACCGCAAATCGCAGCGCGGCGCAAATGACAATCCAGATTGACTGCCGTATAAATTTTTCCGGATGCACCCATGACCGCCGCGGCGATGACATGCCTGCGCGGCGCATAGCGTTGTTTGATTAGCGCCGCGGCAGCTTGATAAAGCGCGTCATAGTTTTTATCTGTCATATTCTTTTCCATTCTTAGCTTTTAGCCTTTTGTATCTGCAATGGCCAGCGCGGCAGGGGACGCGTTTCGGCAGGATAACTAATCCCGGCCCGTTCACGTTCAATCGCGGCCCAAGCGATCATCGCGGCATTGTCGGTGCACAGCGCCAGAGGCGGCGCAATAAAATCCAAACGATTTTCCTGGGCAACCTGCGTAAGTGCCACGCGCACTGTTTGGTTCGCCGCCACGCCGCCCGCTACGACCAATGCAGTAAATTTTTCTTTCGAAACTTTAAAGGCTTGCCGTGTGCGGTCGGCAAGCACGCGCGTAATCGCGTTTTGTGTCGCCGCGGCCAAATCCGGTTTTTGCGCGTTCGAAAACTTTTCTGCACGTATAATCTGCCGCACTGCGGTTTTCAAACCGGAGAAAGAAAAATCCGCGTGCAGCTGGCCATGCATAGGTAAGGGTAAATCAAATTTAAATTCTCCGCGCGCCGTTTGCGCTAATTTTTCCAGCGCCGGGCCGCCAGGCCAGCTCAAGCCCAATAACTTGGCACATTTATCAAAACATTCGCCAGCCGCATCATCGCGCGTTTCTCCGAGCATTTCATATTGCCCGACGTTATGCACAGCAATCAAAGCCGTATGGCCGCCCGATACCAACAATAACAGATAGGGAAATTGCGCGTCATCGGTTAATCGCGCCGTCAATGCATGACCTTCCAAATGATTGACCGGATAAAACGGCACGCCGCGCGCCAGTGCCAAGGCGCGGCCATAAGTCGCTCCCACCAGCAAGCCCCCAATTAATCCCGGCCCAATCGTGGCGGCAATGCCCGTAATATCATCCCAAGCCGTGCCCGCATCAACCATAATTTGTGCCGTCATGCGCGGCAGATATTGCAAATGCGCGCGCGCGGCGATTTCCGGCACGACACCGCCGAATATTTGATGCTCATCCAACTGGCTGCGCGTGATCTGCGCGCGGATGTGCAGCGTTCGGCAGCTTTCGGTCCGCGCGTCGTCCACCAGCGCGACGGAGGTTTCATCACAGGAAGTTTCAATGCCGAGGATGAGCATACTCCTGCTTACCATTTCCAGATTAATAAGGAACTAGGAGTTTAGGAACCAAGAATTGGATTTCCCGATTCCTAAACTCCTAGTTCCTATTTCCTGGTTCCTCGATTATGATACCGCTCATGTCTGAGCCTATCCCATCCCGTACTGCGTTAATTTTTGCTGTACTAAGTCTGGCGGCAGTCATTTTATTGGCGGGCCTATATCTGTGGGACCGGCAAAATGTGCGGCGCGAACAGAACAATGCCATGATCGATCAATTACAGCGCATTGATGCCCGCCTGACTAAAATTGAAACCATCGTGACGGCGCAATCAGATGCCAATAGCACCATGACGCAAAGCGCAGCCACGATAACGGCACAATCCGCCGAATTGCGCGGTATGATTGAGCATTTGCAACAAAACATGGCGAGCGCCAACCAAATTCAACAAACGTCGGCGCTGATGCAATTAAAATCCGCCGTGAATAGCGGCCATGCTTTTGGTGCGGAATTGGCACAAATTCAGGGCGCGGATACCAGTGCGCTGGCGCTCATGGCAAGCGGCGTGGCAACGCCGGAACAATTGGCACAGGAATTATCCGCCCTTGCGCCCGATTTAATGCATGGCGAAGTCAAGAAAGATTGGTGGCATCAGATACTGGGGCGCCTGTCTGGATTTATCATCCCACGTCCGTTACCCAGTGCGAGTGCGGATATCACAACGCCAGATGGAAAAATTTCCCGCGCGCTTTATGATTTAGAGCAGCATGATGTGCAAGGCGCGCTGGATGTTTTGCCAAAGCCTGCCCCGGCGAAGGCCGGGGATGATGCCCGTCTGGCGGACTTCTACAATCATGCAGAAAATTATTTAACCGCACAAAAAGATTTGCTGAATTTGCAAAGCGCGCTGATGGCGCCGCCACCTGCTGCACCGATTAACTCACCAACGATGACTCTCATGCCGCCAGCCGGAGCCTCCAAATGAAACGCCTGTTAAAAGCCTTATGGATGATGGTTAAAATCATCCTGATGGGAGCCCTGGCGATCTGGGTCATGCACCAACAGGGCAGCGTGACCGTAACGCTTAACCAGGCCAGCGCACCGGTGGCTTATGATTTATCCTTGCCGGTAGTGTTGAGCATTTTAATTGTTGGTATTTTACTCTTGCTGGCCGTAACGCGCTTATTCGACAGCGCAGCACGCCTGCCCGGTCAAATGGCGGCGCGTCGTGAACGCAAACGGTTGCAGGATGGCTATTATGCGCTCACGCAAAGCCTTGTCGCTATTGCGGCAGGTGATGGTTTGGCCGCGGAAAAACTGGCGCAGCGCGCGGCGAAAAAACTGAATCAGCCGCCATTATCATTACTTATTCATGCACAGGCCGCACAACTCAAAGGCGATACCGGCGCGGCCAACCGGTTTTTTCATCAGCTTTCATCCGATCCCAAAGCAGGATTTTTAGGCCTGCGCGGACAATTGATGCAGGAAATGAAAACTGCGCTGGCGTCCGGCCAGGTGGATCACGCACGCCGCCTGGCTGCCGAAGCCGAGGTGAAAGAACCGCGCAGCCCCTGGGTGATGCAGGCGCGGTTTGCGCTGGAGGCGCGTGCAAAGAATTGGCGTGAAGCGGAACAGGTCTTGGCGCGCGCAGCGCGTTTGCATGCCTTTACGCGTGAAGATGTGAAATTAAATCTTGCCGCGTTGTTGCTCGCACAGGCACAGGAAGCCACAACGCGCGAAGAAACCCGCCGCCTGGCCCGGCGCGCTATTGAAACCTCACCATCCTTTGTGCCGGCGGCGGTTTATGATGCTGAATTGCTGGTCGTTGCGGGTAAACGCAGCAGCGCGACCGATGTGATTGCCAAGGCTTGGGCGGCTGCGCCGCATCCGGATTTGGTTGCCGCATGGCAAAAGTTATTTTCAGAAAAAATGGATGAGCCATTAGCGCGATTAAAATGGCTGGAAAAATTACTGTTGTTAAATGACACGGACGGTGAGGCGTTATTGGCGCGGGCAGGTGCATTGATTGATGCCCAGCTGTGGGGTGAAGCACGCGCAGTCTTGTTGAAACTGAAAAATGCCGCACCCGATGCGCGGTGCTATGAATCACTCGCGCAATTGGAGATGAAAGAAAAAGGCGATACGGCGGCGGCTGAAAATTGGCGCCGTGCAGGCGAGGGCTTATCCTCGCCCGCATGGTTGTGTAAAAACGACAGCACGCGCAGCACGACGTGGCAGTTTTTGTGCCCGGCCTGCGGCGGGTTCGCAACCCAACGCTGGACAAGCCACATTCATAATTTGCCGACTATTATTGCCGCATGACGGATGCTGGGCTTGTTACGGAGGGCGCGGGTTATATCGGCAGCCATGTGGCACTCGCGTCATTGGATGAGGGATATTCCGTCGTTATGCTCGATGATCTTTCCGAAAAAATTACGGCCGTCTGCAGCAAGGTTTTGTCAAGGCGATATCGCGGATGAAATTTTACCCCGGCGCATTTTCGTAGGGCAGAAAATTTCTGCCATTATGCATTTTGCAGCCAAATCCATTGTGCCGGAATCGATTGCAAACCCCGATCTTTCATGAAATGTAGAAAAATTTGCTGTCCTATTGCATACCACTGCCGCGATCCAAACACTACATCTTGTTTTTTTCTCCACCGCCGCGGCGCGCAGGCGACCCGGCAGTGCTGGTGGCTGACAGCAGCAAAAACCGCGATATGCTGGTCTGGCCACCCATGATAACCTGAAGGATATTGTTGCTTCCGCACTGGCGTGGGAGAAGCGTCTCTGTTTGGCACCATGCAAACGTACCATTGTATTAATATGTCACGATACATTGTTCCGCACTTTTTGTTTTGGTCTCGGACAGGCCGCCCGACACAGCTTGACGGACGCCGCTGCCCCCCTATCTCTAACCGCAGAGGAGAAGCCCCCATATGCCCACATTATTCGACCCCATCACCGCAGGCGCGCTGCAATTAAAAAATCGCATTTGGATGTCGCCGCTGACGCGTTCGCGCGCAGGTGAAAGTCGTATCCCCAATGAATTGATGGCAACCTATTACTCACAGCGTGCGGGCGCGGGGCTGATTATATCCGAAGCCACCGCGATCTCACCCATGGGTTACGGTTGGAAAAATGCGCCTGGTATTTATTTGGATGAACATGTAGTGGGTTGGAAGTTAACCACAGACGCCGTACACCGCGTGGGCGGCAAAATGGTTTTGCAATTGTGGCATATGGGACGCGTGTCGCATCCGGATTTTTTGAATGGTGAACTGCCGCTCGCGCCATCCGCAATTGCGGCGGACGGTGAGTCTGGTTCCCTGCACAAATCCTATGTCACGCCGCGTGCGATGATGATGGAAGACATTCAAAATACGATCAAAGATTACGCGACCGCAGCACGACGTGCGATGGATGCAGGCTTTGATGGCGTGCAAATTCACGGCGCGAACGGTTATTTGATCGACCAGTTTTTGAAAGAGAGTTCCAATATTCGCACGGATCAATACGGCGGCAGTCAAGAAAACCGCGCGCGCTTTTTGCTGGAAGTTTGTGCGGCGGTCACGGCGGAAATTGGTGCGGATAAAACCAGTTTGCGATTGTCCGCAGTGAACGGTTATAACTCCATGAACGATAGTGATTTGCCCAGTCTGTTTGCTTATGTCGCGAATGAATTGAATGCTTTTAATCTAGCGTTTTTGGAAGTCAAGGAGCCCGTTTCCGCACAAATCAGCACACCACGCGTGCGCGCAAATTTCAAAGGCGTTCTGGTAGGCAATGAAGGTTATGACGGCAAAACCGCTGCGGAAGCTGTATCATCCGGCAAATTGGACGCCGTTACCTTCGGCAGAAAGTTTCTCGCCAATCCGGATTTGGTGGAACGTCTTCGCACGAGCGCGCCGTTAAATCCGCCACGTCAGGAAAGTTTTTATAAAGGCGGCGCAGAAGGTTATACGGATTATCCCACCTCGGCCGAAGCACAGGCAGCATAATTAGGATGCGCTAACCGCGCTGGCTTTTAAAACGCCGTAAGCTTGGTTAATCACCTTTAATTTATCTTCTGCGGCAGTATGCGCAGCCGGATTATGATGTGCACCACGGGCATCCGGATGAAATTCCTTGGCCAGTTTGCGGTAGCGCATTTTAATTTCTTTAAAATCCCGCGTCGGCTGTAGACCCAGGATGCGGCAAGCTTTAATTTCATCGATGCTGAATCCCGCCATTAAATGCGCCGCATCAGGATCGGTATCCTCCATTTGAAAGCCGCCAAAATCGCGCAACACCTTGGCGCGTAATAAACTTTCATAGGCCTTCCCACCAAGGCCCGCGATCGGCTGGGTCGGACGGCCGCCCACAGTGGATTCGCGAATGAAGTTTTCAATTTGTGCCGGATTCATCCCTTTCAAGAAATCCCACTTACCATTATAGGCGCGCACGTGGTCCAGACAAAACCAATGATAATCCCGGAGCGAATCACGGGACTTAGGTGCCGGATAATCGCCGTGTGCACCACAATCATCCGCCTCACACAGGCGAGGCTGTGGGCGCGCGGCTGCATCGGTCTGGGGCGGAGCCCAGCGGGGATTGTGCGGTGTTTTTGCCTGCGTTTTGGCCATTCTTTCAGTATCCGTTATTCCCGTGCAAGGCGCAAATGAAAATTTTAAGAATAAATTCTACTATAACGGATTGACCAGATTCCTAGAATACACCTATAGGTAGTGTATTGATGATAGCATACGTTAACAGGAGGCATGATATGCAACAAACCTTGGTTTTCCCAAAAGTAGATTCCGCCCCGTTGAATTCAAATGGTGTGATGCCGGATTATGTTCAAGGGCGAAGCAACAGCGGCCTTAATTCCCGCTTGGCAAGTTTGCCGCGCTCCACTTTGGTCAATCGGAATATCATGGTGGGCGGACGGCGTACGAGTGTGCGGCTGGAGCCGGAAATGTGGACCGCCCTGCTCGACATCGCGCGGCGCGAAAGCCAAACTATTCATACCATCGCAACTCAAGTGGCCGAAACGAAAAAACCAGAAACCTCGCTCACTGCGGCGATCCGGGTTTTCTGTTTGGCTTATTACCGGACGGCGCTAGGCGGCAGCTGAAGTTTTCCCCTGCATCAGTTCCAACATCGTCTGGCCAAGCGCGGCGGGAGATGGTGAGACGCGGATGCCGGCAGCCTGCATAGCTGCGATTTTATCCGCTGAACCGCCCTTGCCGCCTGAAATGATCGCGCCTGCATGGCCCATTCTCCGACCCGGCGGTGCGGTCACGCCCGCAATGAAACCGACGACCGGTTTTTTCACTTTGCTGTCGATCAGGAATTGTGCCGCTTCTTCTTCCGCGCTGCCGCCGATTTCACCAATCATGATGATGCCTTCGGTTTCCGGATCGCGCAAAAATAAATCCAGACAGTCGATAAAGTTTGTGCCGTTCACGGGATCGCCGCCGATACCGATGCAGGTCGTCTGGCCCAGGCCAACCGCTGTGGTTTGTGCAACAGCTTCGTATGTTAATGTACCGGAGCGTGACACGATGCCGATCTTGCCGCGCTTGTGAATATGACCGGGCATGATGCCGATTTTGCATTCACCCGGCGTAATTACGCCGGGACAGTTTGGCCCGATGAGACGTGTTTTTGAACCTGTCAGCGCGCGTTTTACCTTCACCATATCCAACACCGGAATGCCTTCGGTAATACAGATCGCCAATTCAATTTCTGCTTCGATGGCTTCCAGAATTGCGTCAGCCGCAAAGGGAGGCGGCACGTAAATGACGCTAGCATTCGCGCCGGTTTGCCGCACCGATTCACTGACGGTATTAAAGACTGGCAGGTCCAAATGCTTGGTGCCGCCTTTGCCAGGCGTCACGCCGCCGACCATTTTGGTGCCGTAGGCAATCGCTTGTTCGGAATGGAAGGTTCCCTGGGAGCCGGTAAAACCCTGACAGATAACTTTCGTATCTTTATTAATTAAAACAGCCATTACGCGGCCTCCTTCACAGCTTTAACGATTTTTTGCGCGCCGTCGGCGAGATTATCTCCCGTGACAATCGGCAGACCCGATTCATTTAACATTTTTTTGCCGAGTTCGACATTGGTGCCTTCAAGGCGCACGACCAGCGGCACGTTCAACGCAACTTCTTTCGCCGCGGAAATGACGCCGTCCGCAATGACATCACAACGCATGATGCCGCCGAAAATATTCACGAAAATCCCTTCGACGTTTTTATCTGACAGAATGAGCTTAAATGCTTCCGTCACACGTTCTTTCGTTGCGCCGCCACCAACATCCAAAAAATTCGCCGGTTCGCCACCGTACAATTTAATGATGTCCATCGTCGCCATCGCCAGACCCGCGCCATTCACCATACAGCCGATGTTGCCATCGAGGCGCACATAGTTCAGCGAATGGCGAGAGGCTTCAAGTTCCTGGGGATCTTCTTCGGTTTCATCGCGCAGTTCCATAATTTTCGGATGACGGTAGAGCGCGTTTTCATCAAAGCTGATTTTTGCGTCCAGCGCGATCACTTCACCCTCTCCACTAATGACCAGCGGATTAATTTCAACACTGGACATGTCGAGTTCAGTAAAGGCTTGATACAGACCCGCCATAAACTTGCTGAAATGTTTAATCTGATCGCCTTCCAATTTCAAACCGTAAGCCAGCTTGCGCGCATCAAATGGTGAGAAACCTGCGGCCGGATCAATTGCAACCTTCATGATTTTCTCGGGATGCTGCTGGGCGACTTCTTCAATATCCACGCCGCCTTCGGTCGACGCCATAAAGGTCACGCGCGATGTTGCGCGATCGAGCAACGCGCCCAGATATAATTCGCGTTTAATGTCGCAGCCGTCCTCGATATACACACGGCCGACTTGTTTGCCGTCAGGACCGGTTTGCGCGGTGACTAAAATCTGGCCGAGCATCGCCACCGCTGCGGACTTCACATCCGCAGGGGATTTCACAACGCGCACGCCGCCTTTACCGCTGGCGTCATTTTTAAAATGACCTTTACCGCGGCCACCGGCGTGAATTTGTGATTTGACAACATAAACCGGGCCACCCAACGCGTTGGCGGCTTTTTCGGCCTCTTCAGCAGTATAGGCGATTTGACCCTTTAAAGTTGCAACGCCGTAGGAACGCAATAATTCCTTAGCCTGATATTCATGGATGTTCATGCTCTCCCGCCACTTTTAGATTAATGATGGGCGATACCTAGCGGGAGTTCATGTGAATAGCAAGGCAGAATTAGCGCAGAATTTCCGTGTGCGCTTCCAAAATCCGGCTCATAAATTCTATTTGCGGTATTTTCCGGCGCATGGCCTCACATTTCAAAATGGCAAAATAATTGAAGATCACGGACTACGCCGCTGCCTTTAACTTATCCGCTACCGCGCAAAGCTCTTTTACCGCCGCAACGGATTTATCAAACATGGCCTGCTCATCCGCATTCAATTTGATTTCCAGGATTTTTTCCACGCCGTTCGCACCGATTTGCACTGGCACGCCGATGTATAAATCCTTCACACCATATTGGCCCGTCAGTAGCGCCGCGCAAGGCAGAAGGCGGCGCTTGTCGCGCAGATAGCTTTCCGCCATTTCGATGGCGGACACTGCGGGCGCATAGAACGCCGAACCGGTTTTGAGCAATGCAACAATCTCCGCGCCACCATCACGCGTGCGCTGGACTATTTGATCTAATTTTTCCTGGGTCATCATGCCCATTTTCACGCAATCGGGTAACGGAATTCCGGCCACCGTTGAATAGCGCACGAGGGGCACCATGGTGTCGCCGTGGCCACCCATGACAAATGCCGTCACGTCTTCGACGGAAACATTCATGGCTTCGGCCAGGAAATAACGGAAACGCGCGGAATCCAAAACACCCGCCATACCGACAACTTTGTTCGCAGGCAGACCGCTTTCGCGCTGCATCACCTGTACCATGACATCGAGCGGATTGGTGACCACGATGACGAATGCATTCGGCGCGTGTTTTGCGATATCTTTCGCGATGCCCGCAATAACGCCGTGATTGATGCCGATCAGATCGTCGCGAGTCATACCCGGTTTGCGCGGCACCCCGGCGGTGACGATAATCACATCCGCGCCCTTCATCGCCGCGTAGTCATTTGAACCTGTGTAGCCCGTATCAAACCCGAGAACCGGCGTAGCTTCCGCCAGATCCAGTGCCTTGCCCTGGGGCGTGCCCTCATTAATGTCGATCAGCACGACATCACCCAATTCTTTTTGTCCGGCGAGCAGCGCCAACGTGCCGCCAATTTGTCCTGCACCAATTAATACGATTTTCTTTCGTGCCATGTGAATTCTCCTGCGTTCTGCGTTTCACGTAAAATAAACGAATGCCCGATGGGCGCAAGGGGGGCGCGGGCAGCCTGTGAAAGTATTTCGCGCGAAAAAATTTGTAAATGCGGATTCCGATCTGATATGGTAAATAAGATTTTAAAAGGAAAGTATGGCTGAAGTATTAACCCAGCAGCAGAGATTTTCTGCAGAAATTCTCAAGAAAGAACCTGATTTTGCAGTTTTAGAAGAATGCTTTGCACAAGGGGCAAGGATTAACGGCTCTATTTTTAATCGATCTCAAAAAGAAACAAAAGACCTTGCACTGCATGTGGCAGTCAGATCAGATGCAATCAAGCTGAGACAATGGCTATTGGATCGCGACGCCGAACCTGTACTTTTAGATGGAAGTGGCGAAAACGCCATCCAAAACGCTGCTAAATTTGGTGCATTAAATTGCATGAAACTGTTGGTTCAGCATGGCGTTTCCCTAGCTAGACAATCCTAATGCTTTGAATGATTCCTTGTTAATAATAGCTGCTGACTTTGGCAGGCATGCTGTTGTCAACTATTTATTGGATCAGGGACTGAATATCGATGCTCTACTAGTTGCTGCCAGATATTATCCAGACGATCCAGCCCGTCAGGCTGACAGCGTTAAAAATGTAAATTTGTTATTGCAAAGGTGGGCCCACACCAATTTCAAATAAGGCATTTAATCAACAAAATCTTCATCCTGTCATGATACAAATATTGCGGGAAGCTGTGAAACCAAAACCAGACGGTATAATTCCTATCGCGCGCCGAGCAGCAAACTTGAATATTAGCAGTTTGCAAGAACTTCTCGAACTCATAGAGGAGAAAGGATTTCCAGTCGGGCAAATGCCGGATGGCAAACTCAAAGTGGCCCGCGGCTTGAATCTAAATAATCACGTTTAGAAAAAGAAACTAGAAGCTGGTGATTTATCCTCGCCAGTTTTTTTATTTTTGCTAAGAGTGTTTTATGAATTACTGGCTCCTCAAATCAGAACCCGATGTTTGGTCGTGGGACCAGCAATGCAAAGTGAAATCTGCGGAATGGGACGGCGTGCGCAATTATCAGGCGGCGGCGAACCTGCGCGCCATGCGTGTTGGCGATGAAGCATTTTTTTATCATTCGAATATTGGCAAGGAAATCGTCGGAATTGTGCGCGTGGTGAAGGAATTCTATACCGATCCTACCGATGAAATAGGAAAATTCGTTTGCGTGGATGTCGCCGCCGTGCGGCCATTGAAACGCGCCGTGACATTGGCAGAAATCAAGGCAAAACCGGTTCTATCCAATATCGCGCTCATCCGACAATCGCGCCTGTCCGTCATGCCGATTACGTCCGAACAGTGGAACATCATTTTGAAAATGTCTGACAAGTAAAAGTCATTCACCTAAAATTTTAGCCAAAGTCATCGCAAACATAACTTAATTTGCGGCAATGATTTACGATACCGCAAGAACGTTCCTGTAGTCTGTAATGGTGGCTGAAAGCCGCAAAACAAGAACGGGAGAATGCGATGACCATGCCAAACCTGCCCAATGCAGCGCAGCCAGATCATAATTCGGACATTATTTTGCGCCTGGAGCGTTTGTCGCGCCAGACCAGTCTGGTCGCGATTGAAACCGCGTTGGAAGCCGCCGAGGACACCACTGCCGGACGCCGCCTGGAAAATGCCGTCTCTGCCCGCAATGTGGCCACGCACATCATCCGCGCCAGCGTGGAGATGCAGCAGGCCGCGCGCATGTACGGCTAAACGGTCCCGGTTCTCGTCATAGGCATTTCACTGGCAGATTGAAATTTGCGGATGCAGCCTATAGTGGAGTAATCCAGACTCGATACTTCTTGCAAAGATAAGAAGAAATTGCGTAGTAATTATCTTGTATTATGCGCAAATCAAACATCCTGATTTATCCAACCTCTGCACTGATTTTGAATCCAATATCACCAGAAGGTGGTATAAAGGATGTCAGAGAGGTCGAATTCAAATCCACTTTGCCACCTGCCATCACGGCTAACATCCTAATTTCCCTGGCAAATACGGGGGATCACCCTCTATTACATAAATTGCGCGATAAGGGCTTATTGCCTCGGGGTAACCATGCTCGTGTGAGTATGCAGCATACTTATTATGCAGACACCAGAGATTGCCGCCTGACTAAATGCGGTTTATCTTTCCGTGTTCGCATCCAGGCTGAGAATTGTACGGTCATTCAAGGCTTTAAAGAATGCAAACCTACGACTGAAATTCAGGATCGTTTTGAAAATGAAGGCCCCGTAAATATCTTTGGGAATGTTTTGCCGCAATTGGCCGACGACCAATTGGCCAATGAAATTTATAAATCTTTCATTGAAATTATAAACCGTACCGGGTTGCATCCAAAAACATTTGGCAAAAACTGTAAAGAGGCCCACCGTGTTTGGTTAAGAAAAGCTTGTGCCTTCTTTGCGGATCATAAGGGGGAATTGCCCCAGCCCCACCAAAAAAAGTCTTCAAAAACGCCAATTCCAACAAAGATTATTCAGCATTGCATGTTACGCGCGATGATTAAGAAAGCACACTTAATAACGCCAGCTGTTATTATGCAATATGGCGATGGCTATCATCACCAAAACATTGTTCAGGATTTAGCAGAATTAGCCAGAAAAGGTGAAATCGGCATGTATGGACACGATGAATTTCCCCGTCTGTTTATTCACCTTATGTATAACGGCCTGATTTATGAACTTGCCATTGATATGGGGCAATCACAGAAAAATCGTTTCCTGCAAGCTGAATTTGAAATTGAAGCAAAGCCCACCGTTGATCAAGTTGCAGCGAGAGGGGATTTGGAAAATGTCGCGGCCATAGTTGTAGAAATCTTTAAAGAAATCGCGTGGGTGGAATTAGGGCGGAATTTATGTCCAATTCACGAACTCAGGCCCAGTCCATCAAAAGGGGAGTTGAATGCGTTGGCGCGCAGAGCGATACACTTTCAATCACGATTACCTGACGGTTTAATTGCCCTCCCAGATTATTCACAGCCTAGCCTGCATCGATCCATAGAAGAAAGCATTGAAATGGTTAGCACAATAATTGGTCGACAAAACGGTCTAAGGTTATGATTTCTTTATATAGATAATTAGCAATAGAGAAAATGCTATTTTATTTGCGTCCGCCTGCAGTTGCAGCAGGCGCAGTGCTTGCGGCAGGCGCAGTCGGTGCGTTGGGTGGCGTGGGGGCAGCGGGTGGCGAAGCCGCAGGCATGCCATTCACAGTCGTTGAAACGCCAAAATTTGTCCCGCTCGCTGTCGTACCAGTTCCCACATTACCGCGCGCACCAATATTAGCATTGACATTTGAAGTCGTGGTGTTAACGCCATCTGTGCTGGCAGGGGTCCCGGGAGTTCCCGCACCTGTGCCGGAAACCGTTACCCCAGGATTGAGGTTATGCTGAATATTATAAATGCGTTCGTAGGCATCTTGGGTGGCATTTTGCGCCTGAGCCCAGGTGAGGTTGGAATTCCCGCGCGCGCTGTTCCAGTTATTCTGTAGTTGGGTTTGTACCGCGCTATAAGGTTGACCATTATATTGGCTATAAGCATTCACGCCGTACTGATAAGCAGGCTGAATTGTGTTATAACTCGTGCCAGCTTGATTATATGGGCGCGTGGCAAAATTTTGTTGCCAATAGGCGTTTTCAGAATTCCAATTGGGGTTATTAACAACGTATCCGCTATTCACATCACCGGTCGTATTCGTATTCGATGCATTTGCACCTAAAGAGGCCTGGGGTTGCGCCTGACTAGCGCCCAGTGATACTTGCGGCGATGGATTCGCCCCCAGAGAACCAGACCTCGTGGGCTGGTTCGCGCCCAATGATGCGGGTGCATTTGTCGATGGCGTTGCGGGCGCCGTCGTTTGTGCCTGGGCAGATTGAACCGCCGCGAAGGCGACCAAGGCAAGGCTGGCGCCTGTTAAAAGGGTTGCGATCTTCATCAGAAATTCTCCGGTTAGATCGTAAAGTAAAATGACAGCGATAAGAAAGATAGCACTGGCCCAATACGAAAAAATAAATGGGTGATAAGTTATCATGCTGCATGCCCTTGTGAATTTCATTAGACTTGCGCTATATCATGGCCATGACGACATCATACGACATTATCATTATCGGTGGCGGCCCCGGTGGTTACGTTGCAGCCATCCGCGCGGCGCAATTGGGTTTTAAAACCGCCTGTGTGGAGCGTGAAAGCGTTTTGGGCGGCACATGCCTGCGTGTGGGTTGTATTCCGTCTAAGGCTTTGCTGCATGCGTCTGAACGGTTTCGCGAAGCCGCGGATGATTTGGGTAAGCTGGGCGTGAAGACCGGCAAGGTTGCGCTCGATTTGCCTGCCATGATGACGTATAAAACCAGCGTCGTGAATGACAATACCAAGGGCATTGAGTTTCTGTTCAAGAAAAATAAAATTGACTGGCTGAAGGGTGAAGGGTCTATACCTGCCGCGGGCCAGGTTCAGGTGGGCGAGCAAACTTACACCGCCAAACATATTATTATCGCGACGGGATCGAGTGTCACGCCCCTGCCCGGCATCACGATTGATGAAAAACAAATTGTGTCTTCGACCGGCGCGTTGGCATTGGAAAAAGTGCCGGAAAATTTGGTCGTCATTGGTGGCGGCGTCATTGGTTTGGAATTGGGTTCAGTCTGGAGCCGCCTGGGCGCGAATGTCACCGTCATTGAATACCTCGACCGCATTTTACCCGGTATGGACGGCGAGGTTGCGAAGTCAATGCAGCGCATTCTGGAAAAACAGGGTTTGAAATTTAAATTGGGCAGCAAAGTTACAGTAGCAAAACCCGGTAGCAATGTGGCGCTTTCCGTTGAGCCAGCTGCAGGCGGCAAGGCGGAAACAGTGAAAGCTGATGTCGTTTTGGTCGCCGTAGGCCGACGCGCGAATACGGACGGGCTAGCGCTCGATAAAGCAGGCGTGACGATGGATGAGCGCGGACGCGTGGTAACGGATGCCCATTACCAAACCAATGTGCCGGGCATTTACGCCATTGGGGATGTCATTGTCGGCCCCATGTTGGCACATAAAGCTGAAGAAGACGGCGTGGCATGCGTCGAACGCATTGCCGGACAAAAATCGCACGTCGATTACAACCTCGTGCCTGGTGTAGTGTACACGACACCCGAGGTCGCCGCGATTGGTCAGACCGAAGAGCAATTAAAAACTGCAGGCGTGAAATACAACGTCGGTAAATTTAATTACGCTGCCAACGGCCGCGCGCGGGCCATGAACGCGACGGAAGGCTTTGTGAAAATCCTGGCCGATGTACAGACCGACCGCATTTTAGGCGCGCATATTATCGGCGCGAGCGCAGGCGAAATTATTCATGAAGTCGCCGTCGCGATGGAATTCGGCGGCAGCGCGGAAGATCTGGCGCGTACCTGTCACGCCCACCCAACCCTATCCGAAGTGGTGAAAGAAGCGGCGCTGGCAGTGGCGAACCGGCAAATCCACAGTTAATCAAATTCTGGTGTTTAGTCCCGCGGCGTGACGGAATTAGGTTTTTGTATTATCCAAATAATACGTTATAGTATTTTAGCTAAATGTCTAAAACAGTGGCAAAATTAGCACAGGCAGCTATACTTACCGGAATCTTATGGAATTTACCTATATTCTTACTGGTTGGCATCAAGGGTCTATGATAATTTTGTATCCTGAAAGTTTACTTTTAACCCTCGGAGCGAGAAATGAAAAAACTATTGATGACAGCGACCGTTTTGGCTGTAACAGCAGGTGCAGCACAGGCCGCTGGTCTGGAAAAAGGCTGGTATTTGGGCGCGAGCGGCGGCTGGAACCATACGGATGACCAAGTGTTCAAAAGCCCGGCTGCAAAAGATAAGGTCAAATACGATGAAGGTTGGGTTGCTGGTGTGAATGCGGGTTATGCCTGGGGCAATAACTGGCGTACGGAGATTGAGGGTAATTACCGCGAAAACGATGTCAATAAAGTAAAAGGTGTTGGCGCATCTGGCGGTGATGGTTCATTCCGTTCATGGGACGCGATGTTGAACCAAATTTATGACTTTAATAACCGCAGCCGTTGGACACCTTACTTGGGTGTGGGTGTGGGCGCAGTTTGGCAAGATGCACGCCACATCGGCAATGTATTTGCGCCAGCAACGACAATTGATAAAAGCAGCGTAGCTGCTTTTGCCTACCAAGGTATCGCGGGTGTAGAATATGATATCACGCCCCAGGCTGCCTTTGGTTTGCGTTACAACTACTTTGGCGCATTGCAGGGCGAGCGGTTTAAAACCAATACCGGTGCGCGCGTAAAGGACAGCGATGGTTATGGCAATCATGCGGTTCAGGTGACCTTCCGTTATGGTTTTGATAAGGCGGCTGAGCCAATGCCAGCGCCGCGTGCCGAAACTGCTGCGCCTGTCGTAGCAGCGCCTACGCCAACAACCTATGCTGTGCCAACAGAAGCCATGATTGAAGCTTCGCCTTATAAAATCTTCTTCGCGAATGATAGCGCGCAATTGAATGATGCGGGTCATCAGGTTGTGGCAAGCGCGGCGGATGCCGTTAAAAGCCAGAATGTGGGCATTATTCAACTGACGTCAAACACCGACACGACTGGGTCAGTAAAGCATAACGACAATCTTTCCGAGCGCCGTGCTAAGGCGGTGCGTCAGGCTTTGATCGCACAGGGTGTTAGTCCCAGCATGATCAAAATCATTAGCAATGCGGAACGTGAATTGCCAGTTCCAACCGGCGACCATGTGCGTGAACCGCGTAACCGTGTTGTGACCATCGTGTTACAATAAGTTTGATGGTTTGATTTTGAAAAAGGGCGCTATTTTGGCGCCCTTTTTTGTTGGCGCTGGCGCGCGCGCGCGCTATGAATAGCGCATGAAAAATAGTGGCCTCGCAGTTTTGGGAGCAGGCGCCTGGGGCACGGCGCTGGCATTACTTTATGCGGATAACGGACCCGTCACATTATGGTGCCGTCGCGTGGAACAGGCCGAAAGAATTTCCACCGCACGGGAAAATCAAGATTATCTACCAGGTATTACATTATCTGAGAATATAGAGGTTACTGCGGATGCAGCGACGTTTGCAAAAGCTGAAATTATTCTGACCGCCGTGCCAACTCAACATTTGCTGGCTATTTTATCCGATTTAAAATCTCATTTGCCCGTTGTGCCGATCGTTATTTGCGCGAAGGGCATTCATATTGAAACGGGTTTGCTATTACCGGACGCGGTGCAGAAAATTTTACCTAAACATCCCGTTATGATTTTATCCGGCCCCAATTTGGCGAACGAAGTCGCGCGCGGCTTACCCGCAGCGGCGACTATTGCGGCGCGTGATGAAGCACAGGCGCGTGAAGTGGCGGAGGCTTTACGCACACCAGCCTTCCGCCCCTATGCCAGCGGTGATGTCACCGGCGTTGCGCTGGCGGGCGCGGTGAAAAATGTTTTGGCATTGGCGGCGGGCATGGTGATGGGCGCGGGCATGGGCGAAAACGCACGCGCGGCACTGGTCACGCGCGGTATGGCCGAAATGACGCGTTTGGGTTTGGCCATGGGTGGCCGCGCGGAAACCTTTATGGGCTTGTCCGGCATGGGCGATGTAATGCTGACCTGTCATGCGGCGGCGTCACGCAATTTTTCCTGCGGTTATGAACTGGGACAGGGAAAATCGCTCACGGATATTTTATCGCCGCGACATAGCGTGACGGAGGGTGTGACAACCGTCGCGCCCGCGCTGGCGCTCGCCGCTGCGCACGGCGTGGAACTGCCGATCTGCCAAGCCGTGGCCGACGTGCTGGCAGATAAAATCAACGTCGGCGCCGCGCTGGCGCAACTCATGGCGCGGCCGTTAAGGGCAGAATGAAAGTAATTCTAAAAAAATTCTTGATTTCTAGACTGCTATAATACAGTGATTTTGACAATGATTTTGTTCAAATCTAACTCTGGAGTTTCCAATGGAAAATGATGTTCTTTCCGGTGCTAAATTATTAAGACAAGTCAGTTTTCGGGGTCTTTCTTCTGATATTACCAAACGACTTGCTAGTTCTAATGCCTTTTTTACCGGAATAGTTTGTAGCGAAGGTTATGTTCCTGCAGCGCAACTATTAGCTGTAGTTAAGAGTCTGACAAATGAAGGAAGTGGGAAAGAATTCATTGATTTGAAAACCACAACTGACACCATTCGGGTGCCAAATCTTAGCCTATCTGTTGTTGAAAAGGTGCTTTCGGGTTTTCTAAACCAAATTGATGCGCTTACGTCGGACAAAGTTGTGGGACAAGAAACATGGGAAGAGCATATGGCTCGTAAAGTGAGTGCTGCGATATTAACTGCTCCGGAAAAGAAAAATCCAATAGTAATCGACTTTACCGTACCTTGATACAGATTTTGATTTTAATCAAAATCTGTCATACATTGTTGTATGCAGTCTTTTGCCTTTAACATCCTCCATCGCGATACCGCCACCCGTGCGCGCATTGGGAAACTCACCACGCCGCACGGCGCGATCGAAACGCCGAATTTTATTTTCTGCGCGACTAAGGCGGCGATGAAGGCCTGCGCGCCGGAAGACCTCAGAAATCTGGGCGTCGATATTATTCTCTCCAATACCTATCATTTATTGATCCAGCCCGGCAGTGAACTTGTGCAAAAAATGGGCGGGTTGCACGACTTTATGCAATGGCACGGCCCGATGCTGACCGACAGCGGCGGTTACCAGATTTTCGCCATGGGACATGGCTCCATTTCTGCAGAAATTAAACGCAAAAATATTCCCGGCCGCCGTAAAACGCTGAGCCAAATCACTGAGGATGGCGCTTATTTTCAATCCTATACGGACGGGCGGCAGATTTTTCTGACGCCGGAAAGATCCATTCAGATCCAACGCGAACTCGGTGCGGATCTGATTGTGATGCTGGATGAATGCACGCCCTTTCACGTTGATAAGGATTACACCGCGCGGTCCATGCGCATGACGCACCGCTGGGGTGACCGTTGTCTGGCGGAATTTGACCGTAGTGATGACGGGCGGCAGCAATTATATGGCATCGTACAGGGCGGTATGTATCAGGACTTGCGGCGCGAGGCTGCGGAGTACACGGCGTCCCGTCCGTTTTTCGGCACGGCGATTGGCGGCTGTTTGGGAGATACCAAAAACAGTGTGATTGAAATTGTATCCTGGGCGATGGATTACGTCGCGCGTGCCCGCCCCGTGCATTTGCTCGGCATCGGCGGGATTGAAGAAATCATCCGCGGCGCAGCGCTCGGCATTGATACCTTTGATTGCGTCTCGCCGACGCGCATGGCGCGCCACGGCTGGGCGCTAGCGCCGTTTGACTCCACCGGCCGTATCAATATCCGCAACGCGCGCTACAGCGAAGATCCCGCCCCGCTGGATGACACGCTCGGCAATGCGGCATCGGGTGCTTTTTCAAAGGCTTATATTCATCATCTATTTAAGGCCCAGGAAATTTTAGGCCTGCAACTGCTGACCCAGCATAACATTGCCGTCATGGTACGATTGATGACGGATGTGCGCACCGCCATCCGCGCGGGTGATATGACTGGCCTGGCGGCGCGTTATGGCGTGAAGTTATAATAGCCCTATGAATATGAAAAATTCTTATTTTATCGTTTAATTTCATAATAGTTTACACAAGCCACGAAGCTGATGATCGAACAATTATGAGGCAAACAAAATGAAGGATGCGGTTAAGGATGCAAGGGATATTGGTGATGATATCGCATGTCTTCACACTTTGATGGATGGGGACGGTTCATGTGTTTTTAAAAGAGCCACCAATTGCAATTCGGGAAAGTCGAATAGTAAAAAGCGGAAAATCAAGGTTGATTATACCTGGGGAAGTTTATTTGGCTCTAGGACCCCGCATTGTTTCAAACTTATAAACCAGGCGCAACTATTCCACCGGATGAAAAACTGGCTCGAGCGGTCGAGGCATATCGCCATAAGCGGGGACAAGATAGGTTTGGAAATTCACTGCCCAAAGCAGCGCCTATACCGTCTAAACAGTTAACTCATTTCGAAGCGAGTAAAATTATAGACTTGTTTATTTAATAAGGCCTCATATTCAATATAAGGCATGTTCTTATTTGAACCTCATGTGACAATTGCCGTCGCCGTATCGGGTGGGTCGGACAGTATGGCGCTGTTGCATTTATTGCATTCGGTGCTTTCCCGCTCCTCCCAACCCCCTCCCGCAAGGGGAGGGGAAGCATTAGTGGCAGTAACAGTGGAACATGGGTTGCGTGCTGAAAGTTTGACGGAGGCTAAAGCGGTTGGCACCTGGTGCAAACAGCATAATATCGAACATCATATTTTGCCCTGGACGGGCACAAAACCAAAAACCGCGGTGCATGAAGCCGCCCGTGCCGCCCGTTATGAATTACTGGAAAATTTTTGCCGTCAGCATCACATTCTACATCTCGCCACCGCGCATCATGCGGACGATCAGGCCGAAACGATTTTACAGCGCATCGCCAAGGCATCAGGTCCGCATGGCCTGTCCGGCATGGCGGAACATTCTTTCACGCCGCAACTCCATCTGTGGCGGCCGTTATTGCATGTCAGGAAATCTGAATTGGTAAATTATTGCGAAGTACATAAAATTCCTTGTGCGCGTGATCCAAGTAATGAAAATGAGAAATATGCGCGCGGGCGGTTGCGCGGTGCGGCTGAGGTTCTGGCGGCTGAAGGTTTGACAGTGGAAAATTTGGGTCGCCTCGCGCAGAAGCAACGTGAGATGGTAAGGGTATTAGAAAGTGAGGCGGTGAGATTTCTGGCGACCCATGCCAAGCTTATTCCAGTCACACGCGCGGAAATTTCGATGGATTCTTTCCGCGCTGCGCCAGTTGCCGTGCAGCAAACCGCGCTAGAGTATGTTTTGAAATTGGTCGGCCAGCATCATGCCCCCATCCGTTACGATAATCTTGCCAGTCTTTGCGCAGCGCTTTCCGTGTCCGAATTCCGAGCCAAAACCCTGGGCTACTGCCGTATCGCATCCAAACGAATTTCAAAACAAGATTTCATCCTAATAACGCCAGAAAACGCCGCAACCCGCAAAGCCTAAAGAACTTTCTTTGGATTGCATTCACCGCGCCTTCATCCTATTTATAACTTATGTCCATGCCCCCGAATAACCCGCGCGATCCCAATAATCAAAATCAGGGTGGGCCAAATAATAATTTGATACGTGCGTTGCTGACGTGGGTCGTGATCGGCCTTGTGCTAGCCGCAGTCTTCAATTTATATCAGGAACCCGCGGTGCAAGTGCCCGCGAATGCCATCGCCTATACGGATTTTTTGAAAAACGTAAAGGATGGCAAAATTACTGAGGTCACGCAAAAGGGTTCTGTGCTGTCAGGTCATATTACGGATGCGCAAACTTTTTCCACCTTGATGCCGACCGATCCGAATTTGGTGGACCGCCTTACATCATCGAACGTGCGTTTGAATGTGCAGCCTGAAGATAAGCCTTCATTTTTGTCCAATTTGTTGTTGTCAATTTTGCCGATGATTTTGCTGATTGGGGTGTGGGTTTATTTCATGCGTCAAATGAACGGCGGTGCGGGCCGCGCCATGGGCTTTGGCAAATCGCGCGCGAAAATGCAGACGGAAAAAGATACAAAGGTGACGTTTGATGATGTCGCGGGTATCGACGAAGCGCGCCAGGAATTGTCCGAGATTGTCGATTTCTTAAAAGACCCGCCGAAATTTCAAAAACTAGGCGGGAAGATTCCAAAAGGCGTGTTGCTGGTCGGCCCGCCAGGGACAGGTAAAACATTATTGGCCAAAGCAATTGCAGGCGAGGCGGCCGTGCCGTTTTTTAGTCTGTCCGGGTCGGATTTTGTGGAAATGTTCGTGGGCGTGGGCGCATCGCGTGTGCGCGATATGTTTGAAACAGGCAAAAAAAACGCCCCCTGCATTATTTTTATTGATGAAATTGATGCAGTGGGCCGTCATCGCGGTGCGGGCCTAGGCGGCGGGAATGATGAACGCGAACAAACGCTCAATCAGATGCTGGTTGAAATGGATGGTTTTGAATCCAATGAAGGCGTGATTTTAATTGCGGCCACTAATCGGCCGGATGTGTTGGATCCGGCACTGTTACGGCCTGGGCGTTTTGATCGCCAAGTCGTCGTGGCTAATCCGGATGTAACAGGACGCGAGAAAATTTTAAAAGTGCATATGCGCAAAACGCCGCTGGATGCAAATGTCGATGCCCGTATTATCGCGCGCGGCACCCCCGGTTTTTCCGGCGCGGATTTGGCGAATTTGATTAACGAAGCTGCATTATTGGCGGCGCGCAAAGGCAAAAAAGCCGTCGGCATGGTGGATTTGGAAGAAGCCAAAGATAAAGTTATGATGGGCGCCGAGCGGCGATCGATGGTGATGTCGGACAGTGAAAAGAAGTTAACAGCCTATCATGAGGCCGGGCATGCGGTGGTGTCGCTCCATGAACCTGAAAGTGATCCGATTCATAAAGCCACGATTATTCCGCGCGGCCGTGCGCTGGGCATGGTGATGCGCCTGCCGGAAGGCGACCGCCTATCGATGACGATTGCGCGGCTACGCGCTGATCTGGCGGTGGCGATGGGCGGCCGCGTGGCGGAGGAAATGATTTTCGGCGCAGACCAGGTCACCACTGGCGCGAGCAGCGATATCGCAATGGTGACGAACATAGCAACGCGCATGGTCACCGAATGGGGGATGAGCGAGTCTTTGGGTTTGTTGGCTTATGGTTCGCCGGAACGCGAAGTTTTTCTGGGCCATAGTGTGACGCAGAATAAAAACGTTTCCGATGCCACTGCGCATCAGGTCGATGTCGAAGTGCGTAAAATTTCCGATGCGGCACTGGCGCGCGCGCGAAAAATTTTGACCGATCACCGCGATGAATTGGAAATGATCGCACAGGCTTTGTTGGAATATGAAACCCTCTCGGGTGATGAAATTCGGGATTTAGTTGCGGGCCAGCCTATCACCCGCGCCGTCGAAGAATCCGCGCGGCCCAAGGTGGTGGCAGGGACGCGTAAAAGCTCGTTGGGCAAAATTGCCGACACGGCGGCGTAAGTTTTCATGATGAAATATTTGTGACACTATCACCCCGCTCTGGGTTTTTGGTGGAAATTTCGCTATATTATTCTTAGGATTCCAAACTAGAGAATTCCAAAGGAAAAAAGATGTCCAAACCAGGCGAAGCAGATTCAGGCATGACCATGATCTTGCTGTTTTTACTTTTGTTCGCGGTTGGGTGGGGAATGTGGTATCTTTTTCATGCCCAGATCATTGATCTTATCCGCTCTGTCCGATGGGCGGAGCTTCGCGTCATTGGTTTGTTTGCCAAGGATGTTGTGATGCCTGACGGCAGCCATGTGACGCCTGTCGCTCTGTCCGACTGGCTGGCGTCCAATCAGGCGGCGGGCCGGTTATCCTGGGGACAACTTGCGGTTATTAATGCGACTATTGTGCCGCAATTTATCCGCTGGCCGGCAGCTGTCGTTTTATGGGTGATGGCGGCGGTTGCTTATCGCTACGCCCCACGGCGCAACATGCGCACTATTTTTACCCTGGAAGAGTTAATTAAGGTTCAGGCACAGGCCTGGCCCGTGATTTCGCCTATTACAAAACTGAACCCCGCGACAGGGCCGCAGCGCATTCCGGGCGAAGCGATGGGCGCCACTTTGCCGCCGTTTGCCGAAGCCTTGTCGCCCGAAGAATTTATGTCTTTTTACCGTATTCCGGTGCAGGATAAAACCATTGATCAGGAAGTGGCGGCCAAGGTTTTTACGCGGCAGTTAGGGCCGCGTTGGCAGGGTTGGGACAAATTGCCCAAACATTATCAGGCGATTGGCGCGGTACTCGCCTTAAAGGGCGCGCGCAAACGCGATGCTGCCGATGCCCTATTGAATGAAATTGCGCTGGCGTGGAATCCTAAAGGCGGGCTGCAGTTGCCTTTGCCACTAAAATCAAAAATTCAACAGCTATTGCGCGATCCGAAGGTAGGGGGCGAAGCGGCCAAGGTGATGGCGGGCCATGCGTTTGCCGTGCCCGGCATGTTCCGGTTAATTTTATGGGCGCGGGAACGGGGTGGGGTCTTGGCTTCGGCCACCTTTGTCTGGTTACGGGCGCATGACCGGACGCTGTGGTACGCGCTGAATAATGCGGGCCGCCGCACCTTTACTGCCGAAGCTGCGGGGGCGGTAGCACATTATTTTGCTGAAAAATTCCTGCGCCGTCCGCTAAGTATTCCAAAAGTGCAGGGAGCAGTGAACTCTTTGGCGGAATATATCAAGGAAACGGATATGCCGATTCCGCCGAATTCCGCACCACCACTGCGTCCGCGTGCCAGTTTTGATACATCGCGCGCGGCGCAAGTTGGTGCGCTTGCCGTGGCCGGAGGCCGCGCATGAATAAACGTGAGCCAGCGCGCCAAGCCCGTGTGATTTATGCGCGCAGTACGCTCACGCTAGATCTGCCCGCGGCATGTGATCCCATCATTTGGCGCCAGCAGATTAAAAACATTGCCAGTATCGCTTTTGCTTTACATCAATTGCCCGATTCAAATATTGCCCTGGTTTTGCGTATGCCAGACGCAGCGGAACAAATTATTGCAACATTTGATAGCCTGCCAGCTGCGGAGGATACCCTGGCAGCGCTGCGAACTATTTTGGTGCGGCCGCGGCGCAAATCCATCCTTTTAAATGTTTTAAAATGGTTGGTGATATTAGGTCTGTTTTGGCTGGCTTTGCATGTTGGTATTCAGGTGGGGCTGAATTCACAGTCGGCACATGCTGTTCCGGTTGCGCCGCAGACCCTGGCGCCATCACAACCTGATATCGCAGCACCACCGACGCAAGCGCCAATTCAACCACAACAGACGCCAGTTCCTGTCCCGGCGGGAGGCCAATAATCCATGGCCATAGATTCCAAGTACGAATATACCTCCAAAACCCTGGTGCGGGATACGCGCCCGTGGCTGGTGCAGGTTTGGGATACCGCGCAAGAGCCCGGTGTAATCGCCGCTTATTTAACCATCATGGCGATCTGGATTGTTTTATCCGGTTTAGGCGGAACCTTGTCGGATGTGGTGATGCTCTTCGGCATCTTTTATTTTTTCCTAGTGATGAAACAGAATATTAAAGGTCTGTACCGCACCCCCAAATATTTTGGAAAAAAAGGTGACGGTATTTTGTTTCTGGGTAATCAGCAAAAAACCAACCGCGAGTTATGGGTCAGCAATAATGATGCGCGGACGCATATTTTATATCTGGGGACAACGGGTTCGGGTAAAACCGAGGGACTGAAATCGCTGGTCGCCAATGCGCTTACTTGGGGATCTGGATTTGTTTACGTGGATGGCAAGGCCGATACGGATTTATGGGCGTCCATTTACGCGCTTGCGCGGCGCTTTGGCCGCGATGATGATTTGATGGTGTTGAATTACATGACGGGCAACCGCGATTCAGCGACGGTGTCCAATACCATGAACCCATTTTCTTATGGTTCGGCATCTTATCTAACCAACATGATGGTCGGCCTGATGGATGAGGCCGGCGGCGATACGGCTATGTGGAAAGGCCGTGCGGTATCCTTGATGGGCGCACTCATGCCCGCGCTCACTTACCGGCGTGATAAAGAAGATATTATGCTGGACGTTCAGGTGATCCGGGATGCGTTGAACTTTAAAGATATTGTGCGTCTGTCGCGTGAGAAAACCATCCCAGACCGGATCCGCAAAGGTGTGAAAGGCTATTTGGACACGCTGCCCGGTTATGTAGACGAAGCCTTTGACGATAATGGTGACGAGAAACCGCCCGGCCCGGGCAATCCCGGTGCGGATATGACGGTGCCGCGCCAACAGCACGGTTATTTAACCATGCAGTTTACGCGTTCACTGCAATCCCTGGCAGATGAATACGGACATATTTTCAGAACCCAGCTTGCTGACATTGATATGATGGATATTGTTTTGAACCGCCGCATGATGCTGGTGCTTATTCCTGCGCTGGAAAAATCGGGCGACGAAGCCGCCAACCTGGGTAAAATTATTGCCGCGAATATTAAAGGGATGATGGGCGCGACTTTGGGTTCCGAGGTTGAAGGCGACTGGGAATCCGTCATTGAAAATAAAGCAACGCGGTCAAATTCACCTTTCATGACGGTCTTTGATGAGGTTGGTTATTACACGGCGGCCGGGATGGCCGTGATGGCGGCGCAGGCGCGGTCGCTGGGATTCAGTTTGATTTTCGCGGCGCAGGATTTGCCCGCGCTGGAAAAACGCGTGAAGGAAGAGGCGCGTTCGATCACGGCCAACTGTAACATTAAAATTTTTGGCAAGCTGGAAGATCCCACTTCAACGCGCGAGTTTTTTGAAAACACCGTGGGCGGCGCGACAATTTCAAAGATCAGCAGTTTTGAAAAAGGCGCTGGCGGCGGTTATTCCGAACAAAAAGGCGCATCGATTTCGGATGTAAAAAAGGCCAGCTATGGCGAGCTGAAAAAACAAAAAGAAGGCGACGCACATATCGCTTTTAACGCTGATACCCTTGAAGTTAAGATGTTCTACGCCAATCCAAAAAAGACCAAGGCGATGCGTGTCGGGAAATACCTGCGCGTAGATCCCCAGGCGGTTGATGCGGTGCTGCGCGATCCTGCCGTAGATACGATTATGAAGGCATTTAATACGCCGAATTATTCGGTGTTGCGCGCTGCGCCGAAACCGGCCGATGTGCCGGAATTTGAAACCCTGCGCCGCGGTTGGATGCTGGAAGGCGAACCCAAGGAATGGGTGCGGGCGGGTGCGCTGGCGGTTTCAAAACTCGCCTATGCCCAGGGTATGGTGAAATTTACTGCGCTCGATAAAAAAGAAGACGCAGGTGATGATGACGATCTGGCGATTGATAATCTGCTGAATGAATTCAAAGCTAGCCGCGCGAAACAAAAATCTGGAGTTGGCGATGAGCCAAAACAGATTCCACCACCGGCTGCAAAGGCGAAACCTGCAGATGATGAAGATGATTTGGATTTCAGCAGTTTAATTGGCAAGAGTAAAACGCCTGCCGCGCCGCCGCCCGCTGTCACGGATGATGAAGACGAAGATGACGATCTGGATTTCAGCAGCTTGTTCGGCAAAGTGGATGATGAAGATGATGCGGATGACGGCAAATCATCCAGCAGCAACACGGTAGCGCCTGTATCTAAAGCGCCGCCCGCGCCGGTGGTTCAACCGGTCATCCATAATTTACATAGCGATATCGAGATCCACGAAGATTTATTGCCGCCGAAGCAGGAAATGACGCCCTTTATTGAAGACATTATGAAACGTTCCGGTCGCGCGCTGGGCAGCAGTTTGTTTGGGATGCAGGCAGCAGAATAAGGTTGTTCCCGGATAAGTTGCAAGATTAGAAATCTTGATTTTTCAACCCAGGCTAGGTTAAATTAGTGGCAGGGACGCAAAAAGGAAAATAAAGCTATGCGCCGGGGGCTTTTGGAACAGTTGGGATTTTTTGATCATCGGGCCACATCGCGTGCTTTTTGTAAAGCAATAGCGGTAGAAACAGAATCAGCCGTCCTCTAGACATTTATATTTAGAGCAGAACAATATCAGCGACACCTTAGGGGTGAAATGCCTATCAACATATGAAGGCCGCAAAGGAAAAAGTTACCCAACCTTCCCGTAACAATTCCAGTGAGCCTGTAAACACCTATAATGACCCCGTAGCCGTGGTAAATATCACCAGTGAGTCTGTCTCTAGCAACGGTGTTGGCGCTCTAGTGCTTTAGTCTGTTATTTCTTCGCCAATATGTAAAACAAACCATCTATCGGCGCGCTGGCATATTGGCGCGTCGGACTGGCTTGAAAAGCCAATACGTCAAAACCATTTTGCACAGCCAGGGCGCGGATATAGCTGTCTTTATGCGCATAGCGCACGGTGTTTTGCAGAACATAACCTGGTCCCTGGTTTTCTTCGGGCAATTTTTCGCAGCCAAAAGCAACTAGTGCGCCCACTGACAACTTTTGTGCCAGCGCGGTAAACAACTCATCCAGCTTGCCTATATAGGTCAAGACATCCGCCGCCGTGACTAAGTCGAATCCACCCGCAGGCATTTCGTCCACATAGGCCTGAATATCCTGGCAGCGCGTCAGACTGTAAATGCCCTTTTCATTCGCACGGTGCAGCATGCTGATGGATAAATCAACACCCACCATGGCATCGGAATAAGGTTTGATAATTACGCCCATCAGGCCTGTGCCGCAACCCAAATCCAATACGCGCGCTTTTTGCTTTTTCAAATCGCGTACACCGGTCACGGCGGGCTGCTGTAACAAGGTTAATAACGTACCGGGCGAGCGGTATTGCAGATTATCTTTCAACGCCGTTTCGAAATTTGGCGCATAGTAATCAAAGGCATTTTTAATAAAAGCTTCCGGTGCGCGTTCCGGCGTGTCGCCACGTGCGGCTGCGCGTAAAAAGGCTGCGGCCGATTTGGCCTTTTCATCATCACCCGCGATGGTTTTATCAAAAGCGGCCGCGGCATCTTTCGCCCGTCCAGTCGTTTGTAAAAACTGACCATAATGATAATTTAGCACGGCGTTATCTGGCGCGCGCGACAGGCCATCTTCAAAAACCCTCCGTGCATCATCGTTGCGTCCAGCCTGTAGATATTCGCGTCCCAAATAGGCATAGGCGTCAAACAGATAAGGGTTTAAATTGATGGCCATGCGGAAAAGTTCCATCGCCGCTTCTGCACCGCCTGCGGTGTTTGCCATGGCCAGGCCGAAACGCAGAACATAGGCTGCATTGGCTGGATCCATTTCCATTGCGCGATGATGGTATAAAGCGGCCTCGTTGAAATGGTTGATGTTTTGCAGGCAGGTGCCCAGGGCATCCGCAGTTTCCGCATCGGGCTGTGCGGCAAATGCCTTGGCTAGCGCCGGGATGGCATCATTATAATTTTGGTTCGCGGCGGCTTGCACGGCAAAAAGCTTTAAAAACACCGGTTCTTTGGGAAAACGTTTCATACATAAATCAACGTGTTTATTCAGATCATCCGTGCGGCCTAAGTCCTGCAGCAGTTCCGCCAAGCGTTGATAACCCCCTGCCTGTTGCGGCGCAGCTACCATGGCCTGGCGAAAAGCTTTTTCCGCCCCAGCCATATTTCCTAATAGCCATTGGGCATCGCCCTCCGCCAATTGGCGCCAATCCAAGTTCTCATAATTCAGTTCTACGGATTTCAAACTATTCAGCGCTGCCTCAGCGTGATTTTTGGTGCCCACCGCATCGCCATCACGTTTGGCCGCCCGCGCCAGGCCGATTTGGCGCCCAATATCGGCCGCAAGATTCGGCTTTGCAGGTTCGGAAATTGTGGCGGTCATTGGGTTCATTCTGTCCTCGCGGTTGAGCTATTCTAGCAGCACATAACATAGCATTGTTCGACCGTGTCGTGAACACCTCTTAGGGTAGGCTTGGTAAGATGACTATTTAAAAGATTGCTTTCGGAAATACTTTCATGGCAAAATATTTATATCTTTCATGTTTTAGGCATGAAAGGGCAACTCAAATTTAAGGATGATGATGTCAGATACAAAACAGCCGCAGAACCTTTATGTGATGTTTTTTACACCTAGAGCGCCGTTGAATCCTAAAGACCTCTCTGATTTGTTGCCAACGACGGTCAAAGATGTGAAAGATACAGATCCCGATAAAATCGGTAAAATTCCGCCTGATACTCATGGTTTCCGTTTTTATCAAAAAAAGGAAGATGGAATTTTCGCATGCGGGCCGACCTATTATTTGGTAACAGGGTCGGCGGATATTATTCCCGCATCTGCTATTTCCGGATCGAAAGTTGAGCAAACGGATCCCGGACTTGCCGAACATATTAAGCATTCTATAGGCCGTTCATACGAATGTGGTGGTGCAGTAAATGGGCCGGATGGAAAATATCGGACTTTCTCCAAGCAACGCGCGGCTATCCTTGACCCGGAATTACGTCAATTATGGGTAGGCCATTCCGCATGGTATAATCCTGCGCGGGCTGCGCCGAATATCATTTCTACCGGATTGCCGCCAGTCCCAGGCGGAAGGCCGCCAAGTTTGGATTTGTAGGATTTTCTTTCGCCGACCATTTGGTGTTTGCCCCTTCCGCCCATGCCGAAATCCCGTCCTTCCAACTGAGGTAGCGTGATGTTTATCTTGACAAATCTTGGGAAAATTAATAATAATCCGAGCGGTTAATTAAGGGAGCAGATCATTTTAAATAAAATGCCTTAAAATTCCAGTTTCCCCGGAGACAAGTGAACTGATCCATTATCCTTCGTTAACTTAAATGACAACATCAAAAAATAAGGAAATTATTCAATGAAAAGATCTTCCAGCAAATCTCTGAAGATGCAGCTTGCAGTTTTGCTGTTTACAGGTGCTACTTTAGCCGCCGTCGCACCTAGTGCCAATGCTCAGGATCTTGGTGAGCCATTTACAAATAATGACCCGATTCCTGCACAAACGCCTGAGCCAGGATCTTTGGTATTTGGCACTACCGCGTTGATAGCTGGCATCGGCTTTGCTGTAAGGAAAAGAAAACCACACCAGCCAATCCTTTAAACAATCAAACGTAGGGCCATCACCAGCGCCTTAATGTAATCTATTATCCTTATTGTTAAACGGCCGGTTTTCCCGGCCGTTTTTTGGGCCGCAGATTTGGAATGTCATTATTGTTTATGGCATGTCCTGGCTCGGCGAGTTCTTAAAGCACCAGTCCTGCCACATGTCGCGCACGGCCTGGATGAAGGAGGGCACGAATAAATCCTGATTGCACATGGGGGATACGCGCATTTGCTCGCGCAGGTTTTGTTTATAGTGGGTTAGGCGGGCCGGGTCGCGCGCCAGTGCAATTACCTTTTGCACATAATCGTCTTCATCAGTCGCGATCAATTCCGGCAAGCCGATGGCGGTTAAATAGCTCGCGGCGTGACGCGCGGGAAAAATCTCACCCGGCAAAGTGACCAGGGGCGTGCCCATCCATAAGGCCTCAAGTGTCGTCGTCGAACCCGTATAGGGCATGGGGTCAAGCGCGATATCCACGGCATTATAGCGCGCCAACAATTCTGCATGGGGCGAGGTATGTTCGAATTGTAGTTGTTCCGTCTGAACGCCGTGCGCCAGAAACTGATCGCGGAAGAACTGTACGTTTTCACTGTCGCCCAGACCGGAAAATTTCATCACCAAGCGGCTGCCTGGCAGGGCGCACAGAATTTCCGACCAGCAACGCACCGCACGCGCGGTGACTTTGGATGGTTTATTAAAGCTAGCAAAGGCAATATAGCCGTTTGTCAGACACGGCGGTGCGCCTGCCAGTGGCGGTGCATCGGGCGGCGGCGTATAACAAATAAAGCTATGCGGCAGATTATATAAACGCTCGTTATAATATTTCTTATCGGACAGGGGGGTTTGTATGGCATCACCTAGCAACCAGTCCATCTGCGGTAGGCCGGTGGTGGCCATATAACCCGCCCAAGTCACCTGGACCGGTGCGGCGCGCAGGGCAAAAACATCCATCCGGTGCCGTGCATTATGGCCGGTAAGGTCAAAAAGTACATCAATTTGATCGTTTTTGATGATCTGAACCACAGTTTCGGCCGGCACGTTCCAGATTTTTCGCCAATTTTCCCCCGTCATATTTCGAAAACGGAGGGTGAATTCGTCTGTTTCCTCAAACTGATTAGCATAAACATAGATATCAAATGGTTTTTCTGCAATCAAACGGCTAAAGGTATTGAAAATAAAGTATCCAACCGGATGACTACGGAAATCTCCGGAAACAAAACCGACCCGCAGGCGACGTCCCGAATCAGGTAAATTACTGAACCTGTGTTCTAATAAATTGTGCGCGCAGTGTAATTTGTACCATTCTTGGTGCAGTTGCTGGATTTCCGCCAAGGTCGCGCCATCTTTATGTAGGGCACAGAATAATAAATTGCTGTGGGCTTTCCAGAAGTCCGGTTTAATCTTAATGGCTTGGCGGAAATAGCCGATTGCCTTTTCATGCTCGCCACGGTTGGCAAACAAAGTGCCCAGGGTATTCAGGGTATCCGTATGATTAGGATCAATCGCCAAAGCACGCTGGGCTGCACTTAAGGCCTCGCGATAGCGGCCAATTTGCATTAAAACCAGCGCCAGATTGGCATGGGCGGAAATCAAACCCATGTCATATTTTAAAGCCATCACATAGGCCTGAATGGCTTCTTCCCGCTGGCCGATATCACTAAAGGTCACGCCCAGGTTGCTCCATGCCTCCGCATTGGTTTCATCTAGGCGCAGGCAAGCGCGATAAGCTTCAATCGCTTCCGGATGTCGGCCAAGGATATAATAAATATTACCCGCCGTAAAATGGGCTAAGGGCATATCCGGGGCCAACCGCAAGGCAGTTTTGATGGAATTTTCCGCCGATTCCCAATTGCTGAGTCCATAGGCGGCCAAGGCCAGATTGTACCACGCCAGGGCATTGGCCGGATTGGTCTGTAACGCTTGCTGCAAAGAATGGATAGCCTGGGTATAAAGGCCAGATTTGGCATAAATTTCCGCCATATTGATCCAAACATCGTCCGATTGCGGTGCGGCTTCTATAATTTGGGTATAAAGCCGCATGGCTTCCGCCGCATTGCCAGCCAGATGCGCTTCAACTGCGGCGAGGCGTAAATCCAGCAAATCAGAAATGGATACAGTCATGTAGGCACAACGTGCCTGCCGCGTCCCCGGCGGTCAAGGGACAACCATAAATCGATATGCTTGTATGCCATTGTTAACTAATCAGCAAGGAATCACTGATATATTAAGAATGCCTCAGAAAAAAGGCATCACACCAAACCTCTCTAGAAGGAGAATTCAAATGGTTTCATCAGTACATACCAACACCTCTGCGCTGATCGCGCTCCAAGGTTTAAATGCAATTGGTAAACAATTGGATAACGTTACTAAACAAGTGAATACAGGCTACAAAGTGAACGACGCGTTGGATGACGGTGCGGCTTTCGCGGTTGCGCAAGGTCTGCGTGGCGACTTGAGCGCCATTGATGCAGTTACTGGTCAGCTGCAAAGCGCGCAAGGCCTGATCTCTGTTGCTAATACTGCGGGTACGCAGATTTCTGGTGACTTCTCAACTTTGAAATCTGTTTTGGTCAAATTATCGGATGCGGATTTATCTGCTTCTGCTCGTTCTGACTATGAAGCGCAATATACGTCAATTGTAAGTGAGATCAGCGGTTATATTTCCTCTGCTACCTTTAACGGTCAAAACCTATTAAACGGCACGACAGCGGTAAATATTATTTCAAGCACTACAGGTTCAACAATTGCTATTACAGCGTTCGATTTGAACGCGGATGTTGTAACGAACCTTAGTTCTGCACCAACCGATGCGGCTTCTGCGATCACTCTGTTGACGGGCGGTTTCTCGACAGCGCAAACCAACATTGCGAACTCGCTGGCCTCATTTGGTACAGGTAATACCCGCGTTGCCAACCAGATTACCTATCTGGGTGCGGTGAGCGATGCGACAACGACAGGTTTGGGATCTATCGTGGATGCTGACTTGGCGAAACAGAGCGCGAAACTGCAGTCTTTGCAAACCCAGCAACAGTTGGCAACGCAAACACTCAGCATTGCGAACCAGCAGTCTTCAATTCTGCTCAATCTGTTCAAATAATAATTTCTTGGTTCAGAATACCCGGGGTTATCCCGGGTATTCGCATCCAGGAAATTAAGATCAAAACTAATTTTTTGGAGCCGCGACAGAATGTTACGGCGCAGTTCCTGACAAGGAGGGCAGAATGCCGCTGAAAATCGAACTCAAACCCGGCGAACGGGCCATCTTAAATGGCGTTGTGATTGAGGGGGCCAGTGATGGTCGTACGGAATTTGTGGTTTTAAACCGTGCTAGTATTATGCGCGAACGCCATATCATCCGCGAAGAAGACGCCAATACGCCGGTTAAACGCCTCTATTTCGCCTTGCAAATGCTGTATATTGAGCCCGCGCAAAAGGAAACCTTTCTGCCATTATTTCAACGCTATGCTGATGCACTGGAACGTGCGCTCAGTCTGCCAACTTTGAAATTTGCCCTGGAACAAATCGTTGCGAGTACAGAAGCAGAGCATTTTTATGAAGCGCTGAAAATCTGCCGTACCATGATAGAAACCGAGGAACGCCTGTTTGAATACAGCCGCGCCCTGAAAGCGCATCAGCAACCGGTGGAATTGGATATGCCGGATAATATTGATTTCGCCGCCCTGGCTGAGCGGTTTAGGGCCCAGGGTGAGATGGCTGACGCTTAAGCTTCTTTTCGTAAAAATATTATTGGATGTCTGCGCGCTACGCTTGGTCCGAATAGTCTGGATCTCCATTTTTACGGGGACGGTTATTCTAAATTCGCTTCGCTCATTAAGGATAACTGCCGCTTGGCCCGGTTCTTGCATTCATAATACAGAACGAAACCGGGTATGGGTAAATGAGCAATGCTTTAAATATCGCCGTAGGAGGATTATCAGCTGCAGATAAACAGCTGGCAGTTATTTCTGCGAACGTCGCGAACGCTTCTACACCAGGTTATACCGCTAAACGGTTGCTTCAGACCTCCGTTACTGCGGATGGACAGGCTGCAGGTGTGCAAACGGGCGGTCTGACCCGCAGCGTAAATCTTGGCCTGCTTAGCAATTTATGGCAACAAAACAGTGTGGCCAATGCTGCACAAACGTCGCAAACGTATCTCAATCAGTTGCAGCAGACCTTTGGTACGCCGGATAGCGCCACTTCATTCGCCACTAAATTATCAACTCTAAAAAATGATTTTATTTCGCTGGATTCAGACCCAAGCAATAATATTCTGCAAACACAGGCCGTAAATGACGCCCAGAATTTGGTCAGCAGTTTCAATAATCTATCGCAAAATATTCAAAGCCTGAGAAATAATACCGTATCCGATTTGAGTAATACGATCAGTTCTTCCAACCAGTTATTGACGCAGATTGCCAGCCTGAATAATCAAATTGCAAAGCTGCAAGGTACAAGCGGGAACATTGTGGATTTGCAAGATCAGCGCGATCTAGCCATCAGCAGTTTATCAGAGAATATAAATATTCAGACGTTTAATAATCCTGATGGTACCGTAAACGTCAGCACGTCAAACGGGACTTTGTTGGCGGACACACAAGCGCAAGCCCTCAGCTATTCGGCTGCACCCTTAAGCGCGCTAAGTTATTATCCTGCCACCATCGGCGGTATTATGTTGAACGGGGTCGATATTACCGGTCAAATTACGTCAGGCACCATGGGCGGTCTTATTAGCTTGCGTGACACGGATCTGCCGCAGGCGCAGGCCATGATGGATGAAGCGGCACGCCAGCTCGCTTCACGCTTTAACGCGCAAAATGTCAAACTTTTCACGGATGCTTCCGGCAATGTGCCGGCTAATACGCCGACTGGTTATGCGGGCTTTAGTGGTACCATTCAGGTCAATAGCGCTGTGGTCGGCAGCCCAGCCTTGTTGCAAACCGGAACGGCTGGCGGAGGGCCCTTTAACGCCAGTGATAATACGAATATCCAAAATGTTCTAAATTATGCATTCGGCGCTAATGTCAACGCTGGCGGCACACCCAATACACCATTCAATACGACGGGTTTGGGGCCAGGCGGCACATTATCCCTAAATAATATTCCTACCAGCGGCACAATTACGAATTTCGCCAATAACGTCATATCCACTTTGGCGCAGCAATATTCACAGGTAAAATCCGATAGCACCTATCAAACGAATTATCAAAATACGCTGCAGAAAAACTCGGACGATCAAGGCGCGGTTTCCATCGATAAGGAAATGACCGATTTGGTTGCCATTCAGAATTCCTATGCCTCTAACGCGCGCATGATCACGACGATATCGCAGATGTTTAAGGAACTTTTATCATCGGTTTCCGGCTAGTCCCAAAGGAGTAACGCTATGACTGTATCAAACATTGGAACCAACTATGCGAATAACCTTGCCATTAAGAGCCTGGCCTCCCAAATCGCCGATCTATCGCGCCAGGTTTCGACCGGCAGTGTTGCTGCGACTTATGCCGATTTGGGTTCCAAGGCAGGCACATCGCTGAATTTGCACGCCCAGTATAATGCCCTGGTCAATTATGTCGGTACTATTAACGGCGTGGCATTAAAGACCGATAATATGGATACCTCCCTAAGCAATATCACCAGTCAAATTCAATCTGTGACATCAGCGATGCTGAAGCTCAGCCAGGGCGGTGTACCGAATGCCGGTACAATGGCGCAGATTCAAACGAATGCACAAAATGCCCTGGCCAGTATTATGGCAAGCCTGAATACCAGTGTTAACGGCGAATATGTTTTTGCTGGGAACGAGACGGATAAGCCGCCCATTGCCGATACATCGGCAGCGGGTACCAATGTAGCTGCGATTGTAGGGACCTATAGCAGCAGCGCCACGCCTGCTGCAACCGTGATTGCGAATTTAAATGCCATGACCGAAGCGCAATTGGGTTATGATCCCGGTTTGGCCGCTGCCGGCAATAATACCTTTCAGGCGGCGGATAACGTGACTTTAAACTATACCCTGAAAGCCGATACCAGCCCGTTTCAACAAGCCATTAAGGGATTGGCGGAAATTTCCAGTCTGCAATATGATCCCAATCATCCCACCGATTTTTGGGCCCTTTATAATGACGCGCAAAGCCGCCTGACTACGGGCAGCACAGGCGTCACCACGGCACAAGGACAATTGGGTATTACGCGCAATCAAATGGCAACGCTTTCGACACAACAGCAAAGCACGCAGCTGACCGTGAGCAGTAGTATTTCTACCTTTGAAGATGCCGATTTAGCGCAGGTTTCAGCCCAGTTGACCACCTTACAAACCCAGCAGCAGGCCATTTATAAGATCATCTCTGATTTCAGCAAGAATTCGTTGGTTCAGTACTTGTCCTAGTTGGATCAGTGCGTCGTGCTAATCGCGCTGGCGGTAACAGATGGCGGCGTATTTTTAATCGCGCGCAAGGCACCATCAAAAGCATCCCGTTCCATTTTCGCGATTTGCAATTGCGCGGCATTCGCTTGCAAGGTTTCTGTTGCGCGCTGACGTTCGGCGTCACCTTGTCCGACCTTAACCAAAGTTTCTTGTGCAGAGGTCAGGGCGGCGAATTCTGCCTCCTGCAACTCATATTCTGATAGGCCAATTTTTGCCGAATTCGGATATTCCTGGTTTAAAATCGTAACTGCATCCGGATTGTTGCCGAAACTAGCCAACGCTTGGCTATAATAAGCTTTGCTTTTGTACATTTTGGGCAGGAGTTTAAAGATGATCTCCCGCGCCTCACTGCGGTCCGCGCCCCATGCTGCGCGTTGCAAAAAATAATTGGAAATCTGTGGATTATTGGTGGCCGCTGTCGGCGGTTTGTCACCGGTCGACATAATCATTGCACCGTTCACCAGGTTGAATAAAGACGCATTAAAACATTTATCGCTTTGGCAAAACATTTTTACCTGGCTCATGTCGGGGTTAAAAGTCCCCGCATCCGTATAACTCGGCGTGCCCTTGGCTACCTCATCCATCGCCGCCTTCGCCTTGGTGGCATAGGCTTGGCGGTAGGCTTCCGCTCCGCCCGGCGGGCCCTTAATTAAAATGGCCGCATCACTGGTGCCCTGTTTCGGATCAGATAAGGCCAGCATCGCCGCATCGGAACGGAAGCCCGCACCAACGGCGGAAGAGACCATACGGCTTGTCATGCTTGCACAATCTTCATAACTGGGTTTATATTTCTGAATGGCAGCCAGGACTGCCGCGCCGTTTTGCATACCGGCAGCCACCGCCTGGTTTTGAACCGTGGTATTGGTTTTTTGGGCATCGCTGATGGCCTCATTCGCAGTAATTTCTTTCGCGAGAATGCCGATTGCATTAGTGACGGCTTGATTCGTTGCGTTTACTGCATTGCTAACGCCATTCACAGCGGAATCGCTAGCACAGCCAAAGGATGTTCCTGGTGACGTAATAACACAGGGAACAGGAGTCTGTATGGCCGGTATTTGCGAGAATGCAGTTTGCGGCATCGAAAGCACTGCCAAACCTAGGACAGTAAAAGCTATGGGGGAGAGGATGTTTTTCATGGTTATTCTCCAGTCCATCAATTGTAAATATTACGAGGTGGCGGGTTAGTAGGCGCAGGTGGCGTGGGTGCCGGTGCTGGGGTCACCACGGGTGGTGGTGCCGCGCTTTGCTGTAAAAGATTACCACCACCGTTGCCGCTGCCGCCACTACCAGCGTGAATGATGCCAATCGTTGTTCCGCCATTGCTGGTTGGCATGGCCACACTAGGAACATTTAGGCTCGATAGATTAGGGTTATTTGCCAGTTGTCCAGACAGGGTTACAGCATTTGTGACTGAGCCTTGATTAATCCCGCCCGGCGTCACACAGCCTGACTGGCCAAAGACATCCTGTCCATTTACCGTCGTTTGTGCATTGCTGCTCGCGCTTGCGTTAGCGCTGAATAGTTGACCGTTTTTGCAAATACCCAAGCTGATGTCGATATTAAAGCCAAAGATACTGGACCAGTTTAGGCTGCAAATCGCGCTTTGGGCCATTTGTTGTAATTTTTGCTCGATCGTTTGAATAAGCGTTTGTCGGTCTTTCCCAGCTGCATTGGGAATACATTTATTATTAAGCGCTGGCGTCATCCGGTTATTCATGGCAATGGCGGCCGCTACATCTTGCGCTACGTGTTGCTGATATTCTTGCATCAAAGATGCCCAAACGACTGGGTTGCAGGCTGCGGCGCCCGGCTTGCCAGCGCTGACCGCCTGAGCAACATCACTTTGTGCCTGTGCCATCGTATATAAGGGTGAGGGACCTTGGCCACTAACCGTGCCATCGGCCTTATAAATAGGGACTTGAATATTCGCGATCAGTTTTGATTTTAAAGGAGCAAAAATAGGATTGCTGGGATTAACCGGCGAATTAGGATCAGTCGGAGAAAGCGCCTGGGCAAAGACCGGCACCGGCAGTGCCAGCAGCATTATCAATAAAGCAGAGATTAGTTTTTGCATCGTGAACCTCATCCAAACGCCCGAGTCGTGTTGCAGACACTATACGTATTTTTAATCATATCATACAGACGTGGGGCATAACAAACCATTTAACTAAAATTTTAGTGAATTTTATTTGACAATGTCTTTTATTTGTCATTTTTAGTTCATCAAAATGTCATATGATAAATAAAATTAGACAAATTGATAAAATTTTATTGACCTCGGGTGGCATATTTGATAGGGTAAAAATATCAGACTGAGAATTAAATTGGTCTGAAATATTTAAAAACTTTTTAATAATCATTTTTAACGCAACTTTTTAAATGGAGATTTTAATCATGCTCGCACGCAAACAAACGCTGCAACAATTACAAGATTTGAAACCTGCCGCCGTCACTTGGGCTCAGCAATGGGACGATCTGAAGGTTATGTGGGTAGGGGGGGTGCCCGTGGACGAAATCGCCGCGCGCCTGAACCGCACCGTCAGCGCTGTTTTGACCCAGGCCGCCCGTATCGGACTGGAGCGCCGCGCAGCTTCTGGCCGTAAATCGCAGGGCAAAAATCAAACTCCCTATGTTAAACGTCTGCGTCCAGTTCTGGTCCATTCCAATGTCGTATCCTTCTCCCGCGTCCGTAGTGCCTCCGGCGCGGCGGTGGAATCCCCGGTGCAAGCCAACAAAAAACCGCGCAACTGCCTGATGTGTTCGTCCGCTTTCAATTCCCATGGTTCACACAACCGCATTTGCCGCCGCTGCAAGGATACCAATTGCTATCAGGCTGGGCATGAGAACGAATACCGTATTCTGTCGGCATAATTTGCTTGCGTGTCATTAAAGCGGTGCCTATAACACCGCTTTAATGCCCAAACGTACAGATATTCAAACCATTGCCATTATCGGCGCGGGTCCTATCATTATCGGCCAAGCCTGCGAATTCGATTATTCAGGCGCACAGGCGTGCAAGGCGCTCCGTGATGAAGGCTACCGCGTGGTGCTGATCAATTCCAATCCCGCCACGATCATGACCGATCCGAATATGGCGGATGCGACGTATATTGAGCCGATCACACCGGAGACCGTCGCGAAAATTCTGCGCAAAGAGCGCCCACAGGCGTTGCTGCCCACCATGGGCGGGCAAACGGCATTAAATACCGCACTTAAACTCGCAGATATGGGCGTGTTAGATGAATTGGGTATTGAATTAATTGGCGCCAACCGCGAAGCAATTAACAAAGCCGAAGACCGGCAGCTCTTTAAAAACGCCATGCTGAAAATCGGCCTGGACTGTCCGAAATCACGCGTGGTGCATAATTTTGATGAAGCGCTGGCCGCGTTACCCGACATCGGTTTGCCGGCGATTATCCGGCCGTCCTTTACCTTGGGTGGTACTGGCGGCGGCATTGCCTATAACCGCGAAGAATACGAAAGCATCGTGCGCGGCGGCCTGGCTGCATCACCGACCACGGAAGTGTTGATTGAAGAATCTGTGCTGGGCTGGAAAGAATATGAAATGGAAGTCGTGCGCGACCGTGCCGACAACGCCATCATCATTTGTTCAATTGAAAACATTGATCCCATGGGCGTGCACACGGGGGACAGCATCACCGTCGCACCGGCACTGACGCTGACAGATAAAGAATATCAGATTATGCGGAATGCCAGCATTGCGTGTTTGCGCGAGATCGGCGTGGAGACGGGCGGTAGCAATGTGCAGTTCGCCATCAATCCGCAAACGGGCCGCATGATTGTGATTGAAATGAATCCGCGCGTATCGCGTTCATCCGCGCTGGCGTCCAAGGCTACCGGGTTTCCAATTGCGAAAATCGCAGCGAAATTGGCGGTGGGTTACACGTTGGATGAGTTGCAGAACGATATTACGAAAATCACCCCTGCGTCGTTTGAGCCGACGATTGACTATATCGTGGTGAAAATACCACGGTTTGCTTTTGAAAAATTTCAGGGGTCAGACACTTCGCTAACCACACAAATGAAATCCGTAGGCGAGGTCATGGCGATCGGCCGCAATTTCCAGGAGTCTATGCAAAAGGCGCTGCGCGGGATGGAAAAATCTCTAGCCGGATTTGATGAGCAAGAGTACTTACCGCAATCGCGCGAGGGGCTAATTGCTGCTGTGGCCAAGGCGACACCACAGCGGATTTTAGCAGTGGCGGAAGCGTTTCGCCGCGGCCTGACGGTTACTGAAGTTCACAATGCCTCCGCGATTGATCCATGGTTCTTGGAACAAATTAACGCGATTGTGAAAACTGAAAATCAGATCCGCGCGCAAGCACTACCCAAAACGGCATTTATTTTTCACGGCACCGCTGGTGATCCCGATGAAAACTGGTTCCCATGGTTGAAATCGGAATTGGAAAAACAAGGCGTTGAAACTATCGTGCCACATTTTCCCACGCCAGAAAATCAGACGTTGGAAAATTGGTTCAAGGTGATGGCGCCGTATCAGGATAAAATAAATGCCGATACGATTTTCGTCGGCCACAGTTTGGGCGGCGTTTTTGCGCTACGTCTGTTGGAGCAATTAAAATCGCCGGTGCGCGGTGTTTATTTTGTCGGCACGCCGATTGGCATTCAACCCATCAAAAATTGGGAAGGCGATCAACCCTTCACCAGCACGCCATTTGATTGGAAAAAAATATCCGATAATGGACATAAATTTTCTGTTTATCATTCCGATGATGATCCCTATGTGGATTTGGAAAACGGCCATCAATTGGCTGCCAATTTAGGCGTGAATTTAATTTTTGTGCTCAAAGCGGGTCATTTTAACGGGGCTGCAGGTTATCTGGAATTTCCGCAATTGCTGGCGGACATCACCGGCGGCGATACAAAATTTTTAACGCATCCGGATGATATGTTTGCACTGAAACGCATGGGTTTTTCCGATGCGCGTCTAGCGAAATTATCAGGCAAAAAAGAAAGCGAAATCCGTACCATTCGCCACCGTTTCGGCATCCGCCCGATATTCCGTCGCATTGATACCTGCGCGGCGGAATTTCCAGCCAGCACGAATTATTTTTACAGCAGTTATGAAAACCCGACTTTCGGCAAATCCGCCTGCGAAGCCAATCCATCTGCCGCGCGCAAAATTGTGATTTTGGGGGGCGGGCCGAACCGCATCGGTCAGGGGATCGAATTTGATTATTGCTGCGTCCATGCCGCCTATGCGCTGCGCGAGGTTGGTATTGAAACCATCATGATCAATTGCAATCCGGAAACGGTTTCGACGGATTACGATACCTCGGACCGTTTGTATTTTGAACCACTGACAGCGGAAGATGTGATCGAAGTCATTCAGCGCGAAGCCAGTCATGGCGAATTGCTTGGCGTCATCGTGCAATATGGTGGCCAGACACCGCTCAAACTTGCACATGATTTGCAGGCGGTCGGCATTCCGATTTTGGGCACGTCGGTTGATATGATTGATCTGGCCGAAGACCGCGAACGTTTTCAACAGCTCGTGCAAAAACTGGGATTGAAACAACCTGCCAATGGTATCGCGCGCAGTGCCGAAGAAGCGCGACGCGTTGCTGCCGAAGTCGGTTATCCCATCGTGCTACGTCCATCCTACGTCCTTGGCGGGGCGGGTATGGAAATTGTGACCGATGATGTGGGCCTCGACCGCTATATCAATAACGCCGTGAAAATTTCCGGCGATACGCCATTGCTGCTCGATAGCTTTCTGATTGATGCGGGCGAAGTTGACGTCGATGCGATTTCGGATGGCACCGATGTGTTTATCGCGGGCATTATGGAACATGTGGAGGAAGCCGGCGTGCATTCGGGAGACTCTTCATGTGCGTTGCCGCCTTATTCACTATCGGAAAAACTTCAGGATGAAATCCGCCGTCAGACACGCGTGCTGGCCAAAGCATTAAATGTTGTCGGGCTGATGAATATTCAATTCGCAATTAAGGATGATGAAATTTATTTACTGGAAGTAAACCCGCGCGCTTCGCGCACTGTGCCTTTTGTCGCTAAGGCCACTGGTGTTGAGGTCGCCAAAATCGGTGCACGCGTGATGGCGAGTGAAAAGCTCTCCACCTTTAATTTGATCGAACAACATCCGCCCCATACAGCGGTCAAAGCACCCGTTTTCCCCTTCAACAAATTTCCAGGTGTGGATATTTTGTTGTCGCCGGAAATGAAATCCACTGGCGAAGTCATGGGCGTAGATGCAGAATTCGGCCTGGCCTATGCCAAGGCGGTGATGGGCGTATGCTATATGCTGCCGACCACCGGTACGGCATTTGTTTCAGTTAAAGAACGCGACAAAACACTGATTATCCCCACCGCACAAAAACTGCTGGATTTGGGTTTTAAATTGGTTGCCACAGACGGCACCGCAGCGTTTTTAAATGATCAGGGTCTCAAAACGCAGCGCATTCATAAGGTATTTCAGGGTCAGCCGCATATTGTGGACGCCATGATTAACGGTGAAATTCAGCTGGTAATTAATACCGTCCAAGGTGCCCAGGCTACCGCGGACAGCTTCTCGCTCCGCCGCACGGCGCTGACGCACAATATCCCGCATTATACGACTTTGTCAGGTGCGCGTGGGGCGGTGGAGGCCATTGGCGCGCTTCAGGCGGTCGGGGCGGCTAATTTAACGGTAGGACGGTTGCAGGACTACATTGCCGCCAATGCTCAAAAAGCCCGGAAAGCCGCGTAATTACAGTTTTTCTTGAAATTTCCGCTGGAATTTGCTAAGTTATCCAGCCTTAATCAAGATCAAGGATCAACAATGTCCGCAGTGCAAAAAGTACCCATGACCGAGCGCGGTTTTACTTCCCTGGAAGAGGAATTGAAACAGCTCAAACACAGTGACCGCCAAGAAGTCATCAGGGCGATTGCCGAGGCGCGTGAGCATGGTGACCTGTCCGAGAATGCGGAATATCATGCGGCGCGCGAACGCCAAAGCTTTATTGAAGGGCGTATTATTGAGTTGGAAGATAAAATTTCCCGCGCGGAAGTAATTGATCCATCCAAACTGTCCGGCAAAGTGATTAAATTCGGCGCGACGGTGACGCTGATTGACGAAGATACGGACGATAAAGTGAATTATCAAATCGTTGGTGAATTTGAAGCGGATATTTCCAAGGGCAAGATTTCCATTACCTCGCCGGTGGCGCGCGCACTGATCGGCAAATCATCCGGTTCGTCCGTTGAAGTCGTGACGCCTCGCGGTTCGAAAGTCTATGAGATTGTTAAGGTGGCGTATAAGTGACAGTTTGCTTAGCGGCTTTGTCGCTTAGCCAAACTGTCATCCCCGCCAAGTTTGCATAGGGAACGCGAGCCGGGATCCCCCCAAAGAATAAGCGCATAACTGTCATGAGATCCCGGGTCTACGCTCTGCCTTCGCTATGCTACGGCGTTTTGCCCAGAATGACAGCCGCTTTAAAAGCCAACTTTTTTCAAGGCTTCGCTTGTAACGCTTTGCGTATCATCATCGCGTGTTTCCGCTGCTAGCGCGCCAAGCGACAATAGCAACAATTCTCCCTGATTATTTTTTGCGGCCACAGTGCTGTCATCTGCGTCTTTAATATCCGAGAGTAAACGCTTGAGTTTTTCAATCAGTTCTGAGTTATCTGGCAATGGCTCCGCAAGTGGCAGCGCCCCGGACGCATTTACCAAAGCCGCAATCAATGGTTTCATATCGGCATTTTTGTTATTCAGTTTTTCTGCAGCTGCACTGATATCTTCATCGGCAATGACGTCTTGCATTTGCGCGGCGGCATCCACATCACCCGCTTGCCAGGCACATAATACTTGCATCCCTTGCCAGAATGGCGTTTCGCCTGCACGTCCCGCCGCCATGGCTTCCACGCATGCGGATTCTGCCTGATTACTCGCCAATTCATAGGTAATGCGCGCGACCAGATCCGAATTGCTGTCGCGCCCGATGCGCGCGACGTTTAATAGCCGTGCGGCCTCAGTATATTTCTTATCAGCTGCCAAAACCGCCGCGCGCCAGCGCACGTAATCCATGGCATCCATGCCCTCGGGCGTATAAACCGCAGACATCGCTAGACGCAGGGTGACTTTTTTCACTTCCTCCTGTTTGCTGCCGACCAGGCTGTGCAAAATGGCGGGAGTATCCTTCGGATCAACACCATCCCAAACGGCACGGTTGATCGCACCACTGGCGTCATCGCGCCACAGTTCAATCCGGTCCAGCCGCTGTGCCACTGCGCGCATCGAAATAGAGCCCAAGGACACTTCATGTGTATCGCCAGCCGCAGGCGCGGGTTTGGTGCCGACATTCAGCGCGGCATCTTTGGCCCGTTGTGCAACCCGCATATCGGCCAAAATGGGCGTATTATCCATGGCCGCTACGGTATGCATTTCACCTGTTGCAGGCGGCGGTAGGCAGCCCGTTAATAAACCCAACAGCGCCAACGCGACCAAAGCGCGTAAGCGCGTCAAATCAAAATAACATTTATAATTTAAAATGATCATTCGGAATTACCACTTCCACCGGCTTGCTGGGCGCAGGGATGCGCCAAAAGGTCAGAACGGCCACACCGCCCATCACTGCAATCACTAACGCGCCAAATAGATACTTTAACATCTTCTTCGCTCTCCACACCTTGGCCAAAAACCATTCTATGGTAAACCATATTTGTACATGACAGGCAACCAACCCCCACCCCAGTCAGTCGGGCCTTACGCCAGATATCTGCAGGCGATCAAATCGCTCGGGCGGCCGATTGTGCTGGTCGGTCTGATGGGCGTGGGCAAAACGCAGTTGGGCCAGCATTTGGCGGAGAAGCTGGGTCTGCCGTTTTATGATTCCGACCATGAAATTGAAAAGATCGGTGGGTTGGTGATTACGGAAATCTTTGACCGTTTTGGGGAAGAGAAATTCCGTGAACTGGAACGGCGCGTGATTGGTAATTTGTTGTCAGGTGAAATGATTGTCCTCGCCACCGGCGGCGGCGCATTTGCGCAAGAAGCAACGCGTACAGTGATTCAGGAACGTGCGGTTTCCGTCTGGCTGCGCGCGACGTTGGATACCTTGGTTTACCGCACGCAGCGTGGCAAACACCGACCATTATTACAAACCGCAGATCCCGCCACCGTCCTGGCCGGTTTGATGGCGAAACGTTATCCGCTGTATGAACATGCGACGTTGGTGGTGGATACGGATAATTTTACGCGCTGGCAGACACTGGACGTGGTATTGGACCGTTTGCATGCCTATGCGGTCGCACAAAATGATGGAGTGATAACGCAATCATGAAACCTTTACGTATTAAATTGGCGCATCACGCTTATGATATTCACATACAGGCGGGTGGGTTAGCCGAGGCAGGCGCGCGCATCGCGTTGCTTGCGCCCACGCGCGTTTTTATCGTCACGGATGAGCATTGCGCGCAACATTATGTGATGCCGTTAATTTCATCCTTGCGTGCAGCGGCGTTGGATATCGCAGTGCCCATCGTCGTGCCGCCGGGTGAAGGCAGCAAATCTTTCTCGCAAGTTGAAAACGTCACGCGGCAATTGCTGCGCGGCGGCATTGACCGGAACAGCATTGTCATCGCGCTGGGTGGCGGTGTGGTGGGCGATTTGGCGGGCTTTGTCGCGGCCACCGTTTTGCGCGGCGTACGTTATATGCAAATGCCGACGACGTTGTTGGCGCAAGTGGATAGTTCGGTGGGTGGAAAGACCGGTATTAATGTAGCCGAAGGAAAAAATCTGGTCGGGGCATTCCATCATCCCGCGCTGGTGCTGATTGATCCGCAGATGCTGCAAACCCTGTCGCACCGCGAATTGCTGGCGGGCTATGCGGAAATTGTAAAATACGGTTTGATTAATGACGTGGAATTTTTCAATTGGTGCGAAATGAACGGCGAAAAACTACTGGCATTGGATGCGGATGCTTTGATTTATGCTATTCATCGCTGTTGCGCGAATAAGGCGAAAATTATTGCCGAGGATCCAGAAGAACGCACCGGTCTGCGCGCGTTGTTAAATTTGGGTCATACTTTTGCGCACGCTTACGAAGCGCTTGCCAATTATTCCGGCGCGCTCTTGCATGGCGAAGCGGTTGCGCTGGGGCTGGTGAAAGCAGCCGAATTATCGGCTCATCTGGGCTATTGTGAAGGCGCGCTGATCCGCCGCATTGAAAGTCATTTGGGACAGGTCGGCTTGCCGGTCGATCCGAAATTTTATGGTGCTTTCGCGCCGGATGATGTTATCGCGCGCATGCGCGGCGATAAGAAAAATAACCGCGGCGAATTAAATTTTATTTTGCTGCGCGGGTCCAGCGAAGCCTTTGTCGCCAAGGGAATTGCCGAGACGGATGTGCGGGCGGTACTTTAAGTTTTCAGGGGTTAAATTCCTTTGCATCAGGCCATCAAAAAACTTGACTGTTTTGGCTCGTTTGGCCTAGCAGCGGAAATCACCAACCCTGCCAGTCGAACGCGAAAGCTTGATTTATGTTTGACACACATGCCAACTGAAGGTGTTACAGATCTACTCAAAGAGTTATCTAGGACAACTTTCTCTGATCATGTTGCATCAAATGCTGTTGTCCGAGCGATTTTTGACTTTTCCCCAACGCTATAAGTTTAAATAGATGTAATCACTCCAGCCCAAACAGACCTTCGAACCAGGGTTTATTTGGGCACTTTTTTATTAACCCGCAGCCTTCATCACGCCCGCGATATCCAGCATGCGCAGGGAAAAAGCCCATTCATTGTCATACCAGGCCATGACGCGCGCCAGCGTGCCGTCAATGACTTTGATTTCATTCAGCGCGACATAGGCCGAGCAATCCGAATGGTTAAAATCAACGGAAACCAGCGGCTCATAATAAACGCCCAAAATGCCCTTCAGCGTGCCATTGGCGGCGGTGCGGAAAGCATTTTGCAATTCTTCAACCATCGTCGTGCGCGTAGTATCGAATTTCAAATCAATCATGGAAACATTCGCCGTCGGCACGCGGATCGCCACGCCATCCATTTTCCCTTTCAGCGCAGGAATAACTTTGCCAATGGATTTTGCCGCGCCGGTCGTGGTCGGCACCATGGACAGACCGGCGGCGCGCCCACGATGCAGGTCTTTATGGCTGCCATCATGAATATTCTGGTCGCCCGTATAAGCGTGAATGGTCGTCATAAAACCGCGCGCGATGCCGACACTGTCGTTCAATACTTTCGCCACTGGCGCAAGGCAATTGGTGGTACAGGAACCATTGGAAACAATTTTATGTTCGGCTTTGATTTTATCATGGTTCACGCCGTAAACGGCCATGATGTCTTCATCCACGCCGGGCGCGGAGATTAAAACTTTTTTTGCCCCAGCCTTGATGTGTTTCATTGCGCCTTCGCGATCGGAAAATTTGCCGGTGCATTCGAACAGCACATCAACATTGTATGGACGCCAATCCAGTTTTTCCGGGTCGGATTCCTGTAACACTGGAATTTTCTTACCGTTGATGGTGATGGAATTTTCATCGTGCGTGATAGTGCCACCGAACCGCCCGTGCACGCTATCGTATTTCAGCAAATGCACCAGCGCATCCAATTTGCCGCGTGAATTGATGGCAACGATTTCGATATCTGTGCGGCCCGTTTCAAACGGCGCGCGGATGCACAGACGGCCGATGCGCCCCGTTCCGGAAATAGCAATGCGTGTGGTCATTTACTTACCCAATTTGGTTTTGATTTTAGTCATAATCGCCGGCGCGGTCAGGCCGAAATGTTTATAAAGCTCTTCATACGGCCCGCTCGCACCGAAACCTTCCATGCCGCAGAACAAGCCATGCTCGCCCAGATATTTATCCCATGACATTTGCGAGGCGGCTTCAATGGCAACGCGTAATGCACCCGCGGGCAAAACTTCCGCGCGATATTTTGCATCTTGAGCAGCGAATAACTCTAGGCAGGGTGCGGAAACGACGCGCGCGGCCACGCCGATTTCGGATAATAACGTCTGCGTTTCCAGAGCAATTGCAACTTCGGAACCCGTGGCCATGATGACGACTTGGGGCGTAGCCTTGGCTTCACTTAAAATATAGGCACCGCGTGCAGATTTGTTCTCCGCAAAATCCGCCCGTACGGTCGGTAGGTTTTGGCGTGACAACGCCAGGATGCTTGGCCCGCCTGAATTATTTAATGCCAATTCCCAGCATTCGGCCGTCTCCACCGCATCGGCGGGACGAAACACTTTCACGTTCGGAATAACACGCAGCGCGGATAAATGTTCCACCGGCTGGTGCGTCGGGCCATCTTCGCCCAGTCCAATACTGTCATGTGTCATGACATGGATAACGCGTTGTTCCATCAATGCGGCGAGGCGGATGGCGGGCCGGCAATAATCGGAAAATACCAGAAATGTGCCGCCATAGGGAATGAACCCCCCATGCAACGCCAGGCCGTTCATCGCAGCCGCCATGGCATGTTCGCGCACACCGTAATGAATGTAACGGCCTTTATATCTGCCTGCCTGCACGATGTCCGGCACGCCTTTGGTCTTCGTCAAATTCGAACCCGACAAATCCGCGCTGCCGCCCACCAATTGCGGTACTAATGGCATTAAAACTTCCAATACCTGGCCGGATGCAGCGCGGCTGGCAATTTTTGGCTTGTCCCGCACAGCTTGTTTTTTATATTCTTCTAGGGCTTTCGGAGCGCCGGGTAAAATTTTAGCTGACAGGGCATATTCAAATTGAATACGCGCCTGGGGCGGAGAGTTTTGGTACCGCTGTTCCCAACCTACATAATCCGCCGCGCCGCGTGCACCTGCAGCGCGCCAGGCATCCAGAATTTTTTGCGGAATAAAATAGGGTGGGTGGATCCAGCCCAGGTTTTTCCGCGCGCCCTTGATTTCCTCTTCACCCAACGGCGAGCCGTGTGAGGATGCCGTGTTGGCCTTGGTCGGCGCGCCCAGGCCGATCACGGTTTTACAGCAAATTAAACTGGGCAGGTCGCTCGTCCGTGCCTGGTGAATGGCGGCCTCAATCATCACGGGATCGTGGCCGTTGATATCCCACGTTTTCCAGCCATAAGCTTCAAACCGCCGGGCCGTTTCATCGCTGAACGACAGATCAGTTTTACCATCAATGGAAATGCCATTATCATCATACAGCACAATCAATTTATTCAGGCGCAAATGCCCGGCCAGGGAACAGCATTCGTGGCTGATGCCCTCCATCAAATCGCCGTCCGATGCGATGACATAGGTATGGTGGCTCACTAAATCGTCGCCAAATTGCGCATTCAACATGCGTTCGCCCAACGCCATGCCGACGGCGGTCGCGATACCCTGGCCCAGCGGCCCGGTGGTGGTTTCAATACCCGCGTTATGCATCACTTCGGGGTGCCCGGCGGCGTGGCTGTGCAATTGGCGGAATTTTTTAATGGTCTCAAGCGGCATACGCTCATAACCCGTCAAATACAGCAGCGCGTATAACAACATCGAGCCATGTCCGGCCGATAAGACAAAACGGTCGCGGTCGGCCCAGGTGGGGTGTGCCGGATTGAACTTCAGAAATTTGGTAAACAGGACCGTGGCGACATCTGCCATGCCCATGGGCATGCCCGGGTGGCCGGACCCGGCGGCTTCCACTGCATCCATGGCCAGCGCGCGGATAGCGTTTGCCATATCATCGTGTGGAACGTCATTAATATCCGCATAAGTCGAAGCCGGGATCATGGCCCCAGTCATGCCGAAATCGGCGCGGCGGGTCAATTCCTAAAGCAATTCTAATCCTTGCCTAATCTTGCGTTAATTTCAGTACGAGTACTTTACCTGCTTGCGCATCTGATATGTCTTGCTTCAGTTTTTGATAAGCGGCACCTTGTTCTTCAGAAGGCAGCTTGGATATTCCTAATTAAACCGCAGGATTCCATAACGCTCATCCCAGTTGCTTCATGCCCACAGCTAAGCGGATATTTGCGGGAAGGTTTGATCTACCCGTAGCTGGATCACTCGCCAATTCTCTTGGCGTTAAATTTCCGCCTTCAGCACCACGGCGATATCCTTGCGGATTTCGGATGGACTGCTCATGCAGATTAAGGCGGCCGCGAATAAAATGGATGTGCCATACCAATCCCTGATGAAATTTTGGCTGACGGAAAAGGTGTCTGAAACGCAAACACCGCGCGCGTGAAATTTTCGCTTGCAATTTATGTGCATGACAGATACGATCTTTTAATGGATTTTCGGACCTTTAATCTTTCTTGGCGCTGGCGCAGCAATTAATTACTGCCTCGGGCAAGGCCTGTAAAATATAGTGCGCTTGCCTTTTCTTCCAACCTAATCCAATCCTTTCCCATGACAGACTTTATCAGCCTTCCGGCCGATGCCGCCGACAGTGGTTTTTTCGGCGAATATGGCGGGATTTACACCACTGAAGCTCTTATTCCCGTGCTGGAGGAATTGCGCCTGGGCTTCCGCGCGGCTGAGCGCGATGCGGCATTTCTGACCGAATTAAAACACGTGCTGCGTACTTGGGCCGGGCGACCGACGCCATTATATCATGCGGAAAACCTGTCGCAAAAATACGGCGCACAAATTTATTTCAAACGTGAAGACCTCCTGCATGGTGGCGCGCATAAAACCAATAATGCGCTGGGCCAGATCATGTTGGCCAAGCGTATGGGCAAAACCCGCATCATCGCTGAAACCGGCGCGGGCCAGCATGGCGTTGCGACGGCGTTGGCCTGTGCGAAACTCGGCTTGCCGTGCGTGGTTTACATGGGTGTGGTCGATGCGGCACGCCAGGCGCCGAATGTGCAGCGCATGAAGCTCCTCGGTGCCGAAGTGATCGAAGTGCAATCCGGTAGTCGCACGCTCAAAGATGCCATCAACGCCGCGCTGCGCGACTGGATTGCATCTTGTGAGACGACTTATTATGTGCTGGGCACCGTCGCAGGCCCGCATCCATTCCCTGTGATCGGACGGTTTTTCCAGACCATTATCGGCGTGGAAGCGCGCGCACAATGCCTCGACGACATCGGACGGTTACCGGATTATGCGGTGGCCTGTGTCGGTGGTGGCTCCAACGCCATTGGTTTATTCGCCGCATTTTTGGAAGACGCAAACGTTAAACTCATCGGCGTCGAACCGGCGGGTGAAGGCCTGGATACACCGCGCCATGGCGCAGTGCTTGCGCGCGGCGAAACTGTCGTGCTGCATGGCATGCGTTCACTTGGTTTGCAAAATTCGGACGGGCAAATTCAGGAAACCCACAGTATCTCTGCCGGTCTGGATTATCCATTGATCGGACCAGAACACGCCCATTTGCGTGACACAGGCCGCGCGACTTATGCATCCGTAACGGACGACGAAGCCATTGCCGCCGTCCATGAAACCGCGCGTGCCGAAGGCATAATTCCTGCGCTGGAATCCGCCCATGCAATTTCTTATGCATTGCAAATCGCGCGCGAAAACCTGGGCGCATATATTTTGGTAAACCTATCCGGTCGCGGCGATAAGGATTTGCATATTTTAGAGACATATAAAGGACATAACCATGCTTAACGCCACGCCTCACACCGTCATCCCCGCGAAAGCGGGGATCCAGCAGTTTCCACCAGAGCCGCTGCATCAGGATTGGTCCATGGATTCCCGCTTTCGCGGGAATGACGAAAGAAGATAGCCGCGCATGACTAATCGCTACGACATTCTAAAAACCGGCAAATCCTACTTACCCTATTTGATGCTAGGTTATCCGACCTCCGAAACCTGCCTGGCCGCCGCAAAAATTTTATTGGATACGGGCGCGCATGGCCTGGAACTCGGCTTGCCATTCCGCGATCCCGTTGCCGATGGTCCCGTCATCGAATTTGCAGGAAATAAAGTTTTGGATCGTGGTTTTACGGTCGATAATGCTCTCGGTCTGGTGCAAAGAATCCGCGCCCTGAATGCCACCGCACCGCTGACCATCATGTCCTATTACAATATGCTCCTGGCGCGCGGGGTGGATAAATTCGCCGCTGATTTCGCCGCCGCCGGAGCCGCCGGCATCCTCATCCCCGATTTGCCGTTGGAGCGCACCGATGAAATCTTGCCCGCGCTGGGCAAACACGGCCTCAAATTAATTTTTATGGCATCGCCACTCACCACTGCCACGCGTCTGCAAAAAATTTCCGCCGTGGCGGAAGGGTTTATCTATGTCGTCACCCGCCTGGGCATCACGGGCGCAGAGGCAAATTATTCTTCGCAGCTTATGGAGCTTTTCACACGCGTGAAGCAAAATACAGCGCTACCCGCGATTGCCGGTTTTGGTATTTCAAAACCCGAAGACGTTACAACCATGTTGAACGCTGGCGCGGATGGCGCGATCATCGGCTCACGCCTGGTTGAGATTTTGGAAGATTTCGATGCGGGCGAATTAGCCTATTATACGCGCGCCATTCTCGCCGCGCTGCAAAATCAAAAGGCCGCATAATGTTTGCGGAGATTGACACTTCGCGCCCATTCGCCCTGTTTGAAAAAGACGGCTTTGTCACGGGCTATCAGGGCGAATTTCACGCGCTAAAAAAGCTGGATGATATTCACATGCTCGCTCGCAAAACGGGCCGCGATGTGGTTTTTGTTCTGCCCTATTGCATCATCCGCGAACGCGGATTCGAAGCACACGGCGATGAACCCATTCTGGCCATTGCCGTTGAAACCGCGATTAGAATTCCCAAAGAAAATCTAGTCGCCGAACTGGCGGATGCAGAAATATCATTAGAAGGCGAGATCACGCCATCTCTATCCGACGCTGAATACGCCAATCTAGTACGGCGTTTCCAGCGCGATGAAATCGAGGCGGGGCACGCATCCCAATGCACGCTTGCCCGATCATTTTGCGGTCAAATTAAAGAGTTTTACCTGCCAATAATTTTGTCTATTTACCGCAAAGCGCTGCAGCAGACCGGGCAATATATGACAGTATTGTTTGCGAATGGCACGGATCAATTCATCATCGGCGCGACACCCGAAAAACATCTTGAGGTCCGCGGCAATGAAACCATCATGATTCCCATCGCTGGCACGCTGCGTAAGGAGGATAAAAGTACCTTCGCCGCGCGCCTAAAAAATTTCCTGAATGATCCCAAAGAAATCAACGAGCTGTTTCAGGTCGTGGATGAAGAAATGAAAATGATGGGTGTGATTTGCCCGGATGGCGGCATCATTCACGGCCCATTTTTGCGCGAAATTGGCGCGGTCGTGCATACAGAATATCAACTGATTGGCCTGCGGACCAAGGATACCATTGCCGCGCTGCGCCGCACGCTCCATGCGCCGACGGTGGTTGGATCGCCGATGGAATCCGCCGCGCGTATTATCAAAAAATACGAACCGGAATCTCGCCGCTATTATGCAGGCGAAATCGGTATTTATCATTGTCCGCGCACAGGCGCGCCGAACGGTGATCTAGATTGTGCGATTTTAATCCGCTGCGCGGAAATTGATGGCGTCGGGAATTTCCGCATTCAGGCAGGCGGCGGTTTGGTCCGTGATTCTGATCCGGATAATGAAGCCGCCGAAAGCCGCGCCAAAGCCATGGGAATCCTAGGGATTTTAACGGGCACATCAAAATTTCAGGACCGTTATTTGACCAATGATTTGCATGCTGAAGTTGCGCCCCTGCTCGAAAGCCGCAATGAAAAACTCTCGCACTTTTGGATGGACCGGCAAAATCCTTTCACGCGCGAAACGACGCCAATTGACGGCATGCGTATTACCATCATCAATAACGAAGACGATTTTGCCTTTATGACCGGTCATATGCTGCGTGTACGACAGGCGCATGTGCGCGTTGTTAATACCTTTGAATGTGATGTGGCAACCGACAATGCGGATGTCGTAATCATCGGTCCCGGTCCCGGCGATCCCACGAATATGAATCACCCACGCATGTACTTGCTGCAAAAAATTATTACCGATCTGAAATCGCGCGGCCAGCCGCTACTCGGCATTTGCCTGGGTCATCAGGCGCTCGCGGTGCATGCTGGGCTGACCGTCACACGCCAGGCAGAATCTACGCAAGGTTTGCAGCGTGAGATGATAGTGATGGGCGAAACGCACCGCCTGGGGTTCTATAATTCTTTTTCGCCCGTGCATGATGACGCTGCGCGCTCGCAAAAAGATTTTACTTTTGATTTGGACGAAAATAATCGTATCATCGCGATGCAATCGCGCGGTGTCATCGGGTTTCAAGCACATCCGGAATCTATTATGTCTGAACGCGGTATGGATTTATTATTACGTGCGTTAAATCTTTTGTATCCCATGAATGACAAATGATACTTGCAGTCTCAGCAGATAATTTACACTCCAGAAATCTTGCACGAGATTTGTTGGCCGGAATTTTAGATGGTAATCATGGCGGCGAAGAATTAATTGGTTTTTTAACTGTATTAAAATCTATTCCACTAAATGCTCAAATGATATTGGGATTTCGCGATGCCATCATGGTGCGCGCGGAAAATTTTACGTTTGATATATCGGTGATCGACATCTGTGGCATGGGCGGCGATGGTAAAAATACGTTTAATATCTCAACACTGGCTGCGCTGACTGTTGCGGCCTGTGGTTTTGCGGTCGCCAAGCATGGCAACAGTGCATCTTCATCCAATAGCGGTTCATCGGATATTTTGCGTGCGCTGGAAATTCCACTGCCCATTAATGCCAATGAAGCTCAACAACAAATAGCGCATGCTGGAATTACATTTTTGCATGCGCCGCATTTTCATCCTGCGTTGGCCGCCCTTGGCATGGCACGTAAAATATTCGGCGTGCTTACTGTGTTTAATATTTTGGGGCCATTGTGCCATCCGGCGCAGCCGACATGCCGCGTGTTGGGTGTTGCCAGCTCCGAAGTTTATAAAATCTATCGCGAAGTCCTGCCTACCATTGGCGGTAGTTATGCGGTCATTCAAGATGGAAACGGCTATGATGAAATTTCGCTGACTACATCCGCGCAGATCTGCATCAATGGTACAGAAAATATTTTTGCGCCCGCGGATTTTGGATTATCGTCATTACAGCCGGATGATTTAATCAGTGTAGCCAACATGGCGGGAAATAAGAATTTATTTTTGAAAATTGTAAGCGGACAGGGAAGCATGGCGCAAAATGCAGTCGTGGCGGCCAATGCCGCTTTGGCGATGCACTTGGCCGAGCCTGCGCGCGCCATTGCGGAGCATGTCCAAACTGCGCATGAAACATTGCAAAGCGGTCGCGTTTTTGCGCTGATTGAGAAATTGAGAGGGCAGGCATGACGCATATTCTGAATCAAATTATCGCGGAAAAGCGGCGTGAAATCGCGGAACGTAAAATTGCGCAATCCATCGCGCAGCTTGAAAAAATGCCTGGTTTTGCGCGGCCTATCATATCCTTGGCCAAGGCATTGCAATCGCACGAAACCTTCGGCGTGATCGCGGAAATTAAACGTGCGTCACCATCCGCGGGCCTGCTCTATCCGGATTTGTCCGTCGCGGACGTCGCAACCGGTTATGTTCAAAACGGTGCGGTAGCGCTATCCATTCTAACCGACCAAAAATTCTTCGCAGGTTCGCTGGATGATTTAATTGCCGCGCGCGCCAGTTGCGCGGTACCGATTTTACGCAAGGATTTTATGATTGATGAATATCAAATACTCGAAAGCCGTGCTTATGGTGCGGATATGATTTTACTGATTGCGCGGATTCTATCGCCGGCCCAGACACAAAGTTTTGCCGCGCTGGCGCGCTCGCTCGGCATGGATGTATTGCTTGAAGTGCATAACCAAACAGAAATCCAAACGTATATGTGCGATGATATGAATATTCTTGGCGTGAACGCGCGCGACCTGGACGTTTTGCAAAACGATCCCATGCTGCACGAGAATATTTTTCCGCATCTGCCGCGCGGCATCCCCGTAGTGGCGGAAAGTGGCATTCGAGATGCGGCCCAACTCGTACGGTTAAAACAAGTTGGCTATCACGGTTTTTTAATTGGCGAACAGTTTTTAAAAACCGGTCAGCCTGCCGCGGCCTGCGGCGAAATGATCTGTGTTGCACAAAATATTCTGGTATCCAAAGATGTCCCGTAATTTAAAGGTTAAAATCTGCGGTCTGGCGGATGTGGATAATGCGGCGGAAATCGCCGCGCTCGCACCTGATTATGTTGGATTAATTTTCTATCCACCTTCGCCGCGTGCGGTGACGGTGGATACCGCCCAACAAATCGCCGTGCGCATCCCGCCAAATGGTATGACCGTCGGCGTTTTTGTTGACGAAATCCCAGAAAATATTTTGAACATCATGCAATCCGTTAGACTTACCGCCGTGCAGCTCTGCGGCGCTATACAAATTATCTGTGCAAGGGAACTAAAATCACGCGGCTTTACCGGAACCATTTTTGGTTCATTTGCCGCAACGACCGATAATATGGCGATGCTTTCCACCGCGCGCGATTTGCCCTTTCATTTTTTGATCTTTGATACACCTTCGCCGCAACATGGTGGAGCGGGCACTCCATTCAATTGGACGGAATTGAAAAACTACCGCAATACCATTCCATTTTTCCTGTCGGGCGGTATCGGGCCGGATAATTTGGATGAAGCCTTGGCGCTTGCGCATCCCATGCTCTGTGGATTGGATTTAAATAGCCGTTTGGAAGTGCGCCCGGGCGTGAAGGACATCGACCGCACGCGCGCCTCCATTGAAAGAATCCGGCAGGCGCAATAGAATATTCTTGGGTAAGCACTATTTCGCCATCGGCAAATTATGCTAAGAAATTAAGCATGTCTAAAAACCAGACCAATTCTGAAAACCTGCAACCCACCGATTTCCGCGCGGCGCGGGCGGCGAATCTGGCGGCCTTGCGCGCGAGCGATATCGACCCCTTTGCGCCCGCCAGTTTTGAAGTTTCGGCCAAGGCTGACACGTTGCAAATTAAATACGGCAGCCTGGAAAACGGGGTGGTGACGGAAGATCACGTGGCCGTCGCGGGCCGCATTACTTCCTACCGCAACTCAGGCATGTTTATCGACTTGCTGGATGACAGCGGAAAAATTCAAATCTTCAGCGATAAAAAAACGCTGCCTGAAAATATTATCTCATGCCTAGCCGTGTTGGATTTGGGCGATTGGATTGGCGTACGCGGCATCGTGCGCCGCACGCCGCGCGGTGAACTCACGGTTAATTTGCAAGAACTCACGGTGCTGGGCAAAGCCATGACGCCGCCGCCGGAAAAATTCCACGGCCTATCCGATGTGGATACGCGTTACCGCCACCGCGAGTATGACCTGGTCGGCAATGAAGAGTCGCGCAAAACACTGCGTGCGCGTTTCTCCATCATCCGCGCGCTGCGCAATTTCATGGATGCGCGTGGGTTCATGGAGGTTGAAACGCCGATGCTGCATGTTACGCCCGGCGGTGCCAATGCGAAGCCGTTTATCACGCATCATAATACGCTGAATATGGATTTGTATTTGCGCATCGCGCCGGAATTGCATTTGAAACGTTTGATCGTTGGCGGCCTGGCGGACAAGGTTTATGAAATCAACCGCTGCTTCCGTAACGAAGGCATTTCCACGCGCCACAATCCGGAATTTACGACGCTGGAATCTTATGAGGCTTTCACGGACTACCACGGCGCGATGCAGTTGGCGGAAGAGGCGATTGTGGAATCCGCGCGTGCGGTTTTCGGCAAAACAGATTTTGAATTCCGCGGTCATACAGTGTCGTTAAAAACGCCCTTCCGCCGCGCCCGCATGACGGATCTGGTGCAAGAACAAACGGGCGTGGATTTTCTCACACTGCCTGACGTTTTGAAAGCAAAGGAAGCCGCGCAAAAATTGGGCGTGGACGTTCATATCTGCTACAATTGGGGCCAGGTGGTGGAAGCAGTCTTCGGGGAGAAGGTGGAAGAGGCCCTGATCCAGCCTGTGCATGTTACCGATCTGCCCAAGGATATTTCACCGTTGGCCCAGGGGCACCGCACGGAACCGCTGCTGACGGAACGGTTTGAAACCTTCATCGCTGGTTGGGAATTTTGTAACGGCTTTTCGGAATTGTCCGATCCGGTGGAGCAGCGCGCTCGGTTTGCCGCGCAAATGGCGCAACGCGAAGCGGGCGACGATGAAGCGCAAACGTTGGACGAAGATTTCATTCATGCATTGGAGCTTGGCTTACCCGCCACGGGTGGCCTGGGCATTGGCATCGACCGCCTCGTTATGCTGCTGACGGGCAGCGAGACCATCCGCGAAGTGATCGCCTTTCCCACCCTGCGGCCGCGTGGATAATCGTTATTCCAGAATAACAATTTTACTGCTCACCTGAATATCAATGGTGGCATCTGTTTTTTTAATATAGCGGACGGTAGTCGGCGTGCCGCACGGTTGGCCGATTTGTATGGTGAAATCCGGCTGGCCGCGCCATTCATATTCAATCAGTCCCACTGCGGTTGCGCCGCTGATACAGGCCGTTTCATTGATCAGGCTGCCGACGTTTTTCACCCATACCCATGGGTCGATGGTGATGTCTTGGCCGCGTTTTTCCAACTGGATTAATCCTACCGCAGGATTATTTTGTAATCGGTGACGCGCGATTAAATTTCGCATATAAGACGCCATGTCGTGTTGTTTTCCATGTGGCTGACAATCTACCAAGTAAGTAATCCCCGGAAATTCGATACAAATCAGTCCCTCATCAGACTCTTTAGTTTTATATAAGACATTTGGAAACAAAGTACTGGAAACAGTATCATCATTGCGCGTCACGGAAATCGGTTGCGGTGCGCCTGAAAATGAAAATTCAACCGAATCGCATTTTTCCCATGTGGAGATCAGATAACCCAGACTGAGCGCGGGTGCGCCGGAAAACTCACTGCCTGCCATTTCGCCATGCCAGCCTTTATCCGCTTTGCTGACGAAACAGGTTTGTTCAATCCGCGGATCGTCGCGTCGCAATTGTTGGTCAAGTGTTAGTCGGTCTTCCGTACGCACATCATCCAAAACAAAAGCGGTATAATTCCCGCCCGGCCCCGCTAAGATGGTTTTTTGATGGGTTGTCATGATGCCGGCCCATTCGAATGGTTCATTGTTTTAGCATGCTAAAACAATGAACCATTGTCGTCAAGTGGCTTCCTTATTAATTAAGGCGATAATTTTACAACTGCGTAACCCATATCAGTTACAGGCATATTGCGGGGCAGCCTAAATTTAGGATCACAACGCCGAAAAGGCCGCTTACCATTTAAATATAAATCATAAGCCTGGGCGCAAGTTATCCCGGCAGCCCTTGCCGGCTCTTTCTTTGCCATTATGTCCGCAGCTTTACATAGCGCTGTGGCTGTTTTTTTCCATTCCCCGTCTTTGCACTTATCTGATAGGAAGCCACCGATTAGAGTCATGGCTTGAAAATTATAAGTATCTGGCTTAATTCTTAGCAATACATTTATAATGGCCTCTTGTTTTTTGAATTGGCCCTTCATGCCACATTGATTGTAAATATTTAGCACAATCTCGGTTGCATCAAACACCAGTTCCGACCACTCTTCATGCATGGGAGAATTGGTAAATAAGATGTCGGGAGCAACCCTAAGTATCTTAATGCAATTTTTTGCTACTTTTAACTGTGAAATTGATAGTTTTCTTCGTTCTCCTTCAGTCGGCTTTGGCGCATCTGGGTATAAAGGTTCTTTCCATTTGATAACCCCCAGGCGAATATTGTCCATATATTTATTCACTGCTGTATGTCCATAAGAAAAGTGCATTTTCCCTGTTGGGTCATTCAAATATCTGAATTGATCTTGGAGTTCGCATGGTGAGCTATCCGCGGTCCTCCGTCGCGTGGGGACTGCTGCTAAGTTGATTCTTCCTAAGGGCTCAGGAGTAACGGCGGGCGTTATTCGCGTGACATCGAGCAAAGGCTGGGCCACAGATAAATTGGCATTATTCATAATATAAACATTTCTCCGAGTTTGTTTTAATACAATAAAACATTGGAGCAAGCATTGTCAACAATTTTGGTATAAAATTTTAATACAGAAGTTGTTTATTTCAGTTTTTCTAGGATGTGGTTATAACCCTGGTGGGGCTCATCGCGCAAAAAGCGCGCTACGCGGGTGACGGTGGTGACGCTGGTTTGCACCTTTTCCGCAATCTCGCGGTAGGACATTTGGCCCGCATGGAGCAATTGGCAAATTTCCCAACGCTGTTCAAATTCACGGATTTCCGATGGCGTGCACAGGTCGCGCAAAAACCGCTGCATTTGATCCGCCGTCTTCAGATACAAAAATGCGTCGACCAGTTTTATGAGTTTTGGGGCGGCCATCAGCTTTACTCTAATCCTTACTGTGAAACCCAGACCACTTTGGCGATCCAGGTGACATCCTTCATGAAAAAACTGCGCTCACCATGTACGGGATTTAGCGACCGCACATCCAGGCGCGTGACGGTCTTTTTCAAGACTTCCTTGGCCATAACTTCACCTTCTTCGGTTTTCAAAACCACGCGGTCGCCGCGGCGCACGTCTTCTTTGGGCGAAACAATCAAGATATCGCCGGCGCGGTAGACTGGCTCCATGGAGCTGCCGGAAACCTCCAACGCATAGGCGTTGGGATCGGCCAGGGTGGGGATTTGAATTTGTTCCCAGCCGCCGCCAATGGGAAAACCGCTGTCGTCGAAATAACCCTTGTCGCCTGCCTCGGCAAAGCCGAGTAGGGGGACGGCGCGGCGCTGATTTTTGTTTACCCTGGCCAGTTCAGCGTGCGATGTGGGCGCCAGGTCACTGCGCTCCACCAGGGCAACAAAATTGGAAAAGTTTGTCTGGGTCGCGGTCAGGATCTTGGCGATCGATTCTGTGGTCGGCCAGCGCAGCTTGCCGCCTGGGGCGGTGCGTTTGCTGGGGTTGAATGACGTGGGGTCCAGCCCCGCGCGTTTCGCCAGGCCCGAAGCTGACAGGCCGTGTGCCGTTGCCAAGCGGTCAATCGCCGTCCAGATATCTATATGTTGTATCATGATAGGACTATTTTCGCAGATTTAGGTGATTTTGTCCAGGGGAAAATGAACCTAAGTTTGTGAAATATAACTTTGCGGTGAGGTCATTAACTCCATGTCATCGCTTTCCACCATCCGGTCCGTCGGCCTCGCCGTGCTGGGCGTTTATGTTTACAAGTGGAGTGAAGAAAAAGGGGGGTGAAGGGGAGAATGAATTGACCTTTGGGATCTCAAAATAAATGAGAAGCAAGAAACAAGGGGCAAGAAAATCTTGCCAGCTTGCTTCTTATCATTTTGCCTCTTAATTACGCCGCCTTCTGGTTGCGTACATTGGCCGCCAATTTGTTCACATGGTTAACCGCAATACTGTTTAATTTCTGGTCCGCCGCTTTTTCTTCTTTCAGTGTTTGCTCCAGCAATTGCGCCTGCCCGGTCTCGCCCAGCAATTTTGCCATGGCGATCAGCGTGCCGTAACTCCCGATTTCATAATGCTCAACTTTTTGGCCGGCGGCGATCAGGCCCGCATCGCGCACTTCTTCAACCTTCACGTGATCCATGACTTTTTTGCCTTCTTTCACGAGGCCTTTCATCGCATCGCAAGTTTCGCCGTTTGGAGACTCGCCGATCATTTGGAAAATTTGTTCCAAACGTTGCAACTGACCTTTGGTTTCCGTCAGGTGGCCTTCGAATGCGTGCCGCAATTCCAGCGTGTCCGATGCTTCAGCCATTTTGGGCAGGGCTTCGATCATTTGTTTTTCGCCGCTAACCATGTCGCGCAGCAGGTCGATATACAGTTCTTTCAGGGTTTTAATTTCCATGCGTGTCTCCGATAGGAAAATGGGTTAGGCACACAGAATAAAAGAAATCGAATAAGCTGGCGGTAGGAAAAGCGGCGACGACAATAAAAATCCGGTTATTTTCCGAACCAGCGCTTTTTCTTTTCAACCATTTTCTCTGAAAAGGTTTCCTTGCGCATCGTCCAATGCAATGCCAACGCGGGGGCAAGGATGATGAAGAGCAGAAAAAAGCGCACATTCAGAAAGAATTCCAGTACCAGCCGCGACAAAACCGCTTCATCGGCGTGGAACCAGGCCCCCGCCATCGGCGTCCAGCTCGGCCAGGCGGCAATGGTGATAAAGCACAATATAATTGCGATCACCAATCCAACCACAAAGGTGCGGAGTAAGAGGTTGCGGGCAAGGCGCAGGGATTCGTAAGCCATGTGGCCATTATACCCAGGTGGAATAAATTGGCTGTAATGAGTGCGGCGTGAGAATATAAAAATCTAATAGGGCAAACACAGCATGTCATCCCGGCGAAAGCCGGGATCCAGACATAATTTCAAATTGCACTACAGATGAAGAGTCACACTGGGCCCCGGCTTTCGTAGGGGTGACACATGGTTATAATGTGAAGGATGGTGCAAATAAAAAGGCGGCCAAAGCCGCCTTTTTATTTTGTCTTTGCGACCCCGGTGAAGGCCGGGAAGCAATCCAGAATTCTTACTGGGTTGCTTTGTCCTGCTTAGGCGTTGCCTCGCAGTCCTCGCAATGTCGGTTAGATATTACGCCGCCGGTTGGTCCTGCATGCCGCGGTCGCGTGGGACTTGGCCTGCGCCGGCGCCCCCCGAATTACCCAGGTCTTCGCCTGTTGCTTGATCCACCTGTTTCATCGACAGTTTAATCTTGCCGCGATCGTCAAAGCCAAGGACTTTCACTTTCACCGCTTGACCTTCTTGCACGATGTCCTGAACCTTGTTTACGCGTTGCGGCGCGAGTTCAGAAATATGCACCAGGCCGTCTTTCGCGCCCATAAAGCTGACAAAGGCGCCAAACTCCATGATCTTCACAACCTTGCCGCTGTAGATTTTGTTGACTTCGGGTTCCGCCGCAATCGCGTTGATC